>Ga0181517_10002607_pt1 | contig 18114 bp, 14 predicted proteins | sample PEATcosm2014_Bin_31_FD_119748 | JGI IMG/M metagenome (GOLD analysis project Ga0181517, IMG submission 119748) | Peatland microbial communities from MTU Mesocosm Facility, Houghton, MI, USA - PEATcosm2014_Bin01_30_metaG | ecosystem: Environmental > Terrestrial > Soil > Wetlands > Peat | place... | reverse complement strand
TCCAAGGCCCAGGTGGATTTAGTCTCCCCGCTTCCGTCCGTCTGTTGCCACTGCCCCATCAGCTTCGCACGGCCGGTATCGTCGTCCGCGAACGCGGAACTGGCGAGCAGCAGTGCACTCAAAACGACCAAGGAACCCTGCATTGGCCCTCCTCTGCTAACCGCTTCCGGATGTGGACTCGTGCGCGAGTCCGCGGCGAGCGCGTACCAAGCGTACTCCGAACTCCCCAAAAAGTCTATTGCTTTGCCGGGCCTGCGCATGGCCACGCGCGGCGATGCGAATCAGCGTGACATCCTGGCTGCGAGATAGCCCGGGGCTTGGGCCGGTTGCGTCCGTACGCTCCCTTCTGGTATAAACGCTAATCGCCCTATTCCCGGCAGCGACAACCGATGAGCAAGCCACCAGTCCCCAAGAACGCAACGCCCCCCACACCCGCGCGCGCCACTTCGGGCAATTCCGGCGCCGCCGCGGTAGCGCAGGCGGCTAAATCGCAAAAGCAACTAGCTGCCTTCGAGGCCGCCATGAAGCTGTTTCACGCCCGCAAACTGAAGGAGGCCCGCGAGTTGTTCCTGGAGGCCGTGGAGGGTCCCGAGCGCGATGTGGCGCAGCGCGCGCAGGTTCACGCCGCCATGTGCGGCCGGCGCCTCGATCAGCCGCCCGTCAACCTGCAATCCGCCGAAGATTATTACAACTACGGGGTGGCGATGATCAACGCGCGCAAACTGGCGGAGGCGCGGGTCCACCTGGAGAAGGCTCTCGCACTACAGCCGAAGGCGGATCATATCTGCTACGCCCTGGCGCTGTCGCAGGCCCTGGCGGGCGATCTGGCCGGAGCTTACGAGAATTTGCGGCGGGCCATCGAGCTGGAACCGCGCAATCGCATCATCGCGCGGCAGGACGCCGATTTCGCACCGGTAGCCGGCAAGCCGCCTTTCGACGCCTTGCTCTATCCTGAAAAGAAGAACTGGTAACGGGCATCCACTGGCGGTCCGGCAGGGGCCAAAGCGGGTGAGGCGCGCCTGAAAGATGGAAGATACAACACCACTGCGAGTGGTCGTGATCGGCGGAGGTACGGGGCTTTCGAGCCTGCTGCAAGGGTTGAAGCACTACACGCGCACGGCCGATCCCGGTCAGCCGCGCCTGGACGTCACAGCGGTGGTCACGGTGACGGACGACGGCGGAAGCTCCGGGCGACTGCGCCGCGAATTCGACGTTCTGCCGCCCGGCGATATCCGCAACTGCATGGTGGCGCTGAGCGAAGACTCGGCGCTGCTGGCCCGCCTGTTCCAATATCGCTTCGCGGCCGGCCGCGGCCTCAAGGGTCACAGCTTCGGGAACCTGTTCCTGATGGCTCTCACGCAGGTGATGGGGGATTTTCCGGAGGCCGTGAAGGCGTCCGCGGAAGTGCTCAAGATCGCGGGCCGTATTTACCCCTCTACGGCCGCCAACGTCGCGCTGGAGGCCGTCCTGGAGGATGGCACGCGCGTGGTGGGCGAAACGCGCATCAGCCACAGCCGCCAGCGAATTCGCCGCATTCACCTGATTCCGCGCGCCGCACGGCCGCTGGCCGCCACGCTGAGCGCCCTCGCCGAGGCCGATGTGATCACGCTGGGACCGGGCAGCTTGTTCACCAGCGTGGTGCCGAACGTGCTTGTGGAGGGGATTCCCGCGGCCATTTCCCGTTCGCCGGCCGTGAAAGCTTATTTTGTGAATTTGATGTGGCAGCCCGGCGAGACCGACGGATTCAGCGCCTCAGACCACGTGCGCGCTATCCATCAGCACGCGCGCAACAAATTTCTGGATTACGCGGTCGTGAATATCCGGCCCATCCCTTCCGCCATTAAGAAGCGGTATGCCCGGCAGGAGGCGCAACCCGTGGAGAACGACGTGGAGGCGCTTTTCAAGATGGGCTTGAAGGTGATGGCCGGGAACCTGGTGCAGAATAAAGAGAAAATCCGGCACGATCCCGCCTCCACGGCAGCCGTAGTGGTGAAGTTGGCGCAGGAAGGCCGGCGCCGCAAGAACGGACTAGCATGACTGAAAATAACGCAACGCCCGTCACCGTCGTGATCCTGGCCGCGGGCCTGGGCACCCGCATGAAATCGCGCCAGGCCAAGGTCTTGCACCGCGCCGGAGGAAAGGCGTTGGTGGAGCATGTGGTGGAGACCGCGCTCGAGCTGGCACCGCGGGAGCGAATTTTCCTGGTGGTGGGGCACCAGGCCGAAGAGGTGCGCAAGGCCGTCACGGTTCCGGGCATTGGCTTCATCGAGCAGAAGGAGCAGAAGGGCACCGGGCACGCATTGATGGTGTGCCGCGAGGCTCTGGAAGGCCTGGGCGGATACCTGGTGATCGTCTACGGCGACGGGCCGCTGCTGCGCGCCGAGACGCTGCGCGAGCTGATTGCGGCGGCACGATCCTCGGAAGGCGCCGGCGTCCTGCTCTCGGCGGAAATGGACGATCCCACGGGCTACGGCCGCGTGATCCACGACGCGCGCGGGCACGTCGCGGCGGTGGTGGAGCAGAAGGCCGCCACGCCCGAGCAGCTCGCGGTGCGCGAAGCCAACATGGGGATCTACTGCTATCGCGCGGATCTCTTCTGGAAGCACGTAGGCGAGCTGCGCCCGGACAATCCGGCGTGCGAATACTATCTGACGGACATGGTGGAGATCCTGAACCGCGCCGGCCACAGGGTGGAAGCTCATGAGATCGCCGATCCGCGCGAGGCGCTGGGCATCAACAACCGTGTGGAACTGGCCGCGGCGGACCGTCTCTTCCGCGAGCGCAAGGTTCACGAACTGATGCTGGCCGGGGTGACCATCGAGAAGCCCGAGACGGTGACCATCGACGCGGATGTGAAGATCGGGATCGATACCGTGATCGAGCCGTTCGCGCAGATTCTGGGCAAGACGGAGATTGGCGAGAACTGCCGGATCGGCGCCTGCGCGGTGGTGCGCGACGCCCAACTCGGCGACGACGTGGAGATATTTCCTTTCACGCTGGTGGATGCCTCACGGCTCGACCGGGGAGCGCACGCCGGCCCGTTCGCGCGCCTGCGCATGGAGAGCCACGTGGAGGAACGCGCGCACGTGGGAAACTTCGTGGAGCTGAAGAAGACGCGGCTGGGGGCGGGCGCCAAATCGATGCACCTGGCGTACCTGGGCGATGCGCACATCGGGGCGCGGTCGAACATCGGAGCGGGCACCATCACGTGCAACTACGACGGCTTCGCGAAGCATCCGACACATATCGGCGAAGGCGCGTTTATCGGCAGCAACTCGACGCTGGTGGCGCCAATGGAGATCGGCGAGGGTGCCTACGTGGCGGCCGGCTCGGTGATCACCAAGCCGGTGCCGGCGGACGCGCTGGGGCTGGGGCGCGCGCACCAGGCGGTGAGGGAAGGCTGGGCCAAGAAGCGCAGGGAACTGCATAAGAAGTGAAGCCCGGCCCGCGTTGCCCGCTCTCGCGCAAGCATGTTAGCTTGAGGTTTCGATTCTGCATTCGCTAAAGGAGAAATCTAATGCCACTAGTTTCGATGCGCCAGCTTCTGGACGAGGCCGCTAAAGGCGGCTACGGCGTGGGCGCCTTCAACGTCAACAACATGGAACAGATCCAGGCGATCATGGAGGCCGCGCGCGAAACCAAGTCGCCGGTGATCGTGCAGGCCAGCCGCGGGGCGCGTGCGTACTCGCAGGATCGCTTCCTTTATCACCTGATGCTGGCGGCTACGGAGGTCTATCCCGAGATCCCCACGGTTCTGCACCTGGATCATGGCAACAGCGTCGAGACCTGCAAATCGGCCATCGACATGGGTTTCACCAGCGTGATGATGGATGGCTCGCTGATGCCGGACGGCAAGACGCCCTCGACGTTCGAATATAACGTCGAAGCCACCCGCGAAGTGGTTCGCCTGGCGCATGCCAAGGGCATCACGGTGGAAGGCGAGATCGGCTGCCTGGGCGGTATCGAGGATGGGCACGGCACGGGCCTGGACGGCCTCAGCCACCTGACCGATCCGGACCAGGCCGTGGAGTTCGTGAAGGCCACCGGACTGGACGCGCTGGCCATCGCCATCGGCACCAGCCACGGCGCTTACAAGTTCTCCAGCAAGCCCACCGGCGAAACGCTCAAGATGGACCGCCTGATTCAGATCCACAACAAGGTGCCCAAGACGCACCTGGTGATGCACGGCTCTTCCAGCGTACCGAAGGAGTTGCAGGACATCATCAACCAGTACGGCGGAAAGCTGAAGCCCACCTGGGGCGTGCCGGTCGAAGAGATCCAGCTCGGCATCAAGAACGGCGTGCGCAAGGTCAACGTGGATACCGACAACCGGCTGGCCATCACCGGCGCCATCCGCAAGGTGTTCTTCGAGACGCCCGAGAAGTTCGATCCGCGCGATTACATGAAGCCCGCGCGCGATGCCATGAAGAAAGTTGTGGCGCAGCGCATGACTCAGTTCGGCCAGGCCGGGCACGCGGGCGATTATACGCCCGTATCGCTCGAAGCGATGGCCAAGCGGTATGCCGGCGAAGCGGCCAAGGCGTAAAAAGCCGCGCCAGCGAGCGAAGGCGGGGGCGTTCCTCCTGGTAAGATAGAAGTTACCCAGACCCACGGAGGAACAGCCCCAAGTGTATTCCGCGATCCTCGCCCTGGAGGACGGCACAGTCTTCGAGGGCAGGAGTTTTGGTGCGCCCGCCGAGCGCTCGGGAGAGGTGGTTTTCAATACCGCTCTCACCGGATACCAGGAAGTCTTCACGGACCCCTCGTATTCGGGACAGATCGTCATCCTCACCAACCCGCAGATCGGCAATTACGGGACGGCCGCGTCGGATAGCGAATCCACGCGGCCGTACATCGAAGGGCTGGTGGTGCGCGAATTCTCGCCTATCGCCAGCAACTGGCGTTCGGATCGCGAAGCCAACCTATTTCTCAGCCGCCAAGGCATCCCGGTGATTTCGGACCTCGATACGCGAGCGCTGGTGCGCCATCTGCGTACGCGCGGCGTGATGCGCGGGGTGCTCTCGGCGGTGGAGTGCGACGCCGCGAAACTGGTCGAGAAAGCGCGCGCCATTCCCAGCATGGCGGGGCTGGATCTGGCCAGCCGCGTGAGCGTGACGGAGCGCTACGAGTGGAATGCGGGCGTCGAGCGATGCTCGCCTTCCGAGCTGGTGGCGCCGCCCGCCGAGCCGCGCTACCACGTGGTGGCGTACGATTTCGGCATCAAGAAGAACATCCTGCGGCGGCTGGTGCAGGTGGGCTGCCGCGTCACGGTGGTGCCCGCGCTGACCTCGGCCGAAGACGTGCTCGCGCTGAAGCCGGACGGCGTGTTCCTTTCGAACGGCCCCGGGGACCCCGAGCCGCTTCACGCGCAGGTGGAGAACATCCGCCGGCTGCTCGGCAGGAAGCCCGTATTCGGCATCTGCCTGGGCCACCAGTTGCTCGGGTTGGCCGTGGGCGGCAAGACTTACAAGCTCAAATTCGGACATCGCGGCGCCAACCATCCGGTGCGCAACGAGCTGACCAAGCGGGTCGAGATCACCTCCCATAATCACGGCTTCGCGGTGGACCCGGATTCGCTCGACGCCAGCCAGATAGAGATCACCCACGTGAACCTCAACGACCAGACGCTGGAGGGATTCCGCCACCGCAACTACCCGATGTTCTGCGTGCAATACCACCCCGAAGCCGCTCCCGGGCCGCACGATTCGCATTACCTTTTCGACGATTTCGTCGAGCTTATGAAAGGGGAGCGGTAGCGCCATGCCGCGACGCAACGACCTCCACCGGATCCTGATTATCGGCTCGGGGCCGATTGTCATCGGCCAGGCCTGCGAGTTCGATTACTCCGGCACGCAGGCGGCCAAGGCCCTGCGCGCGGACGGATACGAGGTGGTGCTGGTGAATTCGAATCCGGCCACCATCATGACCGATCCCGAGCTGGCGGACCGGACTTACGTCGAGCCGCTGACGATCGCTTATCTCGAGGAGATCATCCGCCACGAGAAGCCCGATGCGCTGCTCTCGACCGTGGGCGGCCAGACCGGCTTGAACCTCGCGGTGGAGCTGGCCGAAGCGGGCGTGCTCGAAAAGTACGGCGTGGAGCTGATCGGCGCCAAGATCGACGCCATCAAAAAGGCCGAAGATCGCCTGCTGTTCAAGGACGCCATGCGGCGCATCGGGCTCGAGACGCCCCAGTCGCAGCTCATCAACAGCCTCAAGGGCGGAGTGGAATTCGCCGGGCGCATCGGCTACCCGTGCATTCTGCGGCCGAGTTTTACATTGGGAGGCACGGGCGGCGGGATCGCTTATCATCAGGAGGAACTGCTCGAAATTCTGGAGCGCGGGCTGGACCTTTCGCCGGTGCACGAGGTGCTGATCGAGGAGAGCGTCCTGGGGTGGAAGGAATTCGAGCTGGAGGTGATGCGCGACCTGGCGGACAACTGCATCATCGTCTGCTCGATTGAGAATTTCGACCCCATGGGCGTGCACACGGGCGATTCCATCACGGTGGCGCCCGCGCAGACCCTCACCGACCGCGAATACCAGATGATGCGCGACGGCGCCATACGCTGCCTGCGCGAGATCGGCGTGGATACGGGCGGCTCGAACGTGCAGTTCGCCATCGACCCGCGCAACGGGCGGATGGTGATCATCGAGATGAACCCGCGCGTGTCGCGCAGCTCGGCGCTGGCCTCGAAGGCCACGGGTTTCCCGATCGCCAAGATCGCCGCCAAGCTGGCGGTGGGCTACCGTCTGGACGAGATCCGCAACGACATCACGCGCAAGACGCCGGCGTGCTTCGAGCCGACCATCGATTACGTAGTGGTGAAGATTCCCAAGTGGGCGTTCGAGAAGTTCCCCGGCGCGAATATCACCCTGGGCACGCAGATGAAATCGGTGGGCGAGGTCATGGCCATCGGGCGCACCTTCAAAGAGGCGCTTTCGAAGGGCCTGCGCAGTCTCGAGACCGGGCGCGCTTTCGGCTCCGAGAAGCTCGACAAGAGCCTCATCAACCAGAAGCTCATCACGCCCACACCGGACCGCCTGAACTACATCCGATTTGCGATGGCCAACGGGTACAGTGTGGAGCAGGTTCACGAGCTGACCAGCATCGACCCGTGGTTTCTCGAGCAGGTCAAGGAAGTGGTGGATTTCGAAGGCTCGCTGGCCTCCGCCGATTGGAGCGCGACACCAGCCGAGACTTTCCGCCGCGCCAAGCGCTACGGTATCTCCGATCTGCAACTGGCCAAGACCTGGGGCGCCGACGAGATCGCCGTGCGGAACCGGCGCAAGGCGCTGGGCGTGCGCGCCGTCTTCAGCCGCGTGGATACCTGCGCGGCGGAGTTCGAAAGCTTCACGCCGTACCTCTATTCCTGCTACGAAAGCTCGTGCGAAGCCAACCCCGGCGAGCGGCCCAAGGTGATGATTCTGGGCAGCGGGCCGAACCGCATCGGGCAGGGCATCGAGTTCGATTATTGCTGCTGCCACGCTTCCTTCGCGCTACAGGAGATGGGCGTCGAATCGATCATGGTCAACTGCAACCCTGAGACCGTCTCGACCGATTACGACACCAGCGACCGCCTCTACTTCGAGCCGCTCACGCTCGAGAACGTGCTGAACATCTGCGATACCGAGAAGCCCAGCGGGCTGATCGTGCAGTTCGGCGGCCAGACGCCCCTCAACCTGGCGTTGCCGCTCAAGCGGCTGGGCGTGCCGATCATCGGCACAGATCCCGTGGATATCGACCTGGCCGAGGATCGCAAGCTGTTCGGCAAGCTGCTCGACGACCTGGCTATTCCCTGTCCGCTGAACGGCACGGCCACCAGCGTGGAAGAGGCCTGCGCGGTGGCCCAGCGCATCGGGTACCCGGTGCTGGTGCGCCCCAGCTACGTGCTGGGCGGGCGGGCCATGGTGATCGCCTACGACGAAGAGATGGTGCGCCACTACATGCGCGAGGCCGTGAACTTCTCGCACGACCGGCCGGTGCTGGTGGACCGCTTCCTGGAAGACGCCACCGAAGTGGATGTGGACGCCTTGTCGGATGGCGACGAGGTGCTCATCGCGGGCGTGATGGAACATATCGAGGAGGCCGGCGTGCACTCGGGCGACAGCTCCTGCGTGCTGCCGGCACCCTCGCTTCCGGCCGTGACGGTGGCCACCATCGAGGATTACACAGTGCGCCTGGCGAAGGCGCTGAAGGTGATCGGCCTGATGAACGTGCAGTACGCCGTGCAGAACGGCGTGGTGTACGTGCTCGAAGTGAACCCGAGGGCCTCGCGCACCGTGCCGTATGTCAGCAAGGCCACCGGCGTGCCGCTGCCCAAGATCGCGGTGGGTTTGATGTGGGGCCGCAAGCTCAAAGACTACGCGCATCTCACGGGCGGGATCTCCTCCGGGACGCTGCCGGTGCCGCAGTATTTCGTGAAATCGCCGGTCTTCCCCTTCAACAAGTTTCCGGGCGTGGACCCGGCGCTGGGACCGGAGATGCGCTCGACGGGCGAGGTGATGGGTGTGGGAGTGAACTTCGGCGAGGCGTTTCTGAAGGCGCAGATCAGCGCCGGCAGCCCGCTGCCGGAGAAGGGCACGGTCTTCATCAGCGTGAACGATCGCCACAAGGCCGCCGCCGTGGACGTGGCGCGCTGCTTCTCGGCGCTGGGATTCAAGCTGGTGGCCACGCGCGGCACCGCCGCCGCCCTGCGCGCGGCCGGCCTCGAATCGAAGATGGTGTTCAAGGTGAACGAGGGGCGCCCCAACGTGGTGGACCTGCTGAAGGGCGGCTCGATTCAGTTGGCCATCTACACCACGGCGGGCCAGCCGGCTTTCCTCGATGAGAAGGTCATACGCCGCGCGGCGGTGACCTATCGAGTCCCCTGCATCACGACCCTGAGCGGAGCCAAAGCGGCGGCCGATGCCGTCGCGGCGCGGCTGCGCGATCCCGTGCGGGTGTGGAGTTTGCAGGAGATTCACGGGGCGGCAAGGCCCACCGCTCCCTAACGGGCGCGGCTCTCCCACACCTGAGCGCTCTGTAGCATACTGTATCGGGGAGGGTCCCTCATGCAGAACTACGACAACTTCATCAATGGCCGTTTTGTGCCTTCGAGCGGCAAGGGCCGCATCACAGTCTCCAACCCTTCGACCGGCGCGCCCATCTGCACGGTGCCCGACAGCACCGCGGAGGACGTCGCACAGGCGGTGGATTCCGCCGAGGCGGCACAGAAGGAGTGGGCCCGGCGCCCAGCGGTGGAGCGCGCCGCGGCACTGAGGGCAATTGCGGCGAAGATTCGGGAGAACGTGGAACCGCTGGCCCGGACCATCACCGAAGAGCAGGGCAAGATTCTCGACCTGGCGCGCGTGGAGGCGGCGTTCACCGCCGATTACCTCGATTACATGGCGGAATGGGGGCGGCGCATCGAGGGCGAGATTCTGGAGAGCGACCGGCGGGGCGAGACCATTTTCCTGTTCCGGCAGCCCATCGGCGTGGTGGGCGGGATTCTGCCGTGGAACTTTCCTTTCTTCCTGATCGCGCGCAAGGCCGGGCCGGCGCTGATCACGGGCAGCACCATCGTGATCAAGCCCAGCCGCGAGACGCCGCACAACGCGGTGAAGTTCTGCGAATTGGTGGCGCAGACGGGACTGCCGCCGGGGGTGATCAACGTGGTTCACGGGCGCGGCTCGGTGGCCGGCACGGCGCTGGCCTCCTCGCCGAAGATCGGAATGATCAGCTTCACGGGGAGCGTGGAGATCGGCTCGGCGATCATGGCCGCGGCGGCGACCAACGTCACCAAGGTGAACCTGGAACTGGGCGGCAAAGCACCGGCCATCGTGATGGGCGACGCCGATATCGACCTGGCGGTGAAGGCCATCAAGGCATCGCGCATCATCAATAGCGGGCAGGTCTGCAACTGCGCCGAGCGGGTGTACGTTGAGAACCGCGTCGCGGGGGAGTTCATCGACAAATTCGCGGCGGCCATGAAAGATACGCGCGTTGGCGATCCGCTAGCGGACCAGACGGTGGGCTACGGCCCCATGATTAACGAGGCGAGCTTCGAGAAAGTGGATCAACTCGTGCGCGGCGCGGTGGCGGCGGGAGCCACGGTGGCGACGGGCGGCCATCGCGCGGGCGGAGACCCGGGCGGCTTCTATTATGAGCCGACGGTGCTGACCGGCTGCCGGCAGGAGATGGAGATTGTGCAGCAGGAGATCTTCGGCCCGGTGGCGCCAGTGGTGACGTTCGACGACCTGGACCAGGCGATTGCGTACGCCAACGATTCGGATTACGGGCTGACCTCTTCCATCTATACGCGCGACCTGAACACGGCGCTGCGGGCATGCCAGGAGATCCGCTTCGGCGAAACCTATATCAACCGCGAGAACTTCGAAGCCATGCAGGGCTTCCATGCGGGATGGCGGAAGAGCGGCATCGGCGGGGCGGATGGAAAGCACGGGCTATACGAGTTTCTGCAGACGCATGTGGTGTACATGCAGAGGGCGTGAGGCGGGGCGGGCGCGCTGTTCCAGTTCTTCGTAGGCGCCTCGTCCCGCGACACGCCGCTTACCGGTAAATCGCTAAACGGGGTGGAAGCACATCTGCATGTATTGTGGGCGGTTGCGAGACGTATTGTGACCTCCGAATATCTGGGCTACAATGTAGCTACAGAGGAGGATGGAATCATGGCTCAGGGTTCGGTTGTTCGCGCCCGCATTGACGAGCGCACGAAGAGGCAAGCTGCGGCGGCGCTGAAGAGGGCCGGGTTGACGGTATCGGACGCTTTCCGCTTGCTACTCGTGCGTGTAGCCGCTGAGAAGGCGCTGCCGTTCGAGCCGCTTCAGCCGAATAAGGTAACCGTCGCGGCAATGAGGGCCGCGCGGCGGGGCGCGTTGGTTGGGGTTGGCAAGCCGGACAATTTGCTGCGAAGCCTAAGTGAGGGACGTTAAGTACACGTCGCGCTTCAAGCGCGACTACAAGCGGGAGCAGTCCGGCCGATATTGCGAAAAACTGAACGTCCTGCTGATGGAAGCGGTGAACCTTCTCGCCGCCGACGCTACGTTGCCCCTCCGGTATTTCGATCACCAGTTGTCCGGGGAGTGGAGTGATCACCGCGATTGCCATATCAAGCCCGATCTCATCTTGATCTATCGCAAGCCGGATGATGCGAACCTCGAACTCGTGCGCCTTGATTCGCACAGCGAGTTAGGTATGTGAGTCCGATGTTACTTGGCCTCGAGAACGGCCGAATTCTGCACAGATCCGGCGGGGCGGACTCCCGGCCCGAGTAGATCCGCCGTTAAGCGGTTCGGGCGTTGGACGGCAGGGTGGCCGCTGGTCTGCGTTCACCGGATGCTGGCCGACTTGTCGTTAACTATTTCCGTGCGCGGCGTCTGCCCAGAGGGAAACGGCATCGCGTGCTCGCCCACCGCCGGACTGCCGGGCACCTCGCACGAGCGGAGGCTGGTTGATCGCAGGATAACGGCGTCTTTCCTGCACCCTCCTCCAGCTATAATCTTGAGAAGGGCAAACATGGCCGAACTAATCACAATTCCGGTGTCGGTCTTCGAGACAACGATCAACTACGCGCGCCCTGCCATTCCGGTTTGGTCTGAGAAGCGCGCAACGATCGTTCAGGCAATTTTTGAATCCCTTAGTCCGTGGAATCCGAATGTGGACGATATCGAGATTCGAACGGCGGGGAAACTGTCCGAGCAGGGCATCAATTTTAAGCTTCCCCTTAAACGTGCCTCGTTCTTTTTTGGGCCTGCGTCCTGCACATTCACCCAGGATTCAGCGAGTTGGGAAACTGCCGAGGAGACCCTGAAGATCCTCGGCGCTGCGCTCGGCGCCTTGGTTGAGAGTAGCGACATTAGGCTGTCGGCAAGGAGAACCGCAATATCTCTGCACATCCAGCCGCGGACCACGCGGTTTGTAGATCTCATCAAGCCATTTGTGCCGCCACAACTCGCGGCATTGGAGAGCGGGGCCATCCTCACGATGGCTTCCGTTGTGAAATGGGAGGACCGCAAGATCACGATCGATGGCTCTGGAGTCATTGCGAACGCGGTTTACCTCAAGTTCGAGCGGGATTTCGACGCAGGGGTAGCGTTCGAAGAAATCACGCATCAGTTGAAAAGAGACGAAGAGGTATTGTTTGGGATTCTAGGCGTACAGGAGGACGTTGGATGAACGCCTACGTATCCTGCCAAACCTCGGGTCGCGATTGGCCTGGGCCTAATCACGCCGGGACCTTACTAGCAGAACTCGGCCAGGAATCTCAGGCGAACGTGCCGGCGCGCCCCCGCCGGAACCAGGAAGATATCATCCTTCAAGATTTCGAACGGCAGATGGCGGAGTTCGCAGTGGAGCGCGGAGCCCTGATCGCTGAACTGAAGAAATTCTTTGTCTTGAGCGGCGAGGCGTCCGTTAAGAGCTTTTTATTTGAGCGCCGGAGTCTCCCACAGCTGCTTTTGGAGGCGGTATCTGAATTGAAGACCTACTTTGGGCGCGAGACCGTTTTCCGGTTGACGGCTCCGACTGACGGGTTCGGCTCACAAACGCTCTATGCGGTTGCGGTATGGCCGGGCGCTGCTGCTGACGTGAGGCATGCTCTCAAAAAGTTTGATGAATGCTGGTGGCTATCACGCTCGCACCAGGCGGCGGGTTACCTTACGTTCACGTACGAGCTCGTGTAAATGGCAGCGGCTCCTTTTGATTGGTCCCAGTATTGGATCCTCGCTACTGAGTCGGCACAGCGTCGGGAAGAGGCTCACCTTCGGACGGCGATCAGCCGAGCATACTATTACGTCTACCATATGGCGTTGGCACGAGCTGAGGCGAACAATTTTACACCGATCCGCGGCGAATCGACGCACACGCAGCTCTGGCGCATCTTTACCGCGAATCCCGAATATCAGTGCAGGAGGCTCGGAGAGATTGGGATGCGCTTAAAGGAGAAGAGGGAACACGCTGATTACAGAGATATTTTTACGCGGATCGCCGACGAAGTTCCTGGCGTCCTTGCTGACGCCGAAGATTTTGCCAAGGGCTTGCGGCAATTACCCGCTAGACACCCCGACCCGAGAAGCGTGCGCGGCTGACTCACGCTGCTCCAGATTTTGTGTCTCCGAACGTGCGCTGTGGAGGGTGCCACTTTGTCCCCTTTGAAACCAATAAGTCACGGACTGCCGGTGCCTGCAAAACGTAAACGCTCTCCGCGAGCTACTGCTCCCGGGAAACGCCTCGGGGTCAGGCAATCCAGTTTGGCTCGTTTGCCTCGGTCCCTCGCGCAAAATCGGCCTGATCCGACGGCCCGCTGAGCACGCCCCTGGCCTTCCGCCCCCGCCTCACCGATTCACGCTGGCGGTGAGCGGCGTGTCGCGGGATGAGCCGCCTACGAAGAATTTGTACTCGCCGGGCAGAAGTTCCCAAGCGTCCTTCTGTTCATTGAAGATCGAGAGGAACTTGGGCTCCAGCTTTACGGTGACGGTCTTGGCCTGGCCGGGCGCCAACTGGATCTTCTCCCAGGCCACCAGGCGCTTGGGCGGTTCCTGGGCGGAGGCCGGCAGTCCGGCGTAAACTTGGGCGATTTCGGCGCCGGCGCGCTTGCCGGTGTTGCGCACGGTGAACGAGACGCTATCCACGCCGGCTTTCAGGCCGGAGTAGGCGAAAGTGGTGTAGGAAAGGCCGTGGCCGAAGGGGAAGAGCGGCTCTTTGTTTTCGGCGTCGAACCACTTGTAACCCACCTTGAGGCCTTCGGTGTAATCGATATTGAAAGGGGGTAGGGCGGCATCCGACGGCAGCGGATTCGCGCCGCGGCCGAAGATCATGGGATGCGGTAGGTCGGCATCGCTCTTGGCGAAGGTGGCGGGGAGCTTGGCGCAGGGGTTGACGTCGCCGAAGAGGATGTTGGCCAGGGCGTCGGCGCCCTTGACGCCGGGATACCAGATCTCGATGGCGGCGGCGACATTACCGATCCACGGCATGGCCGCGGGGCCGCCGGTCTGGAGCACCACGATGGTGCGCGGATTGGCGGCGGCCACCGCGCTCACCAGATCGTCCTGTTTGCCTGAAAGCGCGAGGCTGCGCATGTCGCGGCCCTCGCTGGTGGGCTCGTTCACCACGACGATGGCCACTTCGGAGGCCTTGGCCAGCGCGGCGGCGGCGGCCGCATCGGCGCCATCGTTAAACTGCACCTTGGCGCGCGGGGCCTTGGCGCGGATGGCTTTGAGCGGCGAGGAAGGGAACCACACCGGCGCACCGCCGTATTGGCTGGGGCCGCCGCCGGGAGGGTCCACCTGTCCCGAACCGCCGCCGGAGAGCACGCCGGTATCGGCATGGAAGCCAATCACGGCGATGGATTTCACCAGCGCGCGATCCAGCGGAAGCTGGTTATTGGCGTTCTTCAGCAGCACGGAAGCCTGCTCGGCGATGCGCTCGGCGGTCTCCGCGCCACGGAAGGGATCGACCACGCGGCCGAGCGGAGGATCGTCCACCACGCCCGAAGCGAACTCGGCGCGCACGATGCGATGGGCCATATCGTCGAGGCGTGCCATGGGAACTTCGCCGCTCTCGACGGCCTTCTTCAGCGCGTCGCCGAAGTGGATACGAGCGGGATCGCCGCCGGGTTCCTCGTTATCCAGGCCGGCCAGGGCGGATTTGGTGGTGGTGTGGGTGGCCTCCCAATCCGAGATCACGAAGCCCTTGAAGCCCCAGGCGTGCTTGAGCACATCGTTCAGCAGGTAGCTGTTTTCGCAGGCCCAATCGCCGTTCAGTTTGTTGTAGGAGCACATGACCATATCGGGCTGCCCTTCGGTGACGGCGATCTCGAAAGCCAGCAGGTCGGTTTCGCGCATGACGCGCTTCGCGAGGCGCACGTTGCCAATGTTCCGGCCGGTCTCCTGGTCGTTGAAGGCGTAGTGCTTCACATCGCTGATGATCTTCTGGTCGCGCACGCCTTTGATGAGTTGGGCGACCATCTTGCCGGCCAGGATGGGGTCTTCGCCCTGGTATTCGAAATTGCGGCCGTTGCGCGGCTCGCGCATCAGGTCCACGCCGCCGCCGAGAGTGGAGTTGTACTGCTGGTCGCGCAGCTCGCGGCCAATCAGGCTGCCGTATTCATAGGCCAGTTTGAGGTCCCAGGTGGCGGCTTCGGCGATGGTGGAAGGCAGCAGGGTGGAATAGCGCCCGCGCTCCGCGGCGGCCCGCACGCCGACGGTGGAATCGGCCAACTGGATGGACGGCAGTCCGAGCCTGGGGATGCCGGCGATCACACCGGCTCCGCCGTTGGAGACGGCTCCGGCGGCCTCGAAACCGCCCGCGCCGTGCACCAGCAGCAGCTTTTCATCGAGCGTCATCTGCCCGACGACCAGGTCGGCCCGGCGATCGGGCGGCAGGGTCTTATCCATCCAGGGGAGCAGCGTCAGTTCCGGCCGTCCCTTGGAGGCGGGGTCGGGAGTTTGCGCCAGCAGTCCCGCTAAGGCGGCTGTCAGGGCGAGGCAGGGGGCCGCGATTCGAAGTTTCATGAGATTCAAACCGATTTTACTCTAATGGCTCGCGCCGTTACGCGCGGCCTTGATTCGGCCGCTCTTGATGGCGGCTCGAAAGGCACGATAGTCGGCTTCGGTCCGGTCGGCATACGCGGCCGCGAAAGCGCTCACGGCTCGGGCCACCTTGCCGCCCGGACCGCAGTAGCCGGCGATCTGGCAGGCGTCCCCGGAACGCGCGTGGCCGCGTGCCAGCAGCTCGCCGGCCACCAGCGCGAGGCTCTCGATGCCGCCGCCGCGCAAGAGCTGCAGGTCGATGCTGCCCTTGTGGTCGTTGAGTTGGCGGACCAGGAACTCGTGCGGGCCGATGGTGGTCCAGCCGAGCAGCAGGTCCGAGAGCGGCTGGATGGCCCGCTGCCCTTCGGCCACGCGGCGCCCCTGGTGGCGGCTGGCGCCATTCGGCAGATACTTTGCGTAGGCGGAGGCGGTCTCCTGCTTGATCTGCAGGAACAGCGGATCGCGCGGGCCGTTGCCTGTGAACAGCACCACGTAATCGCGCAGCCCGACGCTGCCGGTCCCCACCACCTTGAAGCCCACGTCCAGGCTGCGGAAGAGATCGAAGAGGCCGACATGTTCCGGCCCCAGGCTCTCGCGATAGGGGCCCAGGGAATCGAGAACTTCGCGCGCGTCTATGCCTCGAAGGCGCCAGAAGAGCGGGCGCCGGTCGCGAAATCGCGGGCAGCCGTGGCGACCGGGTTCGGTGAGCTTCTTCAGCAGATCGAGCGGGCGTGCGCGCTCGGACTGCCGCAGGGCGGCGTGGATGGGCTCGGCGCGCTCCTGGCGGCGCACCTGGTTGCGCGCAGTTCGCAAAATCGGCTGCCGCGAGAACTCCCCGATGAAGCGGCAATAACTCCCTGCGAACGCCTGGGTTGCCGATTTGCACGCGGCGGCATCGTGCCCCGACTCGCGACCGGCCAGCACGAGGCTGGCCGCCATGCGCTTGAGATCCCATTCGAAGGGGCCCCGGATGGTCTCGTCGAAATCGTTCAGATCGAAGACCAGATTGCCATCCGGCCCGGCGAACGACCCCAGGTTCTGCACGTGGGCGTCGCCGCAGAGCTGCACTTCGAGCCCCGAATTGGGCAGGCGAGCCAAGTCGGCGGCCATCACCGACACGGCGCCGCGAAAGAACGCGAAGGGCGATTCCTTCATGCGCGCGTACTTGATGGGCAGCAGGTGGCGCACGCGCTCGGCATTGGCTTCGAGCAGAATGGCGATGGGGTCGAACTGCGGCTCGCGAGGGGGCAGGCCTCCGTGAGTCTGGCGGCTCACGGCATCGCGCCGCTTCTTTCCTAAGAGACGGCGGTCATTGGCGGAGCACGCCGAAGCGGCCGATCGAGTACCCAAGCGCACCTCCCACGAAGACGTCGGATAAGAAATGGGCCGATAGCGAAAGCCTTGAAAACCCGACCAGCGCGGCTAAACCGTAGGCCGTGTAAGGAACCCAGCGATGCTGCTTCCCATATCGCCGGCTGACGACCGTGGCGATCGCGAATGCGCCGATGGCGTGACCGGAAGGAAAACTGGCTTGGGAGCGCGGCTGCCCTTCAAACCAGCTATCGGAGAAATTGCCCCTGAGCGGAATGGCCGAAGGGCGCACGCGATCGGTGGCTTCCTTCAGAGCCTCGGAGACGATTTCGGTGTCAGCCAGGGCTTCGCCCGCGTAGAGCGCCGTATGCTGCAGTTCGGGACTTTTGCGGATCAGGCCGGCGGCGAAGAGCGCAACCGGCGCGGCGACGATGCCGGCCATCGTAGCGGCGCTCGTGAACTTGCCGTTGAAGCCCTGGAAGGCCGAGGTGCGGCGGAAGTACGAGGATTCGGTGGGATCGAGCGCGATCAATCCCGCGGTGGTCCCCAGGATCGCGCCGGCGGGAAGCCAGCCCTGCCCATGCGCCAGCGTGACGGGAAACGTCCAGATACGCTTTTGATCGCTCAGTAGATTGGGCAGCAGCCGACGGAGCGAAACCGGCCGTTCGCTGGGAGCCGCCGGCTGGGGAGTGGCGGTTTGGCCCGCAGCCGTGAACGGCGCGGTAAATAAGATTATGGATAGAGCAAGACTCATCGCGCCCGGAAACACGTGTACACCTCTCGCACCGATGTCCGCCGGGTTGCTGCTGAGCTGGGCCGCGATCATCACATCCCGAGCAGTTCTCCGCCCGTAAACAGGATAGCGTGAAAAGCCGATTGGACCATTGAGCCGAGGCTGCCGGCGGGCTACTCTTCGGGCGCTTCGCCCGTGTCTTCCGCACGGTTTTCGAACTTGGTCTGTGCGTGCAGAAACACCAGGTTCACAGTGCCCACCGGCCCGTTGCGCTGCTTGGCCACGATCAGCTCGGCCAGGCCGCGCAGGTCTTCGCGCTCGCGTTGGTAGACCTCTTCGCGGAAGATGAAGGCCACCACGTCGGCATCCTGCTCGATCGACCCGGAGTCGCGCAGGTCGCTTAACTGCGGGCGATGATCGTCCTGGCGGGTTTCCGGGGCGCGGCTCAACTGCGAGAGGGAGATCACGGGGACGTTGAGGTCTTTGGCCACCATCTTCAGGCCGCGGGAAATGGCGGAGACTTCCTGGTTGCGGTTCTC
>Ga0181517_10002606_pt1 | contig 18114 bp, 16 predicted proteins | sample PEATcosm2014_Bin_31_FD_119748 | JGI IMG/M metagenome (GOLD analysis project Ga0181517, IMG submission 119748) | Peatland microbial communities from MTU Mesocosm Facility, Houghton, MI, USA - PEATcosm2014_Bin01_30_metaG | ecosystem: Environmental > Terrestrial > Soil > Wetlands > Peat | place... | reverse complement strand
CGGAAGGCGCCATCCATCTTGGTGTTGCTCGGGGTATAGGTGGCCACATACTGGGTGCGCAGCTCGTCCTCGATCTGCTGGAAGGCAGCCTCGAGCTTCTTGCCGTTATTGCCCACGTTGATCACCCGTCCCCCGGTCTCCTCGGTCATCTTCTTCATGGCCGAGTAACCGTAGTAGCCCATCCCCTGGTCCAAGTAGCTCTGCACATCGGCAATCAGGATCACGTATAGGGTGACGTTGGATTTTTGCGCGGCGGCGATTGCTTCACTAATCTTGGCGCGGCTGCCTTCATCCTGCCCGTCGGTCAGCATGATCAGCGCCTTGTGGCCGGTCTCCTGGTTCAGCTTCTCGCGCGACGCAAGGTAAACAGCGTCGTAGAGCACGGTTCCGCGCGGCCCGCCGGGCGTCGGCACGGGGCTGGGCAGCAGGCTGCCGGGGGCATTGATCTCCGCCTTGTAGAGAGCCTTTGAGAGCAAGCGGGTGCTGTTGGTCAGGTCCTGCAGCAGGTCCACATTCACATCGACCGACAGGATGAACGCCTCGTCCTTCGCCTTGATCACTTCCTGCAAAAACTGGCTGCCCGCATCCTGCTCCAGCGGGAGCACGCGGGTCTGGCTGCCCGAAGTATCCAGAATGATGCCCAGGGTCAGGGGCAGATGCGTCTCGGCAACGAAGCTCTTCAGCGTCTGCGGAACCTTGTCTTCAGAGATCGTGCAATCGTTCTTTCCAAGATGTGGAACCAGCGTCCCGTCCTTGGCCTTCACCGTGAAGAAGACGTCCACCAGGTTCACGTTCAACTTGATCGTCCCCATCGACTCCTCTTCTACGGGCGCGGCCGGTGCGTTGCTCACCGGAGGAGCATCGGGCGAAGGCGCGAGTTGACCCCAGCCCGGAGCAGCGAAAACCGGGAGGAAAAACAGCAGAGAGGCGAGAGCTGGACGATTGCGCATTCTGATTGATTAGACGCAGGATGGGACACCGAGGGAGCACAAAGTGCGTGGCATCGGCACTCGCCTGCAACCAGCGCGTTGCTGGCGCGTCTGATACTCTGACGAATGCAGCCCTGTCAGGCTGCTTGGCCCGGTTTTGAGGCGCAAATTGCGCGGTTCAAATGGACGGTTCGAATACGAACCGGCGCCGGGAACGGGGATCAGAAAAATCACCCATCCCAGTGCGGTTGCTGGTCAAACATTGTTTACTGGAATCGTCGGGATGCGCGGTTCGGGAGGACGGATTACCTTGAAGCTCGGTCTATCAGCAATGGCACTGGCGGCGGTTTTGAACGCGGGCCCCCTCATGCAAACGGTCGCTCTGGCCCAACAGCAGCAATCCACGGTGCCCGATGCTCCAGCGCCACAGGCTCTTCCGCCGCTGACCGGGGCGAGTGGGCCGATCACGCCCGGACTCGGCGCGGGCGCCGAGCCTGCCGCCCCAACTTCGTCTTCCGGGGCGCCGGGCCAGCAGCAGGCGCCCGCCTCGAGCCCGGCTTCTTCCAGCAGTTCGTCTCTGACGAATCAGGGCAAGGACGATGTGCAGGCAACGCCTCCCGAAGTTCCGGCCTCCGGCGAAGCCTCTGCCGCGCTCGGTCGATTTGTCGTGAACGTGAATTTCGTCGAAGTTCCGGTGACGGTCAAGGACAGCAAGGGGAACCTGGTAGCGGGCCTCACCTACCGCGACTTCAAGGTCTATGAGAATGATGCGCGGGAGCCGCTGAAGCTTTTCACCACCGATTCCTTCCCGCTCTCGATTGCGTTCGTCATCGACCAGAGCCTGACCGCCGACGTCATGGCCAAGGTGAACAATTCGCTGGGAGCCATTCAGGGCGCGCTCACGCCCTATGACGAGGTCGCGGTTTTCAGCTACAACAATGGAGCCCAGGAGCGGACCGGGTTCACCGGTGCGCAAAGCGCGCGCCTGCCTGCGGTGCTGGCGCTGACCAAGGAAACTGGCGCGGAAATGCTGGTGCCGTTCAATAGTGGCGCGCTGGTCGGCTGCAACATTCACACCAACGGCAACTGCGCCGATCCCAACCTGCAGCCCGGCCACTCCGCGGGCGGTACGAGTTTCCAGTCCATCCCGAAAGAGATCCACACCCTGAACGACGCCATTCTGGCCGCTGCCAAGGAGCTTTCGACCCGCCCGAAGGGCCGCCGCCGCATCATCTATGTCATCTCCGACGGCAAGGAATCGCAAAGCAAGGCTTCCTATCGCGACGTGATCCGCTACCTCGAGACCAACAAGATCGCCGTTTACGGTACAGCAGTGGGCGACTCGGCGCGCTGGGGCGAGGGCTATCTGAGCCGCGTTCACCTGCCCTTCAGCATGTACGACAACATCCTCTACAAGTACACCGCGGCCACCGGCGGCTATCTCGAGTCGGAAGGCAACACCAACGGCATCGAGAAAAGCTACGCCAAGATTGCGGAAGAGGCTCGCACCCAGTACACCCTGGGCTATCTGAGCCATCAGCCGTTCATCGACGGCAAGTTCCGCAAGATCGATGTGCGCGTGGACCGGCCCGGTTTGGAAGTGATTGCCAAGACGGGCTATTATCCCTCCGCCCAGGATCTGAAGTAGCAATCCTCGATTCGGAGAAGCTCGCAACGTACCAAATCAAAAGGCCTGTGCGCGATGCACAGGCCTTTTTGATTTGCTTGATTTATGTACAGGGCTCAGGCGCTGAAGATCCTCGCGGCGCGCCCTGGAGCCAGAATGAGCTGGCCTATTTAGGCCCGTCTTTGGGCTCGCCCGAGACCGGCGGCTGGGCTGCAGCGGCATTTTGCTGCACCGGCGGCGCAGCGGCAGGAGGCTCGGTAACGCCCTTGATGCCTTCCTTGAAGCCCCGCAAACCCTCGCCCAAACCCTTGCCCAGTTCCGGAAGCCGCTTGGCGCCGAACAGCAAAAACGCAACCAGCGCCAGCAGAATCAAATGTGTCGGTTGAAGTAGATCGCCCATTGTTTCATCCTCCACGCGCCACGCCGAACCGGCGCGTTCAACACGCTTATTGTCGCACACACCAAGGCAGCCGCGCACAGCGACCGGGTTCATGCCGGGAAAGCCTTCGGATGGCCGCTTAGTTCACTTGCGCCGGCCGGCCCAGCCGCTCGGTCACCATGGCATAAAAACCGCGCAGGTCCTCTTCGTCCCCTGCCGTCAACCGCCGGTATACCTTGATGAGCGGAAACACCCTCGACCCGCGCACTTCCACCGCAGGGACTGCGGCCGTGCCTCCGGGATAGGAGGTCATCTCCCAGCTGCCGGCATAGCGGCGGCGCAGCACCTCGCCCAGGTAGCTGCCCCACAGGCGCACTTCAAAGTCCAGGTCGTGGTCCGGCGTCTCGCCCACCTGAACCAGAATCTCGTCTACGGCATCAATTGAATCGGAAGAAAAATCCAGTTGCCGCCGGTATTCCCGTTGGGCCAGCTCAACTGCTGCCTGAGCAAAGCCCTCCATCATCGCGCCCAGGTCCGGGAAGACCGTCGATTCCAGCCGGATTTTGAGTTGGTTGGCCACGCTTCAGAGTAAATCCACGCAGGCTCCCAACGGAATGGAAAATTGTCTTCGCCACGCCGATCCGGGGTTGTGGCAAACTGAAATCAGCATCGGAGGCTTCCCCCTAGTGAAGAAGTTCAAACTGCTCGCCCTCATCACCCTTTTTGTGCTGGCGGTTGGGACGGCCGGCTCGGCCACGCACGATATCTATCCCGACCCTGCGCAGGCGAAAGTCGACCTTGCCGCAGCCCTCAAAACCGCCGCGGCAACCCACAAGCGCATCCTGCTGGACTTCGGCGGCAATTGGTGCAGCGACTGCCACGTGCTCGATATCTACATGAACGACCCGTCGAACCGCGCCATTCTGGATGCCAATTTCGTGCTGGTTCACGTCAATGTCGGGCACTATGACGAGAATCTCGACATGGCCAAACATTACGAGATTCCCCTGGAAAAAGGCGTTCCCGCGCTGGCTGTGCTCACCGAAAAAGGCGGATTGCTCTACAGTCAGCGCAACGGCCAGTTCGAGTCCATGGGCAGCCTCAACTCGAATGCCCTGACCACCTTTTTGGTGCAGTGGAAACCGATCCGGCCCGGCTGCTCCGCCGTCATGGTGACCTGCTAGTTCTCCCCTGGAGCAGCCATTTCTCCAGGAACGAAATTGTAGCGCTGGCCTCCCGGCCGGCTGTAGCGTGGACCTCCCGGTCCACGCTTGTTCGTCTCTAGAGTCTGCACAAACGCATCCAACTCAAAAGAAATTCACTCCGTGTAGATGCTCGTCGCGTGATTTTTCTCGTACGCGATCGTCCACTTCTTTCCCGCCAGCGTATAGACGACGGTGCGATCGCCTTCCTGCTCGCCTTCCAGATGAACTTTCTGGCCAATGGCCATGCGGGTCTGCAACTCGCTCATCCCCGGCTTCGCCTGGTGCGCATCGATGGCCGCCCACATGTCTTTCGGCCAGTTGTTGTAGACGCTGTGCGGATCGTCGTAGAAGTAAAGCAGGTCGCAATAATACTGCTCTTCAGCGCCGTCGATTGCGCCCGTAGGCGTGGCATAGAGTTGAGCGGCCGCCGGAAGCGCGAAGACCAGAAAAACCTGCCTGGAACCGTGGCCGAGGCCGTCGTCCACCGTTGCCGGAACCGGCGCTTTGACCACCCTCTTCACGTCCAGCCGCTGCGCCGGCGGAATCAGTCCCACCGGGTGCGCAAAGTCGATGCGCCCGGCGTTGTACGGGAAGTACGGGATCGTGTAGCCGTTCTTCATCCACACGCTGGTCCCCTGCAAACGCAGCACATCTTCGTAGTGCTGCTGCTCGAAGGTCCGCACCACGGCCAGGTCGTCCTGGCTCATCGACTGGCTCGCAGAGGGCTGAACGCCGGGGTTCTGGCGCTGCTTCCATACCGTGAACAGGTAAATGCCGCCGACAATGAGCGTGAACGAGCTGACGCTCAGGATCTTTTGCCAGAGTTTCATGCTTTCTCCAGGAAACGGTTTTCAAGAAGCATACATGGGCTCTAGCCCTTGGCCGGTGCAACCTGCTTGCGCAGCGTCTCCGCATCGAGCTCGTCAATGCGGCGCAGGTTCGGAAACGCCGAGGCCCACAGCCCGGCAACCGCCAGCGCGCCCACGCCTCCCAGGATAGTGGCCCGCACCGCGCCCCACCACTGTGCCGTGAGTCCGCTCTCGAATGCGCCCAGTTCGTTCGATGCGCCGATGAAGAGCGAGTTGACCGAGCTGACCCTGCCGCGCATCTCGGGCGGCGTGGCCAGTTGAACCAGCGATCCGCGGATGATCACGCTGATGGAGTCTGCCGCACCCGATATGGCCAGCGCCAGCAGCGAAAGCCACAAACTGCGCGAGAGTCCAAAGATCACCGTGGCAACGCCGAAAATCCCCACCGCGATAAACAGCCGCCGTCCCGCGTGCCGGCGCAGCGGAAAGCGCGTCATCGCCAGCGACATCAGCACCGCGCCCACGGCCGGAGCGGCGCGCAGCATGCCCAAACCCATCGGGCCGGCGTGCAGAACCTCATGCGCAAAGATGGGCATCAACGCCACCGCTCCGCCCAGCAGCATCACGAACAGGTCCAACGAGATCGCGCCCAGCAGCAGCGGCGAAACGCGCACATACTGAAATCCGGCCAGCACAATCTTCAGCGTGGTGGCCCGGTGCTCCATGCGTCCCGGCCGCACATGCAGGCTGCCCACCAGCACCAGAAACCACAGCAGCGTGGCCAGGCTGAAGATGTAAACAATCCCCGCGCCCTGCAGCCCGAAGCGGGTTGGGATTCCCGGCAGAATGCGAGCCAGCGGCAGCGTGAAAAGCAGCCCGCCCATGGCCGGCCCTGTGACGTTGGCAAACTGGAAGGTGGCCCCGCCCCACGTCACCGCGTTGACAAAGTGCTTCTCCGGAACCAGGTGCGGCACCAGCGCCGAACTCGCCGGTCCGGAGAACGCGCGGCCGGTCCCGATCAAAAACAGCACCGCATAGATGGGAAGCACACTGTGCGCGCCTGTAACCGCCAGATACAGAAGGGCCAGGGTGCAAAAGACCTGCAAGCCATAGCAAACCAGAATGATTTGCCGCCGGTCGTAGCGGTCGGCCGTGTGCCCGGACGGAAGCAGGAAGAACAACCCCGGCAGAAAGAGCGCCAGCCCCGTGTAGCCAAGATCGATAGCGCGGTGGGTGGTCGAATAGATCTGCCAGGCAACGGCAACCGCCTGCGCCTCGGCCCCCAGGATCGCGGCCACGCGAGCCAGCTGGTAGCGGCGAAAATCGCGGGAAGCGAAGGCTTCCATGCCGCGCCGGACTGTCTGCGGCGGTTGGGTGGACATGGATCTAGTGTATCTGCCGCCCGGTTCGCCTTTGAGACCGGGTGCCCCACCCTCGCCGCGTCCTTGTTTTTGCGGCTAGGGTGGGCGGCCAATATCCCTGATCAATACACATCACCGGGTGCCCCAGTTCCCGCTTCTGGGACTTGGGAAAGCACGAATCTACTCGGTCGCGGTAAAAGAGCCCCCGCCGTTTCGAAGCTCGTTCCTTACATCCCGCCCTTGCCGAGCAGGATGCCGATGCCGTAAGTCACAGCGCCTTCAAGCGCGCCGACCACCGTCATTTCAAATCCGGAAGACCACCACGACCGCACTGTGATCAGGCTCTTGGCCGCCCCGACCGCGAAGTGCGCTGCCAGCGAAATAACGGCCGCCGCGATTACCGCCGAGAGACCATGCATGAAGAAGAACGGGATAATGGGGATGAATGCGCCTACCGCGGTGGAAAGCGCTCCCGAGCCCGCCGAGACAAGCGGGTTGGAAAGCCCTTCTTCCGAGGTGCCCAGGCGCTCGCTCACCAGCACCCGCAGCATCTGTTCGGGGTCCCGCGCCAGATGATCGCTCACCCGGTCGGCGTCGACTTCGGGCAGCCCTTTCACCTGGTAGTAAAGCGAAAGCAGCTCTCTTGCTTCGGGGCCGTTCATGCGGATCGCTTCCCGCTCGCGGATAACCTCCGCGTCGAAGATCTCGCGCTCGCTCTTGGCGGCCAGATAGGCGCCCGACCCCATCGAAAGCGCGGAGGCGATCATGCCCGAGAGGCCGGCCAGCAGAACATACGTGTGCTGGCTCGCGGGGTCGCCGGAAGTTGCGCCCGCCACGCCGCTGACAATGCCGAAGATCGCGCCCAGCCCGTCGTTGACTCCATACACGGCATCGCCGATCCAGCTGCCCGGCTGCTTGCGCCCGTTGGAGCGCTTGGCAAGCAGTTCGTCGAGCACCGCCTTCGGATCAACGCCCGGCGTGCCGGCAGGGGCGCTGTAGTGTCCGCGCAGCAGGGATCCGAGCTCGCGATGGTGTTCCTTCTCGTCTTCGATGACCTGATCGAGAATGGCGACCGAGCCCTCGTCGCCGAGATCCTTCAGCTGCGTGCCATAGTTCGCAATATGGCGGCTTTCCTCAATCTCCAGCCGGCGCAGGGCCATGCGCACGCCGCCGGCGCGGTTGGCCAGGGAGTCGGCATCGCCGCCGGGGCTGCCGGCATACACCGGCTCGCTTCCGCCCAGTTCCTGAATGCGGCTGAGCCAAAGCGAGGCGTGGTCGAGTTCGGCAGTGGCCAAGTGGCGCAGCACCTGGGCGCGCACCGGGTCTGAATCGCGATCGGCTAGAGTCTGGTAAGTGTGATGCCCCACCATCTCGGCCTGCCAGTTGCCCTCCAGTGCCTCAAGAACCTTCTTCAGCTTGATGCCGGTCAGCGTGCCTGTTGTCACGGATGTCTCCTCGTCTCCCTAAAGAATAAGGCATTTCGACGCGATTGCTGCGGGTTTTCCACCTGATGCGAAAGGAGTTGGCCATATTTTGACCAGTATCTTGGCTGTCTGGATTTCCAGGAAAGCGCTTTGATTCAAGGGCTTTCTTTGCCGTCTCGAAGCGCCTGGCGACGACTTGAAATGGCCAGGAATGAGAAGGCTATTTCTGTAAATGTTTACAGGGCCAGCGATTGTCCTCAGGCTTCCCTTGAGCCGGGCTTTCCATATAGTGTTGTGTGGAGTCAAACGCAGGAATTCCGGCCTCCAACGCCGCTTTCACCAGCAGCGCACCGGCCGAACGTCCTGTACCCAGGACGCATCATCAAGCCCTAACCGGGCGAAATTCAGGAAGCGGAGAATCTCTTCTATGGCAACGCGATCCACACCTCCGGTGGCACAAAGCTCACCGAACTACACTGGCCCGTTCATTACGGTCGCCATCTTGTTTTTCATCTTCGGGTTTATCACTACCCTGAATATGGCGCTTGTGCCCCACCTGAAGAGGCTTTTCGATCTTCCTTACGGGTGGGCGATGCTGGTCAATTCGGCCTTCTTCCTTGCCTATTTTGTCTTTGCCTCCCCAACCTCCAAGCTGATTGAGAACATCGGCTACAAGAAGACGATGGTGGTTTCGCTCTTCATCCAGGTGGTGGGCTGCCTGATGTTTGTTCCAGCGGCCAGAATGATGAGCTTCCCGCTGTTTCTGACCGCGGTATTCGTAGTCGGCGCAGGCGTAACCGCGCTGCAGACCTCGGCCAATCCGTACGTCTCCATTCTCGGGCCGGAGCACAGCGCTTCTGTTCGCCTGACCCTGGCGCAAGCCTTCAATTCCGTGGGCACCACCATCGCGCCCCTCGTGGCCGGTGCATTCATCCTCACCGATCCTGCCAAGGTGGCCACCAAGGCGGCCATCGCCGACACGGTGCGCGTTCCTTACATCCTGATCGCCGCCGCTCTGCTGGCGCTGGGCGTAATCGTGAACTTCCTGCATCTGCCCGCCATCGCCACGCAGGCCTTCCGCCCGGCCAAGGCAGGCGACCCGATCCTCAGCCGCAGCATCTGGGCCTACAAGCACACGGTGCTGGCCGCGCTGGGAATCTTCGCCTATGTCGGCGTCGAAGTCGGCCTCGGCTCCATCGCCGTCGACTACTTCAAGACCCAGGGCCTCGACAGCCTCAAGACCGCTGCCTTCTTGGCTTCTCTCTACTGGTTTGGCGCGCTGGTGGGCCGCTTGCTCGGCTCCTGGATGTTGACCATGATCAAGCCCGGCAAGCTGCTGGGAATCTTTGGCTTCTCCGCCGCCGCCATGCTCGTCCTGTCCATGGTGACGAGCGGCCAGATGGCCATCTACACCCTGGTTCTGTGCGGCTTCTTCAACTCCATCATGTTCCCCAACATCTTTGCTCTGGGCATCAAGGGTCTGGGACCGATGACCAGCAAGGGTTCCGGCCTGATCATGACGGCAGTGGTAGGCGGCGCGATTATCCCCCCCATGCTTGGCAAGCTCGCCGACGTGGTGGGAATTCAGCATTCCTTCGTTCTGCCCATGCTGTGCTACCTGTTCATTGCCTACTATGGCCTAGTCGGTTCCAAGCCGACGCGGACCGTTGTCTAGGTTGGTTGCACGCGATACAGCAAAGGCCCTCCGGCGATTTCGGAGGGCCTTTGCACGAGAGCATTCCGTTCATTGGCACAGAGTAATTCTCTGCCGGCTTGAAGAGCACCGCTCCCAGCAAGAGCGAGTAGCGCCGGCCTCCTGGCCGGCTGTAGTGTGGACCTCCCGGTCCACACTCAATTAACACCTTCAGGAAAGCTGCTCTACAACGAGAGAAGGATGCGATGAAGCCCGTGCGACGCAAGAAAGAGATTCGACTTCCGAGGGCAATACTCTTGGTATTCGTTACGTTGGCGGTTGCTCTGTTGCTTCTCCGCATGTGGGTCTTCGTCCACGGCAAGCGTTAAATCATTCTTCCTGCTCGTGAGCCGCCCACCACGCTTTGATGAACTTCCAGTGGATGTACACGGAGTGGTTCAGGTGCAGCAGCAAACCTTCCCGCCCGTCCAGAAAGCCCAGCCGGAAAAAGTAGTTGTAGATGAACGTAGCCCCCGGATTCAGCACCGCGTTCCAGATGAAAACCGGCAACGATTTGCTGGTGCGCCCGCGCTTCACCAGCAGCGCCGCAATCTCGCTGCTGTAGCGGTTCATGTGCTCCAGGTAGATCACCATGTTCGGGTAGGCGTAGTGCAGCATGTCGTGCCGGAGCTTGCCGCGCGGCCCCTCGAACTGCGGCGTGCTGTGCGGGCCCACGCCTTCGCTCAACCGGGCCGAGCCGCGCTTGAAGAGGCGCAGCTTGCGATCCGGGTAAAAGCCGCCGTGGCGCATCCAGCGGCCAAAGATCAGGTTCAGGCGAGGAATCCAGTAGGCATCGTACCTCGGCTCGCGCCCATCCTCGCACGCCAACAGCGTACGGATCTCCGCTTGCAACTCTGGCGTCAGCGGCTCATCGGCGTCCTGCAGCAGGATCCAGTCGCAGCTGCACAGGTCGAGGGCCACATTCTTCTGCTCGCCGTGGCCGCCGAAGGCGTGATAGCTGGTCTTGGCGCCGAACGACTGCGCAATCTCGATGGTGCGGTCTTTCGATCCCGAGTCGACGACGATGATTTCGTCGGCCCAGCGGACGGTTTCGAGGGTGCGGGCGAGGTTCGCCTCCTCGTTCATGGCGATCATGGCGACGGACAGTGTCTTGCGCATCGAATCAAGGATAACCGCGCACACTGGCAACGTCGAGCGCGCTCCAGTGCTGTGACCGCGTGTATTCGTAATTTCGCCCCTAAGTTTGGGTGCCCCAGGTGCCTCGCACTTGGGCACCTGGGAAGGCACAAAACTACCAAGGCACGGTACTAGCTGCCTGCGCCAGACGCCCCGCGATTCGCATCCAGCAGCGCCGCCACGCGCGCAATCGGCAAGCCCACCACGTTGAAATAGCAGCCCTCGATGCGCGGAATCCAGCGCGCCGCCCATCCCTGAATGGCATAGGCCCCGGCCTTGTCCATCGGCTCGTTGCTGGCCGCGTACCCGGCAATCTCTTCGTCGCTCAGGGGCCGGAAGTAGACCGACGTCACCTCGGCAGCGGCCTCGCTCCCCTGCGCCGTCACCAGCGCGATTCCGGTGGCCACGCGGTGCGCGCGGCCTGAAAGCAGGCGCAGCATCCGCGCCGCATCGGCCGCGTCTTCCGGCTTGCCCAAGATGTGGTTGTCCACGATGACCGTAGTGTCAGCGCCCAGCACCTGCGCGCCGGCGTCAGCGAGCTGCCCATAGACGGCCTGCGCCTTTTCCAGCGCCAGGCGCGTGACATAGGCAATCGGGTCTTCCTCCGGGAACGGGTCTTCCGGGATATGCGCGGGATGAACGGTAAAGGTAAAGCCTGCCTGCGTCAGCAGTTCGCGGCGGCGGGGTGAGGCAGAGGCAAGAACCAGCATATGTTGATTATCCCGCACCTACGCCGAAAGCCCTGTCTTGAGCCGGGTGCCCCACCCTCACCGCGTTTTTGTTTTTGCGGTTAGGGTGGGAAAGCAACCATCTCGGTTCAAGGGTCGAATCAACAGGTACTCGACCTACGCCGAAAGCCCCGTCTGCAACCCCGCTGGCGTAGCCAACCCCCAGGCCATTGCCGGGGTGTTGTGGGCAAGGCCGAATCGCCCGTCCGGTCCCAGCAGGATGATTCCCCCATGCCCGCCGAGCCGGTTGAAGAGGTACTGGATGGCCTCGCGGGACGCGAGTTCGGGCGCAGTTCCGCTGCCCACGCGGTCGGTGGCCCACTTGCCCAGCACCAGCTTCATGATCGGTTCGCCCCATCCGGTCAGTGAAACGGCGGCGGAAAGATTGTCGGCATAGCAGCCGCAGCCGATCAGAGAGGAATCCCCCACCCGGCCCGGCGTCTTGTTCAGCGTTCCCCCGGTCGAGGTCCCGGCGGCCAGGTTGCCCTGCGCATCCAGTGCGACCGCGCCCACCGTATCGTGCGAGTCAAAATCGTGTGAGTCAAGGCCTCCCGTGGAGTGAACAGCGGTTTCCGGTCCCTTGTCGTCGCGCAGCGCGGGATGCTCCGCCTCGGGGCCGGAGAAGGTCTGGTCGGCCAGTCCGGCAGCCTGCCGGGTCTGGGCAAACGCCAGCCGCTCGCGTTCGCGGTCCAGCACCAGCTCGGCGTTCTCAATCAGCGCCATGCCCAGCGAATGCGCAAATTCCTCCGCGCCCGCGCCCACGAAGTAGACGTGCGGACTGCGCTCCAGCACCAGCCGCGCGGCCTGAATCGGATTCCGCAGCCGCTCCACGCAGGCCACTCCGCCGGCCTTCATGCGGCCGCCGTCCATCAGCAGGGCATCCATCTGCACGCGTCCGTCGGAGGTCAAAAAGCTTCCCCGTCCGGCGTCGAAGGTGGGGTCGTCTTCCAGCACCGTTACCGCCGCTTCCACGGCGTCCAGGGCCGGGCCGCCTTTGCTGAGGATCGCGTGGCCGGCTTCCAGCGCCCGGCGAACGCCCTGCTCGTGGGCTACCTCGGCATCGGCTGGAATCGCCCAGGCTCCGCCATGTACGAGGAGGGTGGGGGTGTGTTGGGAAGGTCGGTTGGACATGACTTTTATCGTAGCGCAGCGGGACAGAACGCGAATCCGCATCGTGGAAGGCGGCTCAGGGCCGGATTTCGACGGCAGTCCCGTCCGGAACCAGGTTCCAGATCTCGTCGATCTCCGTGTCAGTGAAGTTCGCTAACTCAGCTCCGTAACCTTGAGATTGACCTTCTCGAAATCCACGATGCCCAGTCCGCGGTTGGCGGCCATCTGCAGATAGGGCAGATGCTCGGGGTCGAGGTTCCAATAGGCTTTGGCCACATAAGCATCCAGAGCCACCGGGTCAGTCCCGGCAACCATGGTCTTGTGCAGCGCAACGTCTTCGAGATTGCCGCCGGTGGGGCCGTTGCGCAGCAGAACGCGGTAGCAGTCCATCAGGGTGACGGTGGGCAGCATGAACGCGGCCAGGTCGGCGAGGCTCTGGTGAATCTGCTGGTGCAGGCGATTGCGCTGGCCGCCCAGGATTCCGTACCAGTTCTTCATCCCCAGGGTGCAGCCGGTGAGTCCATGATGCTTGGCGATGGGCAGGTTGATGATCTTGTCGGCTTCGAGAAACGGAATGAAGACCGGCCACGTTTTGAGCGCCACACCGCCCATGTCGACCTCGCGAAAGAGTTCGGGGTCGGGCAGAATGACCTGGGCTCCTGCTGCGCGCGCCGCGGCCTGAATGCCGGAGCGCTGGAAGCAGCGGCGGGCTTCGTTGCAGCTTACGTCGGTGACGATGACCTTCTTTGCGCCGGCCTGCCAGCACTGCCGCACCACCTCGGCCACGACTTCAGGATTGGTGTTGGCCGCCTGCTCGGGAGTGCGGTCCCAGGCGATGTTGGGCTTGATCACCACCACGTCGGAAGGCCCGACAAAACGGCGCATCCCGCCCAGGTTCTCCAACGACTTCTGCACCAGTGCCGCCGGTTCACCGCCTTTCACCACCGAAAGATGGGGCAACGCGGCGTCGGCCTGCGCGCGGTGATCGCGGCGGGCCTGTTCGGCATGCGGTGGCACGGGCCGGATGCTGTGTTCGGTGAGCCAGGCGGCCGCGCCCGCAGCGCCTGCTGCAACTCCGCCCACGCGCAGAAGCTGGAGCATCGCCTCGCGGCGCGTCATGCCGTTGGTTTCGGCAGGCTTGCGATCGGTTTCTTCGCCCATGGTGTTCTCCGGAAGATACTGAATTGGATGACTCCCACCCTTCGAGCAAATGCGGTCGAAGGATGGGGCACCCAAATTCGCCGCTTTTAGACTTCCATCAGGTGAATGCGGCTGGGGTCGTTGGTGCCCAGGTTGTGTGCGGCATCGGCCGCGGTGGCAATGTAGCGCGGCGGGCGCTTCGAGTCTTCCAGAGACGCCATGCCCACCTCGGCCCGCTTCTTCTCGATCATCTGCCACGCCGTGTGATCCACTGCCACGCGGTCTTCGCCGACAATCAGGGTATTGGGCTGCCACAGGTGCTCGGGCCGAAATCCGGGACCGCCGTTATACACGGAACTCATGGCATCGCCGATGGTGAAACGCACCTTTTCGCGGACGGTCGGAATGCAGTTCAGGTCGGCCACGCCGGGGTTGCACCCGCCGTCATGCAGATCCTGCGGCCGGTCCACCACTCCGTACATGTTCTTCATGGCGAAAGTGACACCCGCTCCGCTGTGGTCCTTCAGGATAGGCAGACCGATCACCATGGCGCACTCGCGGGTCAGAATCTTCGAGAGCTTGATGCTGGCAGTGCCCCACGTCGCCTTCTGGTCTTCATAGCCGGAAACATCGGAACCGAAGACGCGAATCTTGCTGGGGTCGGTGTTGATGGTCAGGCCGCAGGCCTCGATATCGCGAGCATTGCGATCCCACACGATGATGTTGCCCGGCTTCACGCCCGCCTGCTGCAAGCGCTCGCAAACAGCCAGAACCAGGGCCAGGTGGGTAGAGATTCCCTTGCCGCCCAGGCCGTTGACCTTGAGGCCGATCACCTTGTCGGTGGGAACGAGGTGCTTCCAGGATTCCACCGGATGGTTATGGCCTGTATAGCTGGCAATTGCCCGGTCCAGCAACTCGATCACGCGCTTGTCGTCGAGCTGCCCGCCGGCGTTGTGCAGCGCGGCGTCCTTCGCGACAACAACCTTCGACTTGCCTGCATCGGCATGACCGGCGACGGCGGCTGCCAACCCAAGCTTGCTTTGCGAACCCAGCAGAACCGCGCCAGTGGCGGCGCCCTTCAGAAAATCACGGCGATTGTTCATAAAGATTCCTCGCATTCCGATCCGCTGCGCAATGGCAACGGGCTCTAGAGTCTTGCTTCTACGCCGTGCGCGAGGGCAAGCAGAGCCTGCGGCGCGCCGGGGGTGGATTCGTAAGCGACAATGCGAACCAGAGAGGCTCCCTTGCGGAAGACGATGCTCTGGCCGTAGCTGATGCCCGCGTCGCCGACCTGAACGACCGCCGCTTCCCTGGTCTTTCCGGCGTCGAGAATCTTGCCGGCGCCCGCGGCATCGCTCATGGTGTAAACGTCGACCACAGCTTCCAACTGGCCCTGGTACTTGTAGTCCGAAGTGGAAGTGGAAACAACCCCGGCGGAGATGTACTGCTCGGCATCGCCGTCGATGTATTGCCACAGATCCTTGGCGGCAAAGGTGCGTGTCTCGCTGGTCTTTTCCCAACTCGCGATGGCATTGGAATCCGGGAAGGGATTGGCGGACTTCTTTTTGCAGCCCGTCACCGCGAGCCCAAATGCGAGTAAAGACACGACAGAAACCGTTACAACAGCAGTAAAGCAATTCTTCAAACGGTGCTTCATGCAAAGTCTCCTTGCTTCCTGGGCATTCTATTTCCTGTTGAGCAGAATCTGGCTGGCCGGCGAACGGCTCTCGCCAATGCTGGTAACGGCTACGGCGGGCCGATCCTGAAGCGGGCAGGCGTATTCGCATGCGCCGCATCCAACGCAGCGGCTGGGATCGACGCGCGGCTGCTTGAGCGTCTTGACGTTGCCTGCGGAGTCCACGACCTGCGCCTCTTGCACGTAAATCGCCTTGGGCGAAACCGGGCACCACTCTTCGCAAACGATGCAATCGGTAGCCATGGCCCAGGGCAGGCAGCGCCCACGGTCATAAGAGGCCAGGCCAAGGCGCACCGGCGGGTTGGTCTGGCCCACGCCGACGACCCATCCCTTTTCCTTGGGCGTGATCTGCCAGATAGCCCCGGTCGGGCACACTTCCGAGCAGAGCACGCAGCTGGGCTCGCAATAGCCGATCTTGGGCACCAGCGTCGGCGTCCACAGTCCTTCCAGGCCGGCTTCTTCCAGCGTGGGATGCAGCGCCGTGTTGGGGCACACCTTCATGCACTCGCCGCAGCGAATGCAGCGGGAAAGGAACTCGGTCTCGTCAAGCGACCCCGGCGGGCGGATCAGGTTTGCGTGGCGGCCTTTGCCAAGCCCGGTGTTGGCGCGCATCAGCGGTACCAGGGCTGCTCCGGCGGCCAGCGAGGTAAGGGTCTTGCGACGGTCCAGATCGGGGGCGACAACTTCCTTTTCCTTGCGGAAGAAGGTGAACTGCAAGCTGTTGTCCGGGCAAACGCCGATGCAGTTCATGCACATCAGGCATTCGGGCTTGTGCCATGCCGCGCCGCCCACGGGATCGTCTCCGCCCTGGCAGTGCAGCTCGCAGATATTGCAGTTGCTGCACTTCGAAGCGTCTTTGTGCAGTCCCAGAATCGACCACCGTGAAACCAGTCCCAGCAGCGCGCCCAGCGGGCAAATGGCGCGGCACCAGAAGCGGGTCACGCGCAGGCTCACAGCGAGAATCGCAAAGAAAAGAACGCCCAGCGCCAGTCCCTGCGCAAAGTGCGGCTGGCGGAAGTCGAGCACCGTGTATTGCAGGATGGAATGCAGCACCCCGGCGGTGTTTTTGACGGCCGCGATGTGGCTGTGCTCGAAAGGCGCAAGCACGGAGCGCACCGCGTAATTGAAGGCCGGAAGAATGCTCAGCCCGAACGACCGAACCAGCAGGCTGAAGGGGTCGAGCCACCCGATGGCGGCCGAGCCAAAGAAAGCGGCCACCAGTCCGGCGATCAGAGCCACATACTTGGTGTTCTGCCACTTCTTGAAGCGATTGCTCTCGATGCGCTTCTTGCCCCGCTTGGCTTCTGAAGGCAAGCTGCCCACATAGTGCTGCAGCGTGCCCATGGGGCAGATCCAGCCGCAGAAGAAGCGGCCCAGAAACAGCGTCGGCAGCAGGATCGAAAGGCTGAGAATCAGGCCGCGATAGAGGCCGTGGCTCGCCAAAGCGTTCACCAAAGCAACCAGCGGATCCAACAGGAAGAAGAGACGCACGGGAGCGCGCAGATGAATGTCGGCGCCCGCTCCGCCCGAGGGTCGCAGCGAGGTGAAAACAAGCAGTCCGAGAAACAGCAGCAGGAAGAAAATCTGCGAAATCCTGCGCAACAGCGGCAATCTGGACCGGGCCACGAATCTCCTCCAAGGCGAGCGTTCTCACGTCGGCACAACACACCCGCTCGCCCTGCTTGCATAAAAGTTGAGGAGGTCGGATGTGCGCCGCGGAAAATCAGTTATCAAATCGCGGTCGCTGCGACGTTGGGACAAGCGCGCAACCGCGATCTGCGTATGAAGCATCATGTTCGCTGGGAAGATGAAACGACAGTGATCAGCGTCACGGATCGCGGAATTCCGGCAGTTCGAGTTAGCTCTAACTATCAGAAAATAATGAATATTTTGAAACGCCGTGCGGGATCGGGCGCAGGCTTCACATGCGGTTGATCAGCGAGGCGATGCAGGCCGCGCCGAAGCCGTTGTCGATGTTGACCACGCTGACGTTGGGGGCGCAGGTGTTCAGCATGCCCAGCAGCGCCGCCACGCCGCCGAACGAAGCTCCATAGCCCACGCTGGTGGGCACGGCCAGAACCGGAGCGTTCACCATCCCCGCAACCACGGTGGGCAATGCGCCTTCCATGCCGGCGCACACAATCAGCACGCGCGCGGCGCGCAGCGAGTCCTTCTGAGCCAGCAGCCGGTGAATGCCGGCCACGCCCACATCGGCGATCAGCTCAACCGTATTGCCCATCAGCCGCGCGGTAACGCAGGCCTCTTCGGCCACCGGCAGATCGCTGGTGCCGGCGCAGACCACGGCGATGGAACCTTTGCCTGGCGTGGTTTCAGCCTGGGTCAGCGTGATGCAGCGGGCCATCTCGTGAAACTCGGCGCGGGACTCGACGGCGAGCACTGCTTCATACGCTTCGCGCGAGGCCCGTGTAGCCAGCACATTGCCGCCCGCGATAGCCATGCGGCCGAAGATGGTCGCAACCTGCTCCGTGGTCTTTCCGGCTGCGAAGATCACCTCGGGCATCCCGGTGCGCAGCGCGCGATGATGGTCGAGCTTGGCAAAGCCAATGTCTTCATAAGGCAGATCGCGCAGCTTTTCCAGCGCCGCGGAGACATCCGTGCGGCCTTCGCGAACTTCGTTCAGCAGCGTTTCGATTCTGGCGCGATCCATATTCTTTTTCTCCAACCTCAAACTCGTCCGGCTTTGTATCAGGGCACGACTTCAGTCGTGCCGATAAGGCCAACAAAATGGATTGGGCTTTACAGGCTGCGGAAAAACTCGATTCAGGGTGGCTTTGTAACAGGGCATGGCTTTAGCCGTGCCGATAAAGCCAATCAAATGAGCCGGGCTTTAGCCCCTGCTAAAGCTCATTCCAGCT
>Ga0181517_10002603_pt1 | contig 18136 bp, 13 predicted proteins | sample PEATcosm2014_Bin_31_FD_119748 | JGI IMG/M metagenome (GOLD analysis project Ga0181517, IMG submission 119748) | Peatland microbial communities from MTU Mesocosm Facility, Houghton, MI, USA - PEATcosm2014_Bin01_30_metaG | ecosystem: Environmental > Terrestrial > Soil > Wetlands > Peat | place... | reverse complement strand
GGCTGGTGGCGGTGATCAGCGTGAAGCTGCCGCAGCCGCAGTTTGAAGGGCAGACGAAGGGCAAGCTGAATTCGGATATTGCGGGAACGGTGCAGGCGCTGGTGAATGAGCGGCTGGGCGGGTTCCTGGAGCAGAATCCACCGGTGGCGCGGAAGATTATTAATAAAGCGATTGAGGCGGCTCGGGCTCGCGAGGCAGCGCGCAAAGCGCGGGATCTGACGCGGCGCAAGGGCGCGCTCGACGGCGGCGGACTGCCGGGGAAGCTGGCGGATTGTTCGGAGCGTGATCCGGATCGGTGCGAGCTGTATCTGGTGGAGGGTGAGTCGGCTGGGGGGACGGCGAAGCAGGGGCGGGACCGGAAGTTCCAGGCGATTCTGCCGCTGAAGGGCAAGATTCTGAACGTGGAGAAGGCGCGGTACGACAAGATGCTGGGGCACGAGGAAATCCGCGCCATGATTACGGCGCTGGGGACGGGCATCGGCAAGGACGACTTCGACGCAACGAAGCTGCGGTACGGGAAGATTATTTTGATGACGGACGCCGACGTGGACGGATCGCATATCCGGACGCTGCTGCTGACGTTTTTCTTTCGGCACATGCAGGAACTGATCAAACGGAACAATGTATATATCGCGCAGCCACCCCTCTACAAAATCAAGAAGGGTAAGTTTGAGCAGTACATCAAGGACGATCGCGACTTTGTGCGGGTGATGGTGAAGCGGGCCGCCGATGGGATGGTGATCCGTTACGGTGAGGGTGCGGCGAAGCTGGAAGGCGCGGCGCTGACGAAGTTTATGGGGCAGCTGAATGAGTATCTTGGTTTCTTCGACAAGGTTGACAAGCGGCTGCGCAATGAGGAAGTGACGAACCTGCTGGCGAAGGCGGAGCTGACGAAGCGAGTGGATTTCGAGTCGGTCACCAAGTTAGAGAAGTTATACAAGGATCTGGGGAAGATACAGAAGAAGTATCAGTTCAAGGGCCTGACCGAGCCCGTGAAGGACGAGGAGCATCAGACCTGGTCGCTGAGGTTTGTGGATGCGCAGGGGGCGGAGCGGAAGATTGACTGGGCGCTGGCGTCGTCGCCGGAATATCGGCAGATGATGTCAAAGCACAGCCAGATAAAGGAAATGCTGGAACCTCCGTTTGTGGTGGAGTATGCGGCGAAGGCGCAGGAGAAAGGCGTGGGTGTGCCCGATCCTGAGGACACGGGCGCCGAAGCCGAAGCTGAGACAAAGGGTGAGGCGGAGGCGGGTAAGCCTGCTCCAAAGAGGACGGGAAAGGCAAGCCTGGAGCCGGTGGAGAAGCATACGCCGAAGGAGCTTTTTGATTTCGTGGTGGAGCAGGGCCGGCGCGACTACCAGGTGCAACGATACAAGGGTTTGGGCGAGATGACGGCGACGCAGCTCTGGGAGACGACGATGGATCCAGAGCGGCGGACGTTGCTGTCGGTGAGGCTGGAAGATATGGCGGAGACGGAGACGATCTTCACGACGCTGATGGGCGAGGATGTGGAGGCGCGGCGGAAGTTTATCGAGGATAACGCGCTGGATGTGAAGAACCTGGATATCTGAGCCGGTAGCCCGTAGCCTGTAGCGAGCAGCCGACAACGAGCAGCCGGCTATGCGTACTTTCCCAATTCCGGGTAGCGCGCATAGATGCGGCGCTGATCTTCGGGAGGCAGTTGTCCTAACCGGATGGGCTTGTCCTGGGGGCGGGTGCCCTTCTGGTTAAGCACGTTCATCAGGCTCCATTCCCGCTGCAATGCCTGCGGCTCATGCGCGGGCAGATCGTAGCGGGTAAAGTCGATCGCCATCCATGGGCTGCCAGCTACCCAGTTATGCAGGAGTGCGAGGCGAAACTCCTGATTCATGAACCAGCGGATTTCGAGTTCCTTCTCCGAGCCTGGCGCGCCGGTGCCTTTCGCATCGAAGCGGTAATTGAGCGAAGCGTTGTTGGGGGTATGTTTGCGCCACTCCATACCAAAGGCTCCTTCGGTCAGCACCTGGGTATCCGGCCATCGATCTTTGACGGCCTGTAACCACCAGGCAAGGTCGTTATCGTGGGCGATAGAAACCTCCCATATTCCAGTTACCCAGCCAAATCCATTGAGGGCGTGGCCCTGGTCGAAGTGCATCGCGGTCGTATCGAGCATTTCTTTACGGCCCACTTGCTCTCCGAGGTTTCCTACTGTCTCGATTGGTCCAACGCCCATGCGGCTGTTGAAGCCTCCCTGAAAGCCGTCACGACGAGCGGAGAGAAAGTCACAGGTCCACCCGTCCAGACAAACGCAGTCAATAAAGTCCGATGGCCCCTGGGCGGGCTTGAGGTAGTGCTCGCGACTGGGGTAGCAGGGATAACAGATGCCGCCGTCGCCATCGCCATTGTCGATGGCGTGCTGGCTCCAGATCTGGCCCTGACAAACGTGAATGCCTTCTTCGGCGGCGAGTAAACGTTGGTTCTCGGCATCCATGAAGCCTGCAACCAGGCACTCCGGGCGGTATCCATTGCCCACCAATTCAGCGATTAACCGCAGCGCCTTATGGATCGTCTGCTAGATATGTTCGGGAGTGTCGAACATGGGCGCGAAGTAGCCGCCAGGAATGAAGGTGATTTCGTCGCCGTAGCGATCGTGAAAGGAAGCGAGCAGGCGGCGCGCTTCTTTGTACTCCTGGCGGGTGTCGTTGAGAGCGAGCCAGCTGATCGCCCAGGTCATTTTTCCATTGGGACAACCGCGGGCAAAGGCTTCGCGCCGCGAGCGGATATGGTCCGGGGAGTTAGCCGGGGCTTCGTCTTCTCCAATGGAGCGGGCGGGAGTTACTTCGATCTGGTTCACGCGCACGACGGAGATATGGGTGATGAAGCGCCCGCGGAGAGCGGGGGATGACACGGCCTCGGCCAGGGCGCCCGCTCGCGTGGGAGTGAGCGCAAGAGCGCTGGCGGAACTGGCGGCGCCTGCGAGAAACTTTCGTCTGGTCCAGAGGTGATTCATTACTTCCTTCTTCCATCCGGCGACACAGGAGTGGCGTGGGTTTTCAGTCAGAGACGAGAACCTTGACGCCGTAGGGTTCGAGGCCGATGTCCGTTGTGACTGGCGAGGCATCGAGGGCGTCTCGATAATTGCCGTTAAGCTCGACAGATTGCTTTGTAGCGGTGTGGTTGAGGAGATAAGTCCAGGAGCGTGGACCCGCGGCGCGCTTCGTCATCTCCACGCCGGTGGGTAATTTGACAGGAGGTAATCCGTCGATGGCCATGAGGGTGAGGAGTACTCGGGCTAAGTCGGGAGCCTCGAGATGGGCTCCGAGATAGATGGCTTTGCCCTGGCCGTAGCGGTTTACGGTGATGGCAGCTTTACCGGCGTGGTCACCTCCGGTGTAGGTGGCCAGAACGTCGGCGCCTTTGGGATCGAGGATGTCGGCCCAAATGCGGCAGTCGGCATCGGGGCCGGTAAGTGGCGCGGTAAACCGGACTCCCTGCTTTTCGGTATAAATTGGCTGGTAGTCAAGTAACTCGACTCCCATGACATCGCGCAGGAGACCGGGAAGCGGAGTTGCCACGATGCGGCTGTGCTCGTCTTTCACGCCGAGGCGAAAACCGGCGATGAAGGTTCCGCCACCTTTGACGAAGGCACGAATGCGATCGGCTTGTTGCGGGGTGACGATGTACATGACGGGCGCGCAGAGGACCTTGTAGCGGGAAAGGTCGCCGGTGGCGTCGACGATGTCGATGCCTGCATGGGAGGCGGCCATTGAGCCGTACCAGGTCATCAGCTCGGTGGAGTATTTGAGCTTCGGCTGGCCGGGCTGGATGTTCAGAGCCCACCAGGAATTGACATCGAGGCAGAGGGCGAGGCCGGCCTCGTAACCGGCGCGGAGAGCCTCGGGGCGGAGAGATTTGAGCTCGCGGATGGTCTGCTGAATCTCGTCGAAGCCAGGGCTGTGGGAGCGGTCGTGGCGCAGGAGACCGTGCCAGTATTCTTCCGCGCCAAAGTCGGCGGTATCCCAGCGAAAGTAGTTGATGCCCATGGCTCCGTGGGCGATGGCCTGATACGACCAGAGGCGGAGTTGGCCGGGCGAAGGCTGCGGCGAGAAGGAGGGCTGGCCGGACTTGCCGGATTGCTCCTCCATGATGAAGAAGGGCTTGCCGTCTTTTGCGCTGCGCATGAAGTCGTGGCTGAGAGCTACGGTGGCGGCGAGAGCTTCCGGCGGCGGCGCAACGCCGGAGTCGCTGGTTTGAAACATGGCAAAGAATCCGGGGTAGTTATCCGAGGCGACAAAGTCGAGGTTGCGGTATAAGTCGCGGAGGTTGAGGTTATCGATGAGTCCACCAACGTTGTTGGTGGTGACAAAGTGGGAGGGGCAAAGGCGGCGCAGGACGGTGAGCTGCTCCTGAAGAAAAGAGCCGTTGGCGTCGCTTTGATAGCGGTTGTAGTCGAGGGCGAGGCCTGGGTTGGGCGGAGCGCCCGAGGGCAGTGGGACGGGGATCTGTGAAAAGTCGGTGTAGGTGTTGCTCCAGAAAACGGCGCCCCAGATCTGGTTAATGGCCTCGAGCGTGGAGTATTTGTCGCGCAGCCAATGCTGGAACCCTTCGCGGCAGTAGCGGCAGTAACAGCGGGCGCTTTCGCCGAGAGTGAATTCGTTATCGATTTGCCAGCCGATGACGCCTGGAGTGGAGGCAAAGTTCTGCGCCATTTGCGTTGCGATGGCGACGGAAAGTCGGCGGTAGGTTGGGTTAGTGGGGCAGGTGAAGCGGCGTGCACCAGGGCTGAGAGTCGCGCCGTGGTCGTTGACCATAAGAATTTCGGGATATTTCTGCGAGAGCCACGGTGGAGGAGCGGCGGAGGGCGTGCCGAGAATGACGGCGATGCCGTGCGCATGGAGCATGGCGACGCTGCGCCGGAGCCAGCGAAAATCGAAGCGGCCCTCTTCGGGCTCCATGAGGGCCCAGGCGAATTCGGCGATGCGGACGTTGTTGACGCCTGCCGCGGCCATGGCGGCAGCGTCTTCCTCCCAGAGGTTGTCGGGGGTTTGGTCGGGATAGTAGTCGACACCGAAGAGGGGCGGCAGGCGATCGAGCGAGGGATGGGTTTCGTTTGCGCCCTGCGCAAGGGCGGGTTCGTGCCTGCCGAGAAGGAGACCGGCAGCTCCAGCGCTGCCGATGGCTACAAATTGCCGTCGATTCATCCTGTTCTATGCCTCGCAGGCATTTTATAGAGGATGGCGAGGAATTTGTTCCCATCTGGCAATAAGACCAAGCTGAGACGAATTCCACAACTGGTCGGACGAGTTGTTTACTGGCTGGTGGCTCCACTGTCGTTGCTTGCTGTAAGGCTGGAGACGTTGACTGGCTCGAAGTCGGACAGTGTGAGGCTGGTAATGCATGCAAGATCGTTATCGTTCCAGCGAGCATCGGGGGTGCCGATCAGGCCGCCGCTGTCTCCGTTGTCAGCGAGGATGATTCCATAGTTACGGAAGGCGGTGATGATAATCGCCGCCTGGGGACTGGTTGAAGCACAGGAAGGAGTGGCCACGGAGGCCTTCAGCCGATAGATTTCGCCCGCCGGTCCGGACATAGTGCAGGTGGCGGGGGGAGACGATTGGGAGATTTGGGATTCGACGGGGATATCGCCGCCACCGGTAGACATGCAACTGCCCACGCCCGCCGTTTGGGTTGCGGGCCAGACCCAGTAGTTGACCATGTGATTCAGCGTGAAACGGATAGGATGCTGAATCGTACCGTTGGGGGAAGCAGGTGTGCCGGTGCCGATGACTTCGTCGGCATTTGCGAGCAGCGGCGCTACGGGCAGTCCCGCGGCGTCGGAGGTTCCCATTCCCTGGGGCGTGAGGGCATTCGACGAGACGTTGGGCCAGAGGGCGTTGGAGGAATCCGTCCAGGGGCCGTTTTCGTAGATACCCTGCCACATTTCGTATAGGGCAGGATTGCTTCCGCCGCCACCTTCGAGATAGATCAGGACATGGCGATCACCGTTCGAGTTACTGGTGCCTTCTACGGGGGCATTAACCGGAATGGGACCGGAGGTGAAATAGGACTGATAGACAGTGGTCGTGACTGCTACGTCCGGCTGGTTGTAAGGCACTTCAAAGGCGGGTATTCCATTGGGAAAGGGTGGATTCGAGTTATTACCGAAGAATGGCTTGACGGTCTCCGGGAGGTATCCGGTGTACATTGGTGCGGCGGGGGAGGTATCCACGGGCAAGCCGGTTGAGGCTGCGTCGACTCGGTGGTGAAAGATCGAGGTTGACGGGAAGATCGATGCGAGAAATGCGTTATTGCCATTGATGGCGAAGCCGATTTCGTGACTTACCTGCGCCTGGCTGGCGTCGGTCACGATAAATAGAGGCGTGTAGGCGCCCTGGCCGCCGATCTGAGCACTGGTGATATCGCCCGACGCAGGATCGAGAGACATGCCCTCCGGAAGAGGGGGATTGCTGGAACTTGTGCTTACGGAAAAGGTGTAGGGTGGGGAGCCGCCGCTGGCGGCGATGGTGCAACCTACGTACGCCGAGCCTTGCGTTCCGCCGGGGCAGGAGGTGGCAGTAATCGTCAATGGGCTACCGGTCGTGGTTATGGTCACAGTTGCCATAGCCGTGGTTGAACCGGCGGCGTTGGCCGCTGTGAGCGTGTAGGTGGTGGTTGCTGTGGGGCTCACGCTGGTCGAGCCGCTCGCAGCTGTGGAGGAGAATGTTCCTGGGGTGATGGCAATGGTGGTGGCGCCGGTTGTCGCCCAAATAAGCGCGCTGTTGGATCCCGCCGTAATGCTGGCTGGGCTGGCGACGAAGGAGCTAATGGTTGGCAGGCTGGGTGGCGGAATTATAGTTACGGTGGTCGCGGCCGTGGTTGAACCGACGGCATTGGTTGCTGTCAGCGTGAAGGTAGTTGTGGCCGTTGGGCTCACGCTGGTCGAACCGCTGGACGCTGTGGAGGTGAAGGCCCCTGGGGTGATGGCAATAGTGGTGGCTCCGGTGACGGCCCATGCTAAGGTGCTGTTCGCGCCGGAGCTGATGCGGGCAGGATTCGCCGCAAAGGAAGCGATGGAGGGCGACGGGCCTTTTCCCGGGGAGGAGTCAGGTAAAATCGCGCCGCAACCAGCGAGACCGGCAAAGGCCAACGGCACCAGAACTAACGAGCAAAGATTGATCCTGATTTTCCGGTTACGCCGAAACCCAAGCGTAAAGCGAGCCCTGGCGGATCGAGTAACAATGTCCATTCACGAGCCCATAAATCCCAGGTACGGGCTGGAGCCGAAGTTAGCGAAGTTGGGGAAGACCTGGCGAACCTGGCCGTCGGAGAGGCCGAACCAGCGCGCGAGGGTGCCGGCGTACTGGTCGACGGCGGTGGTGGGGATGAGCCGTCCGGCGCCGACGTCGTTGGCCTGATTGACGCCGACCGCGGGGTACTGGCCGTACATGTCGTGCCCCTGAACTGCGCCGCCGACGACAAAGTGATGACTGCCCCAGCCGTGGTCGGTTCCGTCGCTGTTGCAGGTGAGGGTGCGCCCGAAGTCGGAGGCGGTGAAGGTGGTGACATTGTTGCCGAGGCCGGCGGTGACCATGAGCCCGTCGAAATATTCGAGCGCCTGGCCGAGTTGGGTGAGGAGCTGGGCGTGGGTCTGAGCCTGATTGTTGTGTGTGTCGAAGCTGCCAAGCTGCACATAGAAGATCTGGCGGTTGACACCGAGGCTGGCTCTGCCACCGATGATGCGGGCAACGGTCTGGAGCGAGGTGGCCAGCTGGTTGTCAGTGAGTTTGTTGGTGACGGGATCGAGATATTGCGGCGGGTTAGGCACGCCGGTTGGGCCCGCAGTCAGCATGGAGGAGGCGAGCAGGGCCTGTGCCTGAATGGAGCGGTTGACGACGACTTCATATTCTTTGGCAAAGAGGTTGGTTTCGTCGGCGCTGAGGATCGAGGATAGGGCGGTCGTTCCGGCTGCGTTGCCGAAGAGGGGCTGGGAGAGTCCGGAGATGGGGATGGGACCGGCGGAGGTGACGTTGAGCTGGAACGAGGATTGACCGGCGAGGAAGAGAGCGATGCCGGCGGTGGAGATGCAGGTGAACATGGAATTGGAATTCATGTTCATGCTTTCGATGAGGTCGGCGACGGAACCACCCCATCCGACGTGCTCGGCGCTGCCGCCATTGGAGGCGATGGCCTGCCAGGCCGCGGTCTGATCGAAATGCGAGAAGAGCGAGGCCGGCAGCGGGACGGAGTTAGCGTTGACCTGCTCTTTGGTGGCAGGCGCGATGAGTGTGCCGGTATTGGCGACAATGGCGGCACGGCTGGCATTGAAGAGGTTCTGGATGCCGGTGAGGTTGGGGTTGAGGGCGAAGCTGCGACCGCTCTGGGCAGTGTTGGGGACAATGGGGAGCAACTCGGCGAGCGGGTAGGCAAGGCCGGGGGCTCCGGAACGCGCCTGGGTGAAGGCGGCGAAGGAGTCGGAGTCGGTGGCGATTACGGTGCCGTGGCCGTCGTTGCCGCCCTGAAGGAAGACGCAGACCAGGGCTTTGTAGTCCGAGGAGCCGGTACTCTGAGCCATGGCGGCGAGGGAGTTGAGGCCGAGGATAAAGGGACTGGCGTACATGCCCGACATGGTGGCCAGGGAGGCGGTGCGGAGGAACTGGCGACGGGACTGCTCGAATTTATTCGTCACTGGCTTACACATCGTGGGCTCCTTAGAACTGCGCGCAGAAGGCGGGCGACGCCATGGTGAGATAGATTGCGGTTTGAACTCTGGCGGTGAGCGCGGCATTGATTGCGTTCTGATCGCCGGAGGGTATGGGGATTGCGCTGACCGCGCTGACAATCTGGCTTTGGAGGGTGCTGTCCATTTCGCCCGCCATGAGCAAGAGGTTTATGCGGTCGACTAACTGGTCGGGAGTTGAGGCCAGTCCGATTTCTGTGCCGTAACTGGAGAAGATATCGGGGCCACCTGTGGCGCTGCCGCCGATGGCGTTCTGAAGGTAGTTAAGATAGCCGACGACTGTCGAGACGTTGGTTATCTCCATTTCGGGGCCGACTAAGTTTGCGGCGGCGATGCTGGTGCCGGGGGGAACGTAGCCTGGAGCAAACCAGTTAAAGACGGTAGGCGATTGGAGGTTCATTTGGCCGAGTCCCCAGATGGGGTCCGCAGTGCTTCCGATGCCATAAGAGCCGGTGCGCGACTGGGCGGTGAAAGCGCGGGCCCACTCTGTGTAGCGGAGGAGCGGCTCGCGGACCTTGCCGTATTGCGGGTTGGCGAAGTCGGTGGCGGAGTCGCGGGCTTCGGGATCGAGGAGGATGGCGGTGACGACGGCCTGCATGTTACCGCGGACGCCGGTGCCGTCATTCTGAAAGACGGAGGCCACGCGGTTGACATAGGCGGGGCTGGGATTGCTCGTGACTAAGTGCTGGATTAACTGCTTCGAGAAGAACGGCGGAAGGTTGGGGTGATTGAAAAGGGTGTCGAGGGCGATCTTCAGGTCGCCGGCTGGGTCGGGATTGCCGGAGGCGGGGATGGTGACGCCAAGGAAATCTTTTTCTTCCGTGGAGTGATGGCTGGGGAAGCTCTGCATGGGGAGGATGTCTTCGCCGAAGCCCTGGCCGACATAGAGGCAGCAATTCGACCAGGCGGTGTCGGTATTTCCCGGGATGTCCCAGCTGAAGCCGGTGAAGACAGCGGCTAACCCCATGACGTCGGTGTTGGAGTAGGTGGGGATGGGGTTGCCGGATGAATCGAGTTGCCGCGTGCCATCGTTGTTGAGCTGGTAGAGGCCGATGGTGAAGAGCTGCATCACCTCGCGGGCATAATTCTCGTCGGGATCGGTGGTAGCGTTGCCCTTATCGTTGCCCAGCATGGAGAGGAAATTGCCCATCATGGGATTGAGGGTTACATCATTCAGGAGGGTTCGGAAGTTGCCGAAGGCATCGTTGCCGAGTAAGTCGTAGTAACTGGCCTCGCCGCGGGGCATATTCTGCACGGCGGAGTTCGTCGACGACACGACCATGATTTCCTCAAGAGCGTATTTCACACGCTGGCGGAGCTGGTCGGGAGCGGCGAGGGCCTGCTGCCAGAAGGCGTCCTGGACGTACATCTCATCCGTGCTGTTCTGCATAAACAGAGCGGCGTTGCAGGTGACATCGCCGGGGGCGCAGGGAGGATTGTCGATCAGGATGGACTGCTCGACGGAGGGCTCCTGTGGGGCCGGTTGCAGTGCGAACTGCTGGTTGAGCCACGCCTGGTAGCCGTTCATAGAGACGGTGTGTATATCGGCGTCGGTGGCGCCGAAGGTAGCCTGCTCGAGAAAGCGTGAGGCGTCTTCGGGCGATACGACGGGCTGCGGCGGCGTGCCCTGCACCAGCGCGATCAGATCGGTGGAAGTGGCGGGACCGGGGCTGGGGTTGAGCACCTGGATATCGAGGTTGCCGGCTTCAGTCGGACTGAGGGTGGCGGTCAGCTGGCCACCACTATTGAAGGTTGTCGGCATGGGTGAGCCATTCATCAGGACCTGTGCGCCGTTGATGAATTTCTGGCCGGTAACGACGACGGTGTTGGTTCCGACATTGAACGACATCGGATTGGCCGAAGTGAGGATCGGGATGGGGTTGAGGACCGAGACATTCTGGTCGATCGAAACCTGGGGGTTATCGGTGCTGGTGATGGTGAGCTGGACGATGTTACTCGGCGCAGGAACGACGGCGGGTGCTGTATAAGTTATGGAGCCGTCGGAGTTAGCAGCCGCGGTACCGACCTGGGCGTTGCCACCGGCGACGCCATTCACCTGCAGGGTCACTCCGGTGTTCATGGTTCCGGTGACGGCCAGGGCTAGGTCGATTGAGTTCGTGACGCGGACATCGGTGTTCTGGCCTGGCTGAATTTGAAGGACGACGTGGCCGGGGCCGATGGGGATAGAGAGGCTGTTCGAGTTCGCAGCGCCGGGATTGGGGTTGCTGACCATCAGGGGGTAAGTGCCGGGGGTGGGAGCGGCGACGGCCGCTGCGAGCTGAGTGTCCGAGACAAACGTAGTAGGAACGGCGGCGCCATTCCAGAGAATCTGTGCGCCGTAGACAAACTGCGAGCCATTTACGGCTATGGTTGTGGTTCCTTCCGTGATACCGTTCGGTGCCACGCCGGTCAGCACGGGAATGGGGTTAAGGATGCCCAGGGTCAAAGTGCCCGCCGGGTAGGTGGGGTTACCGGTTGGAACGGCGGTGATGGTGACGGTGTTGGGAGTGGGAACGATGGCCGGCGCTGTGTAGAGGCCGTTGAAGGTTATGGCGCCAAATTCGGCATTGCCGCCCTGCACTCCGTTGACATAGAACGTCAGCGGGACGGCAGTAACATTCATGCGATTCTGGATTTGGAGTTGCTGATTGACGCGGAGCGTGGTGGCGGAGGCTGAGATGGAAGTCAAATCGCCCAACGGGGCGGTGATAGAGCCGCACCCGGCCGTGAGAGAGACTGCACAGACCAGGGATGCGAGCGCCAGCACGAGGGTGCAGGCCTGACGAAGTTCGATACGATCCCGCATGGATCCTCCGAGGGCGAGGTATTCCAAAGGTTGGCCAGATGAACGTGGCAGGTTAGTGAGTGCGCCCAGCGTAACACCGAAGATTCCCCCTTTGGGGGATAATTGATTGTGGAAACCTACAACTAAAGTGGAGTTTGTTGATTACACTGGGTGGAAGTAAGATTCCGGGTTTTTGTGACGGCATTGGAATGGCGAGCGACGGCCAAAGACTCTGTTCGAGTTACAACAGTGATGATTGGTTAGTGCTTAGCGCTAAGATGCGGAGTGTTGGGGCGAGGCAGAGTATCTCGCAGAAGCCGGGAAGACGCAATGTTACTGTGGTGCGGTGGCGGGCTGGTTAGCTGTCTTTGCGGTAGAGGAGGTCGCGGATGGCGGCGCGGCGGGCGGCGTTGGCTTCACGGTCGTTGGCAAAGCCCGCGTCGGGTTTGGAGGCCGATTCGCTTTCGGGCTGGCTGCACGACGGACAACGGTTGGCGAAGCCAGGCTTGCCCGGCTTCAGCTCGAATTCTTCGCCGCAGAGGGCGCAGGTGCGGATGGGGAACGACATTGTCATTCCTATGATAAAAGCGGCAGGGGATTAGGAAAAGAGGGGCTGAGAAGCGGTCGGCAGAAATGCGGGCTGCGGAGGCCAGGGAGCAGCGAGCGAGAGGCGAGCGAGAGGTGTTTAGCAGAAGACGATTCGCGAAAGATGATTAGCGAGAGACATTTAGCGAAAGACGATTAGCGAGAGGCGAGTAGCGAAGGCGTTTAGCGAGAGGCGATTAGCCAGAGACGGTTGGCGAGAAACGATTAGAGAAAGGCGATTAGCGAAGGCGAGCGAAATCGGAGAGAAATTCGTCTATATAGATTGCGGGTTGGAGCGGAGTTGTGCGTTCCTCAGCGATGGCGCAGCGGAGTGAAGACTGGAGCGTCGATGCGAGGGCAGCCGGTTTGCGGTAGGATAACCCACGCAGGGAAATGTCTATGAAGGCTCTTATGGAATGTCTTGCAGATTGTTTTTCGAGACGCTTTGCTGAAGCCAGGCGCTCGAGGCGATCGGAACCTGGATTCACGCTGGAAGCGGGCTTCACGCTGATGGAGTTGCTGATCGTGATCTCGATCATGCTGATCCTGATGCTGATTGCGATTCCCAACATGCTGCACCTGAAGGCGACGGCGAACGAGACATCGGCGATTCAGTCGCTGCGTGCGATTCACGAGGCCGAGATCCAATACGACACCTCGTATCCAACGAGCGGGTTCGCGTGTTCGCTGGCGGCGCTAGGCGGGAGCACATCGGCGGGTGCACCGAGCGCGCAGGCGGCGCAACTGCTGCAGTCGGACCTGACGACGGGGCAGAAGGCCGGGTACACGTTCAACATTGTGAACTGCACGAAGACGACGGTGAACAATCAGGACATGATCACGAGCTGGGAGGCGACAGCGGTGCCGCAGTCGGTGGGCAAGACGGGGAACAACGGATTCTGCCTGGACATGAGCGGTGAGATCAGGAAGGATCCAGCGGGCGGGACGAACTGCACGGTACCGATTCAGTGATTAGCCGCCAGCTTTTAGCTGCCAGCTTCCAGCTCTTAGCTGCCAGCTTCCAGCTCTTAGCTGCCAAGTGGATGGCGAGGTGAGCCGGGATTGACTTCAAATTGGGAGAAAACTGTGAGCCGCCGGCGTGGGTTATTCCGCTGGCGGTTTTTGCTTGTGGCGGCGTTGGTGCTGATTCTCGTGCTGGGCGCGAGCCAGGGATTGCGGGGGCAGGTTGGGTTGAGCGCGGCTGAGGTGGCGGCACGGGTGGATCGGCACTATAACGCGCTGCATTCGCTCGAGGTGCATTTCGTCCAGACCTATACGGGTATGGGGATGAACCGGCGGGAGTCGGGGGTGCTGCTGCTGAAGAAGCCGGGGAAGATGCGGTGGACGTACACCGATCCTGACGGAAAGCTGTTTGTACTGGATGGGCACGATGGGTATTTCTACTCGCCGGGCGAGAGCGAGGCGCAGAAGGTGGACGAGAAGAAGCTGGACGATCTTCGTTCGCCGCTGCGGTTTTTGCTGGGGCATACGGAGTTGGAGAAGGAGCTGACGGGTTTGCACGTGAGTTGCGATGGGGGCGGGACGTGCGAACTGGCCGGGGTGCCGAAGGGGCTGGAGCAGCGGGTGAGCGCGCTGAAGATTACGGCGGCTGCCGATGGGACGATTCGCTCGATGACAATTGAGGAGACGGACGGGGTAACGAATCAATTCAGCTTCAGCGGAGAGGCGGGGAATGTGCCGGCTCCAAGTACGGCGTTTGTGTTTACGGCGCCGGCTGGGGTGCATGTGGTGGAGGGGGATGCGCCGGTGTAGGCTGATCGGGGATCAGATCCGCAGGTAGGACGCTGGGGTTACGATGCGCGTCCGGCGATGGGTGCGGAGGGAGAGCAGGTCCTTGTCGCCGGTGACGATGAGGCTGGCTCGGGCACGCTCGGCGCATTCGAGGATTTTGTTATCGTCGGGGTCGCGGCAGAGGTGGACGGTGTTTTGGAGCGTGACGCGGGTGGCTCGGCGCAGAGCATCCCGCATGGCGGTGGCAATGCGGGTATCTGACCAGTCGCACCTAAACTTCAGAACCCGAACAATTTCATCATCGAGTTCCACGCAAGTCGCAATCGTATGCTCCGTGGCTGCCCTGGTCAGAGCACGGAATGGGATTCCGCCTGCGCCACCGAAGTGGAGAGCGGAGATCCAGACGTTGGTGTCGACGACCAAAATCATCCAGCTTTGCGTGCTTTCCGCTCGCGCTCTGCGCGCATTTCGGCGCGAACTTCCCTCACGAGGCGCGGCACATCCTCTTCGGTGTAGCCGTGCAGTTTGCGGGTGGCGCCGTATTCGGCGGCTTCCCGCAGACCTTCCAGTATTCGGTCGGTTTCATATTCGCGGAAGGCTTCACGGAAAACTTCGCTCATGGTGCGGCTTTCGCTTTGGGCGATGGCTTCTGCGCGGGCGGCGAGGTCGGGCGGAAGGCTGATGGTGTAGACCTTCGATTTGCGCGGTTTGGCGGGGGATTTTTTGCTTGCGCTCTTCGTGGATTTTGCTGAGGTCCTGGTCGGCATAGATTGGATGTTACAGTGTAATGGATTGTCATACAAGGTGTCGCGCCTGGGTTCGACCTTGGTTTCTGCGGCTGGGACATGACCTGATGGTCACTTGATGCGTCGCTACTGGTTATGCAACACCTGGAACTGCAGGCACGGCAATCGATGACTTTTCGGGGCCGGGCTCAGGCTGATTGTGGGATTGGCTATCTGCTTTCTGCTCAGTAGGATGGGAGCATGTCAAAGTGGTTGGGGTGGATTACCTTGCTGATGGTGCTGCTGAGCGCCTGGCTGTGGGGTCAGGAGACTGGGCAGACGTCCGGGCCATGGGTCATGGAGCGGAGCGGGACGACGGCTGGGCTGCGCGGGATTCATGCGGTTGGCGGCGGCGTGGCCTGGGCGAGCGGGACGAATGGAACGGTTCTGCGGACAGAGGATGGCGGGTATGAGTGGCAATCGTGCGCGATGCCGCCCGGGGCCGAGAAGCTGGATTTTCGGGGGATCTGGGCGTGGGACGCGAACACAGCGATTGTGATGTCGAGTGGGCCTGGGGATGCGTCGCGGCTTTATAAGACGACGGATGGGTGCTCGCACTGGACGCTGTTGTTTACGAATCCGGATAAGGATGGGTTTTGGGATGTTTTGCAGATGACCGGCGACAAAACCGGACTGGTTATCGGAGATCCGGTACCGGGCCGCCGTTACTTCTGGAAGTTCTCGATCCGGCAGTATCCATCCTACTTCCCGATCCTTGGCACGTGGGATAGAGGGACAACCTGGCGACCGCTGGATACTCGATCTGTGTGGGCAGCGATGAGCAAGGACCATGTCGCTTCCGAATCAATCTTTGCGGCTAGTAACTCATCACTACTCGAGCTTCACTCGCCCTTCGCCTGGCTATTTGTAACCGGCGGGGATAAAAATTTCCTACACATCATCCAATCCCTGGGTGCGACGCCGATGATTTGTAAGAAATCGTGCTATTTGTCAAGCGAGACCGCGCCAACTCTTGCATCCGGGCCCACAGCCGGGGGATTCTCGATCGGCGCTAATTTGGCTGAATCGGGCATCCCTGTTGTCGTTGCCGTTGGCGGGGACTACAAGCTCCCGGATTCATCCGCGGGATCCGCGGCTACCTGTGTTGGCTCCATGGATGGCATATTTCTCAAATATCGTTGTGAAGCTGCCACAAGGCCTCCGCATGGCTACCGGTCGGCGGTGGCCTGGGATGCGGCCGCAAAAGCCTGGATCGCCGCGGGGACCAATGGCTCAGACATCAGCTACGACGATGGAAAGACCTGGGCTCCGCTCGATAACGGCAACTGGAACGCCCTGAGCCTGCCGTGGATGGTTGGGCCCAACGGGCGGATCGCGAAGCTGGACGCCGGAAAGCTGCCTCACCCGTCTAAAAATTGAGCGATTTGGAGCTTGGCTACGTCTAGTCGAGGAACCAGTTCGTACATCGCGCCCCGGTTCACAAACTGCTAGGCTTAAAAGAGGTTCGCCTGACCGGAACGGTGCAGGACCAGCGTCTTCCGGGTTCGGCAGGCTTTCCCGTGACCGAATTCATGGCTCAAATTCATGGCTGAATTTGTAATCAGACTGGCCGATGAGCGAGGCCGTGTGCAGGAGCAGGTGCAGTCGGCGGCGACGGCTGACGAGCTGCGCACGCGCTTTTCGCAGGCGGGGTACTACGTCTACTCGGTGAAGCAACGCGGGCTGACGGGCGGCGCGCGTAAGGCGAAGCTCGAGCAGTTCCTGATCTTCAACCAGCAATTTTTGACACTGATCAAAGCCGGCGTGCCGATTCTGGGGTCGCTGGAGATGCTGGCGAAGGGGCAGAAGAATCCGAACTTCTCCGGCCAGCTGCAGAATGTGGCGGCGCGGGTGCGGACGGGCGAGGCGATCTCGTCGGCGTTCGAGGCGCAGGGCGGATTCCCGCTGATGTATACGACGACGCTGCTGGCGGGTGAGCGGTCGGGGAATCTGGAAGAGGTGCTGGGACGGTATCTGGCTTTCCAGCGCATTACGCTGGCGTTTCGCAAGAAGCTGATGGCGTCTTTGATTTACCCGGCACTGCTGATCACGCTGGTCTGCGGGATGTTTGTATTCCTGGTGACGTTTGTGGTGCCGCAGTTTGCCAAGCTGTACGAGCAGATTGGGACGAAGCTGCCGACGCTGACGCTGATGATGCTGGCGTTGGGAACGGGAGCGCAGCATTACATCCTCTACATATTGCCGGTGGTGGCGCTGATCGCATTTCTGGTGTGGCGATGGGCCCGCAGCGAGCGGGGGGCAGACCGTATCGACAGCATACGAATCCGGCTGCCGTTGTTTGGGAAGATCTGGCTGAAGTACCAGGTGGCGATGTTCGCGCGCACGCTTTCGACGCTGCTGAGCGGAGGCATTCCGCTGGTGCCGTCGCTCGAGACGGCGGCGCGGTCGATTACGAGCCGGCGGATCAGCAAGGCGGTGACGGCGGCGGTGGTGAGTGTTCGCGAGGGCAAGGGGCTGGCGAAGAGTCTGGAAGACACGAAGGTTTTCCCGGAGCTTTCGACAGAGATGGTCGAGGTCGGGGAGTCGACCGGCGCTTTGCCGCAGATGCTGAATTCGGTCGCGGAATTTTTTGAGGAAGACGTGCAGACGGCGCTGACCGCGGCGCTGGCGCTGATCGAACCGGCGATTCTGATCGTGATGGGCATCGTGGTGGTGACGATTCTGATCGCGCTGTATCTGCCGATTTTCTCGATGAGCAACGCGTCGAATTTTGGCGGGTGAGGCGATCCTCTCCGAACCGGAGTGGGACCCGTGTGCGGCTGTTTAGGGATTGAGCGCGGCAACGATTTGTGATGCATTGGCAGTGAAAGAGGTATCTGGTATGGCTCAGGCTCCCCCATTGACTTTGCCGACCGAGCAGGACGAGACCGCGCAGGCTCAGGCGCTGGCTCGCCGGTATCGATCGGAGTATGTCGACCTGCGGAATTTCCGCATCCAGCACGAGGTGCTGCGGAGCGTGCCGGTAGACATGATGTTCCGCTACAACTTTGTGCCGCTGGAGCAGGAAGAGGATCGTCTGGTGATCGCGGTGAGCGATCCGAGCAAGCTGATGATGCTCGACGAAATCTCCGGACTGCTGGGGCAGCGGATTGTGACGCGGGTAGCGACGCTGTCGCAGATTACCGATCTGCTGAAAAAGACGGAGCAGTCGCAGCGTGTGCTGGACGAGGCATCGGAAGGGCTGACCTTCGATGTGCTGTCGGCGGACGACAATACGGACGAGAACATATCGATCGAGAAGCTGACGTCGGAAGAGGACATCAGCCCGATCATCCGCCTGGTGGATACGACGATTTTTACGGCGCTGGAGCGGCGGGCGTCGGACATTCACATTGAGTCCTACGACGATTCGGTGCTGATCAAGTACCGGATCGACGGCGTACTGCAGGCGGCGATGGCTCCGATTGCGCGCGAGCATCACACGACGATTCTGTCGCGCATCAAGATCATGAGCGAGCTGGACATCGCCGAGCGCCGCGTGCCGCAGGACGG
>Ga0181517_10002601_pt1 | contig 18161 bp, 14 predicted proteins | sample PEATcosm2014_Bin_31_FD_119748 | JGI IMG/M metagenome (GOLD analysis project Ga0181517, IMG submission 119748) | Peatland microbial communities from MTU Mesocosm Facility, Houghton, MI, USA - PEATcosm2014_Bin01_30_metaG | ecosystem: Environmental > Terrestrial > Soil > Wetlands > Peat | place... | reverse complement strand
CATGGGCTCGCTCGGCCCCAAGCACGTGGTCACCGACAGCGACCAGCACCTGCCCGCCGCGCCCTACAAGCTCGTCGACAACGCCTACTCCCTTCTCGACACCAGCGACCTGGTCTTCATCGACATGCCCGGCACCGGCTTTGGCCGCCTCATCGGCAAGGACGCCGAAAAAGCCTTCTGGGGCGTGGATGAAGACGCCGGCGCATTCGCCCGCTTCATCGCCCGCTTCGTCACCAAATACAACCGCTGGAACTCGCCCAAATACATCTTCGGAGAGAGCTACGGCACCACTCGCTCCGCCGTCCTGGCCGACATCCTCGAAAACCACAAGGATATCGACCTGAACGGCGTCATTCTGCTCTCGCAGATCTTCAACTTCACCTCCGATATCGACGGCCCCGGCGATAACCCCGGCGTGGACCTGCCCTATGTGCTGGCCCTGCCCACCTATGCCGCCACGGCCTGGTATCACAAGAAGCTGCCCCAGCAGCCGGCCGCGCTCGAGCCGTTCCTCAAGGACGTGGAAGACTTCGCCATGGGCTCCTACTCCCACGCCCTGGCTCTCGGCACCGACCTGAGCGCCGCGGAGAAGCAATCCGTCGCCGAAAAGCTCCACGAGTACACCGGCCTGCCCGTCGCCTACCTGCTCAAGGCCAACCTGCGCGTCAGCGGCGGCGAATTCGAGAAGACCCTCCAGGACGACCAGGACCTGACCACCGGCCGTCTCGACACGCGCTTCTCCGGCCCCAACCTCGATTCCCTCAGCCAGGAGGCGCAATACGATCCGCAAAGCTCGGCCATCTCATCGGCCTACGTCTCGCTCTTCAACGACTATGTGCGCCGCGAGCTGAAGTATGGCGAGGGCCAGACCTATCTCTCCAGCGCGCTTTTCGGGGGCTTCCACTGGGACCTGGTGCATCACGGCAATCCCATCAGCCTCAACGTGAGTGCGGATCTGGCTGAGGCCCTCAAGACCAATCCCCGCCTCAGGATCATGGTCAACGGCGGCTACTACGACCTGGCCACGCCCTTCTTCGCCGCCGAGTACGAGGACAAGCACCTGCCCATCCCGCAGTCGCTGGCCAAAAACATCGAGTATGACTGGTATGAGTCCGGCCACATGGTCTACGTCCGCGACGAAAGCCTCAAACAGCTCCACGACCGCGTCGCCGCCTTCATCAAGAGCACCCAGGCCGACAACAAGTAATCGGAACGCCCTCCCAGTCTTCGCCGGGTGGCCGGGTGCCCCAGGTCCCCGCCTTGGGGACCTGGGAGACCACCCATCTCAATCGGCGATCGGCCGGCCAAGAGTGTTGCCTGGCAACCAGGCCTGCGACAGGTCGGTTGCCCAGTTCACGGTTGGCGGGCCGCCAGCTCCCAATCCTGTGAGATGAACTGAAATATGAAGACATGGGGCCTCGCCTGCGACAAGCTGAACCGGCTCTCCCTGAGCACGCAGACGCGAAGGGGATTCCAGTTTCGTTATAAGATAAGGCGCAGAAAGCAGCCAGGAAGAGAAGCTCAGGGGGAGGCGCTCATGATGAAAATGGCTGGTTCCCAAAGACTCGAATCCGCATCGCAACGGATCGACGCGAGAATCCAGGAGCTCGGCGACTGGCGCGGAGAGATGCTTTCCCGCCTCCGCGCCTTGATCAAGCAAGCCGACCCTGAAGTCGTCGAGGAGTGGAAGTGGGAGATACCTGTGTGGTCTCACCACGGGTTGATCTGCACCGGCGAGGCCTACAAGAATGTCGTAAAGATGACATTCGCCAAGGGCGCCTCGTTGGAGGACCCCTCCGGTCTCTTCAATTCCAGTCTCGAGGGTCGAGTAAGGCGCGCCATCGACTTCCGCGCAGGCGACCAGGTGGACGAGAAGGCTCTGAAAGCGCTGATCCGCTCCGCCGTAGCCCTGAACACGTCCTCGGACGCGTAGCCCGCATCGGACCAGAAGAAAGAACCGGTTCGCCCCAACCCACTCTCGAGGGTGGAGTGCGATGGGTGCCGCAAACCGCTCATCCTTGTAAACTAGCCCCCATGAAGCGCATCGCCCTTTCCCTCGCCGTTCTGCTCTTTCCCGTCGCCGCGGCCGCTCAATCGTTCTCCGTCACCTTTCCAAAAACCCTAAGCGCGGAGCGCCTCGACGGACGCCTGCTCCTGGTCCTCTCCACCGACCCCAGCGACGAGCCGCGCAACCAGATCGACGACACGCCGCGCACGCAAATCCTCTTTGGCCTCACAATGGATGGCTGGCAGCCCGGCCAGCCCGCGGTGATCGATTCCAGCGCCTGGGGCTATCCCATCCGCAGCCTCAAGAACGTTCCCGCCGGCGACTATTACGTGCAGGCCGTCCTCAACAAATACGAGACCTTCCACCGCGGCGACGGCAAGACCGTCAAGCTGCACATGGACCAGGGCGAGGGCCAGCAGTGGAACAGCTCGCCCGGCAACCTCTACTCCAAGCCCCAAAAGGTCACCATCAAGCCCGGCGGCGTGGTCTCGATCGCGCTGACCGAGGTCATTCCGCCCATCCCCGCGCCGGCTGACACCAAATACATTCGCCACATCCGCATCCAGAGCGCGGCGCTCACCAAATTCTGGGGCCGTCCCATGTTCTTGAGCGCCATTGTGCTCGTTCCCGAAGGCTTCGACGAGCACCCCGACGCCCGCTTCCCGCTCATGATCTTTCACGACCACTTTGTCGGCGAGTTCGCCGGCTTCCGCACCACGCCGCCCGACCCCGATCTGAAACCCGACTACAGCGAGCGCTTCCATCTCGCGGGCTACAACCGCATCCAGCAGCAGGAAGCCTACAACTTCTACCGGCAGTGGATCGCTCCCGGCTTTCCGCGCCTGCTCATCGTCAAAATCCAGCACGCCAACCCCTTCTATGACGACTCCTACGCGGTGAACTCGGCCAACGTCGGCCCTTACGGCGACGCCATCGAGAACGAGCTCATCCCGGCCATCGAAAAGCGCTTCCGCGGCCTCGGCCAGGGCTGGGCGCGCTTCGTCTATGGCGGCTCCACCGGCGGATGGGAAGCGCTTGCCGTGCAGGTCTTCTATCCCGATCACTACAACGGCGCCTTCGCCGCCTGCCCCGACCCCATCGACTTCCACGCCTACACCAACATCGACCTCTACCACGACAAGAACGCCTTCTTCCTGGAAGGCGCGCACACGCGCGTCGCCCAGCCCTCCATTCGCGACTACCTCGGCCACACCTTCATCACCACCCAGGAGATCAATGCCTACGAACTGGCCCTCGGCGACCACGGCCGCTCCGGCGAACAGTTCGATATCTGGCAGGCGGTCTACGGGCCGGTCGGCGCGGACGGTTATCCGCAGCCCATCTTCGACAAGGTGACGGGCGAGATCGACCACAGCGTCGCCGAGTACTGGCGCCGGCACTACGATCTGGAAGCGATCCTCGAACGCGACTGGGCGAAGTTAGGCCCCGAGTTAGCGGGCAAGATACACATCTATGTCGGCTCCGACGATACCTACTTCCTCAACGACGCCGTCTATCGCATGGAAGACTTTCTCAACTCGACACAGAATCCGCCCTATGCCGGCGAAGTAACCTACGGCCCGCGCGCCGAGCACTGCTGGAACGGCGACCCCACGCTGCCCAATGCTTACTCTCGCTTGCACTACAACACCCTGTATCTGCCTAAGATTCTCGACCGGATACAGAAGACAGCCCCCCAGGGAGCCGACCTGACCAGTTGGCGCTATTGAGGAACCCCTTCGGCAATCCCAAAAGCAAAAAGCCATCCTCGCTGGGAGGATGGCTTTTTTGCGCAGAACGGGAAATTGCCGCGAACTAGACCTTCGCTTCCAGGTCGGCGATCACGTCGAAGAAACGCTGATCGAGCCGGCGGTTGGTGGCGATGGCTTCCTTGATGGTGATGTCGGTGATGTCCAGCCCCTTGAGCACCGCGATCCGGCCCCACTTCTTGTCGTGGACCATATCGATGGCGTGCAGGCCGTAGCGCTGGCCGAGCAGCCGGTCGTAGGCCGTGGGAACGCCGCCGCGCTGGGTGTGGCCCAGATTGACGGAGCGAGTCTCGAAGCCGGTCTTCTCTTCGATCAGGTCGGCCAGCGCCTCGCCGATGCCCGACAGGCGAGCATGGCCAAAGGAGTCCACCTGCGCGGAGCCGATCACCTGGCCCACCTCGGGCAGATGGCAGCCCTCGGCCACCACCACGATGCCGTAGTGCTTGCCCCGGTCGTAGTTGTACTTCAGCAGCTTCGCCACGTGGTCGATATCGATTTCCTTCTCGGGAACCAGAACCACGTCGGCGCCGCCGGCCACGCCGGAGGCATAGGCGATCCAGCCCGCATCGCGGCCCATCACTTCGATCACAATCACGCGGTTGTGCGAGTCGGCGGTGGTGCGGATGCGGTCCACGGCCTCGGTCGCGATGGAAACGGCGGTGTCGAAGCCGAAGGTGGTGTCGGTGCCGTTGATGTCGTTGTCGATGGTCTTGGGCACGCCCACGCTGGGTACGCCGTTCTCGCTCAGGAACAGGGTCACCGATTGCGTGTCGTCGCCGCCCAGGGCGATCAGCGCGTCGATCTTGTTCGCCTTCAGAACTTCCTGCACCTTCTCGATGCCGCCGGGAACCTTCTTCACGTTGGTGCGCGAGGAGTGAAGAATGGTGCCGCCCTTCAACTGGATGCCGTCCGTGCTTTCCAGCGTCAGGGGTACAAAATTGTTGTCCAGCACGCCGCGCCAACCGTTGAGGAAGCCGATGAACTCATCGCCGTAGTGGTTGATGCCCTTTTTCACCGCCGCATAGATCACCGCATTCAGTCCGGGGCAATCGCCGCCGCCGGTCAACAAAGCAACTCGCATCGTAAAATCTCCTCATCGAATTTGCGCGCCCGTTGGGCCGCGCCGGGAGCAACTCCCTGAACTGTGCGCCTGCACCCGCTCGAAAGCCGGTCTCGACGCCTTATCCAGTGTACTCCGCCGCTGTAAAGACAAATCGTGACCGCGCTCACGCACTTCGAAGGTTCCACCCGGCGGCATTTCCTTGTTGGGAAGAGCGCCGCAATGTTTCAATAAGGGTATGCCCGGAACAGGAGCGCTCTTGTTACTGGCCTTTGCTGGCCTGGTTGTCGCCGTCTTGCTCGTACTGTTGCAGTTGACGCGCCTGGGATACCTCGTGCGTTCCACCATCCCCGACCGGCCGCGCCGCCGCATGTTCATTGCCTCGGTCTCTTTTCTGGTCACTTTTGCAGGCGTGCGGCTTCTGGTTCACCGCATCGTGAACCATGAGGGACATTTCCAGTGGGTGGTGGTGCACGGCATGCACATCCATCACCTGGTGTGGGGCATCCTTATCCTGCTGCTCGTGGGCTACGGCTGGCTGCTGGACCTGGGCCGCTCCCACTCCCCGCTCTCCATCTTCTTCAGCCGGCTCATGTCGGTCAGCTATGGCGCGGGCGCAGCGCTCACCCTGGACGAGTTTGCGCTGTGGCTGAACCTGGAACCGGACGCCTACTGGTCCAGTTCCGGACGGCTCAGCATCGACGCCGTCATTCTCTTTGGCGGTCTGCTGGCCGTCGGCGCCTGGGGTGCGCCCTTTTTCCGCGGACTCAAGCGGATGTGGGGCTTCGGCAAGGAATTGAGGTTGCGCAACTCCCCTATTGGCCGCGCGAGGTTGCTTCGTCCGCGTAAAGTTCGGCGATCGCCTCCGCATATTTTGCCGTAATCACGCGCCGCTTCAGCTTCATTGACGGCGTCAGCTCGCCCGTCTCGATCGACCATTCATCGGGCACCACGCGGAAACGTTTCACGGTCTCGAAGTTCGCCAGGCTGCCGTTCGCCTCCCGGACGATCTCGGCATAAAGCGCAATCACGCGGCTGTTGGCCACCAGTTCGTCGCGGGATTTGGCCTGGATGCCGTGATGCCGGGCCCAATCCTCCAGCGCGGCAAAGTTGGGCGAGAACAGCGCCGAGATGAACTTGTGCTTGTCCCCCACCAGCGCGACTTGCGCCACCAGCATGCTGGTCTTGAGCTTGCTCTCAATGGGCTGGGGCGCCACCATCTTGCCGCCTGAGGTCTTCAGCAGTTCTTTCTTGCGGTCGGTAATGAACAGAAACCCATCCGCGTCTAGATGACCGATGTCGCCGGTCCGGAAATATCCCTCTTCGTCGAAGCACTCGGCATTCATCGCAGGTTTTTGCCAGTAGCCGGCAAAGACCGACGATCCGCGCACCAGCAACTCCCCATCCGCGGCGATCTTTAGTTCCAAATTGGGCAACGGCATGCCCGCGGCGCCCATGCGGTGGCGCAGCGGCGTGTTCAGGGCGATCACCGGCGAGGTCTCTGTAAGGCCATAACCCTCCCAAAGGGCAATCCCCACTGAAGCAAACCACCTCGCCGTGTCGATTCCCAGCGGCGCGCCGCCGGGGACAAAGATCTTCACCCGGCCGCCGAAGGCCTCGCGCACCTTGGAGTAGGCCAGCTTGTCGGCCAGCTTCCACAGCAGCGAAGAGGGCCGGCGTCCGTCATAGACCGTGTCGCGATGAGCCGCGCCCACCTTCACCGCCCAGGCCAGAATCCGCTTCTTCACCGGCGACAGGCCCGCGCGGCGCTCCACTTCCTGGCGGATCTTCTCGAAGACGCGCGGCACTCCCACAATGACCGTGGGCTTGATCTCGCGCATCGCCTCCGGCAGCTTGTCGAACTTCGAGCAGTAGGCCACCTGCACGCCGAAGGTATACATGATGTAGTCCAGCGCGCGCGCCGTCACGTGCGACAGCGGAAGGAAGGAGATCAAGGCGTCGGTGGTGTCGAAGTGGAAATCCTCCGGCGCGACCGCCTGATTTGCGGCGATGTTGCCGTGGGTCAGCATCACTCCCTTAGGCTCGCCGGTAGTCCCCGAAGTGTAGATCAGCGTGGCCAGATCCTTGGGCTCGACCGAGCGAACCAGTGCATCGAAGACCGGGTCGTGCGCATTGCCGTGCTCGTCGGCCCCGATCAGCACCGAGCTGAAAGGAATGGCATCCGCGGGCGGTGCGGCGGAATCCATAATCACGATCCGCTCCAGTTGCGTCTGGTCGCGGACGGCATTCAGCTTGTCGAATTGCTGGCGAGTTGAAACCACGGCGATGCGGCAGCCGGCGTCGGCGATCAGCGCGGCCTCCTGCTCGCCCGTAAGCGTAGGGTAGATGGGCACGTCCACGGCGCCAATGGCCAGCGCGGCGAAGTCGGTAACGGCCCACTCCCAGCGATTCTCGGCGATCAGGGCGATGCGGTCGCCTTTTTGCGTACCCCAGCCCAGAAAAGCCGCGGCCAGCGCCCGGACCCGCTGATAAATCTGATCCGAGGAAATGGGTTGCCATTGGCCAAACTCGTCCTGCCAGAGCACGGCGCGCGGGTTGGCTGCCGCGGAGACGCGGCAAAAGAGGTCATTGATGGTGTGAATCGGGGCGTTAGATGTCATTGGATTGTAATAGAGGACGCGGTCAATCCTGACCAGCGGCCAGATGAGAGTGTATCAGCGCAGGGGGACGCAAGGAGCGCCCGGAAGCTCAAAGCTCCCACTTTGTGACGATTCCGTGAACGGCCCGGTCCGCCGCCTCGCGCCTGGGAGCGGAGCTGATCCGGCTCCGCCTCGCCCCTCCATTCACCTTAAAAAAATCTGAATCCGCCCCCGCAAACCGGGACAATTAATTGCTTTGACAACACCTCCTCAGGTGGTATGCTCCATGCGGAATAGCAGAGATACCCACCCGATTGAGAATCCCAGCTTTTCGCACTTCTTCTTCAATGCCCAAGCCCACGCCCGCTTTGTCTCTTAGCGAACCCGACCCGATCCTGCTGGCCAGGCTGGCGATGGTCAAGTACGCCCTTCTTGCCATTGTGGCGGCGATTGCTGTCCTCAACCTCGCCGGACTCCTCGTTTCCACCCTGGGCCGATCATTTCCCATCGCTTGGGAGCCTATGCGAGCCGATTCCGCGCTGGCCGTTCTTTTCAGCGCGCTCGCCCTCCACTTCTCCGAAGCGCGTCTTTCCCGTCGGATGCACCGCGTCGGCCTGCTCTTCGCCGTCCTGCTCACATTGCTGGCCGCGTCCGCCGTCCTCGCATGCAGGTTTCACTCCTCCGATGGCGTTGGACTGCCTCTTCCCTCCGGCCAAATCTCTGCGCCCCTATTCCTCGAAAGAATGTCTCCACAGGCTGCGGCCGCCTTTGCCCTGCTGGGCATATCGGCGATTCTCATCCGGGCGCGGAAGCATCTTGCCGGTCGCATTGCCGATCTATTCGTCTTTTTCCTCTGCGCCCTGCTCCTGGTCCTCGTCTCCGGGTACGCTTTTGGCGCCTCGCGCATGTTTGGTCTCGCCACCAGAACGGAGAACTCGCCGCAAACTCTGCTTTGCCTCCTGCTGCTGACTGCGGTAACCGTCTTTCTCCGCTCGGAAGCCGGCGTCTTCGCCATCTTCCTGGGACGCGGCATCGGCAGCAGGATCGCAAGAATCCTCTCCCCCGTTCTGCTCGTCATCCCGCTTCTGCGCGAGGCCGCCAGAGCCCACTTCATCAATGCGGGCCGCCTGCCCGCTCAATACGCCACCGCGATCCTCGCCTCCATTGCAACCATGCTGTCGTTTGCCCTGTTGTTGATCCTTGCCTGGCGCATCAACACCATGGAGATGGAGATTCACGATCTCTCTCTGCGCGACGAGCTGACCGGTCTCTACAACGTCAGGGGTTTCTACCTGCTGGCCGTGCAGGCCTTGCGTCTGGCGCAGCGCTCCCAACTGCCCTTCTCCGTCCTGTGCGTCGATTTGGATGGCCTGAGCCAGATCAATGAGTCGCTCGGCCACGGCACAGGCTCCGCCCTGCTCATCGAGACGGCTGAAATCCTCCGCGCCACCTTCAACGAGACCGCCGTGGCGGGACGCATCGATGGAGACGAATTCGCGATCGCCGGCCAGTTCACCCCGGCGGCGATCTCGATTGCCGCGCAGCAACTGCGCTCAGCCGCCGCGCTGCGCAGCACCGGGAACGGCCGCCCCCATCCCCTCAACATCAGCGTCGGCTATGTCACCGCGAAGGAACACGTGCATCAGTCCCTCAAAGAGCTGCTGGGAGAGGCTGACAAGGCAATCTACCAGGAAAAGCGCCGCAAGAGAATCTTCCTCAATTAGGGTCTGTTCACACGACCAGAAACGGGGTCCGGCCGTGCTTTTTGCACAGGGCCAGAAAAATCCGTTTTGCATACTTATACACCGGTGGCGTATATTTATACACGTACCGTTTCCGTCAGCGGCCCATGCATTCCATCCGCCCGCAATCGGAAATGGGAACCGGCAATGAAATATCAACGTCTCAATGCGATAAGGGAATTGCTGGCCAGCTCTCCGGTCACCAACCAGGACGAACTGCGCCGCAAACTGCTCAGCCTCGGCTTTGAGGTGACCCAGGCCACTCTCTCGCGCGACATTCACGAATTGCGTCTCTCCAAGGGTCCCGGCGGCTATTCTTTGCCCAATGGCAAAGGAGCCAACGGCTCGGCGGCCGCGGTCGAAGACGACAGCCCGCCCTCGGTGGCGGAGATGATCGAGAGTTTTGGCCTGCGCGTGCGCCAGGCGATGAATCAGGTGGTTGTGGCAACGGTGATGGGCGGAGCCCAGCCCCTGGCCGCGGCCTTGGACTTCGAGGGATGGCCGGAGGTGGTGGGCACCGTCGCCGGCGACGACACTGTTCTGGTGATCTGTCCCGACCCGCGCCTGGCAGGCGAAGTGGAAGCCCGGTTAAGGACGATGCTGGAATCATGACCAACAGGATACAAACAGCGGTTGTGGGAGTTACAGGGTACGCGGGCGCCGAATTGGCCAGGCTGTTGCTGCGCCATCCCCGCTTGCAAGGCACGCCTCCAGTCTTTGCCGGGCGCGTGGACGAGAAAGACGCGGCGCGCGGCGGCGTTCCTCTGGCTGAGATTCATCCCGAGCTGGCCGACAGCAAAGGCTCTGGCAATCTGCGCCAGCAGCCCTTCTCGTGGAACCTCCTCACCGATCTCGGCGTAGACGTCCTCTTTCTGGCCACTCCTCACGAGCAGGCGCGCGAGTGGGTTCCCGAGGCGCTCGCACGCGGCTTGCGCGTCATCGATCTGAGCGGCGCGTGGCGGCTCGACGAGGCAGCCAATCGCGAAGTCTACGCCTTCGAGGATGAAGGCTCCAAGCAGGCCGGAATCATCCAGGCCGAGGCGGTCTACGGCATGCCCGAACTGCATCGCGCCGAGATCGCGGGCGCGCGGCTAGTCGCCAATCCCGGCTGCTACGCAACCTCGATCATTCTTCCCCTCAAGCCGCTGGTGGCCGCCGGGCTGGTCGATCTGGAGCACGGCATCGTCGCCGACGCCAAGAGCGGGGTAAGCGGAGCCGGCAAGGCCCCTACCGCGAAGACGCATTTCATGTATGCGGCAGACAATCTCTCGGCCTATGGCGCCTTTACTCATCGCCACACCGGCGAATTGCTGGAGCAGATCGGCGTCGAGGCCGGCCAGATCGTCTTCACGCCCCATCTGCTGCCCATTCCCCGCGGCATTCTCTCCACCATGTACGTGCGCTTCAACGAGCCGCAGACCAGGGAGCGCGTTTCCAAGATCTATCGCGCCTTCTTCGCCGGCAGTCCCATGGTCCGCATCTACGACAAGGCTTTGCCGCAGATTCAATACTCGGTACGCACCAATTACGCGGATATCGGCTTCCAGCTTGACGCTGCCGGCCGCCGCGCGGTCCTCGTCTGTTGCCTCGACAACTTGTTGAAGGGCGCGTCCTCTCAGGCCGTGCAAAACCTGAACGTGATGCAAGGCTGGGGCGAGGCGGAGGGGCTGGAATGAAGTATGTCGTCAAGTTGGGTGGAGCGGGTCTTGAGACTCCGGCGCTGCTGGAGGGCTGTACCCGCGCCATCGCCGATCTGGTGCGGGACGGCAATCAGGTGGCCGTGGTTCACGGCGGCGGCGTGCAGTTGACCCGCATGTTGAAGGCGCTGGGCAAGCAGAGCGAATTCATCGACGGCCTGCGCGTCACCGATGCCGAAACCCGCGACATCGCCCTCATGGTCTTCGCCGGCAAGGTGAACAAAGGCCTGGTGGCTGCCTTCGGCGCGCTCGGCGTGCCGGCCGTCGGCCTCTCCGGCGGCGATGGCCTCATCTTCCGCGCGCGCAAAAAGCGCACCGCGCCCGATCTCGGATTCGTGGGAGAAATCGCCGCCAGCGATCCCCGCTGGCTCGATGCCATCTGGAATCTGAACGGCGTGCCCGTTCTTTCCTCGATGGCCCTGGGCTTTGACGGCCAATATTACAACATCAACGCCGACGAAATGGCCGCGGCCTGCGCCATCGCCTGCCACGCCGACGCCCTCGTCTTCCTCACCGACGTGCCCGGCGTCAAGGGCGCCGCCGGCCAGGTGCTCCGATGGCTCTCCATCGATCAAATCGCCGAGATGGCCAAGAACGCCATCATCACCGGCGGCATGTTACCCAAGTTGAGCGCCTGCCGCGAGGCTTTGCTGAACGGCGTCAAGCGTGTACGGATTTTGCCCGCGGAAGCGGCCGGCTCCTTGCCCGACCTGTGCAGCTCCCGCGTAGCCCACGGCACCGAAGTCATGGTGGCCTAGCGGTCCGCAAGACAAACGGACCCAGGAGAAATGGAATTGACCAAACTCGAACAGATTCAAGCCGCCGAAAAGCGGCTCCTGCTTTCCACCTATGACCGCAACCCCCTGCTCTTTGTTGGTGGTCAAGGCGTGCACATGATCGACGAGAACGGGACCAAGTACCTCGACCTGCTCAGCGGCATCGGCGTCAACGCCCTCGGCTACGGCCATCCGGTGATTGAAGAAGCCATCGCCCGCCAGAGCAGCGCGCTCATCCACACCTCCAACCTCTACTTCCACCAGGGGCAGGCGGAGCTGGCGCTGCGCCTCACCGAACTCACCGGCCTCGACCGCGCCTTCTTCTGCAACTCCGGAACCGAAGCCTGGGAGTGCGCGCTCAAGCTCGCCCGCGCTCATGCCGGCGTCCTGCGCGGCCAAGGCGTCAACATCGGCGCCAAGTTCCTCGCCCTGGAGCAGAGCTTTCACGGCCGCACCTTCGGCGCCATGTCCACCACCTATAAGGCCAAGTATCGCGAGCCCTTCGCGCCCGTCGTTCCCGGCGTCGAGTTCGTTCGCTTCAACGACCTCGCCGACCTGCGCGCCAAGTTCTCCAGCGAAGTCTGCGCCATCCTCGTCGAAGCCGTGCAGGGCGAAGGCGGCGTCCGTCCGCTCACCCAGGAGTTTTTGGCCGAGGCCCGCGCCCTGGCCGCTTCCACCGGCGCCCTGCTCATCGCCGATGAGATTCAATGCGGCATGGGCCGCACCGGCAAGTGGTGCGCCTATCAGCACTACGGCATTCAGCCCGACATCGCCACGCTGGCCAAGCCGCTCGCCGGAGGCATTCCCATGGGCGCGGTGCTCTGCACCGAAGAAGTCGCGCGCGCCTTCCACCCCGGCATGCACGGCACCACCTTTGGCGGCGGACCGCTGGCCTGCGCCGTGGCCATCGCCGTCATCGATTACATCGACAACGAAAATCTGCTGGCCCACGCAACCGAGGTCGGCGATTACTTCCAGGCGCAACTCCAGGCTCTGGCCGCGCGCCACGAAGCCATCGTGGATGTCCGCGGCAAAGGGCTCATGGTGGCCGCCGAACTCGATTCGGCCCCGCTCGCCAAGCTCACCGTCGCCGAAATGCTCAAGCGCCACATCCTCATCAACTGCACCAGCGACACGGTGCTGCGCTTCCTGCCGCCGTACATTCTCGAGCGCGCCCACGTGGACACCGCCATCGCGGCGCTGGACGAAATCTTCACCGAACATGCTGTAGCTCACACCGTAGGAGGACATTGCAATGGCTAGCAAAGCAACCATCGAGCGCCCGGCGGCCGCCGTTCCCGTCGACAAAGATCCCGATATTCTCGCCGCCGCCGCGCGGCTGGCCGGCGAGGACATGTGCTCCATCGCCGATCTCTCCAGCGCCGAGGTGCGCGCCATCCTCAAGCTCGGCCACGACGTCAAGCGCAATCCGCGCCTCTATCGCCATGCCCTCGACGCCAAGCAGATGGTGCTCATGTTCGAGAAAGCCAGCCTGCGCACCCGCCTGGCCTTTGAAACCGGCATCAACACCATGGGCGGCAACGCCATCTTCGTCGATCAGACCAGCTCCCCCTTGGGCGAGCGCGAATCCATCGCCGACGTGGCCCGCAACGTCGAGCGCTGGGTGGACGTCATCGTGCTGCGCACCTACGCGCACGACACCATCACCGAGATGGCCGCCAACGCGCGCGTGCCCGTCATCAACGCGCTCTCCGACTTCGAGCATCCCTGCCAGGCGCTGGCCGACTTCATGACCCTCGAAGAGCGCTTCGGCACCGCCGCCGGCCTCAACTTCACCTATGTCGGCGACGGCAACAACGTCTGCCACTCGCTCATGCTCACCGGCGCGCAACTCGGGACCAACGTGACCGTGGCCACGCCGCGCGGCTACTCGCCGGACATCGAGATCGTAACCATCGCCCGCGACATCGCCCAGGCCAACGGCTGCGAGCTGCGCCTGCTCCAGGACCCGCAGGCCGCCGTCGAAGGCGCCGACGCCGTCTACACCGATGTCTGCGTCAGCATGGGCTTCGAGCACGAATCCACCAAGCGCGCCCCCATCTTCCGCCCCTTCCAGGTGAATGAGGCGCTGATGGCCAAGGCCAAGCCCGAAGCCGTCTTCATGCACTGCCTGCCCGCCCGCCGCAATGACGAAGTCACCGACGCGGTCATTGACAGCCCGCAATCCATCGTCTTCGACCAGGCCGAAAACCGCATGCACGTGCAGAAAGCGCTCCTGCTGCTCCTGCTCGGCGGATTGGAAAACACAGCGAGCTTTCAGTGAGAGGTCAGGGATCAGTGGTCAGGGGTCAGGGGTCAGTTCATCGAGAGTATTGCGACTGGCGACCGTGTTAGTTGAACGCGAACCGTGTAAGTTCGACGCGCAACCTCGATACGTTCGACGCGCAACCTCGATACGTTCGACGCGCAACCTCGATACGAAGGAGATGACAGTTTGGTCAGCATCCGCCCCGGAAGGGCGGCAAGAGAATAGCCCAGGACAAGCGAAGCGCAGTCCTGGGAAAAAGGCCAAAATGATTCTCGCGCCCCGTAGGGGCGCTGTGAAATGGAAATTGTGGTCGGGTCGATGTTTTGAAAGGGCACGGCTTGAGCCGCAACTAAACCCTTCGCAGATCTCGTGTTTTGAAAGGGCACGGCTTTAGCCGTGCCGCAAATGTAGCAAAATGATCGCGGGCTTTAGCCCCTGAGGGATTGCGGGATCGCAAGAACCACTTCTTCAATCGCGTCCATCGAGGAAGCGATGAAAGCGCTTGAAGTCACGCGAGAGCAATTCTTCTGGCAACTGCTCACTGTCCACTGTCCACTGTCCACGAATGAGGTTCCCAACCATGTCCGTAATTCTCGAATCACTGCCCACGGGGGAGAAAGTCGGCATTGCCTTCTCCGGCGGGCTCGACACCTCCGCCGCCCTGCACTGGATGAAGCAGAAGGGCGCCATCCCTTACGCCTACACGGCTAACCTGGGCCAGCCCGACGAAACCGACTACGACGCGATTCCGCGCAAGGCCCTCGAATACGGCGCCGAAAAGGCCCGCCTCATCGACTGTCGCGGCCCGCTGGTGCGCGAAGGCATCGCCGCGCTCCAGGCCGGCGCCTTTCACATCACCACCGCCGGCGTTCCCTACTTCAACACCACTCCCATCGGCCGCGCCGTCACCGGCACCATGCTCGTCGCCGCCATGCGGGAGGACGACGTCCACATCTGGGGCGACGGCTCTACCTACAAGGGCAACGACATCGAGCGCTTCTATCGCTACGGACTGCTCGTCAATCCTGGCCTCCAGATCTACAAACCCTGGCTCGACGCCGCGTTCATCGACGAGCTCGGCGGCCGCGCCGAGATGTCCGCGTTCATGCAGCGCTCCGGCTTCGCCTACAAGATGTCCTCCGAGAAGGCCTATTCCACCGACTCCAACCTCCTCGGCGCAACCCACGAAGCAAAGGACCTGGAGTATCTGTCTTCATCGGTGAAAATCGTCGTTCCCATCATGGGCGCGGCCTTCTGGCGCGACGATGTCGAAATCCAGCGCGAACAGGTCGCCATCCGCTTTGAAGAGGGCTTTCCCGTCGCCCTCAACGGCCGCGAGTTCTCGGACCCCGTCGAACTTCTTCTCGAAGCCAATCGCATCGGCGGACGCCACGGCCTCGGCATGTCCGATCAAATTGAAAATCGCATCATCGAAGCCAAATCCCGCGGCATCTACGAAGCCCCCGGCCTCGCCCTGCTCTTCATCGCCTACGAGCGCCTCATCACCGGCATTCACAACGAGGACACCATCGAGCAGTACCGCGACAATGGCCGCAAGCTCGGCCGCCTGCTCTACCAGGGCCGCTGGTTCGACTCCCAGTCCGTCATGCTCCGTGAATCCGCCCAGCGCTGGGTCGCCAAACCCGTCACCGGCGAAGTCACCCTCGAGCTGCGCCGCGGCAACGACTACTCCATTCTCAACACCGAGTCGCCCAACCTCACCTTCCATCCCGAGCGCCTCAGCATGGAGAAGACAGAATCCACCTTCTCCCCGCGCGACCGCATCGGCCAGCTCACCATGCGCAATCTCGACATCGCCGACACCCGCGATAAGCTGCTGACCTACGCCGCATCCGGCCTCCTCACCCTCAGCACAGGCAACGAAATGCCCATGTTGAGCAGCGCCCCTGACAAGAAATAGCGAGAGGTACGCCCAGATCGATGTCGAACGAACAACAACCCGTCAAGATGTGGTCCGGCCGCTTTCGCGAACCGTTGAATGCGGACTTCGAGGAGTGGCAGCGTTCCATTGTCTTCGACTGGCGGCTTCTCCCCCAGGAGGTAGCCGCAAGCAAGGCGCACGCGTCCGCTCTAATTGCCGCAAACATTCTTACAAAAAGTGAGGGAGCGGAGCTCCGCGCGGCGCTGGATGCGATTGCCGCGGACCACGCGTCGGAAGCGGGTCAGGCCGAGGTGCGCAATCACCCCTCCGCCGAAGACATTCATCACTTTGTCGAACTCAAGCTGGCCGAGCGCATCGGCTCGCTCGGCCTCAAGCTCCACACCGGCCGCAGCCGCAACGAGCAGATCGCCACCGACCTGCGCCTCTACGTGCGCGCGCAAATCGGTCTTGTCGTCGAAGCTCTGGCCGCGTGGGCTGCCGCTCTCGTTGAGCAGGCCCGCGCCGCCGGCGACTCCGTGATGCCTAGCTACACGCATCTCCAGCGCGCCGAACCTGTGCTCGTCGCCCACTGGCTGCTGGCTTACGTTGAGATGGTGCTGCGCGACGCCGCTCGCCTGCGCGATTGCGCGACGCGGCTCAATTTCTGTCCCTTGGGCTCGGGAGCCGTGGCCGGCGCAACCCTCGCGCTCGATCGCACCATCGCCGCGCGCGAGTTGGATTTCACCGCTCCCACGGCCAATTCCATCGACGCCACCAGCGATCGCGATTTCATCCTCGAATATCTGCACGCGCTCACATTTGTCGGCCTGCACCTGAGCCGCTTCGCCGAGGAGATCACGCTCTTTGCCACGGCGGAATACGGCTTTGTCGCGCTGCCCGAGGCCTTTTCCACCGGCTCCAGCGCCATGCCGCAGAAGAAGAATCCCGATCTCACCGAGCTGATCCGCGCCAAGGTCGGCCGCATTCACGGCGCGGCCCAGGCCGTCACGCTGCTTCTCAAGGGACTGCCTCTGGCCTACAATAAAGACATGCAGGAGACTCAGGAGCCGGCCTTCTCCGCAGATTTTGTCCCGCGGATGCTCATGCTCGTGGCCCACTTCACCGCCGCCCTTCAGTTCAATCGTCCGCGCATGAACGAGGCCGCGCAGAGCGGCTACCTGAATGCGATGGCCGCGGCGACCTATCTCGTCCACAAGGGCGTTCCCTTCCGCACCGCGCACGAAAAGATCGGCCATGCCGTACGTTTCGGCCTCGAAAAGGGCGTAGAACTCGGCGATCTCACGCTCGACGAACTGCGCCAGTTTGGCCCCGAATTCGAAGAGGACTTCTTCTCCGCCGTCACCCTCCCGGCCACGCTCGACTGCCACGACGTGATCGGCGGAACCGCGCGCGCGCGCGTGCGCCAGGCGCTGGACAGCGCATCGGCGCGCATTGCTTCTCTGACCCAGGAGGCTGCCCATGCTGGTGCGTAAGGCCCGGCTTCAGGATGCCTCCAACGTCTACGACCTGGTGAACTCGCTCTCCACCGACGGCACGCTGCTCAAGCGCGCCTTCGCTGAGATTTGCGAAAACATTCGCGACTTCACCGTCGCCGAGTCGGATGGCAACGTCTTTCTCGGTTGCGGCGCGCTCCACCTCTACGGCCCGCATCTGGCCGAGGTGCGCTCCATCGTGGTCAAGCCCGAAGCCAAGGGCAAGGGCGCCGGCGGCCGCATCCTCGGCGCGCTCATCGAAGAAGCCGAAGAGCACGGCATCCAATCCGTCTGCCTCTTCACCCGCGTCCCCGACTTCTTCTTCAAGTACGGCTTCCGCACCGTCGAAGACAAGGCCGAACTGCCCGACAAGATCTTCAAAGACTGCCAGAACTGCCCGCGCCTGCACCGTTGCGACGAAGTCGCCATGGTCCGCGGTCGCATCCCCCGCATGTCCATCCTCGGCCCGCGCAGCGAAGCCCAGGAGTTAGTGCGCCTCTCCGGTTAGCTCGCCGTTGACCCTGCCCCGCCCGCAAGTGCCCCGTGCCACATCCTTGCTGTCATCCTGAGCGAGCGGAGCGAGTCGAAGGACCTGCGGTTGGTGCTTCTGTCGCCAGGGTGGGAGACCACGAACGTCGAGTTAGCGGGTGCCCCACCTTCGCCGCGTCTCTGTTTTTGCGGCTAAGGTGGGATATCGACATCTACGGTCTTTTACGGTCTTTCAGCTTTTATATCTTTGGTATTTCGGCTCTTGACGAGAATCTGTAAGAGTCAGCTTTCTACGCGGCTTTCTGGAAGGCGACGAGTTGGGTTTTTGTGGCGGCCAGCCGCTGCGCTTTCAGCAGCAGGTAGTTGAGGTTGCGGT
>Ga0181517_10002597_pt1 | contig 18183 bp, 20 predicted proteins | sample PEATcosm2014_Bin_31_FD_119748 | JGI IMG/M metagenome (GOLD analysis project Ga0181517, IMG submission 119748) | Peatland microbial communities from MTU Mesocosm Facility, Houghton, MI, USA - PEATcosm2014_Bin01_30_metaG | ecosystem: Environmental > Terrestrial > Soil > Wetlands > Peat | place... | reverse complement strand
CTTTCCTCGGCCATAACCCGTCTCGATAACGTAGTTATGACACAGAAAAGACGGCCTTTCCAGCTATTTCCTGATGCCCGACTCACCCCAATCGACAATCGGACTGTGAGATATGCAGGTTAGGTGTTTACCTTCGGTTTGCGGCAATTCGGAAACCGCTTTAACGCCTCAAGAAGACTTCGGCTTTTCTACTTCCTATCGAACTCCCCAAACATCTCGCTCAACGCGACGCGAATCACGCTGCGGCGCGCTACTCCGTGTCGTTCTCCGCCGCGCCTTCTTCTTCGCCCTCGACCGAGATCCTGAGAGAGCGAAGAAAATGCAGGTCGTTGGAGGTGAAGGCGCCGGATGACTCGCCTTCTTCATCGCCCGAGCGGGCGGCGGCACCTTCGGCCTCCTTGGCGGCAACTTCGTTCAGGCCAATGGTGGCTTCCAGCATCAGCAGCACATCAAAACCGTGCTTGCGAATGTCCTGAACAACCCCTGCGATCTGCTCGCTTTCGATGACCGACTCGTGGATGGCCTCGCCCAGTTGCTGTATGAGTTCGCGCAGACGGGATGTCACAGATACCTCCATGAGCGGCTGCCTGCGCAGGCACAAAGCGCGGGTTGCGGCGTGAGTTTCATCTACCTTACTTCCGTAGCTGCTTTCGGGCAACCGGAAAACAATGCGGAACTATGAGAAGCGGCTCACCCCGCGTCGCTGCTACCATCATAAACGGAATGAGACCGCAGACCATTGGCCGCGCCTTGGGAATCGGAGTTAGGGTTGCAGGCCGGATTGCCGGAAAGCACTTGGCAGGCGCCGCGCAAGCCGCAGCTTCGCCTCAGCCCGCATCGGCTGCAAACGCTGCTGTTCGGGTGGTTGGGGCAGCACAGACCGCCAGACGCGCCACAGTGCAGACAAGTGGTGGTGTCTTACGCGGTGTGGGCGGCTTTCTGCGGCCCTTTCAGCGCGTGGGCAGAAAAATCTGGCTCGAAGTCACCGGCGTCTTCTTCCTTCTGCCGGCGCTCGTGTTTGCTCCAAACCTCTGGCGCATGAGGGCCAGTTGGGCACAAGGTCCCGATCACAGAACGTTCCTGGTCACTGCCCTGGTGGTAGTGGTCTTTCTCTATCTCGGCGTCAGTTCATTCTGGAGGGCGGGACGGAGGTAAGCAACGGGCCTTTTGCATCGAGAGCCCGTTATGAACCTTGTCCTTTGGCCGATTCGTTCTGGCTGATGCGCGAAAGCGCCCAGATAGCTGCACCGATTGCCGCCAACCCGACCAGCAGCGGGGCAAAACCGTCGCGCCCAAAGCCATGCACTAATCTGAATCCGCCAATGCGCGCCAAAATCAAGGTATTCAATGCCGTGGTCAACATGTGCTCACCCCCGCGGCCCGGGCGCAGTTGAAGTTTGCCATCATGGCAGATGCCCGGAATAAATGTAGGAACCCGTATGGGCGATTCAAGTTGCGGTGACGTACGGAGAGTTTCTGCCGGCTATCTTCTGGGCAGCGCAGCGCTCAGAACGCCGCGCAGTTCGTCTCCTTGCGGACCAGAGAGCCCCGCTAGAGACAGAATGGAATAGGCGCCGGAATGGAAGATGAGCACGATCACACCTTTACCCTCGCTCCAGTAGTCATAGACACTCCAGGCGCAGGTGGAGGACGTTCCAGCCGTGTTTTCTGTGTGAATGGAATCCTTCGTAACCATCACTGTGAACTGTCCCTTCATGCGGGGATCTTTGTGGTAAAGGTACCGCAAACGCAGGGGAACGAGCCCTGTCACAATCAGAATCCACACGCCGGCAAGCACCAGGAACGGTCCAACCCGCGCCAAAAGGCCAGAGGGGGAACTTGCGAGCCCGACTGAGCCCGGGGTCAAGGGGTTCAGGCTTCCTTGATTTGTCTTCGACTGCTGCTGAGCTGACGGAAGGCTCGACCCGGCGGCCTGATCTCTGCCGGGCCGAATCGACGCATAGAGCAGCATCAGGCAAAACATAATGAAAATCCAGAAGGCAGTGGTCTTCAGGCTGGAGCGGGACGAGGTTTTGCGCTCAAGCCTTGCGGCCCGCACAAACTCTGCTTCGCTGACTTTGTAACGGATTTCCATCCCGCCAAGCCTATCACCCTAACAGGCTTCACGTGGCCTCCACTTTCGGGTTATCCGGACCTCCGCCAAAGTCGAGGTGCAATGGCGTAGTTCAATTGCACCAACACGATGGCCGTTATACTGACCCAGGTGTTGATCACGCACAACGCCGCGCCTGCGGCGTAAAGCGACTGGGCAATCACCACCCGTTTGCAGATGCCGGCGCGTACCTCCGGCGGAGTATCGTCCTTGATCAGACCGTGGCGGGTGGCGAACTTCCAGCTCCAATAAAGCATCGCACCGGGAACAAAGATGTTGAACCAGTAGATGACCAGCGCCAACCGGTAAGTAATGAACTCGGCCAGCAGCCGTGTGGAGAGCGGCATGAGGGTGATGGCGAACAGAAATCCCAGGTGAATCCAGGTCAGGTCGCGCGTGCCCTCGCCGATATGGTTCAACTGCGTCTGCTGGCCCGCCCAGAAGATGCCCAGCGTGAGAAAGCTCATCAGGTAAGCGATCCACTGGGGCCCCAGCGCTCCCAGTGCGTCCATGAGTCCTCGTTCGCTGTGCACCTGCGCAGGCGAGGGCAGGTGCAGATCGAGCACCAGAAGCGTCATCGCCACGGCAAAAATGCCGTCGCTCAAAGCCGCGAGCCGCTCCACATTGCGGCCCTGGATGCGGTTGTACAAGGTGTGCGTAGTCTTCACAGGCTTTCCTTCAAACTCGTAGCGTCACGTCGATTTCGGCCGCGGCGGGTCCACGTTGCGGGTCAGGTGCCAGACGGCGAGACCCAGCGCCATCGCTGCCAGCCCATAGGCCATTAGCGCGATGTGCCCGGTGTGAATTTTCCAGCCGCGCCAGAGCGCCACGCTCGCTGCCACCAACATCAGCACTCCTCGCAACCGGTTCATGTGCCTGTCCTCCCTGCCATCCCCACGCCCGGCCTCTTCTGCCTGCGCGGTCCCTCTCATCCTATCGCGACCGCGTGAGAGTTTGGCCCCGTCGCAAACAGGTTTGACCCAGCCCCCGGCTCAACCTATTGTGAAGGAGGAAGAGCAAATTCCCGAAAGGATTGCCCTCATGTCCACTCCCGCGTCCCCCACTACAGAAGCACCCGCCATCACAACCCTAAAAAAGACCGCCCTGAACGCCACGCATCATGCCCTCAAGGCGAAGATGGTGGACTTCGGCGGGTGGGACATGCCGGTCGAGTATCCATGCCCGGGAGGCGGCCTGATCGCCGAGCACCTGGCCGTGCGTACCGGAGTGGGCCTGTTCGACGTGAGCCACATGGGCGAAGTCCAGTTTCGCGGCCCCGGCGCGCTGGCTGCCGTCCAGCACATCACCATGAACGACGCCTCGCGCCTCAAGGACGGTCAGGCCCACTACTCCGCCCTGCTCACGCCTGCCGGCACATTTGTCGACGACATCCTTGTTCATCGCCTCAGCGAAAACGACTACCTGCTGGTGGTCAATGCTGGAACCAAGGACAAGGATTACGCCTGGATTCGCAAACAGGTCGGTACCTTCCCCTCCATCCACATCAGCGACTATTCCAGCTACTACACGCAACTGGCTCTGCAGGGTCCGCGGGCGTTGGAGACCTTGCAAAAGCTGACCAAAGTCGATCTGGCGGCGATCAGGAATTACTGGTTCAGCTGGGGCATGGCGGCCGGAATTCATAACGTCATGATCGCCCGCACCGGCTACTCCGGCGAAGACGGCTTCGAGGTTTACCTTCCCGCCGACGAGGCGACCAGCCTGAAGATGTGGGAGGCGTTGCTCGAAGCGGGTGCGGAGTTCGGCATTCGCCCCTGCGGGCTGGGTGCACGCAACACATTGCGCCTTGAAGCCGGTATGAGCCTCTACGGCCACGAAATCTCCGAAGAGATCAACGTCTTCGAGGGTGGCCTCGACCGCTGGCTCAAGCTCGAAAAGGGAAACTTCATCGGGCGTGACGCCTTGTTGGCCGTGCAGGCCGCGGGGGGGCCCAGACGCAAGATCGTCGGCCTCGAAATGGTCGACCGCGGCATCGCGCGCGACGGGTACCCCGTGCTTGATCTGGATGGCAATCAGATCGGCTTAGTGACCTCCGGCTCGCCCGCGCCGTTTTTGAAGACCAACATAGCGATGGCGCTGGTACCTGCCGAAGTAGCGGCAAGCGGTGGCGACGTGCTGGTCCAGGTCCGCGCCAATCAGGCAAGAGCGAAGCAGGTGCCGCTGCCGTGTTACAAGCGGCCGAGAAAGTAACACAACTGTCCTCGGCTGCCCCTACGCCCCTGCTTGACGTGTTTGGCGTTGGCCAGGCAGACCCGAATACCGGCGCCTTCCAGTATCTCGCGGGGTGGCGCCAGCAGACTCCATACGGCCTGACAAAATCTCCGTCTCAGCCAAGATGATTAATCAACGAGGCGATGCAGGCCGCGCCGAAGCCGTTGTCGATGTTGACCACCGAGACGTTGGGGGAACAGGTGTTCAACATGCCCAGGAGCGCCGCAACGCCGCCCAGCGATGCGCCATAACCGACAGAGGTGGGAACGGCGAGCACGGGCGCGTTTACCAGGCCGCCAACGACGGTCGGCAGCGCGCCCTCCATGCCGGCGCAGACGATGAGTACGCGCGCCGCCTTGAGCGTGTGCTGCTGGGCAAGGAGGCGGTGAATGCCGGCCACGCCCACATCGGCTACCAATTCCACGGAGTTGCCCATGAGGCGGGCGGTTACCGCGGCTTCTTCGGCGACGGGTAGATCGCTGGTCCCTGCGCAGACCACGCCGATGGTTCCCTTGCCCGCGACCGCCGGCGTCTGGATGAGCGTGATGGCACGGGCCAACTCGTGAAACTCCGCCCGGGGCTCGACAGCGAGCACAGCTTCAAAAGCAGCCCGGGAAGCGCGCGTGGCCAGCACGTTGCCGCCTGCGTTGGCCATGCGCGCAAAGATCGCGGCCACCTGGGCCGAGGTCTTGCTCTCGGCAAAGATCACCTCGGGCATTCCAGTGCGCAGGGCGCGATGGTGGTCGAGCTTGGCGAAACCCAAGTCTTCAAAGGGCAGCTGCCGCAGTCGCTCCAGCGCATCGGCCACGGCGATGCGGTCCTCGCGCACATCATTCAGAAGCAATTCGATTTGAGTGGGATCCATCAAAGCCCTTCCGTGGTTGCGGTCACATCCAAATGCTGGGTAAAAGCCTCCATGGCCTCCTGCATTACCTGCTTGAGCGGCACCGAATGCTGTGTGGCAAGCGAACGGCAGTCTTCGTATTCAGGGGAGGCGTTGGCGATTTTGCCGGAGGGCCATCGCGCCACCTTGATCCGGACGTCGCCCCATGTGGTGAACACCATCACAAAATCGCGCCGGAGCGAGCGCTTGTTCTCAAGCCTCCAGTGGAGACCGATGGTGGTGGTTTCGCGGAACAGTATCTCCTCGAGCACGGGCACAAGATCAGGTCGGCACAGCACTGTCATCTGCACGCCGGTGCGGCCTTTTTTCATCTGCACGGCCACGCGATAGACGTCCCATGCACCCGCCTCGAGCAACAGTTCGCTGACAAAGGCCACCACCTGCGGATTCGAGTCGTCGATGACCGTCTCGATAACCGCGAGGGGCTCTTCATTTGAGGTTGCGGCGCCGAATTCCTTTACCTCGCCCACCAGCAGGCGCAGCAGGTTGGGCTCGCCGGGTGTGTCGCGGCCGCCGGCCCCGTAGCCCGTTGCCTTGACGCGCATCGACGGCAGCGTCTCATAGTGAACAGCCAGCATGCGCAGAACCGCCGCGCCGGTGGGCGTAACCCGCTCCATGGGCGGCCCGGCGGCATATACGGGCGCATCGCCCAACAGGGCCAGCGTGGCGGGCGCCGGAACCGGCAGCGTGCCGTGCTGGCACTTGACTGTGCCGCTGCCCACATTCAACGGAGAGGCAAGCCAGTGGTCGACGCCCAGCAGCTCAGCTCCCGCGGCCGTGCACACGATATCGACGATCGTGTCGACCGCGCCCACCTCGTGGAAATGCACTTTCTCAATGGGAATGGAGTGGATATGCGCCTCGGCCTCGCCCAGCAGTTGAAAGGCGCGCATGGAGTGCGCCTTGACCACTTCAGAAAGCGGCGCGTTGCGGATGATTTCGAGAATCGTCGACAAGTGGCGATGCGGCGCGTGGGTGTGCACTGCTTCCGGAGCAGGCGCGTCGTGAGAGTGGGAAGGCTCATCGTGCGGTTTTGCGTGTTCCTCATGCGTTTGCGCTTCGTTGGAGTGGGGGTGCTCCGCGGCGTCAGGCGTGATCACGTCCACCTTGGTGGCCGCCAGCCCCCCCCGGCTCACCTTCCGCATCTCAAGGCGCGCGCCCACGTTCAGCGCTTCGGCCGTCTCCGCCAGAGACTCAAAAGGAACGCCTGCATCCACCAGCGCGCCCAGCAACATGTCTCCGCTTATGCCGGAGAAACACTCAAGGTATCCAATACGCATCGCGATGTGATTTTAAACTGTCGGCTATGCGCCGCGCCGCAACAATACGTCCGCGGGCAGAATGGCGTTGAACGAACCGGAACGGAAGCCGGTGCAATCCAGCGTGACATATTGGAAGCCGGCCTTGCGGAGTTCCGCGGTAATGGCGTCGAGCATCTCCATGGAAAGTGCGCGAGGCAGTTCGTTGCGGGCAATCTCAACCCGCGCCAACTCGCCGTGATGACGAACGCGCAATTCGCGAAAGCCGAGCTGCCTCATGCTTTCCTCGGCCTTTTCGACCTGATCGAGGACCTCACGGGTAACGGTGCGTCCGTACTCCACGCGCGACGACAGGCAGGGCGCCGCAGGCCGGTCCCAAAGCGTGTAACCCGCCGCTTTGGCCAGCGCCCGGACTTCAACCTTGGTGAGCCCGACCTCGGCCAACGGGGCAAGAACCGCATGCTCCTCGGCGGCGCGCTGCCCGGGCCGATAATCCCTGGTGTCGTCGGCGTTCATGCCGTAAGCGATGGAAGCAAAGCCCAGCTTGCCGCCCAGCGTCTTCATGGCGGCAAACAGTTCGTCCTTGCAGTGGAAACAGCGGTTGGCGTCGTTGCGCGCATACTCGGGCTTGTCGATCTCTTCAGTGGCCACCACCTGCAGCGGCATCTGAAGCGATTGCGCAAAGTCGCAGGCCTGCTCCATGTCGCGACGAGCCAGGCTCGCAGAATCGGCCAAGACTGCGAGCATGCGATTGCCCAGTATGCGATGCGCGGTGGCGGCCAGGAATGCGGAGTCCACGCCGCCGGAGTAGGCCACCATGAGCTTGTCCAACCGCCTCAGCCGCGCTTCAAGGGCCAGCAGTTTTTCAGCCGCGACGGGTTCGACGCCAGCATCAGAATAATCGGTCTGTACGATTGACGCCATCGGGTCCATTATACCCTCCGGTCAATTTCAGAATGTTTCTCGCGTCCCGGACGGTTTTTCGTGAACAGGATAAGTGCAGCATTGGCAACGGTGATGGCCGCCAACAGGTAGAGGCCGGCACGTGGCGAATGAAAATACCCGTCGGCCCAGACTTTTATGTTGGGGGCCACAAAGCCGCCCAGGTTACCGGTCCCAATAAGCGCAATGCCACCCGCCTTGGCGCGGTCGGCCATGTATCCGGTGGGAAAGGTCCAGAAGAGCGGCTGCACGGCGATAAAGCCCGAGACGGCGATCGAGAGCATCGCCAGCCCTATGCGCGGACCGGCGGTGGGAAATACAAAGCTGGCGCAGCCGGCAAGGAACAGCGTGAGTGCAGCCAATTGCCGATGCCGACTCCATTTGTCCGCTGCTTTGGGCAGCCAGTACACGGCACAAAGAGCGCAGATCCATGGAATCGCCGTGACCAGCCCCACTTCAAGCCCCGCCGGCTTGCCGATCAGCGCCGATACCTCGGCGGGCAAGTAAAAGATGGCGCCATAGACGCTCATCTGAATGAGCGCATAGATCAGCACAAACTCCAGCACTCGCGGATCGCGCAGCATAGGCAGAAGCTCTGCCGGCCCGCTGGAGCGGCGTTGCGATTCTTCCTTGGCAATGGCGGCGATGAGAGCCCGCTTTTGGACGGGCGGGAGCCACCGGGCGTTGGCTGGTTTGTCGTCAAGGAACCAGAAAGCCGTAAACCCCATAGCCACGGCAAGAAATCCCTCGATCAGAAACATCCACTGCCAGTTTTGGAACGAGCCCAGCGGGCGCATATCCAGGAGAAATCCGGAGAGAGGGCCGCCCAGGACGAGGGCAAGCGGCACGCCCAGGTAGAACAGCCCAAGAATGCGCCCGCGCACGCGATTGGGAAACCAATAGGTGAGATAGAGAATGGCGCCAGGAAAAAATCCTGCTTCCATCACGCCCAGAACCAGCCGCAACAGGTAGAAAGAGGTGCTGCCTGTAACGAACATGGTTCCCATGGAGGCCAGCCCCCAGCCGACCATGAGGAACGAGATCCAGAGCTTTGCGCCGACTTTGTGGAGGATGAGGTTGCTGGGGAAACCGCACAGGGAGTAGCTGATGAAGAACAACCCAGCGCCCAGCGCATAGGTGCTTTCGGAGATTCCGACCGAGGCCTGCAAGGCCTGCTTGGCAAAGCCGATGTTGGCGCGGTCGAGAAACGAGACCACGTACATCAACATGAAATAAGGCGCCAGCCGTCGGACTGCCCGCGCAATCGCGCCGCCGAGATCTGCGGCGGCGCCGGTGGAAGGAATCTGGTGCAACGTTTTCTCCTCAATTTCGATCCGCATCGGGCAATCGGCCAATGCAACCGGCGGCGCTCGCGGCAGACAGACCGGGCTGGCTGCTGGATCAGCCAGAGAATTGTAGTTCACCTCTAAAGTGACGGCTGGCCTGGCCCTCTTGGCTCCCATCGGTAGGCCGCAATCGAATTCTTCCAGAAGAATTTCTGCTGCGCCTGGACGTCTTTGCCTCCGACATATGCGCGCACGATCGAAAACGTCTGCGCATACGAGGCCACGTGATCGCTGTTCGGCCAGTCGCTGCCAAACAGGATATGGTCCTCGCCAAAGATCTGCCAGAGGGTGTCTAGCCTGGGCTGGTAAAAGTGCGGGTCGGTAATCAGCTTCGCATTCACGCGGACCGGAATCTCAGACAGCTTGACGAAGATGCGGGGACTCGCCGCCAACAGGCGCAAATTGGCCCAGTACGCATCCTGCGCGTCTTTTTCAGCGGGCACGGGCGCGTGAGGCAGATGGTCGATGACGATTCTCAAGTCGGGAACGCGCTCGGCGGCTTCGACGATGGCGCCAATCAGGCGGGGGTCGGGGTTCGCGGTGTCGAGCACCAGTCCTGCCCTGGCCAGGGCTTGGAGACCATCGATAAAGCCGGGGTTCTCAAGGTCGGCCGCCAGGTCGCGGTTCCAGAGATTGCCGTAGCGAATTCCCAGAAACAGTGCGTTGCCGTGCAGACGCTCCAGGTCGGCAAGGAAGGTTGGGGAACTGGGTATCAGATCGCCCACCACGCCCACAATCACGCCGTGATTGGCGGCCACGTTCAGCAGCCATTGATTGTCGCTGGCGAGCGGACTGGACTCAATGGCGATGGCGCCCACGATACCCAGCGCAGCGGTCTCGGCCACGTAACGCTCGGGCAGGGCAGGCTTGTAAATCGCGGCATCGGTTTTCTCCGGCCAAGGCACGCCGCCGGGGCGCAGGGGGTCGAAGAGATGAATGTGAGCGTCAATAATGGGGATGGGAAAAGCTGAAGCCGCCGCGGTGTTTCTATTCAGGGCCGCGGCAGCCACGCTCAAACCGGCCATCTTCAAGACGTCGCGCCGTTGCATGGGGATCTCCGAGGAACTGCGCGAGCCATGTCGGCGTCCGCGCATCCCCAATATACACAGCGCGACGCAACTTCTGCCCGATCGAAGATCCCGCGTGGAGCTTAGCCATTGAAGCGATAGGCGCTGGTAGCCGCGCCCATGGGCTCGTCGCCGAAGATGCGCTCGCCGGGCGCGTCGCCGCCGGCGCCCGCGGCCACAAGCAGTGGAATCAGATGCTCTTCGCGGGGATGCGCATAGACGGCAAAGGGGGCCTTACGCCAGCCGGTAAGCAGGGCACTGCGCTCAGGCGCGGGCAAAGTGGCGAACAGACCTTCAAGAAACCTCTGCGTCTTGAGCCAGGTGTCGGCTGGGCCCCAAGTCCAGTCCATGAAGAAGCAGGGGCCTCCACCGTGGGGAAGAAAGATTGCGGGTTGGCGGTGGATGCCAGCAGCCATGGGCTCGTCCTCAGTAGGAATAGTCGTTTGAACAACTTTCCGTTAGATGCGCCGACGCTGCTCGCGATTCATGCCTTCCGGCCCTACTCGAGCGGCGCAGCAAGAAGGAACACATACACCAGCATGGCCACGCCAATGAGCCCGGGAATCAATCCGCATAGGTAGACTGGCTCGGCGTGAATCAGAGCCCGTAAAAAGATCATCAGCCCAACGCCAACGCCCAGGTTGATCAAACCACCCGCTTTCATGCCTTCGCGCTTCTTCACGCGATCCATTCGGCTCTGCTCACGCAACAACTCGATCGTCGCCGTGGCCCCTTCGCCCGAAGACTCGGCCAGCCGGCGCAAGGTGTCCGCCTTGTAGAAAGCCTCCTGCTCCTTGCGCCGGCTCTCAATCCAGGTTGTGGCGGGGAGGAAGATGCCAAACAACGCAACCGCGCCAATGGAAAGAAATGCCCACAAACCCCACGAGTCATCCAGGTTGAAAAGCAACATTGCCAGATTCGTCATACAATCCTCCTGATCCTGTTTCCGGATTTTTAACCTATGCAACCGGTGGGACAGGAGACCCGCGATTTCGGTTGCATTTTGTCTGTCGATCTTTGTTGCGCGAGATAATGCAACCCAACACGCGAATCGCCTGTCTCACTACCAAGGAGCGCGGCTGATTTGATCGCAATTTCCACAAGAGCGACGGAAGATCCGCCCGACCCCGACATCGCCGCCGTTACCCGCGTGCTGGCTGGCGACGCGCAGGCCTTCGAAGAGATCGTCCGCCGCTGGCAAGGGCCGTTCGTCAACATGGCCTGGCGCTACTGCCGCGACCGTGGCCGTGCCGAAGAGATGGCGCAGGAAGCCTTTGTGCGCGCATGGCGCGGCTTGTCCCAATGGCGCCGCGAAAGCAGCTTTTCCACCTGGCTTTTCGCGCTCGCAGCTAATGTTTTCCGCTCCGAACTCAGGCGGTTCCCCACCGTCAACCTGACCCTGGACGAAATCGCCCCGCCTTCAGTTCCGGCCAGCCAGCACAGCGCTGCTTCGACGAGAGAACGCGACGAAACGGTCCGGCGCGCGGTGCTGGCACTGCCGCTCCGCTACCGAGAACCGGTCGTTCTCTACTATTTTTATGAGATGGATGTGGCTGCCGCGGCATGCACCTTGGGGTTGCCGGAGGGCACGCTGAAAGCACGCCTCTCCCGCGCCCGGGCTCTCCTGAAGAACCGCTTTCCGCATCTGAATGAGCGGAGCGCAGGCACCGAAATCTCCGCATTCAATCCAGGAAGGGAGGCCGCAAAATGAACCGGGTGCAGACAAACAAACTGGAGTTCGATACTGGCCCGATCGAGCGTAGTATCGAGCGCATTTTGGCAGCCGAGGAGGACATTGTCCCCTCTTCCGGCTTTCTTGCTTCAGTAATGGGGAGCGTGGAGGCAGAAGCTCGTATGCCCGCTCCCATTCCATTCCCGTGGAAACGCGCAATTCCCGGCATTTTGCTGGCCGTGGGAGTCTTTGGCTGGGGCGCATTTGCGTTTATCCGGGAAGCGATCCGGGAACTCGGGAGCGTTGCACTTTCCCAGCCGCACCTTTCCCTCGCGGCAGAACGGCCTCTTGAGCCGGCACTCTGGGTGGGACTCGCCTTGGTTCTATCCCTGGCCTCCTGGTTGCTGGGCCGGCGCCTCGCCGGTGAGTCGGGGTGGTTTTAACGAATTAGAACCGCTTCCAGGCAGAAAGTCGCCGCAATGGAAGACCCATACAATCTCGGCCGCTTCCTGAGCGCGCAGCATGAGGTGTTTCCGCAGGTGCTGGCGGAGTTGCGGGCAGGCGAAAAGCGCAGTCACTGGATCTGGTTCATCTTTCCGCAGTTGAAGGGGCTGGGGCACAGCCCACAGTCGGAGTTCTACGGCATTGGCTCGCTTGAGGAGGCCCAGGCCTACTGGCGTCATCCAATTCTCGGTTCCCGGCTCGAGGAGTGCGCGCGGCTGGTCAACCGGGTTGAAGGGCGTGCCATTACGTGCATCCTCGGCCCGCCTGACGACCTCAAGTTCCGCTCGTCGATGACGCTTTTCTCATGCGCGGCTCCCGGCGCGCAGGTCTTCAAGGACGCGCTTGAGAAGTACTTCCACGGCGAAGCCGATCCTCGTACGCTGGAACTGGTTCGGTAGCCTCACTCGATGGCAAAGACCGCGTAGACGTTGGCCGAGCTCGTCACCTCGCGTGGTTCTATCGACAAGGGTGGAGGCGCTGCTGCCGCGCCAGCCATCGCAGAGGCGTTGTTGGCGTACTCCCGCATTGGAAACACGGGCGCAGAGGTCTGGTTGGTGACGTAGACCAGCGCGCCCAGATGCACGCCCATGCCTTTGGCCAGCACGGCGGCCTGCGCCCGGGCGCGGCCTGTGGCGCCGTCGAGAGCCTTATCCTCCAATGCTTGCTCGTTGGCAACGGTCCAGTCGATCTGGCCGCTGTCGGTAGCCCCGGCGGTGACGGCGACATCCAGAATCTCCGCAACTCGCTCGGGAGGAACCTTTACCGCCCACTGCTGGGCAAGGGTGAACTTGTGCGGCTTGAGGTAGACGCTGTCTAGCCGCTGCCACTCGCTGTGAATGGAAGTTTCAGGGATTCCGGCCAGCTTAATTGCGCCGATAATGGCGTTCGAAGTTTGCGCGCCGGCGGCGTAAGCGACCTTGGCGTCTGAAGGCTGGGTTTGAAAGCCGACGTACAAGATGGCCACGTCGGGATCCACGGTGACCTGGTCCTCGGCGGTCACAGTGAGGGTGCGGTTGGTGGGATTGATGTTCAGTTGAACCTGGCCGGCTTGCTGGGCGCGTGCGGTTACGCAGCCGGCCAGCAGCAAGACTGCCGCGATTACCTGTTTTTGAGGCATGGGTGAGTCTCCTTCACCCTTTGAACGAAAAGGATGGAGGAACTTGCGGGCAGAAATTTCGATGTGTGCTTTCGAGTACACACCGGAAATCCTGCTCCGGCGCGTCCTCCGGAATGGCGTCGAAGAATGCGAACCGATGTTCGAAGCTTAGGTGAGGGGCCGGCAGCGTCTCTGAAAGAATGACCGCGCCGGTCTTCGGATTGCGTCGAATCTCCACTTCAGTCCCTTCGAACCGGAACTCTTTGGGCAGGCGCACGACCGGGATGCGGCACGGCGGTCTACCTCGGTGGAGCGTGCCTGGCCCCAAAGCGCCTGAGCTTTTCAAGTGTCGCCGCTGCCTGCCCGGAGTCGATTGCCTCGGCGCCCATTTCGACGCCAACCTTCAAGTCGGTGGCCAGCCCGGCGGCCACCAGTCCGGCGGCCGCGTTCAACAGCACAATGTCGCGGCGAGCCCCCTTCATGCCGGTGAGCACGTCGAAGAGCAGGGCCGCGTTGGTCTCGATGTCCCCGCCGACAAAATCCTCCAGCGCGGCGCGCGGCAGGCCGGCCATTTCCGGAGTAATGCGGGAAGCCCTCAGTTTTGACTCGCCCGTCTCCGACTCCTCGACGCGCGCCACAACCGATTCGCCGGTGGTGGTCAATTCGTCGATTCCGTCGGCTCCATGCACGACGAAAGCGCGCTTGGCGCCCAGCGCCGCCAGCGTGCGGCCCACCAGCAGCACCTTGCTGGGTGCGAGCACTCCGATTACCTGCGCCCGCGCCTCCGCGGGATTCGAGAGCGGACCGCAAAGATTGAAGATGGTTCTGAAGCCTAGCGCCTTGCGCAGCGGGCCCACCACTTTCATGGCGGGGTGATAGAGGGGCGCAAGCAGGAACATGAATCCGGTTTCGCGCAGGCACTCGGCAGCCAATTCCGGCTTCAACTCAATGGGTACGCCAAGCCGCTCCAGCACGTCTGCCGCTCCGCAACGGGATGTGATAGCGCGGTTGCCGTGCTTGGCCACCTTTGCGCCTGCCGCAGCAGCCACCAGGGCCGCGCCCGAGGAGATGTTGAAGGTCAATGGCCCCCCGCCACCGGTGCCAACCACATCCACCAACGAGTTGCGCTCCTCATGGGTCAGCGGAACCGGCGTGACCTGCGCGCGCAACACGTCCACAAAGCCGGCCAGTTCCGGCGCCTGCTCGCCGCGCGTGGCCATCACAGCCGCCATGGCTGCTATTTCAACGTCCGGTACGCCGCCCAGTAGAATCTCGTTGAGCACCGCGGCTGCCTGTTCGCGGCTCAGCGCCGTGCCGTCTTCAGCCAGCGGCTTCAGCAACTCTTTTAGCAAGCTCATATCAAGCCATGATACTGGGGACGCCGCCGGCGGACCATGCTCAGGTTCTTCTCCGAAACCAAGTATCTTGATTTACTCGTTCGACCGCGCCGCCGCCAAGCAAAACAAAGCGCAGCAACTTATCCGCCAGACGCACACTTTGCAAGAGGGAGTCGTCCGCAACCAGGTGGTGCCGGAGTTTTTGAGCACCGTTCCTCTCCGCTTTGCTCATCCCAAGGCTGTTCCTGAAGTCGAGCAACATCTCACCACGGTCTTTCGCCAGCAACTCGGCCCCCTCCGAACTTTCGATTCTTTTCTCTAGCCTGCGACCCTCTCTACCTCAGCCCACTCCTCCGCGTTCAGCTTCAGTGCCGCCGCCGCCACATTCTCCTCCAAATGAACCACCTTCGAGGTTCCCGGAATCGGCATCAGGACCGCCGACCGCTGCAGAAGCCATGCCAGCGATATCTGCGACACCGTCACCCCGTGCCGCTTGGCCATCACGCCCAGCTTCTCCGCTGCTGGATGATCGGCCCTCAGCAGTTTTCCTCCCGCGTTCGGATACCATGGCAAAAATCCAATCCCTTCCTTTTCGCACCAGTTCAGCATCTCCTCATGCCGCCTGTCGCCCAAACTGTATCGATTCTGGACAGTTGCCACGTCGACAATCTTCCGCGCCGCCTCCACCTCTGCCGGTGTCACCTCGTCCAGTCCGATGTGCCGGATCTTCCCCTGCTCCTGCATCCTTTTCAGCGCCCCCAGCGACTCTTCGAGCGGCGTGCGCGGATCAATCCGGTGAAACTGGTACAAATCGATTCGATCCAGCTTGAGCCGCCGCAAACTCATCTCCACACATTGAATCAGGTATCCGGCCCTACCTACGTACTCTGTCTTTGCCGGTCCCTGCCGCGTAATGCCGCCTTTGGTCGCGATCACCACCCCCGCCGGATAGGGCGCAAGCGCCTCGCCGATCAGCCGCTCCGCAATCTCCGGCCCATACGCATCGGCCGTATCGATCAGCGTCACGCCCAGCTCGACCGCACGGCGCAGCACCCGCTTCGCCTCCTCAGCATCCGCCGGTTCGCCCCACGCGCCCTCGCCCACCAGCCGCATCGTTCCGTAGCCGAGCCGATGCACAGGCAAATCGCCGCCAATCAAAAACGTCCCGCTCTCCGCCGCCGTAGGGATCTTTGCACTCATGATGAATTCGATTCTAGAACCCGGCAAAAAGCTGTGGGACAATCTGAGAGCCGGTTGTCAAACTCAGCTTCATGCCCCCAGCGGGAACCGAGGGCAGCCCGGCTGCGTATCTTCAAGGGCACACGCAAGGAGAATCCCCATGAGCGGCTACGTTTACCCCAACCCCCAGGCTATCTTCTATCAACAGTTCGAGGTTGTTCGCCGCGATGAGGTTGTCGGCATCCTGCTGGCGCTGTTTCTGGGCAGCTTTGGCATGCACCACTTCTATTTGCGTCGCACCGGCCTCGGCATTCTCTATCTCTGCTTCTTCTGGACCGGCTTGCCGGCAATCCTAGGCTTCTTCGAGTGCTTCTTTATGCCTGGCCGCGTCCGCGAATTCAACGCCATCCAGGCCGCCGGCATTGCTGCCGCTCTCGGCATTCCCGTTCCCCTTTGGAGTCAGCCCCCAACCGTCAACGTTCCGCCCCCCGGCCAAATGGTTCCCGCCCAGTCACCCGCGGCCCAGCCCGGCGCTCTCACCGCATGCTCCCGCTGTCACCTCACCAACCCACCCACCGCACACTTCTGCTCCGGCTGCGGAGCCCAGCTCTAGCCTCCGCACCTAATCCTTAAGTCCCTGCATCTGAATATTCACCAGCGCCTCGGCCGGCTGCGCACCCGGAGAAACCATCCGCGTCTGCGGAGCCCGCCAGTGGTCGATGTAACTGATCTTGTGCACGCACCCGATCGTGCAGTTCGGCGCGCAGCTCTTCCCCGTCAAGAACTCCCGCTTCACATCCGCCCGCGTGTACTCTGCTAGCTTGACTCCCGGGTATCCCCGCTGCTGGCTGCAGTAGTGCACCAGCCCGTCCTCGCAGATGTAGAGGTACCGCGATCCAGCCCGGCAGCGCCAGTCGTTCGGCTCGCCCTTGGCAATCGCCGCCTGAAAATCGTCGAATCGCGAGTAGTTCACCTTCTTGCGGTTGTTCATCTCCCAGTAGACCTTCGCTTCGTTCGGCTTCAGCGGCTTCAGTTGCCCGTCCCCGTCGTGAATAATCCCGATCGTCGACGTGAAGCCCAGCCCCAGCGCCCGCCTCCCAATCACCAGCGCGTCATTTGGATCGCGAAAGCCTCCGCCCACCACAGAATTGATGTTTATGTGGAACTCGGCATGTTCGGCCAGCATCTCCAGTTTCTTGTCCAGCACTTTCAGGCTCTTCATTGAAACATCATCCGGCGTCAGGTTATCGATCGAGATCTGCATGTGGTCCAGACCAGCTTCGTTCAGCCGTTCGATCCGTTCCACATTCAGCAGGTACCCATTCGTAATCATCCCGGCAATCGCGCCCGTCCGCCGCATGCGGCGAATAATGTCGTCCAGCCCCGGATGCGTCAGCGGCTCCCCGCCCGAAATCCCAATCATCGCCGTTCCCAGGCGCCCCAGCGCGTCTATCCTCTGGTACATTTCTTCCAGCGGGACTGGCTCTGAAACCTTGTCATATTCGTTGCAATACCCGCAGCTCAAGTTGCAGAACCGCATAGGGATAATCTGCACCAGCACCGGATGTGCGGTAGAAGCCAGCGCGCCAGCCACCATCCGCAGCTCGCGCACCTTCCGCCAAGCCGCAATGGCCCGACCCCGCAAGGTATCTCTAGCCCGTATAGCCATCTTTTCTATTGAATCACATCGTAAGCGTACCCGGCTTATAGTCAGGCCATCGCGCGACGGCCTGGGGAATAGACCGTCCTCGGATCCTCTTCTTGTCAAATTTGGAGAGCAACCACCATTTCGTCGCCCCGTGAGAACCAAGGGACTTGGCCGCCTGCAAAGTCAAAGAGAAAATCCGCAGAGTTCGGGGTTATTCTCGTTTCCCTCGGTAAGGGGGTTGCACGCAACTACGCCTAACCTCCGCCGCGATCCGGGCAGACAGAAGGAGCAATACTTCCGAGAGTTTTGGGGTGGGAGTAGACCGACTCCGCCGCGCGTTTTGGAACGGAACCAATGGCTGGAGAGCTTGTAACTTGTTGATAAAGTGGTGGCCAGAGACGCTACCATATTGCCGTGTCATGCTCGTATTTACTGGGGAAATGTGATCCACCGCGGATAAACTTACCCCAAAATATACCCCAATTTCACCAAGCCTGCTTCTGCTGACTACTTCCCGTGCTCATCCTGGCGCCAGTTCCCTAAGTCTTGAGAGTCCGCAACGCCACTGCGGTCCACACGCAAACTGGCAACTTACCGGTGATGGGTGATCACTGAGAAGCAGAATTACGTTCGACCTCTTCCTTGTCAATCTGCATCTAACCTTTGCTTTCAATAACTTAACCGCACACGGAATACCGCCTAAGCACCTGTATTTACGTGTAAGCCGTCTCAATTTTGGGTGAATTCTTGGGTGAGTCCCAAAGGCCACGGGGCCGCCCCAGCCATCCGCGATCCCACCCTCTCCCGACACGATTGGGAGTCGACTAAACTCGCTCGGTAGTAGGGAAATTTCGGAATGCAATCGCAGGCTGGCAACTCGATCT
>Ga0181517_10002595_pt1 | contig 18189 bp, 13 predicted proteins | sample PEATcosm2014_Bin_31_FD_119748 | JGI IMG/M metagenome (GOLD analysis project Ga0181517, IMG submission 119748) | Peatland microbial communities from MTU Mesocosm Facility, Houghton, MI, USA - PEATcosm2014_Bin01_30_metaG | ecosystem: Environmental > Terrestrial > Soil > Wetlands > Peat | place... | reverse complement strand
AGCGACCAGCAGGCGGCTGAGCTGATCCGCCAGGATCGCATCGACATCCTTGTCGATCTGGCCGGCCACACCGCCGACAACCGCCTGCTGGTCTTCGCCCGCAAACCCGCTCCGGTGCAGGTGACGTATCTGGGATATCCGACCACGACCGGATTGGCCGCCATCGACTATCGCCTGAGCGATCGCTACCTCAAGCCTGACCAGAGCGATGACTCCTACTTCACGGAGAAGTCCATCTGTCTGGAGGGAACATACTGGTGCTACGAACCGAGCCTGGTGAACCAGGCCGTCAATGAACTGCCGGCGCTGAGCGCCAAGACGATCACGCTGGGTTGTCTGAACAACTTCTGCAAGGTCTCGCCGGCCGCGCTGGAGACCTGGGCCGGACTATTGAACAAGCTCGACGACTCCCGGCTGGTTCTGCACTCGGGTCACGGGAGCCACCGTGAGCGGGTGATCCGGATGATGGCCGATCACGGCATCGCGGCCGATCGTCTGGAGATGGTCGGCCGGGTGTCACCCGAGGAATACTTCAAGACCTATCAGCGGATCGATATCGCGTTGGATCCGTTCCCATTCGCCGGCGGCACGACGACGTGCGATGCCTTGTGGATGGGGGTTCCGGTGGTGACGCTGGCCGGAAGGACAGTGGTTGGGCGCGCCGGGGTCAGCATCCTGTCCAATGTGGGGCTTCCCGAGTTGATTGCCCGCACGCCGCAGGACTATGTGCAGATCGCGGTCGGCCTGGCCGGCGATGTACCCCGGCTGGCCGAATTGCGCTCGACACTGCGACGTCGCATGGAGGAATCCCCGCTGATGGACAAGATGAGTTATTCCCGCGGCATTGAAGCGGCGTATCGCGCCATGTGGCGAACGTGGTGTGCATCTTGATCCCTCAATAGTCGGCCCCATCGACCGGATGTAAGATGCCCGCCATGACGCAGGTCTCGATCGAACAGGCCATGCAAGTCGCCATCGCCCATCACCAGGCCGGACGGCTTACCGAGGCTGAATCGATCCTGCGGCAGATTCTCTCGGTTCGCCCGGATCATGCCGAGGCGCACCATTTGCTGGGCGTCGTCGCCAGCCAAACCGGGCGGCTCGATCAGGCCATTGTGTCGTACCAGCGGGCCATCGAGCTCAAGGGCGACTTTCCCGATGGGCTGAACAACCTTGCGGTCGCGTTTCGCGCCATGGGCCGGCCGGACCAGTCCGCCCTCTGCTGTCAACGCGCACTGAAACTCAACCCCAATCTTGTCGAACCTCACGCCAACCTCGCCCTGGCCCTGAGCGACATGGGACAGCACGACCTGGCCATCGTCTGTTTTCAAAAGGCCTTGTCCATGGCGCCCGATCTGGCAGCGGTTCACGCCGGGCTGGCCGACTCGCTGGCGCGCACGCACCAGGTCGATCGGGCCGTTGCCTCTTACCAGCGGGCGATCGCGTTGAAACCGGATTTCGTGCAGGCCCACGTCAATTTTGGCCAGTTGTGCACGGAGGCCGGCCTGTTCCATCAAGCTATCGTCTGCTATCAACGGGCGATCGAACTCCGGCCCGAACTGGTAAAGGCGCGGACGAATCTCGGGATGGCGTTGAATCAGGCGGACCGGTTCGATGAGGCCATCGATTGCCTGAAACGCGCACTGGATTTCGACCCCGATGCCGCATTGGCGCACAACAATCTTGGCATGGCATGGATGTTCACCGGCCAACTCGATGAGGCCATCGCCTGCTTCCACCGCGCTTTGGCCCTGGAAGCCGATCTGGCGCCCGCCAACGACAATCTTCTCATCGCCCTGCATTATCATCCGGACTCCGATGCCCGCAGCCTCTTTGAGGCAAGCCGCGATTGGGGCCGTCGATGCGCCGGGTCGCTGAAGCAATTCTTGCCGCCCGCTTCGACCAGATCAGGATGGGCCAACGACCGCAATCCCGATCGGCCGTTGCGCATCGGATACGTCTCTGCCGACTTTCGCGTCAACGTCAGTGCCTTTTTTCTGCTGCCGCTGCTGAGCCATCACGATCGGCAACAGTTCGAGGTGACGTGTTTTGCGCAGGTCGCCCATCGGGACGAATTCACGCAGCGGATGCGCGATTGTGTGCCGCACTGGCGGTCCACGGTGGGACTGGACGATTCGCAGGTCGCGTCGCTCGTCCGCGAGGACCGGATCGACATTCTGGTCGACTTGAAATTGCATACGGCGCAGAACCGCCTGCCCGTATTTGCCTTCAAGCCGGCGCCTGTTCAGGTCACTTGGCTCGGTTATCCCGGCACAACCGGCCTGGAGGCGATCGACTATCGACTCACCGATCCCTACCTCGACCCCAGCGGGCTCGACGATGCCTTTTATTGCGAGCGATCGATACGCCTGCCCGACACCTTTTGGTGCTACGATCCAATTCTGCCTGAGCCGCTTGTCAACGCCCTGCCCTGCCTGCAAACCGGGTTCGTCACCTTCGGCTGCCTCAACAATTTCTGCAAGGTCAATGCCGGGGTGCTGGAGCTGTGGAGCAGGGTGCTTGCGGCCGTCCCCGGCTCGCGCCTGCTTGTGCTCGTGCCCGAGGGAAGCGCCCGCCGGTCGCTGCTGGATCGCATGGCAGCCAATGGCGTCGATCCTGCGCGCATTGAATGCGCAGGCAGGCAACTTCGTCCGGACTATCTGCGCACCTATCACCGCATCGACATTGCCCTGGACACTTTTCCCTACAACGGCCACACGACGAGCCTCGACGCATTTTGGATGGGTGTGCCGGTGATCACCCTGGCCGGCCGGACGGCGGTCGGCCGCGCGGGGGTCAGCCAATTGACCAACCTCGGATTGACCGAACTGATTGCCCGCACGCCGGAGCACTATGTGCAAATCGCCGCCGATCTGGCCGCCGATCGCCCACGACTGGCCGAGTTGCGCACGGATCTTCGCCGGCGCATGCAGAGTTCGCCGCTGATGGACGGTGCCCGTTTTTCACGCGGTGTTGAAGAGGCTTACAGAGCCATGTGGCGCAGATGGTGTGAGAAATGACGCAATTCACGGTCGAACAGGCGATGCAAGCGGCGCTGGACCACTACCGCGCCGGGCGGCGGACCGACGCCGAGTCGATCTGCCGCCTCATCCTCGCCGCGCAAAGCGACCACGGCGAGGCGCTGCATCTGCTGGGACTTCTGGCCGGCCACGCTGGTCGCAATAACCAGGCGGCGGACCTGATCCGCAAGGCCATCGCCGCCGCGCCGGGAAATCCGGCCTATCGTCTGCACCTGGGGCGATTCGAGCAGGATCTGGGGCGGTTGGATGCGGCGATCGCCTGTTACCAGCAGGCACTGGCGCTGAAGCCGGACCTGGCCGAGGCCCACTACAATCTCGGCATCGCATGGAAGGCGAAAGGCCAGGATGAACAGGCGGTTGCCTCGTATCGGCGGGCCATTGCGCTCAAGGCCGATTTCGCCCCTGCGCACAACAACCTCGGCATGGCATTGATTGACATGGGCCGGCACGATCAGGCCGTCGCTTGCTTTGAGCGGGCTCTGGCCCTGGAGCCGGATTCGGCATTAGTACACAATAACCTCGGCATGGCGCAGGCTCGATCGGGCCTGCCCCAGGCGGCCATCGCCTGCTACCAACGGGCGCTGTCGCTCAAGAGCGACTGCGTCGAAGCCCTCTGCAACATGGGAAACGCCCTGAGCGCCATGGGCGATCTTGAGCGGGCCATCGCCTGTTTCCAGCGGGCTCTGCTTCTGCGGCCGCAATTCGTTGCCGCCCACAACGCGCTGGGCACGGCCTTGCGCCAGCAAGGGCACCTCGACCAGGCCGCCGCCGCTCACCAGAGGGCTCTGGAGATCGATCCCGGCCGCGCCGAAACTCACGCCGCCCTCGCGGCAGTCTGGAATGACGCCGGACAGCTTGATCGCACGATTGTCTGCTTGTGCCACTCGCTGCTTCTGGATCCCACCTGCACCATTACCCATAACAGCCTGATAGCGTCGCTGCACTTCCATCCGGATACCGTTCCAGAAACGCTGGCCGCCGAATACCGCACCTGGAACCGCCAGCACGCTCAACCGGTTCGGCGGCTCATTCGGCCTCATTCCAATGACCGCGATCCGCACAGGCGATTGCGCATCGGCTATGTTTCCCCCAACTTTCGCAACCATCCTGTCGGGCGATTCATGCTGCCGCTGATGAGATGCCACAATCACGCCGGGTTTGAGGTCTTCTGCTATTCATCATCGCGGGAAACGGACAAGATCACCGCGACGCTCAAATCGCACGCCGATGTGTGGCAGAATATTGTCGGCCTCTCCGACGAACAGGCGGCCGACATGATCCGCCAGGACCGGATCGACATCCTCGTTGACCTGACCATGCACATGGTCGAAAGCCGCCTGCTGATATTCGCCCGCAAGCCGGCGCCAGTCCAGGTGACGTATCTTGCCTACGCAAGTGGTACGGCGCTGGACGCAATCGACTATCGGCTGACCGATCGCCACCTCGATCCGGACCCCGCCCTGGATCGGTTCTACACGGAAAAATCGATCCGTCTGCAAGGAACCTACTGGTGTTACCAGCAGAGCATCGACACGCCGCCGGTCAGCGAGCTGCCGGCCATCGCGGCCGGCACGATCACGCTGGGATGCCTGAACAACTTCTCCAAGGTGTCGCCCGCGGCGCTGGAGACGTGGGCCAGACTGCTCAATCGCCTGGGGGATGCACGGCTGGTGCTGCATGCGAGGAATAGCGCCCAGCGCGAGATTGCAGCGAGATTCATGGCCGACCGCGGCATAACGGTTGATCGGCTGCAAATTGTCGGCTGGATGGCTCCCGAGGAATATTTCGAGAACTATCTCCATATCGATATCGCTCTGGACCCGTTCCCGTTCGCCGGCGGCACGACAACCTGCGATGCGCTCTGGATGGGCGTTCCGGTGGTGACGCTGTCCGGACGGCTGGCCGTTGGACGCGCGGGGGTCAGCATCTTATCGAATGCGGGGGTTCCGGAATTGATCGCCCGGACGGCGGACGAATATGTGCAAATCGCCGCCGATCTGGCCGCCGATCGCCCTCGACTCATCGAGCTGCGCGCCACGCTTCGCCAGCGCATGCTGTCTTCACCGCTGATGGACGCCAGTCGATTCGCCCGCGATGTCGAGGACGCCTATCGAACCATGTGGCAGACATGGTGCGAGAAATAGCTGGGCACACTGGGGGCACATCCCACCTCCCGCGTCAACCGACGGCTCGGCCTTCCTGCAACAAATCCAGCGGCCTGGCCCGCCCCACGGACAGCGCCGGAAGCAAGCTTGCCGCCAGCGACACCCCCATCACCGCCGCCACGCCCACTCCCAGTGCGCCCCATGGAATGACCTCTTGCAGGCGCAGCCCGAAAATGTTCGTCCCCAGCGCCTGGGCGCACGTCGCCAGCTCCAAACCCAAACCGCACCCCACCAGCGAACCGACCAATCCCAGCAGGCAGGCCTCGGCCAGCACCATGCGCAGCAGGCTGCCGCCGGTCGCTCCGACGCTGCGCAGCACGCCCATCTGCCAGCGCCGGCTTCGCACGCTGGCGGTGATCGTGTTCCACACGCCCAGCGACGCCACCGCCAATGCCGCCAGCGCCACCGTCGACAGCAGCCCCACCAGCCGCCCGAATCCGCTGTCGATCTGGTACTTGATCGCCCGCACGTCGCCCCCGCGCAGTTCCAGATCGCGATCCCTCGCCTTCACGTCGGCCAGCAGATCCTTCATCTCCCGGCCGCCCTGCAGATTCGCGGCAAACATCGTTATCCCCGTCACGCCAAAATCCCGCCGGGCATCATCGAGGGTTCCAAACACCGCCGACGATGTCCTCTGATCGAACATGTGCCCCATGTCAAAAAAGGTCTTGAAGACGTCGATTCCCGGCGACCAGACGATGCCGGCGACGTGATACGTCAGCATCTGTCCGCTGGCGCCGCGCAACATGACCGCATCCCCGATTTTCACGCCCTTGAGCTGGCGGTATTCATCCGTCACCAGCACGTGCCGGCCCTGCCGCAAAAGCGACATGGCCGTTTCCATCGCCTTCTCCTGATCGCGGGCCGCCAACTCCTCGCCGGCGTCGCTGCGAAAATCCAGGCTCATCATTTTCGGCAGCACATCCGGCGGCACGCCAATGAACAGCGTCCGCGTCGGATCGATACTCTCCATGCCCGCCACCAGGAAGAAATTCGTTCCCAACCCCGGCATCGCCGTCGCGACCGGCATGAGATCCTTGATCTCCGGCGTGGCGGCAAGCCTGGCGATCTCGGCCTCACTGAGCCCGCTGAATTTCGTCGAGACTAGGAACGCATCGGGGAATCTATCCGGCAGCTTCAACACCTTTGTAAAAGTCTGCGCCTGTGTCTGCATCGCAACCAGCACCGCCAGCCCCACCGCCAGCGCCGTCGCCGTCCCCGCCGATCGCCATCGCGCGCCGCTCAGATTGTCCCGCATCAGCCGCCGCGGCAATCCCAGCACCCATGCCACCAAACCCGCCCCGACCCGCTCCGCCAACCACACCATCAGCGGCGAAAGCAAAAATGCCCCCAGGATCATCCCCGGCACACCAGCGGCAAAATGCCCGTAAAACTGCACCCCTTGCGCCGCGGCCTGCGAATCGCCCGGCAAAATCCGCATCAACATCGCCCCCAGCGCCGGCGATTGCAGCACGGGATCTATGCACGCCAGCATCGCACCCGCCAGCGCGAATCCCACCGGCGCCCCCGTCCGCACCGGCCGGGCCACCAGCGACAGCGCCTCCAGCGGCCAGACCCGGCTGGCCATCCATGCCGGCAGCAAACTCGCTCCCATCGCCGCCGCCAGCGCCCCGAGCACCGCCAGACCGATCCCACCGCCGCTGAACACCAGACCGCCAATGAACGCCGCTTCGTATCTCCAGTGAAACACCTCAATCAGGGCCCAACCTGCCGCCACGCCCAGCACCACGCCCGCCGCCGACAGCGCCATTCCCTCCAGCAGCACCATCCGGGCCACGCCCGATCGCGTCATGCCGATGGCCCGCAACATCGCCAGCGTCCGCTGTCGTTCGTTCACTCCCATCGCCAGCGTCGAAAATACAATGAACGCCGCCGATGCCAGAGACACGCCGGCCGCCAGATAACTCAGCACGTGCAGACCCATCAGGTTCTCGTCCAGGTCAGCGCGGCTCTGCAGCGTTGCGTTCACCTGCAGGGCGGGCATCGTCGCATCCGCCGCCCGCCATTGCGCCAAATCACCGCGCAGACGCTTCACATACGCCGGCGCGTTGGTCCCCGGCTTGAGGTCGATCAGTATCTGCGACACCTGCCCGCCCCCCGCCGCCGGGCTCGTCCCGTCCGGTCCCAGATACTTCTGCAGCGTGTGCAGCGGCATGTAGATCGTCTGACTCGCCCGCGCCAGAATGTCCGGCTTGTGGACGATGCCCACCACCTTCAGTTCCAGCTTTCCGGCCCCCCCGGCCGGCGGCATGGTGATCGTCTGCCCCACGGAAACACCCAAACCGCCTTCCGTACCGGCCGCGATCTGATCGATCACCGCCTCGTTCCCATCCGAATCGTCGAAGAATGAACCAGCCTCCATCACCAGCTCATCGACGCGCGTGTCCTGCGGCCGGCGAATCCCCACCAGGTCAACCCGCGGCCCCAGCGTGTTGGTTCCGGCCGCCTCGTTGCCCACGACGGTTTCCAGACGCCCGGTGACCCGAGCGACGACGGGATCGGCCGCGATGCGATCGAGCAGCGACTCGGGCATTCCGCCCCGGACACCCTCGGCGCGCACGATCTGGGCATCGCTCGATCCGATGTATTGCGTGAGGAATTTCTGCGCCGCCGCCTGCACGGAGGCAAACCCGCTGGTCACCGCCACCACCAGGCACACCCCCGCCGCCACGGCGCCGATCGTCAGGCACGAGCGGATTCGCCGCACCAGCAGATTCCGAATCGACAGCCGTGCAACGATCATCGCGATTCACCCACGCCCGTCATCCCGTTGCCAGTTGATATCGACTGGCCAGTTCCGCCGCATCCGATTCCGCCCCGCTGTTGGCAAATCGCTCGACCAAGCGGCCGTCGCGCAGGATCGCGACCTCACTGGCATACGCGGCCACGTGCGGTTCGTGCGTGACCATCACGATCGTGCGACCCTGCTCGCGGGACAGTTTTCGCAGCAATTCGCACACCCATTTGCGGTTTGCCGCGTCCAGATTCCCCGTCGGCTCATCCGCCAACAGCAATGCCGGCTGCGTCACCAACGCCCGCCCGATCGCCACGCGCTGCTGCTCGCCGCCGCTGAGCGCATCAGGGCGATGCCCGCGACGGTCGACCATCCCCATCTCCCTGAGCAACTCTTCCACCTTTTGCGACGCCGCACGGCCGTTTGATCCCTCCAGCATCAGCGGCAGCGAGATATTCTCCTCGGCCGACAGCGTTGGGATCAGATTGAACGACTGGAAAATAAGTCCGATCTGCCGCCGCCGAAACAGCGTCCGCTCCCGATCGTTGAGCCGGCACATGTCCGTACCATTGACGAGAATGCGTCCGGAATCCGGCTCGGCCAGACCCGCCACCAGATGCAGCAGCGTGCTTTTCCCCGACCCGCTGGCTCCCATGACCGCCATGAACGCCCCCGCCGAGACCGTCAGGCTCACTCCATCCAATGCCACCACATCCCGGCTTCCCTGCCGGAATCGCTTCACAACATGTTCAACTACCAGTGGATCCATTGCTCCGCACTCAGACGCTCATCGACTATAGCCCCGGCCGTATCGGCCCACAAGCAATCACCGTCGCAATCACCGTCGCAATGGCGGACTGTTGCGGCGATATTTCCGCGTCGGTACACTCGTTTTCGCATTTCAAAATTGGAGGAACTTATGGTCGGACGCGTTTTTCTCGCCTTGGTTGCGTGTCTGTGTCTCTCGGCCGCTGTGCTGGCCGCGCCGGTTCCGGTACCCGGTGATATGCCCGTGCCCGTCGATCGTCTGCGGCCGGGGAATCTGGCCGTGCTGCCGATGACCGGCACCTGGCGGTTCAAACTCGATCATGGCGTCAGCCCGGCCGTGCGCGGCGAACTGCCCGCCGATTCGGCCGTTCCCGATTTCGTCTCCGCCGATGCCAACGGCACAGACTGGAAGAACATCCCCGTTCCGGCCAATTGGGAAATCGAAGGGTTCTCCACCCTCACCTATCAGGAACGCACTGGCAGACCCTCGACCGACATCGGCCTCTACCGCCGCGCCATGGATGTCCCGGCCACCTTCGCCGGGCAGAAAGTCCTCTGGCATTTCGACGGCGCCTACGACGGGGCTGAGGTCTTCGTCAACGGCCAGCAATGCGGTTATCACGAAAGTGGCTTCACCGCGTTCGATATCGACATCACCAAAGCCATCAAGCCCGGCCAGAGCAACAACTTCGCTGTCCGCCTTTACAAGAACACCTCATCCGCATCGCTGGATCACGGCGATTTCTGGTGCCTCGGCGGCATCTACCGCGAGACGTATCTGGTCGCTCTTCCGCAGTTGCATGTGGACGATGTCACCGTAGTCACCGATCTCGATTCCCAATACAAGGACGCCACGCTCAAGAGCACGGTCCGTATCGCCGGCCCGGCCGGGGCGCATTTCGTGCTCACCGGCGACCTTTATTCTCTCGACGGCAGCCAAGTGGCCATCCCCGCGATGAGCCAAGCCGGCGACATCGGCACGGATGGCTCGGCCACGGTTTCCCTCTCTGCCCTGGTGACCGCGCCCAGGCTCTGGTCGGCGGAGAAGCCGAATCTGTATTACGTGTTCTATCGCCTGTCGGACGACAACCAGACGGTCGTCGAGCGGGTTCAGGACCGCATCGGCTTCCGCAAGGTCGAGCTGAAGAACGGTGTCTTTGAGGTTAACGGCGTGCCCGTGAAATTCACCGGCGTCTGCCGGCATGAGGAGTTTTCCCCTTACGGCCATGCGCTTACGGAGCAATGCTGGAAAACGGACATTGCCCTGATGAAGGCCGACAATGTCAACGCCATTCGCACCGCCCACTACAACCACGCGGAGCGGTTCATGGAGTTGTGCGACGAGGCCGGGTTCTACGTCCTGGACGAGATTCCCTCCTGCTGGGTGGCCACCGAGATCAAGAACCCCGACCGCACCTGGGCCTTTGTTTTCCACGCCAAAGAGACGCTCAATCGCGACAAGAACCGCGCCTGCGTCGTCGCATGGAGTTGCGGTAACGAGAGCAGCTACGGCATCAATAACCAGGCCGAACTGGACTACGCCAAGGCCCACGATCCCACGCGGCTGGCCTTCATCTCCCAGATGAACTTGCGCCAGGCTCCCAAGACGGACTTTGAAGATTACCATTCTCCAGATCTCTCGGTACTCAAGGCGACGGTCAACAGCCCGGACCGGGCCAAAATCCCCGTGGTCATGACCGAATACCATCCCGGCGGTGGCGGGCACCTGGGCGGCGAGGACCGTCAATGGGATGTCATCTGGCCCACCGACGGCATCGCCGGCGCCTTCATCTGGGAATGGCAGGATCAGGGCATGTACGACCAGTTCCCCCAGCGCTGGTCGATTGCCGCCCCCGGCGCCAAGTCCGACGCCGCGACCGGCTATCGCGTCTCCGGCGCCAAAGGCGCCGTCACCGCCGATCGCAAGCCCACGGATATCTACTACGTACTCAAGTCGCTCTACAGCCCCGTCCACACCGCCGCCGCCGAAATCACCCCGGCCGGCGGACAGTGCGTCGTGCCGCTGCAAAACCGCTATTCATTCACCGATCTCTCAGAGCTCACCTGCCACTGGCAGGCGCGAGCGGGCGAAAAGGTGCTGGCCGCCGGCGAAACCCGCATCGCCGCCAAACCGCGATCGACAGTCGATGCCAACTTCCCCGCGGCCGCGGGCATGGATTCTCTTCGCCTGGAATTCATCGACCCAGCCGGACGGGGCGTGTATGTGGTCACATTGCCGACCAAGAAAGGTTGATGCATCATCGTGAATCTTGGATCGTCATAGGCGGACTCGGCTTCCGCAATAGCCTCCTCGTCCGTCTGGTCTTCATAGCGCGCGAACACTCACTGCAACTTGGCCCGATTCCAACCATCGAGAAAGCGGTTGGGATCCTTATCGCTTGAGGAACTCCTCGACCTCGATCGCCGCCTCGCGCAGGATTGCTCGAAGCGTGCCCTCGGCCAACGGCCTGGCGTGATGCGGTACAGTCACTTTCCTTCCTGTGACGGCATGTCGCCAGATTTCGTGGCTTCCGGCAGCGCTGCGATCAAAAACGAATCCCAGCGCGCGCAACCGGCCAACCACGTCACGATATCTGAAACCGGACAGCCGGCCCATCAGCGAACTCCGACCGGGACCAGGAGGTCCACGGCGAGCGGACCAGTCGCACCGGCCGACAGCGCCGGGGGCAGCGGGTCGCCGTGATCCAGGCACGATTCGGCGATCTTCCGCGCCACGTCCTGCGCGATTTCGACGGTTTCCGTCACGCTCCGACCCTCGGCAACCAGCCCGGGCACGTCGGGGCTGGTGGCGACGTATCCGCCTCCATCCAGCGGCTCGAGATGCAGGCGAATGGTCACTTCGTCCATTGTCTGTCCCTTCGTTGAATCCCGCGCATTCTACTCAGACATGCTGGCGAAATCACGCTCCCGGGCTCGGCAACGCACCACCATCGCGCAAAGACCGTTCCGCGCAACCCCCGCCTTAGACCCCCGGCCTCCCATCGGCTATACTCTTTTCACCGGTCGCTGGCATATCGCCGTCGGCTGGTTTTTTGGAGATTTTCGCATGCCCGGCATGACTATGACGGAAAAGATTCTCGCCAAGCACTCGGGGAAATCCCGTGTCAGCCCCGGCGAGAATATCTGGGTCGATGTTGATGTCCTCATGACGCACGACGTCTGCGGGCCGGGAACCATCGGCATCTTCCACGAGCAGTTCGGCCGCAATGCCCGCGTCTGGGACGCCGACAAAGTCGTCATCATCCCGGACCATTACATATTCACGGCCGACGAGAAGTGCCATCGCAATGTCCAGATTCTGCGCGATTTCGTGCGCGAGCAGGGATTGAAATGGTTCTACGACGCGGAATTCGTCAAGAACGAACCGACCATCCCCAATCCCTATCGCGATCCGACACGCACAAGCTACAAAGGTGTCTGCCATAAGGCGCTGCCGGAGGAAGGACACGTCCGGCCGGGTGAAATCCTGCTGGGCACCGACAGCCACACCTGCACGGCCGGCGCATTCGGCCAGCTCGCCACCGGCATCGGCAACACCGACGCGGCGTTCGTCCTGGGCACGGGCAAGCTGTGGCTCAAGGTGCCGCCGACCATGCGCTTCGGATTCCACGGGCAAATCCCGCCGTATCTCACCGCCAAGGATCTCATCCTGGCGGTCATCGGCGAAATTGGCGTCGATGGGGCGACCTATCGCAGCATGTATTTTGCCGGCGAAGGGATTGCTTCGCTGACACTGGAAGACCGCATGACGCTGACCAACATGGCGATCGAAGCCGGCGGCAAGAACGGCGTTTGCGATGTCGATGACAAGACTCTGCGCTACGTCCATGCCCGCAGCAAAAAGGCGGATTGGCAAGTCGTGCGCGATGACGCCGATGCGCAATACTCGTTCGACCACACGTGGGATCTGGCCACGCTGGAACCGCTGGTCGCCAAGCCGCACAGCCCCGACAATCGCGACACCGCCCACAACTGCCGAAGCGTCAAGCTCGACCGCGCCTATCTCGGATCATGCACCGGCGGCAAGATCACCGACATGATCTTCGCGGCCAACCTGCTCAGCGGACACACCGTTAAGATCGACACATTCGTGGTTCCCGGCAGCACCGAGGTTCACGCCGATATGAAACGCCTCAATCTCCGCGGAATGCCCAAGCTGGCCGGCGAAAAGAGCATCGAGGAAACGCTCATCGACGCCGGCTGCAAACTCGGACCCAGCGGCTGTTCGGCGTGCCTGGGCGGCCCGGCGGACACCTTCGGCCGGCTCAACGGCGCCGAGGTCTGCATCAGCACGACCAACCGCAATTTCCCCGGCCGGATGGGCAGCACCAGGTCCGCCGTCTATCTGGCCTCGCCGCTGACGGTGGCCGCCAGCGCCCTGACCGGACATGTGACCGACCCGCGCGAGTACATCTCCGCCCCCATCGAAACCGGCCTGGCCGGAGTGGCGTGAAACGTGGCCACTCTCACTTTCCGCACCGCCGGTGAATCGCACGGGAAGGCGAATATCGCCCTGATCGAGGGGCTGCCGGCCGGGGTGAATGTCGATGCGAAATTCATCGACGCCGAGCTTCGGCGCCGCCAGGGCGGGTATGGCCGCGGCGGACGGCAGCAGATCGAGGTCGATCGCGCCCAGTTCATCACCGGCGTGCGGATGGGCAGGACGATCGGCTCGCCGGTGACGATCCTGATTCCCAACAAGGATTTGCGCCTGGACGATCCGGCCGCGACGCCGCCATTGCATCGGCCGCGGCCGGGTCATGCGGATTTGGCCGGGTCGATCAAATGGCTCACGACGGATTGCCGGGAGATTCTTGAGCGGGCCAGCGCCCGCGAGACAGCCGCCCGCGTCGCCGCCGGGGCACTGGCTCGATGCCTGCTGAGAGAGTTCGGGATCGAGGCCTTCGCTTTTGTCCGCGCCGTCGGTTCGGCACAATCGGCTATCGAAATCACCGCCGCAAATTTCGCCGAGATGCGCACGCGACGCGACGCGTCCGAGGTCTATTGTCCCGATCCGGACGCCGATGCGGCGATGCGGCAATTCATCACCGATCAGAAAGCCGCCAAGGACACGGCCGGCGGAATTGTCGAGACACACGTGTTCGGATTGCCGCCAGGGCTGGGTTCGTGCATGACATGGGACGGCCGGCTCGATTCGCGGATCGCCGCGGCGGTGATCGCGATCCAGGCGTTCAAGGGCGTGGAATTCGGGCTGGGATTCCAAGCGGCACGCCTCCCCGGCTCGCAGGTTCACGACGAAATCGGCTACGACCCCGCCGGCCGGAACACGCCGTCACTCGGCTTCACCCGCTCCACCAACAACGCCGGCGGCGTTGAAGGCGGGATGACCAACGGCCAGCCGGTGGTAGTGCGGGCCGCGATGAAGCCAATCAGCACGCTCGGCAAGCCGCTGCACAGCATCGACCTGACAACGCTACAGCCCAGCGACGCCGGCTGGGAACGATCCGACATCTCCGCCGTCGCGGCGGCCAGTGTCATCATGGAAAACGTGGTTGCGTTCGAGATTGCCAGGGCGTTTGTCGAGAAATTTGGGGGGGATACGATGACGGAAATCCGGGCTGGTTTCCAAGCGTATCTCGCGTTTGCACGGCAATTGGTGAAATAGAAGAATATACCTCGCAGAGGCGCAAAGGCGCAGAGAAAGATCCGTTGCGCCCTGACCCGGCGGCGGCTGCGCGAAAATCGAATCCAGCAACGACCGCCCGATCATCACGGGACGTGATCGAACGAATGTTGGTGAATATACAACTCTGCGCCTTTGCGCCTCTGCGAGAAATATTTCTTCTCTTTAGCGTGACGTTTCAGCGGCCTTGAGGCCGGTGAGGCCGGCGCTGGCTCGGGCGGCGAAGTATTTCTTTGCTTCGCCGACCAGATAAAAGCTGCCGGTGATGCAGATGAGGTCTTCCTTGGTGACGGCCCGGTTGGCGATGGCCAGAGCTTCCTCGAGATTGTCGGCCACCTGGGCCATCTTGCCGTATTGCTCGACGTAACGGACGGCCAGCTCGTGCGGGTTGCTGGTGCGGATGTTGTTCACCGGGGTGAAGATCACTTTGTCGGCGCCGCTGGTAACGCGGTCGAGCATGCCGCCAATGTCCTTGTCGGCGCAACAGCCAAAGATCACAACCATCGAGTCGTAGGGGATGTGCTGGCCGATCGCCTTCATCATGGCGTCGAGGCTGGCGGCGTTGTGGGCGCCATCGACGACGATGCGCGGCTCCTGGCTGACGAATTCCATCCGGCCGGCCAGCGAGACCTTGGACAGGCCTTCGATGGCGCGTGCGTCGGCGATGGCGATGCCGCGCGATTTGAGGCGGTCGATGATCGCCAGGGCCAGGCCGCAGTTGATCGCCTGGTGCTCGCCGATCAGCGGCACGGCCAAGTGCTCGAAGCGGCTGTTGGGCGTTGTCAGACAGACGAGATTGTGCGGGCCGAGCATCCGGCTGGATTCGAAGCGGCAACTGAACTCGATGGTCTTGCCACAGATATCCAGCGGCGCGCCCACTTTCTGGGCGACCTGCGTAAGGACGGCTTCGACGCTGGGCTCCTGGGCGACGGTCACGGCGGGGATGCCGGGCTTGAAGATGCCGGCTTTTTCGGCGGCAATGTGTGCCAGCGTCGGGCCGAGCTGGGCCATGTGGTCTTTACTGATGCTGGTAATGGCCGTCACTTCGGGAGTGATGACGTTGGTCGAGTCGAGACGGCCGCCCAGGCCGGTCTCGATGACGGCCAGTTCCACCTTGTTCTCGGCGAAGTATTTGAACGCCATGGCGGTGAGGACGTCGAAATAGGTGGGCATCGGCTTGATGCGAGACATCAGCGGCTCGATTTGCCTCGCCAGGCGGGCAAAATCGGACTGCGAGATCAGTTGGCCGTCAATTTCGATGCGCTCGCGGATATCGACAAGGTGCGGGCTGGTGTAGAGGCCGACCTTGTAGCCGCCGGCGCGAAGCATGGCGGCGGTCATGGCACATGTACTGCCCTTGCCCTTGGTACCGGCCACGTGAACGGATCGGAACTGCTCGTGCGGATTGCCGAGCCGCTTGAGGAGCAGCCGCATGCGATCCAGATTAAAATTATCGGAATTGTAGCGGACGATGCGGAGGCGTTCGTAATCGCTGAGCGTGGCCAGGAAGCGCAGTGCCTTGGCATAACCACTGCCACTGGAAGGCTTTACAGGCTCGCGAGGAACGACCAGCGGCTTGGCATGAGCTGTTCGGATGGCCTTGGGTTTGGAGGAAGAGCTATTGCGGCCGGGGGTTCGCCGCTTCAGCCGGCTCCCGGATCGAGCGGCTCGCGGCAGGCTATTTCGGCGTTTCTCGCGAATGGGCATCGTTCGACCATTGTACCGAGGTTGCGGTGTTCTTTCAAATTTTCGCTGCAACTACTTGATGGCAAAGCACTTGCGAATTGAACACCTCGCGAGGCCCACACATTCCGCGTGCAAATCCCGCAAATTCGTCGTTTTCCACCGTTCTTCGCCAATATCAATACGCGCGGAGTCCCCTATCAGTTGCGTGGAAAATGCGAAGTTTCCCCCGTAGCCTGCCGGCGTCGCCACTATTGGGCCTTGCGAAGTCCCACCAGCTTCACCATGAATTCCAACGTGGCATCCGCGGGGATTGTGCCGTCCTTGGTCCCGGCCTTGCCGTAAGCCAATTCCGGCGGAATCTTCAGCTTGCGAATCTCGCCGATGTGCATTCCCACAATTCCCAATTCCCATCCCTTGATGACCTGCCCATTGCCCAGCTTGAAGACCAGCGCATCCGGCGGATTGTGTTTGTACGAGGCATCGAAAATCGTTCCATCCTTGGCGAGCCGCCCGATGTAGTCCACCGCAACGATATCCCCGTTTTGCGCCACCACATCGGGGGCGCCGTACGAACCGATGATGACGCCTTCGGTCGTGGCCCAGGTGCGCGTCGCCGGCGCGGCGGTGGCCAGGCCCAGATCAACATTCTCTGTTGTCGCCGTCAGCGGCATCGGCGTTGGGTCGGCGGCGGAGGAACGCCGCGCACACCACACGGCCGCAAACGCCACCAATACGACAAGCCCACCTGTCGACAATCGTGTTGCAAAGGCCTTCATGGGTTACTCCCCTACTTGCCGGCGGCCGGCAGCGGCCGGGTTATGCCGACCAATTGGACATCGAATTCCAAAGCCGCGTTGGGCGGGATTTTGGCGGTTGGCGGATTGGCGCCGTAGGCCAACTGCGGGGGGATGTCGATCGTGCGCTTGTCGCCGATCTGCATTCCGATGATCCCTTCCCAAAAGCCGGGCAGCACGCCGCCGCTGGGGCCCAGCGTGAAACGCATCGGCTGAACCGGGCGATGATCGTTGGACGAGTCGAACACGGCGCCGGTCGACTGCACGCGCCCGGTGTACAGAATATAGACCGTATCGTCCGCCTGCGCGCCGCCACCGCTGGCGGTATTGGTGATGATGACACCCGATCCCAGCAGAATGCCGGCCGGTCGAGACGCCGCCTGCGTCGTGGCCTGCGTGGTCGGGGCACCCATGCCGGGAATCTCGCTGATCGCTTTGGTCGCCGCGTTGTTGGCGAGATTCATCAGATCGGCCGGTAGTGACGTTGGATCGGCGGCATGAACGGCAAATCCGGCCGACAAAACCGCGACCGCCGCCAGACTCGATAAACCCCAAGCTCGAATTCCCATCATTTCCTCGCTAAATCGACTCGCGCCGCGCCAACGGGCGAGGCACGGCAAGCCATCATACGGCGGGCGATTCTCGACGCAAGCCACTGGCAGCCTGTATGATGATCGCGGGCGTGGGACTCAAAACGGCGGTCTGCCTCCTGTCCTCTCTCCCTGTACTCAGGGAGAGAGGGAAAAGAGAGCACCGCCGTTTGAGTCGCGCACCCGATCATTGCCGACCAGCGGCCGATCAAGGCCAATTCGCGCGGAGCCGGTCTTATGCAAGTGCCCATACATCTCATGGCCGAATGGTGTACCGCCAATCTCCTGCCGGGGCTGACGCCGCGCCAGCGGCTGTTCTGCGTGGTCGCCGCGGCGGTGCCCGATTTGGACGGCGTGACCTACCTGAGCTGGATTTTCGGCCCCGACGCCTTTTGGAACTGGCATCACAAGGCGTGCCACAACCTGCCGTTTTGCGTGATCGTCTGCCTGGCGATGGCGGCATATTCGCCGGCGAAGATCGGATCGTTCGTGCTCTACGCGGTCGAGTTTCATCTGCATCTGGCCATGGACGTTTTCGGTTCCGGTCCGCATTGGGGGATTTACTATTTCTGGCCGTTCTCGAATTGGTGCGGCGACAACACCCGATTTTCGTGGGCATTTTATTCCTGGCAGAACCTGACGATCGCGGGCGCGCTGCTGGCGTGGACGATCCTGATCGCCGCCAGAGAACGGCGCACGCCGCTGGAGGCGATCATGCCGAATCT
>Ga0181517_10002594_pt1 | contig 18198 bp, 16 predicted proteins | sample PEATcosm2014_Bin_31_FD_119748 | JGI IMG/M metagenome (GOLD analysis project Ga0181517, IMG submission 119748) | Peatland microbial communities from MTU Mesocosm Facility, Houghton, MI, USA - PEATcosm2014_Bin01_30_metaG | ecosystem: Environmental > Terrestrial > Soil > Wetlands > Peat | place... | reverse complement strand
GTTGGCGCTACCGAAGTGCGAAGGTTGGGCTAACTTACTCTCCCGGCCGTTCGTTGTTGAGAAAAAAATATTCCGATTGAAATTACGCCTGAACGTCGGGGCAAGGCCGCCATTTCAGTGACCAAGTTTCAGGCACGTCACCTGATCGACACCGCCGGCCACGCACGAATTGCGGGCGTAGATCATGCCGTTGGCCAGCGTAGGAGCCGTCCAGTCCTTGGCCGTCAGAATGTTGACCCGGCCGAGTTCCTTGTAGGCGTCACTGGACGCGGCAACCAGAACCAGATCGCCCTTGGGGGTCTGGACGAGGAGTTTGTCGCCCACGAGGATGAGTCCGCCCTGCGAGCCAAAGCCCTTTTGGCTCCATTTCACGGTGCCGGTCATAATGTCCAGGCACGCCAGCGGGCCGCTGTTGTCGTTGTGGTTGAAGAGGCCGTAGATATAGCCGTCGCGGTATACCGGCGTGGACCAGAGCGACATATTCTGCCGGGTCGTGTGCCACAACTCCTTGGCGGTCCACTTCTGGCCATCCTTGCTGATCTGGCAGGCGGCGGCGCCAATGTTGTAGCCGTTGGAGCAGTAGACCACGTCGCCGTTCTTGCCGCCGACCACGGGCGATGAGCAGGTGGCGGTGGCAACCGGCTGGGCGAAAGTCCAAAGAACATCGCCAGTCGTGGGATCCACGGAGACCAGGCCGTTGGCCATGAAGCAAATCGCCTGAAGCGTGCCGTTGATGGTGGCAATGGTCGGGGTGGCGTAGGTGTAGGAACAATTGGTCTTGGCCCAGGCCAATTCGCCGGTGTCCTTCTTGTAGGCGAGGATGCCCTTGCCCGGCCCGCCGCCGGTCACCAGAACCAGATCGCCGATCACCAGCGGTGATGAGGCACTGCCCCACTTGAGCGGCTTGCCGCCCTGTTCGGTAATGACATCATGATTCCAGACCGGCTTACCGGTTTCGAGTTCGAGACAGTACAGCTTGGTGTAGGTGCCGTAGACGTAGACATGCGTGCCGTCGATGGCCGGCGTGCTGCGCGGGCCGTCGCCGTTGGCGTCCTTGATGGTCTTGTCGATGCGGGTGCTCCAGGCTTCCTTGCCGGTGGCGGCATCGAGGCAAACGCAATATTCGTCCCCGGCGCGGTCGCTCATGAGGAAGGCCTTGGCGCCGACGACGGCAATCTGACCGAACGAATCGCCAATGGAGGCTTTCCACACGGGGGTGAGGGCAAGCTTCTCAAGCGGGACGGTTTCGGCAATGCCGTCATCATTGGGACCACGATATCGCGGCCAGTCGGCGGCGTTGGCCGAAGCGGCAAGGCCGGCGACAAAGGCCAGGGTGGCGGCAACGGTCAACGCAAGACGGATTGATCTGCTCATGAACAACCCCGCTATCGCCGTGGGCAACGCTGCTGGTTTGGGCGGTATTCTAACACCGCTCATCACCCAGCTTGGGCAACATTAAGCCACGGATCGGTTCGATAGGCGCGTCCGCCTCGCGGATACACCGCAACCAACCAAATACGGCCAACCCGCAAACCATCGTTCTAACGCAATGTGGTGATAGAAAGGCGGCCCCCCCCTCCCGCCTGTCCTCGCTACAACTGCGCCCGCCTGAAGATCGACATCTTCATCCAATCTTCAGGTTTAATTAACTTACGCGCGCACCTCCAAGTTGTTGCCACAGAGAAATATTTTTCTTTCAGCAGCTAATCTGCAAATGCGGCCAATTGCCCGATTTCCTGTTTCCTGGCACGAAAATCAGCTTTTCAGCGTCTTAAGGCCCATTGCCGCCCTTTGGTGACTGATTTCCGCCCATGCGGCTGGATCTTCGCTCAAGGCGCCCGTCAACGCCGATGTCGACATTCCGAGCAAGCGGGCCGCATCGGACACGCTCCACTTGGTGGCCGCCAAAACGTCCAGAATCAGGCCCAATGTGCCAAGATCGATCCCTCGGCGATGAACAATCCGAAATCGGCCATATCCCGGCGTCTCTTTGCCAAACCAGGCCGGCCGAATGAAGGCAGACAGATCAATCTCCTGGCGCAAAGCGATCGTCATTCGGTGGCGAAGCCGGGCCAACGCTTGCTCGCGGTTAACGCTCTGCTTTCTAGACTCGTTTGCGATGGCGGATATTCCCGTCGGCAGATGCGTCAGCCGGATTGCCGAACTTGTCTTGTTCCGTTTCTGCCCACCCGGCCCGCTGGCGCGAAAAGCCTCCCATCGACATTGGCGCAAGAGTTCGGCATCCGGCCCCGTCCGGGCCAGGCCGGCCGTCCGAGCTTCAGGAGCCGCCGCCGGTTCCCTCGATGACTCGCTGTTTTTCACAATCTCGGATTTTAATGGAAACATATCGAATACTTCCGCGATCACTATCGAAATCTTAATGCAAGACTAACAATTGGCGTTTAGGCTTGCCAATTCAAGGAGAAACGAATGACAAGGCTACATGTTTTTGCGGCGGCGATTGTGCTTCTCATCGGCTCATCCATGGCGGCGGCCCAGGTCCACCTGAGCGGCTCGGGGGCCACCTTCCCACAACCACTCTACGAGCGCTGGGTTGCTGAATACCAGAAGACCCACCCCAACCTCAAGATCGACTACGGCGGCGGCGGGTCGGGCAAGGGGATCAAGGACATCACCGCCAAGGTCGTCGATTTCGCCGGTTCCGATGCCCCGATGGCCGCCAGCGAACTCAAGGATGCCGGTGGTGCAGACGGCCTGGTCGAATTCCCAACCTGCGCCGGCGCTGTCGTCCCCGCTTACAACGTGCCCAACCTCACCAAGGAACTTCAGTTCGACGGCCCCACCATCGCCGACATCTACATGGGCAAGGTCACCAAATGGAATGATCCGGAAATCGCCGCGCTCAACCCCGGCGTGAAACTCCCGGCCCAGGCGATCACACCCGCCTACCGCAGCGATGCCAGCGGCACCAATTTCGTCTTCACCAGCTATCTGGCCACCCAGAGCGCGGACTTCAAGAAGACCATGGGCCCCGGCGCCAAGCAGGTCACCTGGCCCGTTGGCCAGGGCGGCAATGGAAACCCCGGCGTTGCGGCCATCGTCAAGCAGACCGCCGGCGCCATCGGCTACATTGAGCAGAACTATGCCGATCAGAACAAGATCGACTTCGGCACCGTCAAGAATAAGGCCGGCGGCTTCGTCAAGGCCACGCCCGATGCCGTCTCCCTGGCCGGCGTTGAAGCCGCCAAGAGCCTCAGCGGCAACCTGCTGGCCACCGATCTGTGGAACCAGCCCGGCGAGAAGGTCTATCCGATCAGCAGCTTCACCTACATCATTGTCTACAAAGACCTCAAGAGCGTGAAGACCAAGGAACAGGCCCAGGCCCTGGTCGATTTCCTCTGGTGGGCCATGCACGATGGACAGAAGATCAACTCGTCCATCGACTACGCCCCGCTCAATGACGCCGTTCAGGCCAAGGTCGAGGCGGCGCTCAAGACGATCACCTACAACGGCCAGGCCCTCACGCCCGCCGGTTCCAAGTGATCTCGTGCAATCAGTCCGGCCGCTTGCTGGACGGCCGGGTCGTCGGTTAGATAACGCCGCGGCGGAATGCCTCAACCTTCCGCCGCGGCCATTTTATGAGCCAGGACGCACCGAAACCGACTGATCCATTGCCGGCACGGGCCCAGCCGTCGGCCTCCGAACCGTTGTTCCGCAACAGTCTCTCATCGCGTCGTCTGGGCGGCGACGCCATCCTGCATACACTCACCAGCGGCAGCGCAATAATCATCCTGCTCATGGTTGCGGCGCTTCTGATTGTTCTCTTCTTCGCCTCCACGCTGACCATTCGTCAATTCGGCGCGCGGTTCCTGACCAGCCAGGATTGGCGATATCAGGAGGTCCAGGCCGACAAGCGCGACGCCAGCGGCAACTTTGTCTTCGACGCCGACGGCAACCGTGTCAAGGAAACGCAAGAACCCAGTTTCGGGGCGCTACCCTTCATTTTCGGAACGGCCGTCTCTTCCGCCATCGCGCTGATCGTTGCCGTCCCCCTGAGCTTCGGCGCTGCCATGTTCCTGGCGCGCGTCGCGCCGGCGTGGATGGTTCCGCCGGTCTCGTTCCTCATCGAGTTTCTCGCCGCCATTCCGAGCATCGCCTACGGAATCTGGGGATTGTTCGTTCTGGTTCCCCTGCTGCAGAATTACGTCGAGCCGTGGCTCTTCCGTCAGTTCATGCCCATCCGATCCATCTCCCTGAACAATGCGACGTTCGAGGATCCCAACCCCGGCGATGGCGCCGCCACGTTCAATGCGACGATCACGTGGGATACGGACGTGACTTCGCGTGGCACGATCACTTACGTCGGACCCGCGGCCCGCGGTGGCTCGATCTTCGCCGTCGTCGGCTCGCACACCTACGGCGATGAAGGCACGTATCCCGTCAGCGTCGTGGTGACCAAAGACGGCAAGGACTTCGCCACGGTCTCCCAGGATGTAACCGCCGTCGCCAGGCCGCCCCCGCGGGGAACGCGATGGCTGTTCTTCACGACCAACCCCGTCACGAACCAGCCACAACAGATCGCCACCAACGGCCGCGACATGCTCTGCGGCGGACTGGTGCTGGCGATCATGATCGTGCCGATCATCACCGCCATCAGCCGCGAAATCCTTCGCCAGGTGCCGCGGAATCAGATCGAAGGCACGGTCGCCCTGGGCGCCACCTGGTGGCAGAGCTCCAAGGAGATGCTCAAATATTCCCGCAGCGGCCTGTTCGGCGCCGTTATTCTTGGCCTGGCCCGCGCCGCCGGCGAGACCATGGCCGTCACCATGGTCATCGGCAACAACAACCACATCAGCGCCTCGCTGTTCTCCCCGGGCCAGACAATGGCCAGCCTGCTGGCCCAGGAATTTCCCGACGCCTCCAGCGCCCTGCAATACTCGGCCCTCAGCGAAGTCGCTTTGATCCTGCTGGTCATGTCCCTGCTGTTCAACATCGTCGCTCGCTACCTGGTCGTTGGCAAAGGCGGTCGCACCGCTTCGTCGCTTTGAGACAAACACCATGTCACTGGCCGTTCCCTCCAATCCGAGCCCGCCGCCGAAACTGGCCCTGACCGGCCGCAGGAACGTTTCCTCGCTGCACAACCGCGTCGCCCGCCTTTTCAGCCATTTCATGCTCGGCGTCTGCATCGTCTTCACGGTCGTCATCCTTGGCCTGCTGGTGGTCGTCACCGGCTATCTCTTTTCCATCGGCATCGCCAATCTGCATTGGAGCTTCTTCACCAGCGATCCCATTCCGGTCGGCATGAGCGGCGCTCCCGGCGGTTTACGCCACGCCCTGGTCGGCACTCTCATCCTGATCTTCATGGCCAGCGTCATCGGCGTGCCCGTCGGCATGGCCACGGGCATCTACCTTTCGGAGTACGACGTCGGCTCCTGGATCGCCAAGCCGGTCCGCTTCATCTGCGACGTGCTGGCCGGCGTGCCGAGCATCGTCGTCGGCATTCTCGGATTCCAACTGCTGGTCGCGCCCTTCGGCAGCGGACTCTTTGCCCACATCCCCTACCTGCGGGACATTCAGGGTTGCAACGCCTGGGCGGGCGCGGCCGCTCTGGCCTTCATCATGGTCCCCATCATCGCCCGCACCACCGAAGAGATGCTTCGCCTGGTTCCCGGCAGCTATCGTGAAGCCTCAATCGCCCTGGGCGCCAGCAAGGCCCGGACCATCTTGCGCGTCGTGGTGCCGTCGGCGACCAGCAGCATTGTCACCGGCGTCATGCTCGCCGTCGCCCGCGTCGCCGGCGAAACCGCACCGCTGATCTTCACCGCCAACGCCAGCAACTACATGCCCATCGAGTTCGATTCGCATTTCCCCTTCCTCCACGGCATCGCCGTCAACGGGCCGTTCCCCTCCCTGACCGTCCAGGTCTTCCGCGACGCCACCAGCGCCTACCCGGAACTCAACCACCTCGCCTGGAGCGGAATTCTCGTCCTGATCGCGCTGATCTTCTGCATCAACCTCTCGGTGCGATATGCCACCCGCACCCGCCGCACGCGGGCGCGCAACTGACGCCCATCCTGCCCGACGCGGCCTTTGCCCGCCACATCTTGCATTCTTTTGCATTCCCGGCCACCTTCCCGCCTTGACTTGTCCGCTGGTGAATCCTAAATTCTACCACGTGTTGTGTCAGGGCCATAGAATGCACCAATGGCCCCACCCAGGCATCAATTGAGCGTGCATGTCAAAGTCGGAAAGCCAAGTCAGCAGCGGTACCACTAACTTCGACAGCGAAGTGGGCCGGGTTGTCGTCGAGATGGGACTGGCCACCCGCACCGAAATCGAACACTGCCGCGAATTGCAGAAGCAGTCGAGCGATCCCAACGGCCGCAGCCTGGCCGATCTTCTGGTTGACAACAGTTTCATCACCGTCAACCAGAGCAAGCGCATTCGCCAGCAGCTCACCGAACGCCAGACCAGCCGCATTCCTGGCTATCAGATTCTTGGCCAGCTTGGCAAGGGCGCGATGGCGACGGTTTACAAGGCCCGGCAGCTTTCGCTCAATCGCATCGTCGCGGTGAAGATCCTGCCGCGCAAGATGAATGAGAACCAGGAATTCGTCGAACGCTTCTACAAGGAAGGCCAGGCCGCCGCCCGCCTCAGCCACAACAACATCGTCCAGGCCATCGACGTCGGTTCCAGTCCCGACGGGCTGCATTACTTCGTCATGGAATACATCGAGGGCAAGACCCTCTACGACGTCATGGCCCCCAAGCCCCAGGGCGACGGCAAGAGCTTCTCCGAGGCCGAGGCCCTGGACATCTGCATCCAGATCTCCGAGGCCCTGGCCCACGCCCATCAGCGCGGCCTGATCCATCGCGACGTCAAACCCAAGAACATCATTCTGACTCCCGACGGCGTCGCCAAGCTCACCGACCTGGGCCTGGCCCGCGCCACCGACGACAAGGACGCCGCTGAATCCGAGGCCGGAAAAGCCTACGGAACTCCCTATTACATCAGCCCCGAACAGATCCGCGGCGATGTCGATATCGACTTCCGCGCTGATATCTATTCGCTGGGCGCGACGCTGTATCACCTGGTCACCGGCCGGCCGCCCTTTGAAGGCGATACGCCCAGCGCCGTGATGCACAAGCATCTCAAACAGCCGCTGGTTCCGGCCGATCACATCAACACGGCCCTGTCCAGCGGCGTCGGTGAGATCATCGACGTGGCGATGGCCAAGCGCCGCGAGGAACGCTACGAATCGACCGAGCAACTGCTGGAGGATCTGCGGGCCGTGCGCGCCGGGCAGCCCCCCAGCCACGCGCGACGCCAGGTCGATCTGGAATCCCTGGCCAAGATCGAAGCCACCGGCAAGACGGTGGACATCCTGCCTTCGCCGCGAGGCGACGACTCCGGCCCCATCTGGTCCAACCCCAAGGTCATGGCCCTGGCCGCGGTGGTTGGCGTGTCCATCGTGGTCAATATCATTTTGCTGGTGATCCTGCTGATCCACAAATGACTCCTCGCCGCGGGGGCGCGGCAATACGCGGCCAACTGCAACCCGGGACAATGAGATGAGCAATCAACCTCGACTGGCATTTATCGGCTTGGGAATCATGGGACAGGCGATGGCGATGCGACTGGTCGAGGCCGACTATCGCCTGATTGTCTACAACCGCACCCGCGCCAAGGCATCTCCGCTGCTGGCGCGCGGCGCCCGCGCCGCCGCCACCCCCGCCGCCGCCGCCGCCGAGGCCGATGTCGTCTTCATCTGTGTCACCAATACTCCCGACGTCAAACAGGTCTGCACCGGTCCCGGCGGAATCATCGAATCCGCCAGAGCGGGCCTGGTCGTTGTCGATCACTCGACCATTTCTCCCGAGGCCACCGTCGCCCTCGCCGCCGATTTCGCCGCCAGGGGATCGGTCTTCCTGGACGCACCGGTCAGCGGCGGCGACGTCGGCGCCCAGAACGGCACGCTCTCCATCATGGTCGGCGGCGACGGCGCCGCCTTTGAACGCGTCGAACCCGTCCTGCGCCAAATGGGTCAGACCATCACCTACTGCGGCCCCAGCGGCCACGGCCAGCTCACCAAGCTCGTCAATCAGATCCTCGTCTCGGTCACCAACCTGGCCGTCTGCGAGGCCCTGGTCTTTGCCCGCAAATACGGCCTGAATCTTGAGAAAACCCTCGCCGCAGTCGCCGGCGGCGCCGCCGGAAGCTGGCAACTGGCCAATCTCGGTCCCAAGATGATCGAGGGTGATTTCCGGCCCGGCTTCACCATCAGCCTCCAGCAAAAGGATCTGCACCTGGTTCTCGAAGCGGCCGAACGCACCCACACCTCCCTGGCCGCCACCAGCCTTGTGCATCAGTTTTTCAGCGCCGCCCAGGCCGCCGGCCACGGGAAGGACGGCACGCAGGCCCTCTACACCGTCGTCGACAAACTTTCCTCGCCGCAATAGGACGCGCGTCGCGCCGTTTGCGTCCTGGCGACGGGAGCGGCCGGATGCGCTTTTCTTCAACAGGGCGTTGAATCTTCCGCCGACGCGAGCCTATGGTGCAACATGCCCAAAGAAGACCCTCGCGTGGACAATTACCTCAGGAAAGCGTCGCCGTTCGCCCGGCCGATTTTGACGCACGTGCGGCGGATCGTGCATGCGAATTGTCCCGATGCCGAAGAAACCCTCAAATGGGGAATGCCGGCGTTCATGCATAAGGGCATCCTGTGCATGATGGCGGCGTTCAAGGAACACTGCACGTTCGGATTCTGGCATCCGGCCATGCGCAAGAACATCACCACCGGGGACAAGACCGGCAACGCGATGGGACAGTTCGGCCGTGTCGTCAGCCTGTCGGACCTGCCCGGCGATAAGGAATTCGCACGGCTGGTTCGCTTGGCGGTGGAACTCAACGACAAATCCGACGGCGGCCCGGTCCGGTCGCGACCCAAACCCAGGCCACAAGCCAAGGTGCCCGAGGACATGGCGGCCGCGTTGCGCAAACATCCAAAGGCGCAGACCGCGTTTGACGGGTTCCCGCCGAGCCATCGGCGCGAATACATCGAGTGGATCACGCAGGCCAAGCGCCCCGAGACGCGAGAGAAGCGCATGCAGATCATCCTGGAATGGCTGGCCGAGGGGAAATCACGGAATTGGAAATATCAGAAGTGCTGATTAAGAAGATGTGAATCAACCGCAAAGACGCGGTGACGCAAAGCGTTGCTCAGTGTCCGAGATGGCCAGCCACAGATTCCTTGCGTGTTTCCTTCCGAATAATCTCGGCGGCGGCGGAAAATTGCATTTTTGTGCTGAAATTCCCGGTCCGTTGGGGTACGATGTCCGCGTCATGTAAGCGGCCTTTCCAACCATTGGTTCTTTGCCGGCAAATCCCGGCAAGAGCTTTCTATTGTCATCAACTGGTTTTGGATCACCCCTGGAAGCGGCGGAAATTGATATGGGCTCTTCATATTACGATTTCATCAAATATCCACGCACACCGCATCTCTTTGGCTCGCGGGGAACCGACGACGACCGGCACATGGACAAAGACGAGTCAATGCGATTCATTGCTTCACCCTCGCTCATTGTCGAAGAGAAGCTCGATGGAACCAACGTCGGAATTCATTTCACGTCGGCCGGGCGGATGGTGTTGCAGTGCCGGGGTCACGAGGTGACCGCGGGAATGCACCCGCAATACGACTTGTTCAAACAGTGGACAATGGGCAAGCGGGCCGAGCTTGAGGCGATGCTCGAGGATCGCCTGATTCTCTTCGGCGAGTGGTTATACGCTCGCCATTCTGTGCATTACCGGCGGTTGCCGCATTACTTCTTCGAGTTCGATATTTTCGACAAGCCTCGCGGGATATTCCTGGACTTTAATGGAAGACTCGAATTGATCGAGGGGCGGGGCATCGTCACGGTGCCGGTGCTCCATCGCGGGCCGGCAACGCACCAGGAGCTCGGGCGATTGTTGGGACCGTCGCGATTTGACAGTACGTTCGAAAACCCGGACACGCGACAATCGGACAACTTGATGGAAGGACTCTATCTGCGGACTGAAGACGCTGGCGCCGTGACCGGCCGCGCGAAGATCGTTCGCCCGGAATTCGTCGAGAAGATCAAACAGAGCGAGCACTGGCAGCAGCGGGAGATCGTGCCGAACCTGCTGGCCGTGGGAGCGGAGATCTGGTCATGACAACCTGGCATGGGCTTCGTGATGCGACGACCGCCGACATCCTGGCTTGGGCCGACACTCAGCCCTGGGCACAAGCGATGGCTCGCTGCCAGCAGGATGCCCAATGGCATGCCGAGGGGGACGTCTGGACCCACACGCGCATGGTGGCAGCGGAGGTCGAGCGGCTGCGCGATTGGAGATCGCTGGATAGGGACGCGCAACTGGCCCTTTTGTTCGCCGCAATGCTGCACGATTCTGGAAAACCTACAACGACGCAGGTCGATCCCGAAACGGGCCGCACGCGATCTCCGAAGCACGCCCAGGCAGGTGTCGAGATCGCCCGCCCGGTGCTTCGCGATTTGAATTGCCCCTTGGCGCTGCGAGAGGAGATTGTGAGCCTGGTTCGATACCATGGCCGGCCGCCCTACCTTTTCGAGAAGGAGGATCCGGCTCACGAGTTGATTTACTTATCGTGGCTGGTGAATCATCAGAGGCTGTATCTGCTTGCGCTGGCCGACACGCGCGGACGTCGGGCCGTCGAGGGCGGACGCACCGAAGACGCCCTGGAGTTGTGGAAAATGGTGGCGGAGGAAAACGGCTGCTTCGGTCGGCCTTACCCGTTTGCAAATGACCACGCGAAGTTTCTATTTTATCGCGGCGTGTTGTCGAGCTTGCACTATACGCCGCGAGAGGAATACCGATGCACCGTGACGCTGATGTCGGGCTTGCCGGGGGCGGGCAAGGACACATGGCTGGCGCGGCATCGCCCCGACCTGGCAGTCGTGTCGCTTGACGAATTGCGAGATGAACTGGAAATCGACGCAGCCGACGATCAAGGCGCCGTCATTCGCGCGGCCAGAGAAACTTGCCGCGAGCACTTGCGCGCTCGGAGGGACTTCGTGTTCAATGCGACCAATGTCGTCGCAGCCACACGCCAGCGATGGATTGATCTGTTCGCGGACTACGCCGCACGTGTAGAAATCGTGTACTTGGAGCCGCCGATGCCGCTGATCTTGGAGCGAAATAGACGCAGACCTCGACCGGTACCGGCAGCTGTCATGGAAAAGTTGACCGGGAAACTGGAGCCGCCAACGCAAGCGGAGGCGCATGCGGTCAATTGGATCGACTAGGTCAGTTCGATCAGTTCGCCGGCGCCGGCGGTGTTGCGGTGGCACCGCAGGCACCGCCGGCCCAGACACCGCTGCTCAGGTCGACCGGCACTTCGAAATCGCCGGGCAGCAGAATATCCATCCGGGGCACGGAACGCAGAAGCACACCAGAACATAGGCAACCGACCGGAGGCCTGCGGATTTCCTCCGCACACGCGATTCCTCAAGGGAAGGCCGCTAAAGACCGTCCAGCAATGCCTGTCGTTTCTCCTGGAACTCGCGTTGCGAAATAATGCCCTCATCCAGGAGTCGTTGGAGATTCGCAAATCGATCCGCATCCGTGACCGGCGACCGGCCCTGCGGCCTGTTAGGTTCAATGGGAAACCCCTGGCCGCCCCACCGATCCGAAAACACCGCCGCCAGGATCAGGACCGCGCTGGCCACGCGCATGCCCAGCGTGAACAACTGCACGGCACTCATCAAGAACATGCGATCGCGGTGGGCAAAATAGACAAACCAATGAATGTTCAGGTTGATGACGCACCCAATGGCTATCGCGATTAGCTCGGCAGCGCATCCCAACACCACGAGCCTCCATGCGAATGGAATGGCTGATCTTCTGCGTGCGGCCAGAAAAATACCGAGTACATACACCACCACAAGTGGTACGTCATAGACAACAATAAGCATCTGCTGTATTGTCGGCACCACATCACCTGGGACTCGGCGGCTTCAGTTCCCCGGCATCGTCGCCGGGGGCGCACCTGCGCCGCGCGGGGCACGGGCGCCGCCGCGAGCGGCGCCGGCACCGCCGCCACTGAGGTCGACCGGCACTTTGAAATCGTCCGGCATCGGGACGGGATGGTTCACGTCAAACGTGCCGGTATCGTCGACCAGGTATTTCGCAAGATCGAGCTTGCCGGACTTGATTCCCTCGACGACGCAGCGGGACAGCACGTATCCGCCGTAATTGCTCGGGTGAGTCCCATCGCTGAACGCCCTGCCGACGAGGTCCGGCCCCAGTGCGTTGAAGACGTCGGTGCTCATGGTGTTCAGGTCGACAAAGCCGCATTTGGCTTCGGCGGCGGCGGTGGCGGCCGCCTTGGGATAGTCGCCGAACGAATTGGCGATCTTGCCGTTGGTCATGTTCCGGCGGGCCATCAGGGAAACGACGACAAAATTCGCTCCTTTGGCCTGCGTCTCGGCGGCGTATTTCTCATACAGGGTGCGGAAGTCGGTGTTGGCCGGCGAATAGGTGTTGGCGAAGTTGCTGTCGGGATGGCTGGCCGGATAGATGGGATTGTTCCCCGTGGCCTTGGAGTCGTTGGTGCCGAACTGCATCATCACATAGTCGCCCTTTTTGAGCTGGCTGAGGATCTTGTCCCAGCGGCGTTCGGTGCGGAATGCCTTGAGCGTTTCGCCCGATTCGGCGTGATTGGCAACCGCCACAGCCGGCCCGAACCAGCGCGGCAGGAACTGCGCCCAGGTTCCGATGCCGCCGTTGGGCTGATCCGTCACCGTCGAGTCGCCGCCCACGAACACCGTGATGGCGTCGTCCACCTTTGTGATTTCCATTGCGCACAAACACGGCCGGGTGTCGCAGAATTGCAGCGTCAGCTTGTCATCCCACGTCAGCGAATTGATTTCGCGGCTGTCGATATCCACGGACACGCCCGGCGAAATGACCGCCGTGCGCACATTCACGGTGAACGATCGCGTGGCAAACTTGCCCGATTCGGTCGCGATCCGTTCCAGCATCAGCCGCCGCGATTCGGCATACACCGTCGTCAGCGAGGTGCCCTTGGGATCGCCCAGCGTCAGTGTGACCTTGTAGTTTCCCTCGGGAACGGCGACGGAAAACGCGAACGGCCGGGTGCTGGTGACGTAGTGGCCGTGAAGGGCATCGGCGCCGCCGTCGTCGACGCCAGTGGGCTGTGTCCCCAGGTCGAAACCATAGCCGCGGTCTTTGCTGTAGGCGGTCGTCGGCAGGACCTGCGTATATCCATCCGGCACGGCGCCGGGACCGAAGCTGAATTTGAAATGAGTATTTGCCGCCGGGGTCGTGTCGGCCGCGATGGCCCTGGCCGTCCACGTTGCACTGATCGCCAACACAAAGGCCGCAACAAGCGGCATCACGTTCCGCACGTTCATGTCCGATTCCTCCGAGAATTGACTCGCCGGCCCCACCTGAGCACGGCCGGGCACACCCTACACGACCGGGGCGGCGGTTTCCAGAGGAATCCGTGAGTTGTGGAATCTGCGAGTTGTCTGGCGCGATGGAATGATCGCAACCCGCCGGGTGGCAGCGGGGCCAGATTTACTCGCTGAGATCTTCCATCAGCTTGTCGACGGTGACGTTGAGCTTCTGGTCGGTTTCGTACGTGCCGGCGTCGATCTGCGCCTTGATCTGTGTGACTTTGTCGGCGCGGATGTCGTTGCTGCGGAGCAATGACAGCATGCCGCTGACGCCGGACAATTCGAGCTTGTCCGTGGGCGAAAGCGAAGAGGCTCCGGCCGTATTGGCGGGAATCTGCTTCTGAATGGGGTTGGAAATGATCCGCTGAATGGGCGTCTGGCCCTGGACTGGACCGATGCTGCTCATGTCGTGCTCCCACGCGAAGTACCAAATGCCGCCTGGCGGAGGCATTTCTTTCCGACCGGCAGACTCCGCCGCCGCGCCGCGCGACTAATTCGTCGCTGTAACGCTCATCGACCCCTTTGTGACAGTTCCTTGACGGCTTGAATTGTCGGACGGAATTGTCGTAACCAATTTCAAATAAATGAGTTGCGCGATTTCAGAAGGCCCATTCGGCAAAAAAATCCGATCGGAATGTCATTTCTGCCGCCGGAAAAATCGTCCCAGATTGTCCATATTACCCAATTTTCCTAGGCGTCATACTCGGCAGCATGGCTGCGCTGTCTTTTATCGGAACAAGCGATTATCGGACAATCGCCTTGCCCAGGAAGATCGATTCCGCCAGCCGGTCGGTCATGACCTGGTTTCGATAGACCAGCGGCAGCAGAAATTGCAGATTCTGCTGCGGGCCGCGAAGGTAATCGCCCAGCGTCGTCCGCCATTCGTGCCGGTAAGCGCCGATGGCATCCTGCAAGTGCGTTTCCCGGAGCGATTTGGCCAGCACATCCACCGCAAACAGGGCCGACCAGCAGTTTGGATACACATCCTCCGCGCAGGCCGAATAGAACCCTCCCGCCGGCCCAACCAGCAGCGTTCGGTTCCCCACTCCCTCATGCGCCATCGCACCGGCCAGTGGCAGATCCACGTATTCCACGGCCGGCGCCGTGGCCAGGCTCGCCGCGTCAATCAGTCCGTGTGTCGCCAACACCTGCACCCAATGCTTGAGCAAAATCTCCCCGGCCGGCGATGTTTCGTCCTCGATCGGCTCGACCACCGCGACCTGCCATTGCTTGCCATGCGGCAGCAGCCAACCCCACCGCAGGCTCCCCTTGAGATCCAGGGACATGACCACCGGCGGGCGGCTTCCCAGCCGGTTCTCCGTCGTCGCCTCCAGCCGTGCGTAGGTATATCTGTGCATTACGCCGGATTCCCAGGCATTGGGAATGCCCAGAGCGCGTCGCTGCAAGGGAGGCAGTTCATCGCACACGACCAGCGCCCGCGGCTTGAGGCGAACGTTCCCCGCCGTGATATCGATCCCCGCCTCATCGGCCCCATGGATCTCCAACGTCTCCGGCTCCCGCAGGCGCACGCCGTGCGCCTGGGCCATCCGCGCCGTCGCCTGAGCCAGATCCCCCAGCGATCCGACCAGGGCCATGGTTCGGCGCTGATGGCATTCGCCGCTGGTCGAGCACTCCTCGCCCAGAAACCGCGCCCCGAACGTGGCCGTCCAGTCGACGTTCCTTCGCAGCGGCGCCAGAAACGGGTGCAGATCGAACAGCTTAGGGTTTACCAACACCAGCCGATCCGCCGCCGCCTGGCGTGAGTCGGGTCGTACGGCCTGCCGTGAGTCGGGTCGAACGGCCTGCCGCGGGATTGCGCAGCACATGACCCCCAGCCGTTTCTCGTGCAGCAGCGCCGCGACGAAATGGGCCGCCGGGTGCGACCCCAACACCACCACATCCGCCTGTTTCTCCGATTTCTTCATCTGTAAAACCCGGCCAGATGATAACCGCTGTTCCGCATGGGCTCCAGACACGCCGGCGGCCCCGGTTCAATCCACCCACAGAATGTGAACGCGGCGGCGAGCTTTTGACGATAAAGCATGGGTTTGGGCTGGCGAGCACCCGCCGGCCGGATTTGCGCTGAAATTGTATGGCTAAGCCGCTTCCACAATGTTGTTCGCGCGAGGCATTCGAGATGCTTCGACGGCAGGTTCGGGATATGGAAACCCCTGATGCCCTTGTGGCCGGGGCGGTGGCCATCTCGATTCCGCATTGTCCCGGCGCGGACATCGCCAAGGTCAACGCCCAGATCGACGCCCTGGTGAATCGCGTTCGCGCCCGGGTCCGCAGCGACCAGCCGCAGGCACGCCTCGCCCATCTCCATCAGGTGTTGTTCGATGAGGAAGGGTTCATCGGGAACTCCGAGGATTATTACAACCCGATCAACAGTTTTCTTCCGGCCGTGCTGGAATCGCGCAAGGGCCTGCCGATCACGCTCTGCCTGCTGTACAAGGTGATAGCCGAACGACTGGGACTGAGAGTGTGGGGCGTGGGGATGCCGGGGCATTTTCTGGTGGCCGTCGAATTGGGCCAGGACTACGGCGAGGGCGGCCCGGTGTTGATCGATCCGTTTCAGCAGGGGCGGGTTCTGAGCATCGGCGAGGCCTATGACCGGATGAGGGATCTGCTGGGTTCGGACGCTACGTGGAACGCCGACATCTTCCACCCCGCGTCCAACCGCCACTGGCTGACGCGCATCCTGCAAAACCTGCTGCACGTTTACGGCAACGGCGACCGCTATGCCGACGTGGCCGGCGTTCTGGAACTGGAGATGCTGCTGTGGCCGGAGCAGGGACACCTGCAACGCGACCTGGCGCTGGTCCTGGCCCGCATCGGTTTGGCGCAACCGGCCAGCGTGTGGCTGGGGCGGTATCTGCGCAGCCATCCGCAGGACCCGGATCGCAACGATCTCAAGCAACTGCTGGACGTGCTGCGGGCGTGAACCAACGTCTTTGCGGTTTATTGTTTCTTCACCACCGCAACCGCAAATCCGTCATACCCCTTGCTGCCGACGGTTTGAAGGGCCGCGGCGGTCACGCGCTTGTCGGCCGCCATCGTCGCGGCGAAACGGCGCATGCCGATGATCTCCGGCTCCTGACTTGCCGCATCGGCGACACCACCTTTGCGGACGACATTGTCCACGACGATCAAACCACCGGGGCGAGCCAGGCTCACCGCCCAGTTGAAATAGTCGGCCGTCGCGGGCTTGTCAGCGTCAATAAAGATCAAATCGAACGGCGGGCGTTTTTCCCCGGCCAGAATCGGCAGCGTCTCCAGTGCCGGACCCAGTCGCACTTCCACCATATCGGACAAGCCCGCCCGCGCGATGTTCGCCTTCGCCACCCGCGCGTGTCGCTCCTGCGCCTCCAGCGTCACCAGCCTTCCGCCGGCCGACAATCCCCGGGCCAGCCAGATCGTGCTGTATCCGCCCAGCGTGCCGATCTCCAGGATGTGCCTGGCCCCCACCAGAACCGCCAGTACGTGCAGGAATTTCCCCTGGCTGGGGCTGATCTGAATCGTGGGTAATCCGGCCGCGGCGCTGTCGGCCAGAGCGGCATCGAGCACCGGATCGGCCGGCACGAGCAGATCGTCGAAATACCTGTCAACCTCGGTCCAACGCGCCTGATCCATCGGCCACTCCTAAAATTGCCGCCGCTCGCCGACGTACGCCTGGAGCGATTTGACTTTCCACTGTTCCTTTTGCATCGCACGGATCGCCCGCGCCGCCGCGTGGGCGCCGGTGATCGTCGTCACGATCGGCACGCGATTCAGAACCGCCATGGCCCGAATCCGCCCTTCATCCGTCGCCGGACCCTTCTTCGTCGGCGTATTGATGATGAGCTGCACCTGGCCGTTCTTGAGCATGTCGGAGATATTCGGCCGGCCCTCGGCCAGTTTGGTGATCGCCTTGACCGCGATCCCATGCTGGGTCAGGCAGGCGTGCGTGCCGGTGGTGGCGACGATCGAGAATCCGGCCTCGGACAGGCTGCGCGCCACCGGCACGATCGCTTCCTTGTCGCCCTGTCGCACGGAAATAAACACCGTCCCGCCCAGCGGCAAACTCGCCCCGGCGGCAATCTGGCTCTTGGCGAAAGCGTGCGGGAAATCGCTGTCGATCCCCATCACCTCGCCCGTCGAGCGCATCTCCGGACCCAGAATCACGTCCACGCCGGGGAATTTGCTGAACGGAAAGACCACTTCCTTAACACTGATGTATTGCGGATCAGGCAGTTCCCGCGTCAGGCCTAATTCTTCCAGCGACTTGCCCGCCATCACCTTGGCGGCGATCTTCGCCCACGGCATGCCGGTCGCCTTGGACACGAACGGCACGGTCCGGCTGGCGCGCGGATTGACCTCAATCACGTAAATCTCCCCATCGCGAATCGCATATTGCACGTTCATCAGCCCGCGCACGCGCAACGCCGCCGCCAGCGCCCTCGATTGATCCTTCAGCCGTTCCACGATCGCCGCCGGCAGCGAATACGGCGGCAGCGAACAGGCGCTGTCGCCGCTGTGAATTCCGGCCTCCTCGATGTGCTCCATCACGCCGATCACGATCGCCCGCGAAGATTTGCTGTCTCCGGTGGGGTCATAATCCGCGACGACATCCACATCCACTTCCGTGGCCGCGTCGATGAATTTATCGACGAGGATCGGCGCATCGGCGATGGTCGACGCCTCGGTCGCGTTGGCCATGTAATAGTTGAGCTGGCTCTCGTCCGACACGATCTCCATCGCCCGCCCGCCCAGCACGAAACTT
>Ga0181517_10002592_pt1 | contig 18213 bp, 13 predicted proteins | sample PEATcosm2014_Bin_31_FD_119748 | JGI IMG/M metagenome (GOLD analysis project Ga0181517, IMG submission 119748) | Peatland microbial communities from MTU Mesocosm Facility, Houghton, MI, USA - PEATcosm2014_Bin01_30_metaG | ecosystem: Environmental > Terrestrial > Soil > Wetlands > Peat | place... | reverse complement strand
GGGCGAGTGGATTCGAACCACCGACCTCCTGGTCCCGAACCAGGCGCTCTAGCCAGGCTGAGCCACGCCCCGATATATCCAGTGTAATCGGTTGCGTGGCCTTCACACAAGCGCTTACCATCAAATTCGTGGCGGAAACCGGGAAGCTGCGCGAGTTGCCGGCGGTGCATGAGGTGCTGGCCAGCCTGGCGGCGGAAGCGGAGCGCTATCCGCGTGCGCTGCTGGTGGCCGAGATCCGGCGCGCAATCGAGGACGTGCGCAGCGACATTCTAGCCGGGCGCGATAGCGGGCCAGCAGTGGCGGCGCACGTGCAAGGGGCTCTCGACGCCATTGCGCGGCCTTCGCTGCGGCGCGTCATTAATGCCACCGGCGTGGTGGTGCACACCAACCTGGGGCGCGCGCCGCTGGCCGCTTTTTCGGTCCAGGCCGGATACTCCAACCTGGAATACGATCTGGCGACCGGCAAGCGCGGCCAGCGCGACGACCACACCGGGCGGTTGCTGCGCCGGCTGGTGAACGCGCCCGCCATCGCCGTAAACAATAATGCCGCGGCGCTGTTGCTGGCGCTCAACGAGCTGGCGGCGGGCGGCGAGGTGGTGGTCTCGCGCGGCGAGCTGATCGAAATCGGCGATGGCTTCCGCATCCCCGAGATCATGGCGCGCTCCGGCGCGGCGCTGCGCGAGGTCGGCACCACCAACCGGACGCGCATCGAAGACTACCGCGACGCCATCGACGACCGCACCCGCCTGCTGCTGCGCGTGCATCCCAGCAACTTCCGCATCCAAGGCTTCACCGCGCGGCCGGAGTTGAGCGAACTGGTGTCGCTGGGCCGCGAACGGGGCTTGCCGGTTTTTCAAGACCTGGGCAGCGGCTGCGTGGTGGATTTGCGGCCTTTCGGCATTGACGAGCCGCTAGTACAAGCGAGCCTCGAAGCCGGCGTGGACCTGGTGTCGTTCAGCGGCGACAAGCTCTTGGGCGGCCCGCAGGCGGGGATTCTCGCGGGGAAAGCGGAAATCGTCACGCGCCTTCGCCGGAACCCCCTGTTTCGCGCACTGCGCCTGGACAAGCTGATCTATCAGGCTCTGGAAACTACGCTGCGCTTGCTGCTGCTGGAGCGCTGGGATGAGGTTCCGGTGCTGGCCATGATTCGCCAGCCTGCCGCGGCCATCCGCGCGCGCGCGGAAGCGCTGCTGGCGCACCTCCCCGACCTGCGTGCGGAAATCGTCTCCGGCGATTCCGTCATCGGCGGCGGCGCCACGCCGGAGCAATCCATCCCCACCTGGCTGATCGCCATTGAGTGCCTGGACGCGACCGCAGCCGAGCGTCAGCTTCGCGCCACGGACCCGCCGGTGGTGGCGCGAATCGAAAGGGATCGCCTGCTGCTCGATCTGCGCACCGTGTTCGCCGACGAGGAGCCATGCTTGCTCCGCGCGCTGGCCGCTATCAGCCAAAAAGAAAAATGGCTCTGAACAAGAATCTGTGGAGTCCCAGCCTTGGAGTGCCGCGTGCCAGATATTGCGATGACATGCTCCAAGTGATTCTCAACGTGGCATTCCAGTGCGGCCATCGCTCTGCGGCTGGCGGCCCCAGTAAGCGATAACCGAATGAATCGGCGGCCTGAGGCACCTCGGCACGCGATAAGATAAAACGCAAAGGGAAATGGAGTCATGTCCCCTGAACGTAGGCGGCGGGTCGAGGAGCTGTATCGGGCTGCGCTTCAGCGAACCGGAAAGGAGCGTGAGGAACTGCTGGCGCGGGCTGACCCGCAGGTGCGGCTTGAGGTGGAAACGCTGCTTGCCCAGCGGAATGATTCTACGATGACACAGCTTGGGCCGGGCTTCGAGATCGGGGCGTACCGCATCGAGGCTCTCCTGGGCGAAGGCGGCATGGGTGTGGTCTACCGCGCAACCGATACCAGGCTCAATCGTCCGGTTGCCATCAAGTTTCTGTCCGATGATCTGGCGGACGCTGCGGGGCGAAGGCGCTTTCAGCGGGAAGCGCAAATGGCGTCCTCGTTGAATCACCCGCACATTGTGACAGTTCACGATATCGGCGAATGGGAGGGCCGCCAGTACCTGGTCACCGAGTTTGTCGATGGTGGCACGCTGAAAAGTTGGGCCAAGCGGGAGCGGCGCGACTGGAGGCAGGTGGCCGAGCTGCTGGCCGGTGTAGCCGACGCCGTGGCGACCGCGCACGAAGCCGGCATCCTGCATCGCGACATCAAGCCCGGCAACATTTTGATCTCGAAGAACGGCTATGCCAAGCTGGCGGACTTTGGCCTGGCGAGATGGGCGGAGAGCAGCGAAGAGACCCGCACCTTGACCGGCGTGATCCGGGGCACCGTAGCCTACATGTCGCCGGAGCAGGCATCCGGACAGACGCTTGACGCACGCAGCGACATCTTCTCCTTTGGAGTGGTGTTGTACGAGTTATTGGCCGGACGGCGGCCGCTTGCAGGCGCCACAAATCTTGAGACGTTGGACAAGATAGTCCACCGAACAGCGCCGCCACTGGGAGCGGAAGCGCCAGCCGCACTGCGCTCGATTGTGGAGAAGGCGCTTGAGAAAGATCCCGGCGAACGTTACCAATCGATGCGGGAAGTAGTGGTGGATCTTCGGAGGCTGGGGCGAAAGCAGGACTCGGTGCTTGCGACCGCCAGACCGGCGAAGAACTGGATTCGACGGCTGCCGTGGGTCTTGGCCGCGCTGCTGGTAACGGGCTTTGTCTTGTGGATACGGCTCCGATCGGCAGCACAATCGGGGAATCCGCTGGACGGCGCCCGATTTGCCCGCGTCACCGACTTCGAGGGCACCCAAGAAAGTCCTGCCATATCGCCGGACGGGAAGTTCGTTGCCTTCATCTCGGACCATGAGGGGGCCTTCAACATCTGGCTAGGCCAGACCGGCAACGGGAATCTGCAGAACCTCACCAGGGGCAAAAGCGGCGATGTGCGCGGCCCTCTGCGCAACATCGGATTTACGGGGGATGGATCCGAGATCTGGATTGCCGGCAAGCAGGGGCGGAGGCTGCAACTTCTGCCGCTGATTGGAGGCAATCCCCGCGACTTCTTAGGAGAGGATGCCGCCGAAGTTGCATGGTCGGCGGACAGCCGCCGGTTGGTGTATCACACGTGGAAGACCGGGGACGCTCTGTTCGTGGCAGATGGAAACGGCACGAACGTCCGGTCCTTACTGCCAACGGGCCCTCCCGACGAGCACCGGCATTTTCCAGTCTGGTCGATGGACGGCCGATGGGTTTTTTTCGTGCGCGGCCGCCCGGCCACGCGCGACATGGACTTGTGGCGCATCTCCGCCGAAGGCGGAGCGCCTGAAAGGCTAACCCAGCTAGAGACCGATGTCGCGTACCCAACACCCCTCGACATCCACACTTTGCTCTATACCGCGCATGACAAGAACGGCGCGGGGCCCTTGCTTTGGGCGCTGGACCTCGCGACCAAGGTGTCGCAGCGGCTCAGCATGGGTTTCGATCGGTATGCGGCGATCGCCGCAGATGCCGATGGGCGCGGACTGGTGGCTAGCGTGGTGAAGTCCCAGGCCAGCCTCTGGAGCGTGCCTATTCTCAGCCGCCCCGCTAACGAACGGGATGCACAGCCTTTTCCCTTGCCCACGGCCCGTGCCTTGGCTCCCCGTTTCGCCGGCGCAACTTTGTTCTATCTGTCTTCGCGGGACGGGGCCGATGGGTTGTGGAGCTACCGGCACGGGCAGGCTATGGAGATCTGGAAAGGTTCTGACGGCGCTCTGCTATCCCCGCCGGCGATTTCTCCCGACGGGAGCAAAGTGGCGATCGCGCTGAGACGGAATGAAAAGCTGATTTGGCACGTGCTCGCCGCGGACGGTACACAGCTTCGCGTCTTGAGCGGGCAGGTGGACTCCCGAGGTGCCGCATCCTGGTCGCCGGATAGCCAATGGGTCGTCAGCGGCGGCACCGATTCTCAAGGAGAGGGACTCTTCAAGATACCGGTTAATGGCGGCCCGCCGGTCCGGCTCCACTCGGGCCCAGCACTCGACCCGGTGTGGTCGCCGGCCGGTGACATCATCGTGTACGGGGGAGCTAACGTTTTCACCAATGTGCCGCTGGTGGGCGTGCGTCCCGATGGAACGACAGTGGATCTACCTGTTATCACGCTTCGAAGGGACGGCGAGCGGCTTCGGTTCCTTCCGGACGGCAACGGCCTGGTCTATATGCAGAATACAACGCCCGCGCAGGATTTCTGGCTGCTGGATCTGAAAACCATGAAATCGCGCCCGCTAACGCAGTTGAGCAACTCCGCCGCGATGCGAACATTCGACATCACTCCCGATGGAAAGCGCATTGTGTTCGACCGGGCGAAAGAGAACTCGGATATCGTTCTCATCGATGTGCCGCGTAAGAGCAAATAAATAAACGCTCCCTCGCGGGGCGCCCTCTGGCTCGTCGCTGCGGTGCACCAGTCGCCTGACGCGCATTCGGAGCCGCGACTATAAGGAGCGGTCACGCTGCGATCTGGCCCCGGGTACGCCGACAGGCCCTACGCGCGTTCCTGATAAGTGCCTTCGGCCGTATTGACGCGGATCTTTTCGCCTTCGGTGATGAATGGCGGCACCTGCACCACCAGACCGGTTTCGAGCTTGGCCGGCTTGGTGACGTTCGATACCGAGGCGCCCTTCAGCCCGGGTTCGGTTTCGACTACAGTCAGGTCCACGGTAGCCGGCAGCTCCACGCTGATGGGTTTGCCCTCGTAAAATTCCACGCTAACCTGCAACTGCGGAATCAGGTACTGAGTGGCATCGCCGAGCAACTCCTTCATCAGGTGCATCTGCTCGAAGCTCTCGGTGTTCATGAAGTAGTAGTACTCGCCGTCGTCGTACAGGTACTCCATCTGTTGCTCTTCCATAACTGCCTTTTCGACTTTGTCTTCGGAAGAGAAGCGATGTTCGGTCATGGAACCGGAGCGCAGACTGCGCATCCTGACTTGCACGAACCCGCGCAAGTTGCCGGGCGTCCGGTGGTTGACGCTGAAAATGGAGTAAAGCTCGTTGTTGAACTTGATCACCATTCCCGGACGCAATTGTGTTGCAGAAATCATGAAACTCCTTGAGATGTGGACTTGAAGCTCCAGTATAGCAAGCGGTTGTGGGCAGGCAACGCGCCGCCCGGGCATCAGCGTTTCGGGTTGGAGATGGAGCAGAGGATCTAGGCGCCCCAAGGGACGGGCGTGGCCAGCAGAACCATCAAGTTCCAGGCCACCAGGCCGCCGTACCAGTAGGAAGCCAGCCGAATCAGGCGAAGCCTTCGGGTATACATGCAGAAGCCGCCCAGCGCAAGCGCGAGAATCTTCGAGACCGTTAGGCCAACCGCCGGGCCGACGTGCATCAGCAGGCGCACGAACGGACTGGCTTCCATAGCTCCCAGCCGCAGACCAAGCAAGGTGGTGATCAAGTCCAGAAGCTGCAAATAGACAAATACCTGTGCCAAGGTCATCACAGTTACTTCCCCTCCTGCATGGGCAGGTGCTTACTTATGATTGTAGCCACTCGAGGCCAAAACATTTCAGCGTTTTGGTACGGACCGGGTGGGGAACCTTGGTTCCAGTGCTGAATATTACAGTGACGTTGCCTTGCGTTTTCGGAGGAGAGCGCGCCGGGCCAAAGCTCGGTCTACTGGCTGAGCGACACCTTCAGTACCTTGGTTTCGCCGTTGCGGAGTTCGAGCGCCGAAGCATTCTGCGCGCCGTTCTTTTCCACCAGGACGCGGTACGATCCCGGAGGCAGCGGAATCTGAGCGGGGGTGGTCTGCGGGAAACGCTTGCCGTTGATCGTAATGGTCGCGCCGGCCGGCGAGCTGGTGACCCAGAGGGTGCCCTGCGTGGAGCGCAGGATCATCATCGGAAGCTCCATGGATCCGCTCACGGTCACGTCGCGATGCTCCGGCTGATAGCCCGCCATGGCGATGGAAACGGTGTGACGGCCGGGCGCGGCTTCGAGCGAGCAAGGTGTCGAGCAAATGGTGTCGCGTTTCCCGTCCAGCATCGCGATGGCGCCAGCCGGACTGGTGATCACGGCCACCTCCGCCGGCTCGGGCAGCGCCGGCGGCGCTGGCGTGGTTCGGCGTGCGGTGGTTATCGTGGGTGGCTGGGCGGCCGCCTTTACGGGCAAGCCCGCGTCCACATCGAGCGGCTTGGCGGTTTCTTCGGCAGGCTTGGTTTCCTCGGTGGCCCCGGGCGCCGGCGCGGTTGGCATGGGGCTGGGCTTGCTCTCCGCTACCTCGGACGGGGCGGGGGATCCCGGCACAGGACGCTGCGGCGCCGCGCGTTTCGAATCGGCGGCCGCGGTGGACGGCCGTTTCTCGGAACCCGCCGCGCGACCGGCTGCCGCGCCTCCCCGGCCGCCTGGCATCAGCCACGACGGCAGCCCGGCTTGCCATCCGATCAGGGCCAACAGCGCCGCCGCCATCAGAATCGCCGCCAGGAACGGAAGAAAGCCGACTTTCGAACGCTCGCCCCGCGGATTGGCGCCGGTCTCCTCGCCGCGGCGCGGGCTGCGCGCGGGCGGCAATTTGACTGCGCCGCGCGGAGTTCCCGCCAGCGTGGGCTCGTTCAAGGCGCCGCCCCGCGCCAGCGGTTTCCAAACGCGGGAGGCCGCGCACGCCTTTTCCAGGCTGCGGACAAACTCCTGGCAGGTGGCGTAACGGGCGGCGGGATTCTTCGCCAGGCCCTTGCAGAGCGCGTCCTCGATGGGTCCGAGCAAGGTCGAGTTCAAAACGTGCGGAGGCCTCGGCTCCTCCGCCACAATCTTGTAGACCACCGTGGTCAGATGCTCGCCCGTGTATGGCTTTTCGCCGGTCAACATCTCGTAAGCGATTACGGCCAGCGAGAACTGATCGGAACGGCCATCCACCGGCTGGCCCTGCACCTGTTCGGGCGACATGTAGTGGGGCGTGCCGACAATCGAGCCGGTCATGGTGAGTTGCTCGGAGGTGGTGATTTTGGCGATGCCGAAGTCGGTGATCTTGGCCGTGCCATCGGTGGCGATCATGACATTGGCCGGCTTGATATCGCGGTGCACAATTCCCTTTTGATGGGCATAATCGAGCGCCGCCGCGGTTTGCGCCAGGAGACGGAACATCCGCTCCGGATCGATCGGCCGGGACGCGGAGAGGATCTGGTCGAGCGTCGGTCCATCCACGTATTCCATAGCGATGAACGCCAGGTCGTCCTGCTGCTCCACGTCGTAGATGGTGACGATACTGGGATGCGAAAGCATGCCGGCCGAACGGGCTTCGCGGAACAGCCGCTCGCGCAGGCGCTCCTGCTCGCCCGGATTGCGCACGTTAGCGAGCTGAATGGTCTTGATCGCCACCGGCCGACCGATATTGGGATCGATCGCGTGATAGACCACGCCCATGGCGCCCCGCCCCAATTCCCGAACGATTTTGTACCGTCCAATGCGATCCATCGTTAGCCAGCGGCAACTCCCGCTAGTGATAGGATACGGCTTTGCCTGTCGCTAAGTCATCCGGCGGGCAGGGCGGATGTCGACCCTGGATTGGGAAAGAAAAAGGGAAGCTAAAGCGTGCCCTGCCAAAAGCTTACTGGGGCAGGTCCTGCATGGCGTCGTTGAGGCCGCGGAAGATGGCATCATAGTGGCCGCTCTCGGCGGCGAAGCGGAGACGCTTGACGTTTTCGACGCAGATCTCAGTTACGGCGGGCTGAGTCTTCAGGATCTCCATCACCTCTTGAATGAACTTATCGAGCGGCATCGCCCTAGGGTCGGCGGCCCCGTGCAAGAGGTGCGTGGCGACATAAGGAGGGATGAGTTCGAGAACCTCCGTGGCAGATCCCTGGAGCCGGTAGCGGAGTGACTGCGTGTAAGAGTGGAGCGCAGCCTTGGTTGCGCAATAAGTGGGGGTTGGCGCCAGCGGGACGAAAGCCAGCCCGGAGGAGACATTCATGATGGCGGAGTAAGGCTGTTTTTCGAGCAGCGGCAGCAGCGCCGCGGTAAGACGAATGGGACCCAGCAGATTGGTTGTGATGACGGCTTCCGCGCCGGCGAGATCGTCCGGTTGGGCCGGCACCTTTTCGTAGCGCATGATGCCGGCATTGTTGATCAGCACGTTCAGCGCCGGGTGGCGCGCCGCCAACTCAGCCGCGAATGCGCGGATGGCCGCGGGGTCTCCGATGTCGAGTGTAAGGGAGGTCATGCCTGCGTTCGCGGCAGTGGTCTCGTCGAGCGCCTGCCGGCGGCGGCCGGCGATGATGACGTGGTTATCCAGAGCGTGGAAAGCTTCCGCCAGGCCACGGCCAATGCCGGAGCCGCCGCCCGTGATCAGGATTGTGTTGCCGGTGATTTTCATGGTGATGTTGTGCTCCTATTGGCCATACGGCCGTTGCACCTCCGCGGTGGGCTCGGCGGGGACATCGAACTTAGCCACCGGATCGGGACGCGCGGGATCGAACGGCGGCATGTCGAATAAGTACTTCGCGATCGGCAGTTTGTCCTGCCGGATGCCTTCCACGATGCACTTAGCCAGCTCGTAGCTGCCGTAGTTGTCGTGGTGGGTATGGTCCTTCCCGGCGAAAGCCAGGTGCGCGTCCTCCGGGCCGAGCGCCTCATAGAAGGACTTGCTCATCGCGTTGAGATCGATCAGCGCCACATTTTCCTCTTTGGCGGCCTGCCGCACGGCCTCGGGGTAATCGCCCAGGCTGTTGGTGATTTTGCCGTCGGCGTCGAAGGTCAGGCGGTTCATCGAGGTAATCAGCACCGGCGTGGCGCCGTGCTGGCGGGTGTCGGCGACGAACCGCTTGAGGTCGCTCTTGTAGCTGGTGAAGGCGCCGATCCCGTCGCCTTTTTCCTTCTGATCGTTGTGGCCCATCTGAATCAAGACGGTGTCGCCGGGCTGGATCACGCTCAGCAGTTTGGCCCACCGGTTCTCGCCGAGGAACCCGCGCAGAGATTCGCCCGATTCGCCGTGATTGGCAATCGCGATCTCGGGCCTGAAGAAGCGCGTCAGCATCTGCCCCCAACTGTTAAAAGGTTCGCGAGGCTGATCGGTGGAAGTCGAGTCGCCCACGATGTAGATGGTGGGAACGCTGACGGCTTTCTCCACCACGACGGTTTGCACGGCGGGGTGCTCGTCGGTGAACTCGAGCGTGAGGCGGTTGTCCCAGGCCCGGGCTTCGAAAGTCTTCTCGCGATCCTTCAACCGCACCTCGCCGCCGCCGGGAATCTTCGGCGTGCGCACGTTGACGAGGAACGATCGCGTCTCCATCTTGCCCGCGGCAACGCGCACGCGCTCCAGCATAAGACGGCGTAACTCGGCTTTAATCGTGGTCACCGAATCGGCCGCGGGATCGCCCAACGTCACCGTGACTCGGTAGTTGCCCTCCTCGGGCACGCGAACCGAGAAATAGAACGGCGGCTGTTTGGCGGCGTCCTCGAAGCCGTAGCCCTTCTCCTCCGAGTAGATCGTGCCAGGCGGCACCTGCCGGAAGCCCGGCGCGGGTTTGCCGGAAGTGAAATCGAACTGGAGGCTTTGCGCCGAAAGCGCGGTCGCAGCCGCCAGGAGGAGCGCGAATCTCATTCCGCCATCATAACGCGCGTTGGGGCCGTGTCCGTTGCGGTTTCGATTGGCCGTATGGCCCTTTTGAGCTACTAACTTCCGGCGCAGCCGGAGGGCCGGGAACGTTATAATTCAAACCAGTGGGCCGGCTGCGTCCACGCTGAAGATCCGCGCCGCCGGGTTTCTCACAGAGGGAGAGTGTTGTGCGCTCTTGGTCCTTCTTTCTTCTCATTGCCGCATTGCCTGCGCAGACCCAGACCGGCGAGGTAACCACTCGCGAGGAGGCTCCCACCTTTCAGTCGAATGTGAACCTGGTACGCGTTCCGGTGGTGGTACGCGACAAGCAGGGGCACGCAGTCGGCAATTTCCAGAAGCAGGATTTTCAGCTTACCGACCGCGGCAAGCCGCAGGAGATTGCGCAGTTCGCCATCGAGGGCAGCGCCGTCGCCAAACCAGCCGCGCAGGCGGCCAAAGCGGAGATGCCAGGCGAGCCGGCCTCACCCTCCAAGCTGGTGGTGCCCACCCGTTTCGTCGCCCTGGTCTTCGACGACGTCCATCTTACTGCCGAAGACCTGATGAACACCCGCGCGGCCGCCCTGAAGCAGATCGAGCCGGGAATCCCGCCGCAGGAGCGCATCGCCCTGCTCACGCTTTCCGGCGCCGTGTCGCTCGAATTCACCAATGACGTGACGAAACTCCGCGATACGCTGATGAAGATTAAGTCCACCCCGCCTCCCGCGCATTTCCCTCCGGCCAGCTTCTTCGCGGCAGACCAATACATGAAGAGCCCTGGCGACGAGCAGGTGACCTGCACTGCCAACCCCGACGGCACCCAGTGGGCCTGCGATCCAAACATGCCGCCGATTCTGGTGGCGCAGGTGGGTATTTCTCTCGACTGTGCCGTGTACGACCGTCACTCGGTGGGGACAATCGCCGTCCCGCTCGCCAGGAGCACTCTTCGCGCAGTCTACAGTGAAGGCGTGAGCGCAGCCAGCAGCGCTTTCCGTATCCTCAACAATGTGGTGCGCTTGCTTGGCTCCATGCCGGGCGATCGTGTGATGATTCTCGTCTCGCCCGGCATGTACCTGCCCGATGAGTTGCAGAGGAGCCTCAGCGAATCCATCGACCGCGCTACACGCTCGGGCGTCGTCATCAATACCCTCGACGGGCGCGGGGTCTACACCCTCGATTCGTCCGGCGAGGTTCAGGGCTGTCGTCTGACGGACCCGCAGACACAGATTCGAGTCGCCAAGTACAACCACGACGCCATCTTCTCTCAGGGGCTGATTCTGGGCGACCTGGCCTATGGAACCGGCGGCACCGCCCTCGCCCAGAACGATTTCGTGGCCGAATTCGGCCGTCTGGCCAACCCGCCCGAGTACGTTTACTATTTGGGCTTCTATCCAAAGGACCTCAAACCAGACGGAAAGTTCCACGAGCTCAAAGTGACGCTGGCGAACGGCAACGGCCTGTCGATGCAGACTCGCAAGGGTTATTGGGCGCCATCCCATGTGGAGGATGCCGCGACCGCCGCGACGAGGGAAATCGGCGAAGCCGTCTTCTCGCACGACGAGATGCGCGACCTGCCCCTCGACATCGACACGCAGTTCTACAAAACCAGCGCCGCCGATGCCAGGCTGAAAGTCATCGCTCACCTGGATATACGCCAGTTACACTTGCGCAAACAGGACGGCCGGAATCGCAATGATGTGACGCTGATCTGCGCCCTCTTCGACGGCAATGGCAACTACCTCAAAGGGACCCAGAAGGTGGTGGAGCTGCGGTTGATGGATGATACTGTCGAGCACCGGCGTGACATCGGCCTCACCATGAACAGCGACTTCGACGTCAAGAGCGGCGCGTACATGATTCGCGTGGTCGCGCGCGACGCCGAAGCACAGCAGATGGCCAGTGCCAACGACACGGTGGAGATCCCATGAGAACCTCGCAGATTAAGTTGTGGGGCAGGTTGATAACCTGCGGGCCGATTGATAATCGGCCCAGCCGGGTGCCAACCCGGCCGTCGCCATTCGCGCGGCGTCTCAAGCCGTCGCAGCACGCCTGCCACCTAATGTCCGCGGCCCTGCTGCTGTGGCTGGGTTCGCCGCTGCTGGCGCAAACCGGCGCGCCCGGCGGCGCGGCTACGGCCGCAGCGCAACCGAAGCCCGAGGCACAGATGGTGCTGGTGGATGCGGTGGTAACCGGCCAGAAAGACGAACCCATCCACGGCTTGACTGCGGCCGATTTCCACGTCCTCGAGGATGGCAAAGAACAGGTTATCACCGGACTCCAGCCACATACCGGACCCGCCGTGCCGGGAATTACCCAGCAACAGCACATCGTCCTCTTGTTTAGCGCTCAGTCCACCGACGATCAGAAATGGATCCAGCAGGCCGCCGGCAAGTTCGTGGCGGACAATGCCGGACCCAACCGGCTGATATCGGTCGTTTACACGGACGTCTGCTACAACACGATCTCGACTCCATTCACCAGCGATGCCGCCCGGCTTCAGCACGCGCTGGAAACATGGCCAGACCTGCTCCACTGCAACCGCGTTGCCGATCTCGGTAACGGTTTGCAGCCGCTCTACTACGCCCAAATCGCGAAGGGCCTGGCCCAGGTGCCCGGCCACAAAGTGGTGGTCCTGTTCGTGCCTAATGCCCCATCTGCCGGCGAAGCCGACAAAAAGCTGCCGGAACTCGTTCCGCCGGCGCGCAAGGCGCGGGGCAAAAGCGAGAAGACCGCGGAACCGCACGAGGATCCGTTCGACATGGAGCTCGAGTTTCGCAAGGCGGATGTCTCGGTCTATCCGGTAGAAGCGCAAGCCGGCGCGGCAACTCCGGCCTGGGCGCTCGATCTCGCCGAGGCGACCGGCGGGTACTTGCTCTCCCGCGGTAACGACGGTCACGGCGTTTTCGATCAGCTCACTCGTGAGCAGGACGAATCCTACACGCTTGCCTACGTGCCGGCGGTGTCCCCGGAAGGGAGCTGTCACACGCTCAAGATTACGGTGAACCGGCCCGATGTGAAGGTGCGCGGGCGAAACCTGTACTGCAACGTCCCCCAGGCGAGCGTGGCCGTCGTCAAGCCGAAGCAGAACGAGCTGGAGAGTCTGGCGGAGTCGGCTGAGGCCGGCAACACCGCGGCGTCGGCCACCGTCCCGTTCTTCTATGAGGCCAACGGCGTGGCCCGAGTCAACGTGGCGCTGGAGATCCCAACGCCAGCTCTGGAACCCACGGACATGAACGGCAGAATTCACGCCGAGATGGATGTGCTCGGCATGGCGTACATCCCCGGTGGCGACGTAGCCGCGCGGTTCACGAATAAGGTGAAGTTCGATTTCGACAGCCGGCAGCAGTTCGACGATTTTCTGCGGCGCCCGCTCCACTACGAAAAGCAGTTTGAAGTCGTTCCGGGCAATTATCAGTTCAAGGTCATCTTCCGCTCGGCCAAGGATCGCTTTGGCGCGGTGGAAGCGCCGCTGGCCATCGATCCGTTCAACAACGGGCAACTGAGCGTAAGCGCCATCGCCCTCAGCCGCCGCCTGCAACCGATAACGCCCGAGGCCGCGCAGGAGGAGACCGAGGCAGGGAAATACCCGCTGATCTTCCGCGGCAATCAGATCGCCGTCTCAGGCTCCGACGTTTTGTCGAAGACGGGCACCGCCGAAGCCTACTTCGAGATCTACGAGCCGCTCGCCAACGGCGCCGCGACGGTCCAGTTGACCATGCGCCTGCGCTTGCTCGACGCGCAGAGCAACGAGCAAGCGTGGAATTCCGGCGATGTCGACTTGAGCGCCCTGACCAAGGCCGGCGGCAAGGTGATTCCGGTCGGGCTCAAGTTGCCGGTCGCAACCCTTCCGCCCGGAAACTATCACGCCGAGTTGACAGTGAAGGATTCCGCCGGCGGCCAAGCTACCCGCAGCATCCAATTTCGGACCGAGTAAATCACGCCCCCGGCGAGTGGGGCAGGCGCTTTCGCCTGCCAACCGATTTTTTCAGCCTTTTTTCGCTACCGATCGAGCGTTAAGATGGCTTTTCCCGCTGCGCCGGTGTAAATCAGCTCGATGGTACGAATCTTCTCCACCCTGCCGCTGTACGAAAAGAAAACCAATCCGGCCACCGGAAGAGCGCGGTCGCCTTCCGGTAGCGCGGCCTTTTGCACGCGCTGGTGCATCGCGCGCTGCACCTCGATCGGAATCTTGGGGGGGAAGGGCGGCATTTTGGCCTCACCCTTCGGATCCTCTTCCTTTTCGTCGCCGAGGGTGAGGTTGGCATGCTTCGCCGTCGCCTTTTCCGGTTCCGGTGGTACCCACTCGGGATCTTTGACGTTCCCGAGCACCACTCCGTATGGCTGGCCAGGCAACGTCTTCTTCCCGTTGATGCGGAGCGCAAAGTCCTCGAAGGAAAGCTTGACCCGCGTACCCGGAGGTCCGAAAAACGCCGTTTCGACCGCCACGTAGTCTTCCGTGGTCAGGTTCCCTTGCAACGTGGGGACTGAGTGTCCCTGGAACTCCGCAGCAATCGTCACCTTGCCTGCCTCGGCCTGGTCGGGATAATCGGCGGGAGTCGGTCTGGGCGGCATGCCCTTGATTTCGATGGGCACGTCCTTGCCTGGCGGGCTCTGGCCTGGCGGCGGTTGGTTTGGCGGGTTTTGCCCTTGCACGCATAGGCAGATCGCGGCAATCGGCACACCCATCCTCAATACCGGAAAAAGTCGCATCGCAGCTAAGAAGCGAGCATAGTCGAGGTTCTGGCTGCCAGCGTTAGTGAAGCAGAACGCCCGGGCCTTGCGCTAGGTCTTGGGGGTTTCCGGTGGATCGCCTTTCAGCGATTCCTTGAAGCCGCGAATACCTTGGGCCAGCCCCTTGCCGAGTTCGGGCAGCTTAGACGGCCCGAAAAACAGAAGGCAAACACCCAGGATCAAAAGCAGATGCTGGGGCCGTAGCAGATCCTCAATCATGATGGCTCTCCACTTGCAAGATACCACACTTCGGCGATGGCGGGTTGCATCGACCGGCGCCGGGCCGTGGTCAAACGAGGGCGACCACATCCTTGAAGCGCTCGGACTTCAGATAGGCGTTGGGATCGTGATAGAGGGCATCCTCGGGAAGCCACTCCATCAGCGGCCCCAGATCCTGGCGCACGATGTCTTTGTAGAACTGAGGAAGCACGCTGCTTTCCTGCTCGAAATAGGGCGGAAACTGCGGGTCGGCGTCCAGGCGATCGCGAATCTCCCGGTAGTACCTGGCCCTGCCGAAGCCCTCCGTCGAAACCGCGCGCACCAGGTTCATCCAACGTGCCGTCACCCCTTGGGTGGCCAGGAAGCGGCGAAAGATAGCGCGGGTGGAGAAGGAATACCGGGTCAAATCGATGATGTGGTCGTAGAAGGCACGCCAGGAATAGTTGGCCGGCTTTACGTTCATGGCGCCGTTATTGTTGAGGAAGTGGAAGGGGAACGGCAGCACGCGGCCGCGCCGCTGATAGTCCAGGTTGAGCGGCGCGGCGCGGCCGAATGCGGAGAGCAGCGAGTAAGCGGGAAAGGCCCCTGGGGTGATGTCCAGGAATCGCTTGGTGAGTTCAAAAGGCTCGGGCCCCTGGTCGGTATCGAGTCCCAGCACGAAGTTGGTCTGGATGTAGGGTATGTACCGCAGGATCAAGTTGACGTGCTCGGATACCTGGCGGACTTTGGCCATCCCGAGCAGCGAACCGGTCTTCGATTTGTCGCCCAGGGCGAACCAGGATTCAATGCCCGGTAGGACGCCTTTGAACGAGTTGCGCTGGAGCCGCTTGAGGTGCGGTTCGGAGAGCAGGGACAGACTGCTTTCGGCGACGAAGTCGATGCTGCCGGGACGGACCGCATCCTCGATCATGTCCAGGGAGTCGTTGAAGCGGACGCCAAAATTGGGATCGTGCCAGGCTACTAGCGGCCGTTTGAACTTGGTCAATAGGAACCGTAGATCGTCGCGGAGCACCTCGAAGTCCATGGCTTGATAGGGAACCGCGGCGTCGATACAAAAAGCGCAGGTGTACGGACACCCCAGGCTGCCGAGCATGGGAACCATCTTGAGGAGGGGCGCTTTTCTGAGCGTCGCATCGATGAACGGCCAACGCTCGCGTACTCCCGGGAGGGTTCTGGGCTGCTGGGAGGCTGCGAGGTGGACGCCCTCGGGCCTGTGTTGCGAGCAGTCGCTCAAGACATCGCAAAGCGTGCCGCGATCCGTGAAACCCAGCACATAGTCGAAGTAGCGCGCGGCGTCTTCGGGGTAACACCGGGCGTGCGGGCCGCCGATCACGGTGATCGCCCCTCTGCTCCGAAAGAGATTACTCAGGGCGTACGCCGTGTGCGCGGCTTCGGTGAACGCGCCGATGAAGACCACGTCGAACCGGTCCGGCAACTCCGTCAGCAGGTTTTCAAAGCCGGTGTAACAGACGAAGGTAACGTCATGTCCCTCCTCCTGGCACCAGACCCCAATCACCTGGGGCATGATGCTGGCCAGGCTCGCGTTCATGATGCGGGCATATAAAGCGCGAGTAGGGCCCTTGGAGACGATGTCGATGATCCCGATCCGCAGTTTCTTCATGAACCCCTCCGTGGCAGCGCACAGGCCTTTCCCTGGGTGGCTCATGTCGCGCGACCCCACCGTGGCGGGTGCCTGCCGCAGTGGCGTCATCGGTCTAAACCCCGCTGGGCCGATGACTGCCGTCGGCTGCTAGTCAGGTTCTCTGAGTTGGCTCCAGTATACACCTCGGGGCGGGCGGCGCGCCGGCGGCGGTGGGGTAGGAGCTAGACGCATTGGAAACTGCCCCCTTCGGCGGCCAAGGAAAATGGGGAGCGAGTCGCAGAACTGTGGAAAGTTATCACCGGGGCAAAGACGATGGCGAGCACGCGGATGGGCAATCGTCCGCGCGTAGGCTGATGCCATATCGAAGCCAAGTGCGCCGAGCGCGCAATCTCCGGATGGCGCGTGACTCGCTCGGAGCTTCCTAGAACGGGACTTCTGGCTCGCGTCGAGAAACCAGCCAGGTTCCGGGCGCGCTTTCCGTAGACCTCGTACCTCAGTCCGCTAGCAGAAAGCGAACGAGAAAACTGCAAACGGGAGCTATAATTCCGATAAATGGATTCTCAGACGGCGCAGGTCACGCGTTTACTTCGGGCCTGGTGCGGCGGCGACCGCGCAGCGCTGGAGCAGTTGATGCCGCTGGTTTACCAAGAACTGCGCCGCATGGCCAGGCGCTACATGCAGAAGGAACAACCCGGGAACACCTTACAAGCTACTGCCCTGGTCAACGAAGCCTACCTGCGTCTAGTGGATGTCACCGGCGTACAATGGCAGGACCGGGCCCATTTCTTCGCCATCTCCGCCCAGATTATGCGGCGCATCCTGGTGGATGCGGCCCGGGCCCGCGGGTCCCACAAGCGCGGAGGAGAGGTGGTGCGGGTGGATCTGAACGAATCCGTCGACGCCCTGCCCGAACTGGACAGCCGGCTGGTGGATCTGGACGAGGCGCTCGAATCGTTGGCGCAATTCGACCCCCGCAAGGCCAAAGTGGTGGAACTGCGCTTTTTCGGCGGCCTGAGTGTGAGGGAAACCGCCGAGGTGCTGAAGATCTCCCCGGAAAGCGTCAAGCGCGACTGGAAATTCGCCCGCGCTTGGCTAATGCACGAGCTGTCTCGGTAGAACGGCGCTAGCCAATTCCTGGCCGCGGCATCTCTTCGTTAAACCGTCTACACACGAACCGATCTGCCTTGCGGCTCCGACTGCAGTCAGATCAATCTCGTTGATCACCGGATTGACATCCAGGTGATGCCGAGTTCGCGGTGCAGGCCAGTGGAGTCCCGCGCCTGCTCCATCACTTCGGGCGCGGATAGCGGCAGATACCTCGGCTGACTGCCGAACTATTTTGGCTGAGGTTGACCCTTTCAGGAACGGGTTTGCGCATATCAGGGTGAAGGCAACTTGAGGGTTGGCCAACAACGAACATTAAGGAGGTTCGTCATGACATCGAATCGAAACAACACGCTGCTCCGCACCCTGGCGCTGGGGGTTCTGTTATTCAGCCTGGGCGTCGCAACTGCGAGCGCACAATCGTTCCAAGGGAAATTCTCCCTCCCGTCTGAAGTCCGCTGGGGTACAGCGACCTTGCAGGCGGGCGACTACACCTTCAACCTGCAGGGCTGGAGAACCGGCAACATGCTGCAAGTAAGGGAAAACGGAAAAGTGGTGGCCACGGTACTGCCCCAGAGTCACAATCCGGCAATGGCCGGCCCAGTCGAGTTGGTGATCGAGAACGGCAAGACCGGCAGCACGGTGCGCGAGATTCGCCTGCCGGATGTCGGCGTGATCCTCGATTATGCGCCGCACACACCTAAGCACGGGACCGCTACCGAAGAGCGGGAAGTCGCACAGATGATTCCCATCGCTGCGACCGTTCCGACGCGGTAATGTACTTCGGAGTCAACCGGGGCCAGAGCGCGCGGCTCTGGCCCTTTTTAGTGTTTGCCGACTGTGGCCACTCGGCACCGGCTGGTCGGGAATGGCGTATTATGTAGGGAATCATCGAGGGACGAGGGGAGTATGACACCGGACCAATTCCGCAAAATCGAAGATCTTTACCACGCGGCGCAGCAGCGTAATCCGAACGAGCGCGCGGC
>Ga0181517_10002591_pt1 | contig 18214 bp, 10 predicted proteins | sample PEATcosm2014_Bin_31_FD_119748 | JGI IMG/M metagenome (GOLD analysis project Ga0181517, IMG submission 119748) | Peatland microbial communities from MTU Mesocosm Facility, Houghton, MI, USA - PEATcosm2014_Bin01_30_metaG | ecosystem: Environmental > Terrestrial > Soil > Wetlands > Peat | place... | reverse complement strand
GCGGCTGTCGTTGAATTCCACGCGCCACTCGCCGGGGGCAGTCTCAACGGCCACGTTGCCACGGAGTGCCTGGAAAGCATTCGGGACACGAACATCGAAATAATCCCGAGGGGTAACGGCCCAATCCAGCCAGCAGGATTCGGCCATTTTGACAATGGGCACATGGGACTCGTTCAGCATCGGAATGCTGCGTGGCCGTAGCCGGTTGTCGGCTGGTCCGGCGCTCATCTGCAGCATGTACTCCGGTGAATCTGCAAAAAGGGCGGGCTGATTGGGTGAGCCATTCAGCGGCATGGCCGGCAACCAACGCGCATCGGTTTCGAAGCCGGGCCGCGACCAGTTGTCCGGATAGAGACGGGCATCGAACTCTTCCTGCAAGGCTCGCAGGTACCAGCGCTTGGCATGACCCGGCGGCCATGCGCGGCAAAACAGCGTCTGCCAGGAAGCGTCGGAAACAACTTTCTCCATGCGGCCGTCGGCATGTTCAATCTCAAGCCAGAAAAGGAATCCCGGTTTTCCCAAAGGCCATGTTCCGTCGCCGGTGCCATAGAACAAGACGGTGGCGCCCAGAATGTTTTCACCCTGCTCCAGGGATTCAGTTAAATCCAGCGGATCGGCTTCGGCCCAGCGTGGATCGCAAGGCGCCGGCCCCCATTGGACGCGCTGGCCGTTCACCTCGAGCCGATAGCGGCTGTCAGCACAAATCCATCCGGTGGCGCGGCGAGGCTTGGCGGCCAGGTGCAGTGGGCGACGGAAAAGGATGAAAGTGTTGGGCAGCGTACGGCTGGAGGGGTACCAGATCCAGCGGGCGGGCGCAAGGTCCGGAAGCATGCGTGCGTATGCTTCCGGTTGAGGCACTGGATCGATCGGATTGCGGGCCGCGCACGGTACATTGGCGGATGCAGTCTGCGCTACCAGGAGCGACCCGCCGACGGCGGTAGAACTAGTGAGGAATTCGCGACGGTTCATTCTTGCCATCAAGTTCCCTCCGGTCGGCGAACTGCCAGGTAACTTGTACCGGTGAAGCTGTTAGTGTAGCGCGCTCCAACCAATCTCCCTGCGGCCGCGCTGGATAGATCTCGCAGCCAACCATTGAGATAAGTGCATGCCCCTTTTCCGGTTATTCGGCACGTAACGCCTGCATCGGGTCGACTTTGGAGGCCCGAGTGGCGGGCATCCACACAGCAAGCAGTGCTACTGCTGTTAAAACGATTGGCACAGCGACGAAGACCGCCGGATCCCACGGCTTGACGCCGAACAGGAAACTGGCGATGAGCCGGGTGAGGCCGAAGGATGCGGCGATGCCCAGCGCGACGCCGACCAGGGCCAGCCTCATTCCGTGCCACACCACCAGCCTGTGAATCTTCGTGCGGTCCGCTCCGAGGGCCATGCGAATTCCCATTTCCTGGGTACGCTGCGCGACGGAGTAGGCCATCAAGCCGTATATGCCGATGGCAGCCAGAAACAGGGCCACGGCGCCAAAGATGCCCAGCAGCATCATATTGAAACTCTGCCGCGCGGTGGAGCGGCCCATCACGTTTTCCATGGTGCGCACATGAGCTACGGGAAATCCACCGCTCGCCTGGCGCAGTTGCTCTGCGATGGCGCCGGCGAGCGGATGCGGATCGCCGCGGGTGCGCACAATCCAGTAGAGCGGCTGGATTGAGGCGTAGGCCGCCGCATAGCCGTCCGCGACCTGGGCGATGGGCACCATCATCATGGGGTTGGCAGGCCTTTCGAGGCCGCTGTTGTGCGAGTCGGCCACGATGCCGACAATCTGGCAGACAGCTTGCCCCCCTAGTCCCTCGCAGCCTGTTACATGTTGCCCCAGAGGATCTTCACCAGGCCAGAGCTGTTTGGCCAGCGCCTCGTTGATGATGGCCACGGTTGGCGCGCCGGCCTTATCGTCTGGCGTAAAGGCGCGTCCGCGCAGGATGGGGATCCGGTAGAGGTCCAGATAGTCAGGTGAAACGCTCATCCACTTGCTGACGCAGCAGCCTTTCTGTACCGGTCGCCCGGCGACGTGGAACGCAATAGCATCTTCGACGTCGTTGGGCAGCCAATAAGCGGCGGCCGAGAGCTCGACGCCGGGGATAGCGGTAAGGCGGTTGCGGGCGTCCAACAAGAGCTGCGCCAGGCCTGCGGTCTTCTGGTAGCGGTCGCCGTTCAAAGACATATCCATGACCAGCACGTTGTGCGGGTCGAAGCCCGGGCCGACGCCATGCAAGGCGATGAAGGTGCGGATCAGTAGCGCCGAGCCGACCAGCAGCACCAGCGCCAGCGAGACCTCGCTGATAACCAGCAGAGAGCGGACCTTGCTCTGGCGGAATCCGGTGCCGGAGCGGCTGCTGCTTTCTTTCAGCGTCGAGTTTAGATCGGTGCGCGAGGCGGTGAAAGCGGGGAACAGGCCGAAGAGAACGCCGGTGAGCAGCGAGACGCCGAGCGTGAATCCTAGGACGCGCCAGTCGAGGCCGATGGCCGAGCCGTCCTCGCCGATGCGGGGCAGCCCGGCAGGGCTCACCGCCAACAGAGCGCGCACTCCAACAAAGCCAAGCACCAACCCGAGGACGCCGCCAGTAACCGAGAGCAGAACGCTTTCCGTGAGCAGTTGGCGCAAAATGCGTCCGCGCCCCGCGCCCAGAGCCGCACAGATGGCAAACTCGCGCTTGCGGCTGGTGGCTCGGACCAGCAACAGATTGGCCACATTGGCGCATGCGATCAGCAGCACCAGGCCAACGGCTCCCAGCATCATGAGCAGGGAGTTGCGCGCGTCGCCAATGATGCTGTCGCGCAGCGGCCCGACGGTAAAGTGCTGTCTCGGATTGAGCATCGGGAAGTCGCGGTGGTACTGCGGCGCAACTGTCGTGAGCTGTGCGTTGGCCTGCGCCACGGAGATGCCGGGCCGGAGCAGTGCGGTGATGCGGAAGAAGACGTTGGGGTCGATGCTGGCCGGCTCAAACTGGAACGGTAGCCAGATGTCCTGCTGGGGGTCGGCAACAAAATCTTTCCCGATCACGCCCACAATCGTGTACGGCTCGTTGCCCAGCGAGATGGATCTGCCCACCACTCCCGGGTCGCCGCCAAAGCGGCGCTGCCACAGGCCGTAGCTCAACACCACGACGTTCCCGCCGTGGGGCGAGTCTTCCTGGGGCGTGAAGGTGCGGCCCAGGATGACGGGCGCACCATAGAGGCGGAAGTATCCCTCGGTGACGTGAATACCCTGCAGTTCCTCAGGATGGTCGCCGGTCAGGTTAAAGCCGGGGCCCCAGATATCGTAAGCAGCAACATTCTGGAAGACCCCGGTTTGGCGCTCCAGGAAGTGAAACTCGGGAACGTTGGCCAGGTCGCCGGGAAGCACACCCGATGGCGCAAGAAACTGGACCATCCGATCGGCGTCGGGATAGGTGAGTGGCTTGAGCAGCACCGCGTTGACGACGGAAAAGATGGCGGTGTTGGCCCCGATGCCCAGCGCCAGGGCGGCCACGGCAGCGATGGTAAAGCCAGGATTGCGCCATAACTGGCGGAAGCTGAAGCGTACATCCTGCCAGAGAAGCTCCAAACCGGCGCCGGCGCGATGGTCGCGCACGGACTGTTTGACTTGCTCGATGCCGCCGGACTCAGCTTGCGCGGTGCGCCGGGCCTCGGCCGCGGACATACCGGCGGCGATCCGTTCGTCCGTCATCATATTCACATAGGCACGGACTTCATCGTCGAGCTGACTCTCAACCTGCTGCTTCCGAAAAAGGTTCCTCAAAACACTCTTGATCCGGGACCAGAATTTCATCGTTCGCCCTCTACGTTGCCTTCAAAGCGTTTGTCATGGCAAGGGCTACCCTCGTCCATTGCTTCGTCTCCGCTGCAAGCTGGCCTTTTCCGGCTTTGGTGAGCCGATAAAACTTGGCGCGGCGGTTATTCTCAGATTCTCCCCAGAAGGAGGACAGCCAGCCAGCCTCCTCCATGCGATGAAGGGCTGGAAACAAGGAACCAGGCTTGACCAGAAATGTTCCTTGTGTGATTTGCTCAATACGATGCGAGATGCCCAACCCGTGGAGTTCTCCGGGGCCAAGGGCTTTCAGGACCAGAAGGTCCAGCGTACCCTGCAATAGATTTGTCTGTTTTGAACCCATCGGCAAAGTCCTATCGAATGACGATACGAGTATCGGATCGTTCCTACAGAATGTCAATAGGAGTTTAAATAAGAGGCGCCCCATGACGACTTCGGATGGTGCCCTCAACCTCATTTCAACGCAAAGGGACAGCAAACAACGTCTATCACGTTGTAATATTGCCCACTACGACAGTAACTGTCTGCATTATCAGACCGCTGCACTCTACTCACTCTTCTCAGGCACAACATATCCACCGTGACATAATCGGCGCGACTACGACCTGGCTGAATGGCTCCTAACTCAACTTCCGCAATTCCGGGTATCGCGCGTAGATACGCAGTTGATCTTCAGCACTGAGCTGTGCTAGCCGAATTGGCTTGTCTTCCAGCGGCAGCCCTTCTTTAGTCGCCATTGCTTAGTTTCCACCTCATATCGAGTTTATTCAGCGACGGTTCCCGATAACCTGCTTTCCAGAGGACCCCAGGAAAATCTGGGGCACAACGCATCGTTGAATACATTTTCCGCGAGCTACTACAACTTCAATCTGGCGCAATGGATTTACTGCTTGCTGGCGTTGCTACCTTTACCATGTGCCATATTTGTTCGTCCAGAGCGTCTCATTTGCATTGGCTAAAGGACAGCCCGGTACTCCATTGACGCCCGACATTTCGCTTCGAGCCACCCACAGAGGCAGGGAAAGATCAAGAAGAAAGCGACTTTGCGCGACATTTCTAAACCTGAACCTGGATTCGTTTTGAAGATTTTTGTCTGTTGAAATACCTAATCACGGCGATTCCCGAGAACCCCATGATTCCCGAAGGATCTAGAAGTAAGCGCGCCCCTCAGAAGTGCTGGAGATTTTTTCAGAAAAATGACAATTTCAATGCATGAAATACAGGATGTTACGTAAGTCGTTAAGATTGTTATGTATAGCAAAAGGTGCCGTCGTGGATGAAATTGACAATGCAATTGCGATGTCCCTATTCTGCCGAGTACCCCGCAAGCTTGCGGCTTCACCGCAATCCTGTCGCAAGGGTGGAAACCGGACAAAGAAATCGAGGCCGAACTGCAGAGGATCGATAGCCCCCTCATCGGCGCTGCAGGCTGCTTCCTTGAAAACCACGGGGAGATAATCTTGTCGATCGTTATTCAGTGTTGGAAGGGTCACCCTGTTTCTGTCTCGCAATATCGTGACCACAAACTGATTCTGCGATCGCCTCACCACTCATCGGAGTTCGTGAAGAGTCTCTCTCGGACAAAGTGTTTGCTGCATAAGTCGAAAGAAGAACTTCACGATGAGTACCTGCTTACAACGCCGTGGCTTGTTGCACCCGCGCATCGTAGCCGCATTTCAAATTTCGCATCAAGACGAGGACAGCGAAGCACCCCGGCCCCAATCAACCAAAGCGACGAAGAACCGGAAGCTTTATTTCCGACAATATTGCACTGGCGCCTTGCGCGTGGTGAGGTCGTGCGTGGTGCAATCCAGCCTACAAGCAAATGGAAGAAGGAGCGTGCGCTATGCGCATAGGATTCGCGTCAAAACTTCTGTTGAAACATCGCCATGCAACAGGTCATTTCGCCCGTTTGTTTGTTATGGGCTTCGCCTGCGTTGCGACCTCCGTCGCGCTGCACGGCCAGCAGGCCCTTCAACTAAAAATTCACTGGGACAAGACCACGGTGGTCTCCAAGTCAACGCCGACGTTTCAGGTGGTGGTGAACCCGCCCTTGCGGCATGGTGAACCAATGTGCGCCGCAGCCAATAAAGCCATCAAGGAACTGGGAGCGGATTATGTGCGCTATGTGCCGTGGCTCCCTTATCCCAAACTGGCCGTAGCCGAGTTGGAGCCACCCACGCCGGCGAAGACCTCGTGGGACTTCAGCCTTATCGACCCCATGACCATCGACTTTCTGACCTCGACCGAAGGGCATCCGACAGTCATGAATTTCAGCACCATGCCGGCGTGGCTCTTCAAGACCGACAAGCCCGTGTCCTATCCTGCCGACCCCAACCAGCCGATCTGGGACTACACGCAGGGCACGGAACTGCGCGATCCCACCGGCAAGGAGATGGGGGAATACTACGAGCGGCTCGTGAACTGGTATGTGAACGGCGGCTTTACCGATGAGAACGGCGTGCGGCACGAATCCGGCCACCACTACAAATTCCCGGTGTGGGAGGTGCTGAACGAGGTGGAATCAGAGCACTCCACTACGCCCGAGGACTACACCAAGCGCTACGACGTTATCTCCGCAGCGATTCATCGCGCCAGTCCGGAGACGAAATTCATGGGCATGGCGCTGGGAGGGCCGAGCACTCATCCGGAGTTTGTTGAATACTTCCTGAATCCGGCCAATCACAAGCCAGGGACTCCGCTGGATTACATCTCCTACCACTTCTACGCGTCTCCCACACCAGCGCAAACTCTGGCCACCTGGCAATACACGTTCTTCGATCAGGCGGATGGGTTCCTGAACACGGTGCGCTACGTCGAGACCATTCGTAAGCGGCTCTCGCCTGCGACCAAAACGGATCTGGACGAGTTGGGCGTGATTTTACCCACTGACAACAAGCCCGGAGATGACGTGGCCCCGCCGGCCGGCTACTATAACCTGGCCGGCTCAATGTATGCATATCTCTTCATCGAACTTTCGCGGCTGCAGATCGATCTCATCGGCGAGTCGCAGCTTGTCGGTTATCCGACGCAGTATCCCAGCGTGAGTATGATGAACTGGATCAACAACAAACCCAACCCGCGTTACTGGGTGCTCAAGCTGATCAAGGACAACTTCCATTCCGGCGACGCGCTGGTGGATACCAATCTGGAGAGCCCAGACGTGGCGGCGCAGGCATTCCTCACGCCATCTGGCCACAAACTGCTGCTTGCCAACAAGCGGGATCGCGCTGTCGAGGTGGCGCTGCCGGATGCAGAGAAGGCGAGTGCACAGACCGTGGATTTGTCGACCGGTGACGGACCGGCCCGTAACGTGAAGCCGGCAGATGGCAAAATTAACCTGGAACCCTTTGCGGTCACGGTGGTGAGCTGGTGACTATAAACCTGACAACCCATTCCGCGGAAGGCGAGCCGTTGAAGCGGTTCGCCTTCATTCTTCGGCTGCGCGAGGGCGCAGCCGAAACCTATGAAAAGGCGCATCGCGAGATATGGCCCGAAATGCGCGATATGCTCAAACAGGGAGGCATCAGCGAATATTCCATCTTCCGCCGGGATAACTTGCTGTTTCTCACCTTCAAGGCGGTGGACTTTGAAGCCACTTGGAGCCAGTTTGATAATCATCCCGTGAACCTGCGCTGGCAGAAGGCCATGGCACCGCTCTTTGCACAACATGAGGGCTTGCGCCCCGGAGAGCGCTTCCCGATGATGGCAGAAGTCTTCTATTTGCCTTGATAGTTAACGGGCTTGAGATTCACGAAGAGACGCGCGGAAGCCAGGGTTTTTCGATAGGGGGAAACACATTGACGATGAAAAGCGGGCGACCGCTGCGCGTGGGGCTGTGTGGGATTGGCCTCGAAGCTTATTGGCCACAGTTCGCGGGGCTGCAAAAGCGGCTTGAGGGATACGTGGCGCAGGTGGGGATGCGGTTCACTCGCCCCGGCGTGGATGTAGTCAACTTGGGCCTGGTGGATTCTCCCGAGCATTCGCACGAGGCGGGGCACCAGTGCCGCCGCGAAGACATTGACGTGCTGTTTCTCTATGTCACCACGTATGCGCTCTCAAATACAGTTCTGCCGCTGGTGCAGCGAGCCGGCGTGCCGGTGGTGGTGCTGAATCTGCAGCCTGAAGCGGCCATCGACTACAAGGCCTTTAACCGGCTGGAAGATCGCGCGGCAATGACCGGCCAGTGGTTGGCTTACTGTTCGGCGTGTCCGGTTCCCGAGATCGCCAATGTGATGGCACGCGCCCGGATTCCCTTTCATCAGGTGACGGGCGTGCTCGACGACGAAGCGACCTGGCGGGAGATTGAAGAGTGGCTGGCTGCGGCGCGGGTACGCTCCGCGCTGGCCTCGGCACGGTTGGGACTGATGGGACACTACTACAGCGGAATGCTGGACATCATGACCGACGTGACGCTGGTTTCGATCGTCTTTGGCACACATGTTGAGATCGTCGAAGTGGATGAGTTGAGTGCGCTAGGGGCCGAAGTGCACGAGGCTACTCTAACGCGGCGGATTCAGGACTTTATGGAGTGCTTCGATGTGCAGCCGGATTGTCCGCCTGAAGAGTTGCGGCGTGCCGCGCGAACGTCGGCAGCTCTGGACGCATTTGTCGGGCGGCATAAGCTCGACGCTCTGGCCTACTTCTACAGCGGCACCGGCAACGCCGCCAATGAAGATACCATGAGTTCCATCATCCTGGGGACCTCTTTGCTGACTGCGAGACACATTCCTGTGGCAGGCGAGTATGAAGTGAAGAACGTGCTGGCCATGAAGATCATGGACGTGCTCGGCGCGGGCGGATCGTTCACCGAGTATTACGCTATGGACTTCAACGACGATCTGGTGCTTATGGGCCACGACGGGCCAGGGCACATCGCCATCTGCGAGGGCAAGACCAAGGTGAGGCCGCTCAAGGTCTACCACGGAAAGGTGGGACGTGGACTTTCGGTGGAGATGAGCGTGAAACACGGTCCTGTCACGCTGCTCTCGGTCGTGGAGGATCAGGAGTTGCGCTTCAAACTCGTGGCCGCAGAGGGTGAGTGCGTGGCGGGCGAAATCCTGGAGATCGGCAATACCAACAGCCGCTACCGTTTCCCCTTGGGAGCGCGTGGCTTCGTTAACGCATGGAATGCGCAAGGGCCCGCGCATCACTGTGCCGTGGGCGTCGGGCATGTGGCGGCCACACTGAAGAAGGCGGCTGAGTTGATAGATATCGGTTTCCATCAGGTATGCTGATGCGTTGACGCGCAGAGTTCCGCGAATCTCTGATGCAACGGCTTATCGGAACAACGAAGCTCGATCGACTCGATCCGTCGATCTGCAACGGGGAGAAGCGCAGTAAATTGCCTGTCAGAAATTCAACGATGGCTGTAAAGCAGAGAATCGCTATCGCCAGCGGATATCAGTTTGTCGTTGGGGTAAAGCTGGTCAACATTTTCGGCAGTGACGAGCTGGTGCCTGGTAAATGTCGCAGGAGGAATCTCTTTGCCTTGCAATTTATTTAGAGCAAGAGAGATGATGGCTTCACCGTAGGCCTCGGGGAAGAAGCCGACTGATCCTACAAGTCGAGATTCGGGCCGGCGCATCTCTCGGCGCGCCTCAATACTCGCATTCTGGCCGACCGCCAAACAGTGACTTGCTATTCCCGACTCTTCGAATGCGCGCAAAGCTCCCAGGCAACTGGGATCGTTTACCGTGCCCACAAGAATTCTCTTGGCGTTCGTCTGACGAAGGTAGCGGCGCATTTTGTCCAGGCTCGATTCGAAGCGTCCGTTACCGTTTAAGAATCGAACCGATTGATCGGGTACCTTCCCAAGCAATTCGCGGACCCCGGCAAGCATGCCCGTCAGCCGGGTTTGGATCAGTGGACCCGCCATCGCCAGTTCAAGAAAAACCATCTCATCGAACTTTCCACCCCATTGTTGTGTGCACGCCCGCGCCAAAGCGTGTCCACCGATGAGTCCTGCCCTATAGTTGTTCGCTCCGTAGTAGCTAGCGCCAGGGTGAGGGATCTCGATCGCAATAATCGGGATGCCAGCTTCAATTAGCTTAGAGGCCACAGAAGCTGCGCTCTGTTGATTGGTTTGGAATTCAACGACAAGGTCGACACGCTCGCGAACAAAGATTTCCGCGTTGCGGAGGGCGACTTTCGGGCTATACCGGTTGTTGAGTACAAGAAGTTCTACTCCAGCCTCGTATGCGCTGCTCCGGATACTGTCGGAAACGAGTCTTGAAAAGGCAAACTCATCGCTCTGCGCTGCATATCCTATCCGGTATTTCTTTCGCAGCGAATAGGGAATCGCAGAGCCATAGGAATTCTTGCTCAGAATCTCGAGCATTCCGCACTGAACCAATGTTCTTAGCAAGCGAAGAGCCGTGGGCTTACTGAGCTGGCACTTGACAGAGATTTCGTCGAGTCCCAGGTTGTGTCCGCCGGGAGTAAAGCACTTCAAGATCTCGCAGGCCCTGGCGACAGACCGCGTGGACGAGGCAGGGTCTTTATGGTCCGTATTTTGCATTTGACTCTGTGCCACAGTTTCCTCCATTGAGTCCGTTTTTGGTCCAAGAGAAACTCGGGCAAATTTGTCAGCAGGCGGAATTATAGCATTGATTATCAAGTGCCCGAATTTGACCAAAAAGCGTTCACTTTAAACGTGTTGTACCGGAATTCACTAACAAAGTATTTCGCGTGGTGACATTTAAGGCAAAACGAAAAAACATCTAGCCAAGGGAAGTAAAGCATCACTACCTTTCCCGTGGTTTGGAACGCCTCCAATCCAGGCGTGTCAAATTTCCGATCAAGTCGGAATCTTAAGGAGGCTGAAATGGTTAGCAATCTCAAAGCTAGCGGTGCCACAATGTGCGCAGGCAGAAGATCTTGCCACATCCAAGACATCGGTGTCGCCTGTAACCAGAAGCGACTAAGTGCGTGGAGACTCATTCTTGGAGCCTTGATTACGACGGTAGTCCTACTCTGCGCTAATCCCACCCATGCCCAATCGATTACCGGCGCTCTTGTTGTAACGGTGAGCGATCCATCTGGCGCAGCGATCAACGGCGCCAGCCTGACCTTGACTGAAATCGGCACTGGTTTGAAGACGGTGTCCAAGTCCGATGCGGCCGGACTGGCGGTGTATGGCAGCCTTAAGCCGGGAGACTACACTCTCTTGGTTGCCGCGACGGGATTTCAAAATACGCAGTTGAGCGGCATATCGGTGTCCATTGGGCAGCGTCTGGCGGTTACGGCGACAATGCAAATCGGAGCGATTACCCAGACGGTAAACGTCTCAGCCGCGTCAGAGACGATGCTGAACTCTGAAAGCGCGTCCGTTGGCCAGGTCATCTCGGAAGATTCAATCGAGGAGCTGCCATTGAACGGACGCAATTTTGTGCAGCTAACGCAGCTTTCGACAGGTGCGACCCCAGTAGGTACCGGGACTTCACCTTCGACGACATGGACTGGCCGTTCCGACACGACCATTTCCCTTGCCGGTCTGCGCGAGAGCGACACAAGCTACCTCGTGAATGGTATTGAAACCCGTAATGCGCGTTTCGGGAACACCGGCCTGCGGCCGTCCATCGACGCGATCCAAGAGTTTCGCGTGCAGAGAACGGTATTCGGCGCCGAGTTCGGGCACAGTGCGGGAGTAGTCAACGTGGCTCTGTTGAGCGGGTCCAACCAATACCACATGGTTCTTTTTGAACTGAACCGCAATACCGACTACGCCGCGAAAGGATACTTTGCCGGAGCGGCCGCCGCGCCGAAGCTGAATCAGAATAATTTCGGCTCAACATTTGCCGGCCCTCTTTCGATTCCTCATCTTTACGACGGCAAAAACAAATCCTTTTTCATGTTCAACTTTGAGGGTTTTCGTCTCGTACAAGGAAATACCCTGCAGTCGAACTACCCCTCCGCAGCCCAGCTCGCCGGCAACCTCGCCGACGATAGCACCGGTATGGGAGCGTATCCGACGACATCACCGTTCTGCCTGGCAAATTCGTCGTCGGAGAAATGCATAGACATCATCAATCCGCTGACAGGATTGCCATTTCCTGGAAATGTGATCCCTTCAGGTCAAATCAGCGCCTTCGCGAATGCATACATTACGAACAAATGGATCCCGACACCGAATGTGTCGATCACGCCGGGACAACTGGTTTTTCCCGGTCATGCCATTCCCGGTACCAGCACAACATTGCCGAACAATACCAATTTGGCGCCTGACGGGACACAAGACATCAATCAATACAACGCGCGAATCGATCATCATTTGACTCAAAACGATACGATTTACGGAACATGGTCGGATTCGAACGACAATAAGTTTTCACCCTCGATCCAGCCAACCGGCGGCTTGGTTCAGCCGTTGTCCGATCGTCTCTGGACTGCAACCTGGGTCCACATTTTCAATCCGAGTATCTTCAACGAATTCCGCTTTGGTTATAACGACAGCAAGACCTACGACGAGGCGCAAACGGCGAATACAACGAACATTGCCTTGAATACCTTCAACCTGTCCTACGCGAGCTCTAATCCTTTTGACTTTGGCGTTCCTGCGAGCAGTATCGGGGGCTTTGGGGGGCTTGGATCTCAGTCGGAAGTGATCGGCGCGGAGGACAAGAATCTCCAGTTTACCGACAATGTGAGCTTTACCCGGGGCGCCATGACAATTGTGGCGGGCGGAGAGTTTATTCACGAGAAATTCGACCAGATCACGGACTTCTCATCGCTGCCGAATTTCGGATTCGGTGAGGGGTATTCGGCGCAATTAGCAGGTGGTGTGCACGATAGCGGCTTCGGCCTGGCGGATTTCCTGCTCGGTGAACCGTACAGTGTTGGGGGTGCAACCGGCGACTCGGAACAGCAGATGCACACCAACTACTACGGTTTTTATGGACAAGACAACTGGAAGGTCACGCCGGAGTTGACCCTAAATCTCGGTGTACGCTATGAATTTGCCGCGACACCAATTGAATCGCGGAATCACAGCATCCTTTTTGATCCCACCGACGGGCAGTTTTTCATCGCCGGCCAGACCATCCAACGTTCAATCGTGGATCCAGACCGCAACAACTGGGCGCCGCGCATAGGCTTTGCCTACCGTCCAAAATTCCTCAAGAATACCGTGGTCCGGGGCGGCGGCGGAATCTATTATTCGACTGACAACTTCAACGAGCTTCAATTCGATATCGCCGGAAGCCCGTTCTATGTTTCGCAGAGCGCGATCCAGAGTCATACGACTCCGGCGTCGATTTACAACCCGTTTGGATCGAACACACAAACTTTCCCTGAACCCGGCGCGAACATCTTCACCCTGGTTAAGACCAGCCGCACGCCCTATCAAGAACAATGGGGACTTTCTGTGCAGCGGGAATTCGGCGCCAACTACCTGGTTGAGGTTGAATACGCGGGTGGCGCTGGCCGGAAACTCGGACAACGGTATAACGCCAATATCGCGAGCTTCGATCCAACGCAGACACTACCTTACGCAAGCCGTGTTCCTTATCCAAATTACGGCTTCATCCTGGTGAGTGGGAACTACGGACGCTCCAACTACAACGGGCTGGGCCTCAAGTTTGAAAAGCGCTTTTCTGGAGGAAGCTCGTTCCTTGCTGCATACACCTACTCGAAAGCTATCGACATCGGAACCACGGACGACTTTTCCGCACTTTCGAGGGATTTCTTCACCTACGATCGTGGCCCGTCCGACTACGATGTACCCCAACGGCTTGTTGTGAGTTATGTGTATGCGCTCCCGCTCGGACGCGGACAGGCGCTTGTGCGCAATGCTCCCCGTGCCCTGGATTACGTGATTGGCGGCTGGCAGCTAAACGGAATCACTACTTTCACCGCCGGCCAATTCACCACGCCATCCCTCAGCTACGACAACATGAACATTGGAACTTTCAGCTCAAATCGTCCTGACAAAGTTGGCAATCCGAAATCCGGACGACATGGCCTGCAGTATTGGAATCCAGCAGCCTATGCGTCTCCCTCCCTCGGCCTTCCTGGCGATTCCGGGCGCAATAGCCTTGAGAACCCCGGATATCAGAACTGGGACGCCAGCTTGTTTAAAGCGATGCAAATCCACGAGCGCGCGCAATTCCAACTGCGGTTTGAAGCGTTTAACGCTTTCAACCACACGATGTTCCAAACCCCGAACGCGACCATCGATACCAAGGTCGACGGTGGTGGCGGTTTCGGCGTAATTAACAGTGCCCGCCAAGCCCGCGTTGTGCAGGTTGGAGGTAGGTTCACCTTCTAGGAGAAGAACTAACAAGGGTTGTATGACCTGTTCCGGAAGGCTCAGCCGAAAGAGATTGGAGATTTCGGCCGAGCCTTCTAGCTCCTGTCCGTTTGGCAGGCACGATTGCAGTTAACCTAACTCAAACTTCGATCTCGAACAGAATGCATGAAACCGAGATTTACTTCAGGGCACTGTCAGTAGCAGCCGCGCGGTGGGAATTTGGGAAATGCGAAGCGTTTTCTAAGGCGGTTTTATCGCCGTCATTTACACCGCCGCATCAGGCTGCAAATCTGCCTGACATGTTTTCAGCTAGCACTGAGTGTGGCCTATGGTGGTTGCAATCGTGCAACCAGAGAGCCGGCCTACGGCGAACATCCGCCCGGGTTAAGAACACCCCGCGTTCATCGCTTGGATCAGATCCGTATGAGCGGCAACCAGCGAAGACCTCATCGACACCTGCCGGATCATCTGCAGTCCGAGCCGTGGTTGGATCCGTATGAATGTTAGGTGGAAGCGAGAAAGGCGTTGTCATGAATGACAGCAAGAAGATGTCACGCAGGCGATTTCTGTCTGCAGCCGCCACTACAGCTGCAACCACCTGTATTCCCGCAACCGGAGCGATCATTCTTGCCGGTGATGCGGCGCAGGCCTTGGCGCAATACAGCCATATTGACGGATCCCGCGAGGCTACCGCACTGGCGCCCGTGATAGTGGATCATCCAGGCTACCGATTGCTACTCGATTCAGCGAAGGGAAATCTTGTTTCTTTCCGTTCGAGTTACGGCGCCGGGCGCGAGTTATTGGTCCCAACCCACGCAAGCTCGCCGCTATTCAAGATCGAACTTATGGATGACCATGCTGCATTCAAGACTCTGACTTCTTCGGAAGCAAAACATATATCCATAAGAAAAGAGGGCGATGGTGGAGAACAAACCGTCACAATTGAATTCACCGGTCTGGCTGAACTCCCGCTGGACGCCCGAGTCACAATTCGTTGCCCGGCGCATGAGCCGCTGACCTACTGGAGCCTGGAAGTCGACAATCGGAGTGGAGATTGGATAGGACACATTCAGTTTCCTGTGATTGAGGTGCCGTTCGATCATCCGGGCGATGGAGATCCAAGCCACATTCTTTCTTCCGGCCAGGATGGCGAATTGTCCGCATCTGTGGAAGCCTCCATGTGGGAAAGGCGCCAGCGAAATACTCCTGAAGTTTGGCGCTTCAACAACTATCCGGGGCAGTGGGTCTCAACCCAATTGATGGCGTACTACAACCGGGCGGGTGGGCTCTACATTGCTTGTGACGACCCCACCGGATTACCCAAATATATTGGGCCATTGACGGAGGACGATGGCGTCACCATGGGACTTGGCCATTTTCCCGGCACACGCGGACCGGGTAAGACCAGGTTGCCCTATAACGTGGTGCTCGGCACGTTTCAGGGCGATTGGTACGCGGCTGCGGAGATATATAGAAATTGGACATCGCGACAGCCATTTTGTAACCGAAAGATGTCGCAGCGAAGTGATATTCCAAAGTGGATTGCGCAATCTCCCGTGGCGATTGCCTTTCCCATGCGCGGTCATGGCGACTGGGATGCACCTGCGGCGGAGAACCCTGAATATGCTCCCGCGACACGTGCCCTGCCGTTTCTCGACAAGCTTTCAGCCCAGTTGGAATCCCCGTTGATACCCATCGTTTTCAACTGGGAGAACGGCGGCCCGTGGGTTCAGCCCGATGCATTTCCTCCTGTTGGTGGTGATGCGGCCATGCGCGAGTTTATGGCCGCCGCCAAGGAAAGAGGCTGGCATCCGATGATCTACGGAGATGGCCTTTGCTGGGTCACCTCACAAGCGAACACTGGTTACGATGGCATGCCGTACTTTCACGCTCACGGCGGAGAGCAAGCTGTGACCCGTAGCTGGGACGGAAAGTTCGCGGAAGATATCTGGGCGTGGCGAAAAAACTATGTAGCCTGCGTTGGAACGGAGAAGGGCCGTCAGGCACTCCTGAACATGACGCGCGGCATGGCGGAGTTCCGGCCGGATATTATTCAGCAGTTCGATCAGGGACCAGGACCGCGAGCCTGCTACGCAACCGGCCATGGCCATCCTCCCGTACCAGGCCCCTGGATGACCGCGGAGTTCAATCGTCTGATCGAAGCGGACAGGAAAGAAGCTCTAACCACCAATGCCGGAGTGGCAATGTCGTGCGAAGGAGCGCCTCCGGAAACTTGTCTTCAGGATTTTCAGATATGGGACGCTCGCTCCAGTTTGTGCCCCTTGTACTCATTCTTGTTCCACGAATTTGCCAATGCCTTTCAAGGCTTTTACACCAATCGAGGGAGTGATGAGGCGTTGCGGGCCTCGGTGGCAAGGGCAATCGTGACGGGATACATGGTGAATCTAACTCTTCGAGACAAAGGATTGATTGCCTACGATTGGGACCAGACCTGGAGCCGCGCGATTCCCGACCAGGATGCCATTCTCGACTGGACGAAAAGGCTCAACCAATTCCGCGCCGGAATTGCGCGAGACTACCTGATTTACGGGCGCATGTTACGGCCGTGGCCCGTGACCAATGTTACAGAACGCGACTTGGGTTGGGGCAACGAACCGCTGGCGCCTTCTGCGACTTGGCAGGCTCCTGACGGACGAATTGGCGTGGTGCTTGCCAACTATTCTGACCTGGGCGAATCGCCGCGTGTTGAGTTGCAAGGCGACGGGAAGAAGAACGTGATGTTGTACATTGACGGCAAGAAGACTGAACATGCCATACAACTGCCCACAGTCATCGACATTGAGCTGGAACCACGCTCTCTTTGTCTGATCGAAGTGAGGTAACATGTGCAACCAGTCAATAGTGAAGGTCCGCTGCCAGCCTGCTCCGTTATACGGACCAACGATGGCCTGAAGTAAATCGTACGAATCAGAACAAGGCAGCCCTCGGAACTGTTTAGCATCGAATGCTGCCGCGCCAGAGCCGTAGCGTCAATTGGAATGAACTCGCAGCTCGGAATTGCAGCTTCACGCGAAGATCGGGCCGAACAATCGGGGACAGAACCCGCAGATCAGGAGAACAAACAACATGGGCGCGAATCCACTGTTTGGTGTGTTCTTGCAGTGGCTGGGGGGGCTAGCCGCGGGCAGCTTTTACGTTCCGTACCGTAGGGTACGCGGTTGGTCATGGGAGACCTATTGGCTGGCCGGCGGCATGGTGAGCTGGATCGTGATGCCCTGGGCGATGGCATGGCTGATGACGCGCTCCCTAGTACCCGTGCTGCTGGGCGTGCCGGCGTCTACCGTTGGATGGGCGTACTTTTTCGGGGTGCTATGGGGAGTGGGCAGCCTGACCTTTGGGCTAGCCGTGCGCTACCTGGGCTTGTCACTAGGTTATGCCTTAGTCATGGGTAACTGCGCGGTCTTTGGCACACTGGTTCCACCCATCTTTCATGGCCTGTTCATGGAGTTGCTGTCGCAGCGCTCGGGCATTGTGACTCTGGTTGGAGTGGGCGTTTGTGTCTTGGGGATTGTTCTGGCAGGAGCAGCCGGAATTTCAAAAGAGAAAGAACTGTCCGCCGAGCAGAAAGAAGCGAGCGTTCGGGAGTTCAACCTCAAACTTGGATTGGCTGTAGCCATCTTTGCCGGCTTGATGAGCGCATGCTTTGCCTTTGGGCTGGATGCGGGCAATCCCATCAAGGCACTCACGGTGGCATACGGGACCAGTAATTTATGGCAGGGACTACCGGTGCTCGTAGTGGTTCTGGCGGGTGGCTTTACCACCAACTTTGTCTGGTGCTTCGCACTCAACCTCCGCAATCGAAGCTTTGGCGAGTACGCTCGTGTTCCCTCCACTGACATGGATGCCGAAGCAATGCAGCATCCGAGCGAGCAAGCGCGTAAGAGACCATCGCTGGCCTGGAACTACATATTTTCGGGGCTGGCGGGCGCAATCTGGTACATGCAGTTTTTCTTCTACACCATGGGCGAATCGCAGATGGGCCGTTACAAATTCTCCAGTTGGACGCTGCTCAATGCCAGCATTATCATCTTCAGCACCCTGTGGGGAATTGCGCTGAAGGAGTGGCGCGGCGTAAGTGCACGGACGAAGACATTGGTGTTTCTAACGCTGCTAACACTCGTGGGATCGACGGTGATTGTGGGGTATGGGAGTTATTTGGG
>Ga0181517_10002586_pt1 | contig 18248 bp, 16 predicted proteins | sample PEATcosm2014_Bin_31_FD_119748 | JGI IMG/M metagenome (GOLD analysis project Ga0181517, IMG submission 119748) | Peatland microbial communities from MTU Mesocosm Facility, Houghton, MI, USA - PEATcosm2014_Bin01_30_metaG | ecosystem: Environmental > Terrestrial > Soil > Wetlands > Peat | place... | reverse complement strand
TACGCGGGGTACGAGAGGCGCACCCCGTTGGTCTGCAGCAGCACCTCGACGTAGCCCATCGCCCGCGCCGCCCTGACGAGCGCCAGGAGGTCGGCCCGGAGGGTCGGCTCGCCCCCACCCAGCCAGAGTCGACTGCAGCCCCGCCGACGTCCCTCGCGCAGCGCCCGGACCGCCGCCGTCGACGACATGCTCTCCCCCGCCGCGTCGCACGCGTGACAGCCAAGGCAGCGGAGGTTGCATCGGTAGTCGAGGGCGAGCTCGAGCCAGGTCGCCGGCCGCCGCAGGCCGGGTAGCAGGGGAAGTTCACGCCTGGCCACCACCACGAGTATGGCAGACGTGGCGCCGTTCACACGCCGGAAGCTGCACCCCCTCGGCATCGAAGCACCTCGCGAGCCCAGGCCGGGCGGCGCCGTGCGCTCGATCGCGCGGACCACGCTGGCTGCTGCCGTTGCAGCCCCTGGAGCCTTGGCTCTATGCTCCATCGCAATGACGCTCCAACCTGCCGGCGCCTTACCGGCCGATCTGTGCACCTTCGACGCGCAAGGTGCGTCGGTCGAGCTCCGCGTCGACGCGGCCCTCTATCCCCTCACGGCGCTCTACGGAGCCGCCTACGTCTTCATCGATCGCGCGTTCGTGCTCCTGGGGCGGGAGGACGCCACACACTGGCGCGCGACGCTCGCGTGGAAGCGGGGGACGCCGCCCGAAGGGGCGCTCCGCGAGCTGGCCGGCGAGTTCATGAACGAGCTGCTCTCGTGCGCCTGGCGCGCCGGGATCAGCGAGGAGAGTCGGTCGATCCTCGAGGCCGTCACGGCGCAGGCGTTCGCTGGGGCGATGGGGCCTCCGGCCCTCGACGATCTCGACAACTTCGACTTCTCGGAGGACGCGCTCGACGACCCGCTCGGCATCGCGATGTCCTGGGAGGAGAAGTACGGGAAGGCGAAGTCCGCTGACGCCAAGGGCGACGTGCCGAGAGACCCCACAAAGGACGCCGAGCCGCGACCCGAGACACCGCAAGCCACCAAGCCGGAGGGGTCTTGATCGAGCTGCGCTTCTGCCGCGAGATCTACCGTGGTCGCTCCGTCGACGAGGCGATCAAGGTCTTCGCTCCCCACGCCGACATGGTGAGGAGCGAGGGGCCGGAGCACTGGGTCGTGCAGGTCTCCGCGGCGACGCCAGAGCGCGAGCGGCGCGTCGCCGGCGAGCTCGGGAACTACGCGCTCGGGCTCACGGTGAAGTCGGGCGGCGCACCCGGGAAGGAAGACGGGCCAGGATGAGCCTCTTGCCCGTCGACAGGCCGAGCACCAGCTTCGCGATGCCGTTCAAGCACCGTGAGGTCTCCGGGCGGGTCCTCATCACGAACCTGGTGGGGGACTTCCTCCTCCTCTCCCCGGACGACTTCGCCGCGTTCGCCAGGGGGGACGTCGCGAGGGACACCGCCCTGTACCGCAGCCTGGCCGAGCGCCACTTCATCCGCGCCGACGCGGACACGCGACAGATCGCCGACCGCCTCCGGGCGCGCAAGGCGTTCCTGAACCACGGCCCCAACCTCCACATCGTCGTCGTCACGCTCCGGTGCAACGAGACCTGCGTCTACTGCCACGCCTCGCGCGCCGACATGAACGCGACGCACACCGACATGACGCCGGAGATCGCCGACCAGACCGTCAAGACGATCTTCGCGACGACCAGCCCGAGCGTGACCATCGAGTTTCAGGGGGGCGAGCCGCTCGTCAACTTCCCCCTCGTCAAGCACATCATCGAGGCCGCCCGCGAGACCAACAAGGCGGCCGGCAAGCGCCTCGAGTTCACCCTGGTCACGAACCTCTCGCTGATGGACGAGGAGAAGCTCGCGTACCTCGTAGCGAACCGGGTGCAGGTCTGCACCAGCATCGACGGGCCCGAACGCCTGCACGACAGGCAGCGCAAGCTCCCCGGGCTGTCGGCGTACGGGTCGGCCGCGCGGTGGATCCGGCGCATCAACGACGCCTACGCGCAGATGGGGCTCGACCCGACGCTGTATCACGTGGAGGCGCTGCTCACGACGACCCGCGAAGCGCTGCCGCTGTGGAAGGAGATCGTCGACACCTACGTCGCTCTCGGCTGCCGCGCGCTGTTCCTCCGGCCGGTGGACCCCTTCGGCTTTGCCGACAGGACCGGCCAGATCGTCGAGTACCCGCGCTCCGAGTACCTGACGTTCTACGGCAACGCCCTCGACTACCTCCTCGACCTCAACAAGAAGGGCGTCGAGATCCTCGAGCGCTACGCCGCCATCTTCCTGACCAAGATCCTCGCCGGCGAGGACCCGAACTTCCTCGACATCCGGAGCCCGTGCGGCGCGGCCATCGGGCAGGTCGCCTACAACCACGACGGCAAGGTCTTCACCTGCGACGAGGGCCGCATGCTCCACGAGATGGGGGACAGCTCGTTCCTCATCGGCGACGTCGCGACCACCGGGTACCGCGATCTCATGGGACACGAGACGGTGCGGGCCCTCGCCATCGCCTCCAACCTCGACGGCCAGCCCGACTGCGTCAACTGCACCTACCAGCCCTACTGCGGCACCTGCCCCGTGCACAGCCACCGCACGCAGGGGTCGATCTTCGGGCGCATGCGGGAGAGCTCGCTGTGCGCGGTCCACAAGGGGATCCAGGATCTACTCTTCACCAAGCTCGGCGGCGACGACGCCGAGGTCATCGACATCCTGCGGAAGTGGACCACCGTGCGAGATCGCACCCACTTCCAGCAGGGCGTCGTGAAGTGACGCCCCGGCAGACACTCAGACGCCCATCGCCCCGGAGGATCCTCAGTCGGGGTCGGCCAGGACCTTGCGGACGACCTCCTCCTTGGAGACGAACACCGGGTACAGCTCGGCCGGGTCGTAGTGGTCTCCGCGGTCGAAGAGCCCGCCGCAGACGTCGTCGAGCGTGCAGTGCGTGCAGACGTCGGCCTTGGCGTGCCTGAAGTCGGTCTGGCGCACCGTCCCCTTCTCGTCCAGGAAGTGGACGATGCGCTCCTCCCCCTTGACGATCTTGCGCGTCTCGGTCGACGACTCCGCGAACTCGGTCATGTAGCAGAGCGGTACACGCTCGACGCGGAAGGTGCAGCCGACCCGGTGCAGGTAGCGCATGGCTCGCGCGAGCGAGAGCTCGAAATCGGCCAGCCGATGCGCCGTGTCGCGGTTGGTCTCGGCCCGCCCCATCGAGGGGTCGAGGTTGTTCCACACGAAGTGCCGGACGAACGGGAAGCGGCGCGTGAAGACGCGGACGTTCTCGTGCAGGTGGTCGGCGTTCATCTTGTTGATCACCGTGTTGATGTCGACCGTGGCCCCGGCGCGTCCGAGGTTCTGGATGGCCTGCATCGCGAGGTCGAAGCCGCCGCTCACGCCCGACAGGAGCTCCTGCGTCGCGCGACGGCACGAGTGGACGCTGACGTGGAAGTGGGTCAACCCCGCGGCCACGTAGCTCTCGGCCAGGCCCGGCAACGCCAGGCGCGAGCCGTTCGTGATCATCCGGACGTGAAGGCCGCGGCTGACCGCGTAGCGCGTGATGTCGGGGATGAGATCCGACAGTGACGGCTCGCCGCCGGTCAGGATGATCCCGAAGTACTGGCGCGCGACGAAGTCGTCGATCTCGCGCCTCGCGGTGTCGAGATCGAGCGTCCAGCCCGTGGCGGGGTTCGAGCAGAAGCGGCAGTGCTGGTTGCAGTGCCGGACGACCTGCATGTACCCGAGGTTCGCCACTGTCCTTCAGGCTAATACCGCCCGGCGGGAGTTTGGCCAGCGCTTTCCCGACGTCGGGCGGGGTCATTCGACGGGGGCGCGCTCACCGACGCCGACGAACATCCGCTGGATCGCGCTCGTCGCGTCGCCCTGCTCGGCGGAGGCCGGCACGGGGAGGGGACGCGGCGCGAGCTCGCCCGGCCCGAAGCGCGCGAGGTACGCGGAGTCGACCCCAGGGCACGACGGCCGCGCAGGACAGGCGTCGCACACCGGAGCGTAGACCCGGGATTCGTCGGCGAGGGCGAGCGTCGCGAGCGGGCCGAGCATGCAGAGAGGTGCACCGACGAGCCAGCTCGGCAGGCGCAGCGCGAGCCCGCGGGTGAGCGCGCGGAGGGCGAAGGGGAGCGCCAACCCGAGGCGCGGGACCACGCGGTCGCGGAGCGTGGCCGCCCTCCCCGCCGTGACAGGGACGCTCACGAGCCAGCCCGCGGCGCCTCGAGCGGCGAGGAGCCCGGGGAGGTCATCCATGACACGGAAGTTCGACCGGGTGAGGACGGTCGTCGCGACGAACGCGAGCTCGCTCGCCCGCACGGCGCGCATCGCGGCGATGATCTCGGCGAAGCTCCCGGGGCGGCCGGTGTGGTAGTCGTGCACGCGGGCCTCGCTCCCGTGGAGGGAGAAATGCACGTCGGTCAGCCCGGCGCGCGCCAGAGCGGTGGTGTAGCCACTGTCCGCGAGGCGGCTGCCGTTGGTCTGCAGCCCGACGCGACAGAAGCCACGCGCCCGCGCCATCGCGATCTTCTCCGGCAGCGCCGGGTCGAGGGTCGGCTCACCGCCTACGAACGTCAGCTCGTCCGAGAGCCCCCGCGCCCGTTCGAGCGAGTCGGCGAAGCCGTCGGGCGCGTCCGCCTGCAGGCCGCTCTGGGCGCAGAACACGCACCGGTTGTCGCACGCGAGCAGCAGACGAATGGTGGCCCGGCGCCGGGACGGCGTCACGAGCACCAGGCTACGCGATGCGGGACGGAGCGTCGGCGAGCTTCCGCGCCGCCGCGCGCTCCTTGAGCGTGAGCAGCGCAGGCGGCGCCGCACCCGCGGCTTCTCGACGGCCGAGCTCGGCCGCCAGGGCCATGGCCGCGAGCCCGTGCTCCTCGCGCGTAGGCTGCTGCCTCCGGCCGACCTTCATGTACACCGCGAGAGAGCCTCCGCGCGCGACCCCCGGCGAGCTGGCGTCGTGCCGCAGGACATCGACCGTGAAGGCCTGCCCGTTCGCGTCCCGCAGCGTCACCGGGATGGCCCCGTGCTCGATCGCGCCGACGGACGTCACGGTGCAGGTCGCGAACTCTGCCCCCTCGAGATCTCCCAGCGGGACGGGGGCTCCGCGCGAACGCTGCCGCTTCGGGCGGCCGGCGGCCCCCTCGCGTGCGCCGTTGCGGGCCACGAGCCCCCGCGACACAGCGCCCGCGCCTCCGATGGAGGCGAAAGCTGCCGTTATGGCGAGAGCCTTCAGAGCATCGCGTCGAGTGGAGTTCATGTCACCTCCGGCAGAGACAGGTCGCCAGTCTTTCTAGGATACCCCCCAGACGGGCACGGCACAACTCTCGCCGCCTGGGCCAGAATCGCCGCGTGGCGCAGCCGCCCGGACGGCCGGTCGGAGGGGGCGTCAGCGCCCGCTCCCTTGCGGTCCGGCCGAGCGGCCCTATGTGTTACGCGGCCCCGCCGAAGTTGCGGGTGCAGCCCTTCCACCAAGGAGCCCCGATCTCGTGAGAACGCACGCCATCTTCACCGCCGCAGCACTGGTCTCATCCCTCGCCGCGGCCGGTGTCGCTCGCGCCGACGAGCCGCCGCTCCCGCCCCCGTCCGGCCTGTCCCTCGGCGGACACGTCGGCCTGGCGATTCCCATCTTCACCATCGCCAGCTCGACGACCGAGATAGGGAACAGCTTCTTCTCGATCGGTATCTCGTCCGGCGTGACGCTGAAGCTCGACCCGCACTGGGCCTTCGACTTCGAGATGGTCGCGTACAACGAGTTCAAGGCGACCCCGTCGTTCACCTCGTTCGTCGTCGACCCGGGCGTCCTCTACAACTTCGGATCGGTGGTCGTGGGCGGCAGGGTCGCGACGAAGCTCGGCGGCGGCCAGACCACGAACATCGGCGTCGTGCCGCTGGTGGTGTTGCCGTTCAAGGTGTCGCGCCAGATCAGCTACTTCGTCGAAGCAGACGTCCCCGTCTGGTTCAGCGACAAGGAGACGGGCATCCCCGCCGGGCCGACGGGGGTCCAGCCGAGCGTCGGGCTCCAGTTCCAGACGGGCGTCGGCTTCTAGGCGCGCTGCTCGTTCCGATGGCGTGACAGACCACGGCAGCCGATTGCAGTAGTCTGCGCGCGCGAGGTGGAGTCATGCCGAAGCGATTGACTGCGGAGTTCATCGGGACGTTCGTGCTGGTGTTCGGAGGATGCGGGAGCGCGGTGTTCGCGGCAGCGTTCACGGGGGCGCTCCCTGGGGTGTTTCCGGCCACCTGGTTCAACCTGGGGATCGGCCTCGTCGGTGTGTCGCTCGCGTTCGGCCTGACGGTCCTCGGCTGCGCCTATGCGTTCGGTCACGTGTCGGGCTGTCACCTGAACCCGGCCGTCACGCTGGGACTGTGCGCCGGCAGGCGCTTCGCCTGGAAGGACGCGCCGCTCTACATCGTCGCCCAGCTCGTCGGCGGCGTCGTGGCGTCGGGTGCGCTCCTCGTCATCCTGAAGGGGCGACCGGAGGGGTACGACGCCGTCGTGGGCGGCCTGGCCGCCAACGGCTACGGCGCGCACTCGCCAGGTCACTACGGGCTTCCATCGGCGTTCCTGGCCGAGGTGATCTTCACCTTCATCTTCCTCAGCGTCATCCTCGGCTCCACCAGCAAGAAGGCGGTCGCGGGCTTCGCCGGGATCCCCATCGGCCTGACGCTGACGCTCGTGCACCTCATCGGCATTCCGATCACGAACCTCTCGGTCAACCCCGCCCGGAGCACGGGGCCGGCCCTCTTCGTCGGTGGCTGGGCCGTCGAGCAGCTCTGGTTGTTCTGGGTCGCGCCGATCGCGGGAGCGCTCCTGGCTGGCCTGGTGGCCAGATGGCTGCACGAGGACGAACCGGCCGAGGCTGCGCCCGCCAAGGCCTAACCTCCGTCGACCGTCTCCCCGGGGGACCAAGCGGCATCCAACATGAACTTCCGACGTTTCGTCACACGCGCCATCCTCCTCCGCGTGGTGCGCGCCACGGCCATCGCCGTGGCCCTCTACGCGCTCCTCGGCTTCCTGGTCATCCCGCGAGTCGCGCGGTCGGTCGCCGAGTCCAAGCTCACGGCGCTGCTGCACCGGCAGGTGAGCATCGGCAAGGTCTCGCTGAACCCGTTCACGTTCGGCGTCACGATCGACGGCTTCGCGGTCCGGGATCGGCAGGGCGGGCCGTTCGTCGCCTTCGACCAGCTCTACCTCGATCTCCAGGCCGCGTCGGTGATTCACGGCGGGGTGATCCTGCGAGAGATCACGCTGCGCGGCCCCGCGATCACCATCGTGCGGGAGACGCCCGACACCTACGGCTTCAGCGACCTCATCGACCAGTTCTCCGGCGGGCCACCACCCGACCCGAACGCCAAGCCGACCCGCTACTCGCTCAACAACATCCGCGTCGTCGGAGGCTCCGTCGACTTCGTCGACAAGCCCAAGAACGCGACGCACACGGTCCGCAAGCTGGAGCTCGCGGTGCCGTTCCTGTCGAACCTCCCCTACGACCTCGAGTCGTACGTCCAGCCGTCGTTCTCGGCGGTCGTCAACGGCACGCCGTTCGGGCTGCAGGGGCGCACCAGGCCGTTCAGCGAGACGCACGAGGCTGCGTTCGACATCGAGCTGGCCGACCTGTCCATCCCCACGTACATGGAGTACGTCCCCGTCGCGCTTCGCTTCACCATCCCGTCCGGGAGCGTGGACACCAAGGTGGCGCTGTCCTTCGAGCAACCCGAAGGCCGGGCCCCGGTGCTCTCGGTCTCCGGGCACGTCGCTCTGAAGAACCTCGCGGCCCGCGATCTGGCGGGCAAGCCCATCGTGACGCTGCCGCTCGTCGACGTGATGATCGGCAAGTCGGACGTGCTCGGCGGCAAGCTCGTGCTCGACGCGGTGCGCATCGACAGGCCCGACCTCCGCGTCGTCCGGGGCGCCGACGGGATCGTGAACCTCGCCGAGCTCGGCCCGAAGCCCGACACCGCGCCACCCGCGACGCCGATCCCCCCGCCTCCTGCGCCTCCCGTCGCCACGCCGGACGCGAAACCCGCCGCGCCGCTCGTGATCGAGCTCACCGAGCTGCACCTCGTCGACGGCACGGTTCACTTCAGCGACGTGGCGCCGGCCGGCCCGTTCGAGACCACGCTCACGGGGCTCACCATCGACGCGCGCCACTTCTCCACCGAACCGGGCAAGTCTGTGGCGGTCGACGTGCGGCTGCGCACCGAGGCCGGGGAGACCGTGCACGACACGAGCGAGGTCACGCTCGTGCCGTTGCGCGTGACCACCCACGCGCAGCTCACGGGGATCGTGCTCCACAAGTACGCCCCCTACTACGCGAAGAGCGTGCTGCTCGACCTGGACGACGGCAAGCTCGACCTCGACGCGAAGGTCGCGCTCGACCTCGCGGGCACGGCGCCGCGAATCACCGTGTCGGACGTCGACGCGACGGTCACGGGGCTGCGCGCGCACAAGCGCGGCGAGGCGCGGCCGCTGGTGAGCTTCGACTCGTTCGGGGTCAAGGAGGCGAGCATCGACCTCGGCAAGCGGAGCGTCGTGCTGGGGCAGGTCAGCGGCAGCAAGGGCCGCGTCGAGATCGCCCGCGCGCACGACGGCACCCTCAACCTGGCGACGCTGGTGCCTCCGTCCGCACCGGGCAAGCGTGAGGCCGCGCCTGCGACCCCGCCGCCGCCGTGGTCGCTGGTGCTCGACAAGCTCGCGCTCGATGGCTGGGCCGTACGCTTCGAGGACCGGGTGCCGGAGAAGCCGGTCGTGCTCGCGATCGAGCCGCTCTCGGTGACGGTCGACCACTTCTCGCTGGCGAAGGGGAGTCGGTTCAACGTCGGGCTGCGGGCGTCGGTGAACCGCCGAGGGACGGTCACCGCGTCCGGCAACGTCGTCCTGGAGCCGCTGACGGCGTCGCTGAAGGTGGACGGCAAGGCCATCGATCTGCTCCCCGTGCAGCCGTACTTCACCGACAAGGTGAACTTGCTCCTGACCAGCGGCAGCGTCACGGCAGCGGGTGACGTCACGCTAGCCACCGGCCCGAGCGGGCTCCGGGCGACGTACAAGGGGCGCGCCGGCATCGACAAGCTCACCGCGGTCGAGAAGGCCACGTCGGAGGACTTCCTCAAGTGGGACGCGCTCTTCCTCGGCGGCGTCGACTTCACGTCCGACCCGCCCGCGCTGTCCATCGCGGAGGTCTCGCTCTCCACGTTCTACTCGCGCCTGGCCATCAACGCCGACGCGACCCTCAACCTGCGCGGGATCATGGTGCCACCGGGTCAAGCGCAGCCGGGCGGGCAAGGCGCGACCGCTCCGGATGGCGCCCCCGCTGCCGTCGCCTCGGCCTCTCCCCCGAGCGCAGCCGAGGCACCCGTCGCCGCTGCACAGGAGCCGTCGATGCCCATCCGCATCGACAAGGTCACTCTCCAGGGCGGAGTCGTCGACTTCGCCGACCGGCTGGTGAAGCCCAACTTCTCCACGAGCCTCCGCGAGCTCGGAGGGCGCCTGACGGGCCTGTCCACCGACGAGGCCAGCACCGCGGATCTCGACCTGCGAGCCAAGCTCGAGGACTACGCGCCGCTCGAGATCTCAGGCAAGGTCAACCCGCTGGCCAAGGAGCTGGCGATCGACATCAAGATCGCCTTCCACGACATCGACGTGAGCCCGCTGTCGCCCTACTCGGGCAAGTACGTCGGCTACACGATCAGCAAGGGGAAGCTCTTCCTCGATCTCAACTACACCATCGCCAAGCGCCAGCTCGTCGCGAAGAACACCCTCTTCGTGGACCAGCTCACGCTCGGCGACCCGGTCGAGAGCCCGACGGCGACCAAGCTCCCGGTGCGGCTCGCGCTGGCGCTGCTGAAGGACCGCAAGGGCGAGATCCACATCGATCTGCCGCTCCACGGCTCGCTCGACGACCCCAAGTTCAGCATCGGAGGGATCGTCCTCGACGCGCTCGAGAACATCATCGTCAAGGCCGTGACGGCTCCCTTCGCGCTCCTCGGCTCGATCTTCGGCCACGGCGAGGACCTGTCGTCGATCGAGTTCGACGAAGGGCGCGCCACCCTCGGGCCCGCCGGGATGGAGAAGGTCAAGACGCTGGTCAAGGCGCTCACGGACCGGCCCGCGCTCAAGATGGACATCACGGGGTACGTCGACCCGGTGACCGACGGCGACGGTCTGCGGCGGGTTCGCTTCGAGCGCAAGCTCAAGTCGCAGAAGCTCAAGGCCATGACCGACCAGGGGGTCACCGTCGGCGCCTCGGTCGACGACCTCACGCTCGAGCCCGACGAGTACGCGCGCTTGCTCGAGCTGGCCTACAAGGCGGAGACGTTTCCGAAGCCCCGCAACGTGCTCGGCATGGCGAAGGACCTGCCGGGGCCCGAGATGGAGAAGCTGATGCTGACCCACCTCACGGTGACCGACGACGACCTGCGCGCCATGGCGCAGCAGCGCGCCGACGAGGTGAAGAACCAGCTCACCAAGAGCGGCGTGGCCGGGGAGCGGTTGTTCGTCGTCGAGCCGAAGCAGATCGCGGCGGTGAGGAAGGAAGGGCTGAAGAACAGCCGGGTTGACTTCGTCTTGCGGTGAGGGCTGCGGCGCGCAGGTCGCGGCAGAGAGCTCTCGGCCGAGAGGAGCCGCGACTCCAGAACCTCACGAGCACTCTCGGGGCTCCGGCATCGTCCGGCGTCCTGGGTGCGCTCAGGCGTGCGAGACGTGGAGCGCATAGAACTTCACGGTCGCGCTGACCGACGCGTCGAGGCCGACGGACTGGTCGTAGTTGCCGGCCTTGAAGTACATGCCGTAGGCGTTCATGCTGGATGGCATCGTGAAGGTGCTGGTCTTGCCGTTCACGGTGAGCGAGATCGTCCCGTCGCCCTGCAGCGTGATCTCGTACGACATCCGTGTCCCCACCGGCACGTTCGCGACGGTCGTCTCCGTCTCACCCGAGGCCAGAGGGTCTCGCTCGATGCCGATCACCACGTTGCCAGAGGCCTCCCAGTAGAGCTCGAGCAGCGGCTTCGTCGACGAGGCCGCGTCCGCCTCGATCGCGGTCCCGAGGTGAATCTGCCCGACGACGACCTTGTCGGGCACGCTCACCGCCTCGACCGTCGCCGACAGGGTGTTCGTCCCGGCGACCTTCCAGTTGGCGCCGCTGCCGTCGGGGTTCAGCTCCCGCAGCTCGCACCTGGGGTAGTTCGAGTTCGGCGTCGTGACTCCGTCCTCCGGGTCCCAGAACGTCATGGCCCCGTCCGTCGGGTCCGTGAAGAAGTAGCTGTCGTGATAGGTGTCGAGGGCCGGAGGCGAGATGGTCGTCGGGGCCCCGGGCGAGCCCACTGGCTCCTGCAGCTCCCAGTCCGACAGGTCGAAGTTCTCGCCAGGAGGCAGGGTCGGATCGAGCCCCGTGGAGGACGCGTCCATCCCGCCATCGACGGAGGGTGCACCGTGGGCGTCGAGGTTCGCGGGGGCGGAGTCGCCGCGGGTCGGGGAGTCGAGCCGCGCGTCGCCGTGGCTCCGGGGACCTGTCGACGCGTCATGATGTCCGGAACCGCCGGCGGAAGCGTCGCTGGCCGAGGAGCCCGAGGCGCCGCAGCCGCACACGAGGAGCGAGGTGACGAGAATCCAGGGTGACATCGAGGCAGGCTCCCGGGTGGCCGCGAGGTGGCGACGGGTGACCCCCCACCCCGAGATCCTATTCGTAGACGAAGTACGGCATCGGGGGCTGGGGGCAGAGATCGAAGCCCGCCAGGCAGGGGAACGTGAGCCCTGCGAGCGCCGTCTCGATGCAGGCGCAGATGGGCGCCGCGGGGGTCGTCGGGGGGGTCGTCGTCACGCTCACCACGGCGCCGGTCGCGTCGAGCGTGATGTCGAAGGTCGGGTTGGCGGTCAGGAGCGACGCGCACGCGGTGTTGACGGCCGTGCTCAGAGCGCTGAGCTCGGCGTCGCTCCCCCCCGAGACCTGCGCGTACACGGGCGTCGATGAGGCGCTGATGGACACCGCCGCCAGCGCCTCGGCAGCCTGGGTCTGCATCTCCTCGGTGGCCAGCGTGGAGCCCGTCGTGTCGCACACGATGAGCTCCGAGCCCCCGTAGACGGCGCCGAGGGCCACCTCGACGAACGGCGGCGCCGTGGCCGTGACCTCGATGTTCCCGCTGAAGCACGCTGCCCCCGCATCCAGCGCCTCCTCGACCTGCGCCACCGTCACGACAGGACCGGCCGCGTCCGGCAGGCCGGCGTCGACCACGGGAGGCGTGATGACGACCGACGTGTCGACGCCTGCGTCCTTCGGGCCGGCCTCGACCGCCGGAGGCGTGATGACGACCGACGTATCGACGCCCGCGTCCTGCGGGCCAGCCTCGAGCACCGGGGGCGTGATGACGACCGAGGTGTCGACGCCCGCGTCCTTCGGGGCGGCGTGGACGACCGGAGGCGTGATGACGACCGGAGCCGGTCCTGCGTCCTGGCCGGTCGCGGCGGGAGAGGTCGCGTCGGGAGTCCATGCCCCCGTCGTGTCCGTGACGTTGACCCGGCCGCCGCACGCGGTCGTCGCCACGGCATAGGTGAAGACGCTCACGGCCGCTGCCGCCGCCTGCCCCGGCGCGAACATCCGCGTCCTGGGGGGAGCGAGCGCCAGGACTCGCTCCTCGAGCCGGTCGAGCTCGCGCTCGAGGTCGCTGGCCGGAGCGGAGAGGTCGCTCACGAGCGAGCCTGCCGCGGCGTAGCCTCCTCCCTGCAGCGCCAGATCGAGCCCGCAGCGGTAGGCGCGGACGTAGAGGCGGTTGATGCGGACGCGCAGCGACTCGAGCTGGCCCGGGAGATAGGCCGGGACCCTGGCCGCGTCGAGGCGCTGCGCCAGCACGAGCGACAGGAAGCAGTCGTGGGTGCGGTAGCCGACGGAGTAGTTCCTGAAGATCTCGCCGCGCAGGCGCGTGAAGACCTCGGCGAAGCGCGAGGTGACGGGGTCGGCGAAGGTGTAGGCGTACTGGAGCGGGTTTCCGAGGAGACGCCCCTCGGCCGCCATGCGCTCGTGCAGGCGTGTGCCGTGGTAGACGAGCATCTGGGTGGCCTCGAAGACGCCGTTCGGGATGCGCTCGAGGAAGTCGACGCCGGCGGCGATCGTCGCGGGCGTCGAGTAGGGGTGGATCAGCATGAGGTTGGACACCGTCGTGACGCCAGCCTCGGCGAAGGCCTCGAGGATGCGCATGTCGCCCGCGACCCGGCCCGACCGGCCGAACCACCGTCGCTCCTCGTCGGTGGCGAGCTCGAGGCCGATGAAGGCTCGCATCAGGCCGATGCGCGCGAAGGCGCTGGCCAGCGCGGGGGTGAGCCAGGCCGCCTGGAGCATGGCGCCGATCCCCACGGGGCGCACGCGACGACGACGCAGACCTTCGCCCCAGGCCTCGAGGAACGACAGAGCCTCGCCCTCCGCGTGGGGCAGGACGTGCTCGTCAAGGAAGTAGAAGTAGCGCACGCCGCGCTCGTGGTAGAGGTCCGCCATCTCGTCGCAGATGGAGTCGATGTCGCGCCTGCGCACGCCGCCGACCCCCGCCTTTCGCAGGACGCTCAGCGAGAGCCCGGCCCGCGGGCCTTCGCGCAGCTCCAGGGTCTGGAGCGCCGCCGGGCTGCAGTACTCACAGCGCCCCTCGCACCCTCGCGACGCGATGATGTGCGCCGCCCGGTAGGCGAGGATCGTGGGGAGATCGTCGCGCGTGGGCCGCACCATCATGGGGGTCGGGTCGAGCACCGGGGCCGGCGGTCCGTCCCCCGCGCGCGTCGTCACGCCGGGCACGCCATCCACGAGCTCTCCCGCGGCCACGCGGCGAGCGAGGGCGACCAGCGGCACCTCGCCAGCGAAGCGCACGACGCTCCCCAGCCACGGGTACCGACCCAGCAGCCACTCGCGCGCGAGCGTCGCGAACTGACCGCCCGCCGTGACGTGACCCCGGTAGCCGGCACGCGCGAGCGCTTCGCCGATCGCCAGCGGGAGCAGCGCCGACCCGCCATCGGCGAGCGACAGGCCGACGAGCTGGGGCGGGGCGCTCAGGATGGCGCCGACTGCGCGCGCGAGGCCCGCGGCGTCGTTCACGTAGTGCGTGGTCGCGGACATGCCCGCCCCCTCGAGCGCGGCTCGCAGATACGCGAGGCCGAGGTTCTCGTTGTAGGGCAGGCGGCGACCGACGAGAGCGACGGTAGTGGTCACGATGCACCTCAAGTGAAGCGGGTGACGGTGGACCTCGCGTGCCGGCGAGGCGAACGGTGCTCAGCGTAGCACCATGCGCACGACGCACCAGCCGCGGGGGTCCAGCACCCTGTCGAGGCGCGAGCGCGACTGGCAGCGCCCGGCGACAGGGCGTAGCATGTCGGGCGAAGACGGGTCCGATGAGACACCTCCTGATGACCGGCTCGATGGCAGCCGCGCTCCTGGCCGGAGCGGCGGCCACGCACTGCGGGCTCCCGGACGCCGGGGTGATGCCGGATGCCGGGGCCGATGCGGGGACGGGGCCGGCGTCACGTTCGAGCAGCGGGTCGTGGTCAACCGCCGGAACGCACTCGGCCTCTGGCTCGGAGTCGCACGTCGGGAGCGGGACCACCTCCTCGTCGAGCGCGGCACCCGGCAGCGGGTCGGCCGCGACGACATCCGGCAGCGAGACGGGGCCGGCAAAGGAGTCGTCCTCGGCCTCGAGGAGCGGGCCCGGGTCAGGCTCGGGGACATCGAAGGGGTCGGGCTGGAGCTCCCAGAGCTCGACAAGCCCGGCTTCGAGCTCACGGAGTAGCTCGTCGCGCTCCAGCTCGGCCCCGGGGAGCTCCACGGGGTCAAGCTCGTCGAGCAGCTCGTCGTCCGGCCCGCCCCCGACGACCTGGGATCCGAGCTGGACCAGCAAGGGCGTCACCTACTCGGACGGCGACCTCTCGGTCTCCGGCGATACCGCCGGCACCAAGGAGGTGCGCACGGTGGCGTCTCACGACACGGGAGCCTGGTACTGGGAGCTTACGGCGACTGCCGGAGACCCGAACAGCGACGACGGCGGGATCGGCATCATGACCGCGTCCTTCCCCAGCACGGCGAGCTGGCTCGGCTCGGCGAACGACAGCCTCGGCTTCGGCTACGGCGCGTCCTATGCAACGCAGTGGTGGATGACCTGGCAGGGCGCGACGGTCTCCCCGACCCCGCCCCCCGCCAACTCGGCGGTCGGCCAGGGGGTCGTCTACATGTTCGCGCTCGACATGAACGCGGGCGAGTTCTGGGCGGGCCAGGACGGCACCTGGTACAACGGCGGCGATCCCGGCTCGCGCCAGAGCCCCGTCGCGACCGGGCTCAGCGGCGCCGTCTACTCGGGGGTGACGCTCTACCCCCACTCCACCGACGCGTTCACCGCGAACTTCGGGGCTTCGCCGTTCAAGTACGCCGTCCCGCCGGGGTTCACGGGCGGGTTCTGACGCGGGCCCCCTCCGTCACGGGCACGAACTCGTCCCACCCGCACCGACGCAGGTAGTTGCGCCACACCCCCTCGCACGAGCCCGCATACCGACAGCGGCAGCACTCCTCGCGCCTCTCGCGCTGGGCCTGGTCGAGGTCGGATCGCTTCACGAGGACGAGACCGCGCCCCCTCCCCTCCTGCACGCGCGCCTCAGGCCCTGGCCCGGGGAAAGGACGCCCGCGAAGTCCCTGAGAGCGCCCACCCTCCCGCTTGCCGCGCGCTTCTCGTTCTCCCTCCCCCGATTCGGGGGAGGGAGAATGCGCGAGGGGAGGGAGGCGGGGGGCAGGGGGCTTCGCGTGTCCCGCGTCGACCTCCTCGGACCCTGGCGGGACCCCTGGCCCGGGGATGGCGGCATCCGTCGCGAGGTCGAAGTGGCGGTAGGGCTCGACGTAGCCCCGGTTGAAATCGGCGACCCCCTCGGTGGTGCAGAGCGGGATGTCGACGAGGAACGCCGCCGGCCGCTCCTCGCCCGTCTGCTCCAGGAACGTCACGAACGCCGCCGCGATGTCGCGGTAGCGCGGGAAGAGCTGCTCGAAGAACGTGTCGGCCCGCCCGTTCGCCTGCATCACGTTGAAGACCACCTGGTCCACCCCGCGGGACCGCAGGAACCGGTAGGTGCCGAGCAGGTGCGGGAGGTTGCGCGTGGTGATGACCGTGGAGGTGTGGAGCTCGACCCCGGAGCGCCTGAGGCTGGCCACCGCGTCGAGCCCCGCGACCGTCTGCTCGAAGCTCCCGGGGGTTCGGGTCAGCCCATCGTGGAGCTCCTTCGTGGGGCCGTGGATCGAGAGGTAGAAGCGACTCACCCCGGCCTTCGCCAGCCGCGCGGCATACGGCAAGTGCCCGAGGCGACGGCCGTTGGTCATGACGCTGATGCGCGGGTAGCCGAGGGAACGCGCCAGCGCGACGAACGACGGGAGCTCGGCGCGGGTGGTGGGCTCGCCCGAGGTGAAGCAGACCTCCTCGGCGCCGCGGCTCTGCTCCAGGATCCATCGGACGCGGTCCTCCGTCATGGCGGAGTTGGTGACGCAGCGGGCGTCACGGTCCTCCTCCATGCAGAAGATGCAGTTGTTGTTGCAGACGGCGCCGACGGAGATGTGTACGCGCTCGCGCTGCCGGGAGACGCGCTCGAGGATGGTGGGGTCGCCGGCCACACGTGGATGTTCCCCCTCGCCCGGCCGGAACGCAAACGCGCCCGCGCGGCGCCGCCCCCCATCTCCTCGCTCCCCGCGCCGTTCGCCCCTGCCACGGGCCTCTGCTAGCCTCCGCGCGTGACCGTGACGTCGAGCACCCCCTCGGGCGAACGGGCCGACGTCAAGGTCGGCTTCGCGTGCAACAACTGCTGCGTGTTCTGCGCCCAGGGCGAGCGGCGCGACGCGTGCGCGGCCGTCCCGCAGGCCGAGCTCGAGGAGCGGCTGGTGAAGGCGCGCACGCGCACGCGAAGCCTGGTCCTGACGGGCGGCGAGCCGACGGCGTATCGCCACCTCGTCGCCGTGATCCGGCGCGCCAGGCAGCTGGGCTTCGATCCGATCCAGGTCCAGACCAACGGCCGCATGCTGTCCTACCCGAGGGTCCTCGACGTGCTGCTGCGGGCGGGGGCCAGCGAGTTCTCCCCTGCCCTTCACGGCTCGACCGCCGATCTGCACGACTCGCTGACGCGAGCCCCCGGTAGCTTCGCGGAGACCGTCGCGGGCATCCGCAACGTGGTCTCGTCCCGCGCGAGCCTCGTCACGAACTCGGTCGTGGTCCGGCAGAACCTCCACGACCTCGCCGCGCTCGTGACCCTGCTCTCCTCGCTCGGCGTCCAGAACATGCAGCTCGCCCTGGTGCACCCCGTCGGGACCGCCGCCGAGCGGTTCGACGAGGTCGTCCCCCGCCTCCCCGCGATCGTGGAGCCGCTGACGCGCGCCTGCGCGGCGGCCCGCGCGGCCGGTGTCCGGCTCGTGACCGAGGCCGTGCCGCTCTGCTTCCTGCCAGGCATGGAGAGCCTCGCCGTCGAGGCCAGCATCCCCGACACGACCGTCTTCGACTACGACGGCGCATCACTCGACTACTCCGCGTGGCGCGCCGGCGAGGGGAAGCTCCACGGACCGCCGTGCGCCCGCTGCGCGGCACGAGGGCGGTGCGAGGGGCCGTGGAAGGAGTACCCGGAGCGCTTCGGCTGGGACGAGTTCCAGCCGGTCCGCTGACCGCAGCGCGCGACGACCGCGGCCGGACGCGCCGCCCTGTTTCGGAAGTGCGGATCGACCGAGCGCGACCGGACGCTGCCGGACAGGCCGGGCGCCACGTTCTTCGTGCTCGTGAAGACGGCGAAGGTCCACGACGTCGCGGAGGACGCGGAGCTGCAAGCCGCGGCAGATCTGGATGTGGCGTGCTCGAAGGCGGACGCGGGAGCGAGTGCGACCGCGAGTCGGCTGCGTCGCACCGCCACGCTCCTGACGAGCCTCGTGAGCCCGGCTCATCGAGACACGAGCCGACATTCTCCGCGATCGCGCCACGTGGCTCGCGGCGGCAGGCTCGCTCGTCGAGGCTCGATCGCCCCGGACTGCAGAACGTAGGTCGTGAGGCATTCCGCGTGGGTCCACGGCGCGAATCGGAGCAACGAGGCGGGACGAGCGACGCCGACCAGAAGACATCCGTCGTCGACAGAGAGACAGATGACCGATCTCTGCGCGTCAAGGTGGGTCACCCGGAGAAGAGCGAGGACGACAAGACCGCCCTCGTGCACGACAGGGCGATGCGCGAGCGAGCTGGAAACAGCTGAGTCTGTCGAATCGGACGCGCGCAGGCCGAGCGC
>Ga0181517_10002585_pt1 | contig 18249 bp, 16 predicted proteins | sample PEATcosm2014_Bin_31_FD_119748 | JGI IMG/M metagenome (GOLD analysis project Ga0181517, IMG submission 119748) | Peatland microbial communities from MTU Mesocosm Facility, Houghton, MI, USA - PEATcosm2014_Bin01_30_metaG | ecosystem: Environmental > Terrestrial > Soil > Wetlands > Peat | place... | reverse complement strand
GACGCGACGATCCCGCCACTGCCGGAAGGCGTCGCCGGCCTCGACTACGACGCCTGGCGCGACATCCGCTTCAAGTCCGACAAGCCGCTGCTCGGCCAGCCGGGCGCGAGCTTCCGCCTCGAACTGTTCCACCTCGGCCATCTCTATCGCCGGCCGGTGGTGGTCAACGTCCTGCGCGACGGCATCCCGGCGCCGATCCCCTACACCCCCGGGCTGTTCGACTGGGGCCGCAACAAGCCGCCGGGCAATCTTCCCATCACCCTCGGCTTCGCCGGCTTCCGTCTCCACTACCCGCTCAATGCGCCGCACGTGATGGACGAGGTCATCGCCTTTCTCGGCGCGAGCTACTTCCGCTTCCTCGGCCGCGGCCAGCGCTACGGCCTTTCGGCGCGCGGCCTCGGCATCGGCGCCGGCGCGCGCGCCGACGAGGAATTCCCGTTCTTCCGCGAGTTCTGGATCGAGACGCCCGACCCCACCGCCGACCGCATTGTCGTTCACGCCCTGCTCGACAGCGAGTCGGTCACCGGCGCGTTCCAATTCGAAATCGTGCCGTCGGTGGAGACGAGCGTCGACGTCACTGCGACGCTGTTTGCCCGCAAAGCCATCTCATCGCTCAACATGGCGCCGCTGTCGTCCATGTTCCTGCGCGGCAAGAACGACCATCGCGTCGACGACGACTTCCGCAACGAGTTGCACGATTCCGACGGCCTGCTCGTCCACACCGGCGCCGGCGAATACATCTGGCGTCCGCTTAGCAATCCGGCCGCGCCGGCCGTATCGACCTTCGTCGACAGCAACGTGCGCGGCTTCGGCCTGCTGCAGCGCGACCGCGTGTTCGATCACTATCAAGACCTCGACCTCGCCTATCAATTGCGGCCTAGCTATTGGATCGAGCCGCGCGAGGGCTGGGGCGACGGCGGCGTCGAACTGCTCGAGCTGCCGACCGACAACGAGAGCAACGACAACATCGTCGTCGGGTGGACGCCGAAGGAGAGCTTGGACGCCGGGCGCTCGATATCCTACGGCTATCGCGTCACCGCGCTGTTCAGCGATTCACGGCTGACGCCGAGCGCGCGCGCGATCAACACCTTCCGCGCCGCGCCGAAGGCGCTCGGCGCCGCCGATCCGCTGCCTCCCGGCTCGACGCGTTTCCTGATCGACTTCGCCGGCGGCGATCTCGGTTATTACCTCAGCGATCCGACGCTGGCGCAAGTGGTGGCGACGACCTCGGCCGGGCGGGTGTTGCGCACGTTCCTGGCGACCAACGCCCATGTGAACGGCTTCCGCGCCGGCGTCGACGTCGCCATCGATCCCGGCCAGAGCTGCGACGTGCGCGTGTTCCTGCGCGCCGCCAACAAGGCGCTGACCGAGACCTGGACCTTCCCCTGGCGACCGTGAGGGCTTGCGTCCCTCCAGCGCCCCCGAGCGACCCTAAAGCGCGAGAGACCGATCGTCGAAGCCGATTGACCCGGCCGCCGGCGCGGCGAGACCGCCATCACAAAGTATTTACAATGCAAGTTTACGCGGCGGAAACGCTGCGCAGAGAAGGCGCCGAAAGAGGCGCGCGCGGCAACAAATCATCAAATGCTGCATGGTAAACCGCCACTCGATCAGTAACGGCTCGACATGAGCGACGCGGCCTCCGCCGCGCGGCGCAGGCCGAAGCAAAGCGCAATCCATCACGGCGCCGGAACCTGAGCCCAAGCGCGCGGACGACGAGGCCGCGCGGCGGCTCGCTTTGCCGACCCTCGAGAGTCCAAGATCGAGAGGCGGGTCATGTTTGCTAACCCACAGCGTTTTGACGCGGCGCCGTTGCGCCCGGTCAATGCCGAGCTCCCAAGCTGCGACTACGTCGACGCTCGCGCGCCGCGCGCCCAACGCGTGCGGCTGGTTGGGCGTTGGATTTGCGCGCCCGACGCGCTGAAACTGAGTTGCCTTTGGGAGGTCAATAAGACCGGCGGCGAGGGCCGCCGTTCGCCAGACGGGCTGCGCGCAGCCTAAACGCGCGCGGCCAGAACGCGCAGTCTGCCGTGGAGATGTGTGATGAACGCTTTGACCTACGCCTCGAATCCGCAAGGCGCGACCGACGCCGCCGAACCGTCGTTGGCCGAACTGCTCGCACGTCTCGCGGCGCTGCGTGAGAATCTCCGCCGCGCCCGGCAGCACTACGGCATTGACGAGCGCGATCCCTCCGAACGCGACGGTCGGGAATCGCAAGGCGACGCAGACCGACAGTAAAGTAACCGGACCGAAGGTCCGGACGTCGATCGCCGACGCGCACAATCCCGTCCAGAACCGCGACGCGCGCGTGTTCCTGCCCGCCGCCAACTCCGTGACGCGGCTCAGCCGCTAACCGGGGGAGCGCTCGAACGCCGGCAGCGTGCGGACGGAGTCCATCCATCCGATCCGCTCGGCCATCTGCGCCTGCGCCTTCGGTGCAATCGCGTCGGGGTTGTCGTGCGCGGCGATGCTCACCTGCATCATGCCCATGCGCTGGAGCGGCGCGTTGATGAAGAAGAGACTGGCGCCGCACGCGCCGCGGAATGAGCGGCGACCGTGCGCGGAGGACGCGTAGACCTTCGGCTCGCCTTTGGCGACGACTTTGTTCGCGGGAACCACCGCCCACGCGCCCTTCGGCGCGCCTGACTGCCCGCGGCGGTCGTGGCAATACCAGACCGTGCTGTAGGCTGCCTCATTCGGCATCGCGAACACGACGGCGCCGCAATGGCGTCGTCCATGAAGCATGATTCACCTCGGGTCGACGGAGCCGGAATCCGTGCGCTCCGGCCGGCAGCTTAGCGGGAAGGCGAACGCCATGAAGCTGAAGCTTGGAGCCGTTCAGTTCCACCATCGCGCCAACGACAAAGCCTACAACCTCTCCGTCGTCGAGCGCCTTTCGCGCGATGCCGCCGCCGGCGGCGTCAAGATCCTCGCCTTTCCCGAGATGTGCGTCACCGGATATTGGCACGCGCGCAAACTCAGCCGGAAGGAACTCGAGGCGCTGGCCGAGGCCGTTCCCGACGGCGATTCCACGTGCAGAACGATGGCGCTCGCGCGTGAATTGGACATGGCGATCGGCGTCGGCCTGATCGAGCGGGCGCCGGACGGCGGTCTCTTCAACGCATATGTATTTTGCCAACCCGATAGAACGTTCGCCTGCCATCGCAAGCTGCACGCGTTCGAGAGCGAGCACATTCTCAGCGGCGACCGCTACACATTGATCGACTCGCCGTTGGGCGTCAGAATCGGCATCCTGATCTGCTGGGACAACAACCTGATCGAGAATGTCAGGGCGACCGCCCTGCTCGGCGCCGACATTCTCATCGCGCCCCACCAGACCGGCGGCTGCGCCTCTCGCAGTCCGTTCGCGATGGGCCTGATCGACCCCAAGTTGTGGCGCGAGCGCGAGACCAACCCGGGCGCGATCGAGGCGGAATTCCGCGGCCCGAAAGGCCGCGAATGGCTGATGCGCTGGTTGCCGTCGCGGGCGCACGACAATGGCTTGTTCCTCCTCTTCGCCAACGGCGTCGGCGAGGACGACGGCGAAGTGCGGACGGGCAACGCGATGATCGTCGACTGTTACGGGCGGATCGTCGCCGAGACCTGGGAGGCGAAGGACAAGTTGGTCGTCGGCGACGCCGATCTCGACTTGCTGCCGCTCTGCACCGGCCGCCGCTGGATTCGTGGCCGACGCCCGGAGCTCTACGGCATACTGACCGAACGCGTCGGCGACGAACTGAGCCCGCATCAAGCGCGCTTCTCCGAAGCGCCGGTCGCTCGGCCGACCAAATCGCCGAGAGTCGATCGGCCGCCGGGTTGAAGGGCGAGACCCAGACCCGCCGCCGAACTACTCAGCGAGGCTCGGGCTCCTCGCGTCCTGCGGCGCGAGCAGGCGCGTCACGCAGGATTTCAGCGAATCTCGCCAGTGCGGCAGCGTCAAGCCGAAGGTCGCGGCGAGTTTGGAACAGTCCAGCCGGGAATTCGCCGGGCGGCGGGCGGCCGTTGGATAGTCGGCCGTCGCGATCGGTCTGACTGACACCGGCGCGCGGCCGTGCGCGACGGCTTCGGCGAAGATCGCCTCGGCGAATTCCGCCCACGTCGCCTCGCCGCGGCCGGTCAGATGGAAGATCCCGCGCAGCGCCGGCGACGGATCGGCGCGCAATCGCTGCGCGATCGCGAACAAGGCTTCGACAATGTCGAACGCGGACGTCGGATTGCCGCGCTGGTCGGCGACGACGCGCGCTTCGCCTCGCGTTTCGCCGACGCGCAGCATCGTCTTGACGAAGTTCGCGCCGAACGGGCTGTAGACCCAGGCCGTGCGCAGGATCGCATGGTTGGGGTGGATGCTGGCGATGCGTTGCTCGCCGGCGAGCTTCGAGCGCCCATAGGCGCTGTTCGGCGCGGTCGGGTCGTCCTCGCGGTAGGGGCGGTCGAGCGCGCCGTCGAACACATAGTCCGTCGACAGATGCAACAGCGGCGCGCGCAGCTCGGCGGCGATCTCGGCGACGTAGCCCGCGCCCTCGCCGTTGACGCGCATCGCCGCCTCCGGCTCGCTTTCGGCTTTGTCGACCTCGGTGTAGGCCGCCACGTTGACGATGACGTCGCAGCGAGCGGCGCGCAACGCCGCCAGGACCACGTCGCGAACCGTCAGGTCGAGCCGCGGCCGGCCGAGCGCAATGATCTCGACCCCGCGTGGGGCGCGCTCGATCATCGCGCTGACGACCTGCCCGTGAAGTCCGGTGACGGCTAGCCTCATGCGATCCCTCCAAACCTCCGTTTCGTCCAGCAAACGCGGCCGCGGCCTGAACCCGCGCATCCGCCGAGACCGAGCCTTCGACGCAGAGGTCGGAGTCCTCCCGGACGCGACCGCAGCGCTAGGGGCGCAACAGAATGCGCCCGCTTTGTACAGCACTTCAGGCCCGGCGCGAAAATCGATCGGCGCGACAACCTGTCGCCAGCTCCCGGCGCAACGCTCTTCTGCGCCAGACGCGTCGAAGGCGCCGGCGTCGACGAACGCATGAGAGCGGCGGAGTCCGTCTTGCCCCTACCCTCTCAGCGCCTGATCGAGGTCGCGCCACAGATCTTCGACGTCCTCGATTCCGGCCGACAGCCTGAGCAGGTCGGGCGGGCACGGCGATTGCGACCCCTCGTAGGAGGCGCGGTGCTCGATCAGCGATTCGACGCCGCCGAGCGAAGTTGCGCGTTTCCATAAGTTCACCCGCGCCGCGGCGGCGATTGCGCCGTCGCGGCCGCCGCGCACGCGGATCGACAGCATGCCGCCGAAGCCGCCCTGCATCTGCCGCCGCGCGATTTCGTGACCCGGATGGTCGGGCAGACCGGGATAGAGAACTTCGGCCACGGCGGCGTGGTTGGCGAGGCGCTGCGCCAGCTCGAACGCGTTGGCCGCCGCGGCGCGCACCCTGAGGTCGAGCGTACGCAATCCGCGGATCAGCAGAAACGCCTCGAACGGCCCGAGGATGAGGCCGTGCAGCTTGCGGATGTCGGCGGCGCGCGCCGCAAGCCCGTCGCCGCGCGCGAAGGCCAGCGCGCCGGCGATCGCGTCGGAATGGCCGTTGAGATACTTGGTCGCCGAATGCATGACCACGTCGGCGCCGAGCGCCAGCGGCCGGGTGAAGATCGGCGTCGCGCAGGTCGAGTCGACCGCCAGCGCCGCTCCCGCCGCATGCGCGATCGAAGCCGCGGCGGCGATGTCGGTCACGCTCCACAGCGGATTGCTCGGCGTCTCCAGCCAAACGAGGCGCGTCGGCCTCTCGGCGACGCAGGCTTTCAGCGCGTCGAGGTCCTCGGGATCGCAGAACGCGACCTCGAGGCCGAAGTGCGCCGCTTCGTCCTTCAGCCAATGCCGCAGCGCCCAATACATTCGTCGCGGCGCGACGACCCGCGCGCCCGGCCCTAAGCCCAAAAACAGTGCGACCGCCGCCGACATGCCCGAACCGAAGACGAGCGTCGCGGCGGCGCCTTCGAGCGAGCCGATCAGCGCCTCGGCTTCGCGCACGGTCTGGTTGTCGGGCCGGCCATAGATCGATCCGCTCCAGTCGGCGTAGGCGGGATCGCGGATGAAAGTCGTCGTGACATGCAGCGGCGGCACCAGGCCCTGCGTCGTCTCGTCGATGCGGCCGAGCGCCTGGGCGGCGCGCGTGCGCCGGCTCCAATCCTGCGGGCCGCTCATAGCGTAAGCCCGCGCAACAGCCGCGGCGCGCGGACGCCGTCGCCCGCCGCCTCGGCGGCGAGCAGGCGCTTCAGCGGCGACAGCCGGTCGACGACGCGCAAGCCGAAGTCGCGCGCGGCGCGCAGCGGCGCGAGATCGTTGGCGAACAGGCGGTTCAACGCGTCCATGCCCAGGCTCGAAGCCACGACGTCAAAGCGGCGCGCGCGTTGGTAGGTCTGCAGCGTCGTCGCGTCGCCCGGATCGAGGCCGAGCCGCATGCGCTCGACCACGGTCTCGGCCAAGGCCGCGACGTCGCGCAGGCCGAGGTTGAGCCCCTGTCCGGCCAGCGGGTGGACAACATGGGCGGCGTCGGCGACCAGCGCCAGGCGATTGGCGACAAAGCGCCGGGCGAAGCGGAAGGAGAAGGGTATTGCTTCGACGCGCGAGGCGAGGCTCAAGGCGCCGAGCTTCAAGGTGAAGCGATATTCGAGTTCGCGCAGGAAATCGTCGGGCGCCAACGCCGCGATCGCCTTGGCGTCGGCGTGGCGCTCGTTCCAGACGACGCTGGAGAAACGGCCGCGCATCGGCAGGATCGCGAACGGCCCGCCGGGCAGGAAATGCTGTTCGGCGAGACCCTCGTGGTCGCGTTCGTGGGCGATCGTCGCGACCATGCCGGTCTGGCCCGTATCCCAGCCGACGGTTGGAACTTCGGCGAGCGAGCGCAGCCGCGAGCGCGCGCCGTCGGCGGCGACGACCAGCCGCGTCCTCAGGCGCCGACCGTCGGCGAGTTCGAGTTCGGCTATGTCGCGTCCAGGCGCGAAGCCGGTCACGGCGCCGGCGATCGTCTCGAGACCGAGCGCCGAGGCCGCGCCGCCGAGCGCAGCGGCGACGTCGTCGTTGAACGCCATATGGGCGAGCGGCTCGTCGTCGGCGCCGCCGAAGCGCAGTTGTTCGACCCGCACCGCGTCGCGCGTGCGACCGTCATAGATCGCCATGCGGCGGATCGCCTGGGCGAGCGGCCCCAGCGCCGCCCAGGCGCCGACCTGCTCGATCAGGCGGCGCGGCCCTTCGGCGAGCGCCACCGTGCGCAGCCGTCCGTCGCGCGCCAGCGGGCGCGCATCGACGAGGGCGATGGCGACCCCTGGCCCCAAGGCCTGCTTGACCGCCGCGGCGAAGGCGAGCCCGGCAGGGCCGGCGCCGGCGACGACGACGTCGAATATGCGCAGAGAAGCAGCGGCGGGCATGGCCGCCACTTTGCAGCGGCGGGCGCCGCGGGGCAAGCGCCACCGACGGTTGGCCGACGGGGCGCCGGCGAAGCGCGAATGGTCGAACTCTGTCGCTTGCTTTTCGGCGCCGTCGATCGGCTGCGGGTGGTTGGCCGGCTTTGCGTCACCTGAGGCGCTGAACGGCCGCTTCGCGCGCGTTGCGGCCGACTCGGCCAATGCGACGATTCTCGAAAGCGGACGCGATGCCGCCGCCAGAATGTCGGCAGCGTCGCCGAAGCAGCGTGGCGTTTCCTTGCGCGCGCTCCCTTGCCTTTGGGTTGCGGGACAATCCCGCCGGAAAGCCATGTCGCGCCGCCGGTCCGCGTTGCGCTGCGACGCGGCTTGCCAATATGGTCGGTCGACCAAAGCGCGGGAGCGGCCATGTCGCGGAAAATCAGTGTGCGGAAAGGGACGACATGGCGGAACTGAGAGCCTCGGGCGCGGCGTTGCGCCGACTCGCCAGCCGCGTCAGCCTGATCGTGGCGGTGGGCTTGGTCGTGGTGAAGCTCGGCGCCTGGCTGATGACGGGCTCGGTGGCGCTGCTGGCTTCCGCCGCCGACGCGCTGGTGGACACCGCCGCCAGCCTGGTCACGTTCTTTTGGGTCCGCTACGCCGAAAGGCCGCCGGACCTGGAACATCGTTTTGGTCACGGCAAGGGCGAGGCCGTCGCCGCCTTCACCGAGGCGACGCTGCTGATCGGGGCGGCGCTGGTCCTCGCATTCCAATCGATCGAGCGGCTGATCTATCCCGCCGCGCTCGCCGCCCTGGACGTCGGCATCTGGGTGACCGCCGGCAGCCTGCTGGCGGCCGTGGGGCTGGTCGCCATGGAAACCTGGGTGATGCGCAGGACCGCATCGACCGCGATCGCCGCCAATCGCGCCAACTACCTGACCGACATCGCCGCGAACGCGGCGGTGCTGGCCGCGCTCGGCGTCGTCAGACTGACGGGCTGGAACGCCGCCGACCCGGTCTTCGCTCTGGCGATCTCCGGCTACATGGCGTTCAACGCCAGCCACATCGCGCGAGACGCTCTGGCGCAACTGCTGGACCGGGAACTGCCAAGAGCGGAGCGCGAGCGCATCAAGACGACCGCGCGCGCTTGCGAGGGCGTGCGCGCCATCCACGACCTGCGTACACGCTACGCTGGGGATCGGACCTTCGTGGAGTTCCACCTCGAGGTGGACGGCTCGCTGAGCGTGGATCGCGGCCATCTCATCTGTGAGGCCGCGGAAACGGCGATCCGGACGTTGCTGACAGGCACAGTGGAAGTGACGGCGCATCTGGAACCAGCCGGCATCGACGACGACCGACTCGACGCCCGCGTCAGGCAGCAGGTGGCCTGACGGAGGGCGGCGCGAGGGGCCGGTCATGCCTTCCAGGAGCGTACGGCATAACCGGCCGCTTCTTCCTCGGGACCGGACCTTGGCAAGTTCGAGCCGGAGGTTGGAGCGAATTTCGGTCGCTTGCGCCTGGCGTCGGCGTCGCGGCCAGCCGGGCGGCCCCGATAGAGGATCGCGGCCCGAAACAAGCGGGCGCCACGCGCGTCATCGTCTCCAAGACCGATCTCGGCGACGCGACCATTTTCGTCGACGGCGAGTGCGAACGCCTGGTCAGGCGGCCGTCCGTTAATGCGAGGACGAACTCACCGTCACCGTCGCGGTGCGGCCAGTCACGAGAAGCATTCCTTGCGGCGCAGGATCGAGAGCGACGCGTATGGGAATGCGTTGGGCGAGGCGCACCCAGTTGAATGTGGGATTGACGTTGGCGAGAGCGCCGTGCGTGTCGGAACGCTCGCGATCAGCGATTCCTGCCGCAATGCTTTCGACGCGACCAGTCAGTTCGCGCCCCTCTCCCATCAAGTGTACGACGACGGGATCGCCGACATGGATGCGGGCGAGCTTCGTCTCCTCGAAATAACCCTCGACGCGCAGCGAGTTGGAGTCGACCAGCGCCAGAACGCCCTGTCCCGCGCTGGCGTAGTCGCCTGGCCTAAGCGAGACGTTGGAGACGACGCCGTTGACAGGGGCTACGACTTCGGTGCGCGCGAGATTCAGCTCGGCGAGATCGCGATCGGCCAACGCCTGCCGGTAGGCGGCGTCGGCCTCGTCATAGGACGCCTGGGCTTGTTCCTGCTTTTGCTGCGACACGGAGGCGGAGCCCAACAGAGCCTGATAACGCGCGGCCTCTCGCTCGGCCTGATCGCGGGCCGTTCTCCGTTCGGCGAGAACCGCCTCGGCCTGACGCAGCGCCAGCCTCGCCCGCTGATTGTCGATGCGAAACAGCAGCTGGCCTTTGCGAACGGACTGGTTGTCGCGCACCGCGACCTCGCTGACGAGGCCCGAGACGTCGGTCGCCACCGAGACGACGTCAGCGCGTACGCGGCCGTCGCGGGTCCAAGGGCTCTCCATGTAGTAGTCCCAGATCCGCCAGCCGCTGAAGACGGCGAGCAGCGCCGCCGTCGCGGTCACCCCGAAACGGGCGATCGTCTTCATCAGATCCACGGCACGCGACCTTGCGCCGCCGTAACGCCGCCAAGAATGACGACGGCGAGAGCGAAGTCGAACAGGGAAGCGCGCCAGATCAGGCGATAGGCGCCGCAGGCGGCGAGCGCGCGGCGGATGAGCACGGTCAACGCGAGGGCGACGACCAGCGCGATCAGGAATCCTGGAATGAAAACGCCGCAGATGTCGATTTCACCAGTCACGCGTGCGCCTCCTGTCGCGGCTGAGCACTGAGCAGAGCCATCCGCCCGAGGCCGTCGAACGCCAACGCAGCGTCGAGCGCGCCGTCGCCCCGCGTTTCGGACGCGATCCGGCGGAGCGCGCGATCGACGCGCCTCGCCAAAGTTGGCGCCGGGGCGCCGGCGAAACGCCGCGCCAGGGTCTTCAGGACGAGATCGGCCGCCCGGCGCGCCGGCGGCGCGAGCCGGGCGCGCTCCGCGCGAAGCCTCAGCAGATCGAGGCTGGCGCCGAAATCGGCGAACGCCTCGTCCAGAAGCGCGCCCGCCGCGCCCTCGGCGGCGGCGAGCCGAGACCCCATGGCGACGATTCGATCGAACATGCGCTCCGCGAGATCGTCCGCCTGCGGAACCCACCGGGCGCCGGCGATCGCCGCCAGATCGACGCGCCCCGCCGCGAACAGCCGGCGGGCGGCCCATTCGGGGCTGACCCTGCGGATCAGCGCCATGATCAAGGCGACGGTCCACGAGCCGACCGTCACCGAGAGGACGCCGTTCGCCCAGGCGGCGAAGTCGACGGCATAGGTCTCCTGCAGCGCCATCAGACCGCCGAAGCCGTAGACGAAGGCGATCGCGCTGGCGCCCGTGGCCCGTTTGGCCGTCGCCAGGCCGATCGGCAGCAGCAAGAGGCCGAGCGAGGCCCCGAGCAGCGGGAAGCCGTCGATCATCGGCATCACCGCGACGAGCCACAGACCGGCGAACAAAGCGCCGACCGTCGTCCAAAGACTAAAGCGCATCGTCATCCGCGCCGGATCGTCGCGAGCCGCAAATATGGCGCCGCCGGTCGCCGCCATCATCGTCGCGGTTGCCCCGCCCTGCCAGCCGATCGCCATCGAGACGCCGCCACAGAGGAGGATGGCGGCGAAGAGCGCCGAAGCCGAGAGGGCGGCCATCGCCGGGTCGCGGTCGATCGGCGGGTCGCTCTTGGCGCCGCGACGGACCGCCGCTCCCGGCCGGCCGCGCATCTCCTGCCGCAGAATGAGGCACTCTCGCCAGAGACGCGCGAGGTCGTCGATCCGGGCGAGCGCGCCGGCGTAATCCAGGCCCTGGCCGGCGCCGCGGGCGGAGGCGATCGCCTCACGAATCGCAATTGCGTCGTCCGGCGCGCCGCGCGGACCGGCGCTCAGCCATTTCGCCAGCGTTGCGAGGATGGGCGACAGTTTCGCCTTTCCCGGACCGAGCTCGCGCAGCCGATCGGCGAGACCGAAGACGGCCGGAGCGAGCATGGCGACACGCGCGTGAAGCGTCCGCGTCGCGGCTTCGGCGGCGCGCAGCTCGGGCGTGTCGTAAGCCGCCTGGACGCGCAGTTCCGCGAGGCCGGCGGCCTCGGCGATGAAACGCCGCTGATCGATCGCCGACTCGCGGCCAAGCAGCGCGTCGCAAGCCCAGCGTGCGCCGGCGCCGAGCCAGATGTCGAAACGCGCCATGAGATAGCGTCCCGTATAGCGGGGAAGCACGAGCTCGCTAACGAGCGCGACGCAGACGGCGCCGAGCGAGATCTCCTCGACGCGCGCCAGCGCTGTTTCGAACACCTCGCCGGGCGCGTCGAAGCAGGGAAAGCCAACCAGCGCCGCGGTGTAACCGGAGAGGCGGAACGTGTAGTTGCGCGGGGCCGGCTGCAGCAACGACAGAAACACGCAAGCCGCCACCCAGAGCGCCAATGCGAACGTCAAGAGCTCGGGGGCGTCGATGAAAGCGGGCGTCAGCGCGACCGCCGCCGCCGCGCCGACGAGCGTGCCCGACAGGCGATAGACCGCCTTCGAGCGCATCATGCCAGAGAGCGGCCGCGCGACGATGTAGGCGGTGATCAGCGCCCAGTATGGTCGCGGCAGGTCGAGGCTGAAGGCGAGGTAGAGCGCCAACATCGCAGCGGCGAAGGTTTTGGCCGAGAAGACGACATCGTTGGCGAGCGACCTCGGGATCGGACTGCCCCCCTTGCTGCGCGTCGCCGCCGGCGACGCGCCCGCCCGAAGCTGGACCTCCATTTGGGAAGCGGACGACAAGGGGCTGGCTTTCCATCAATTAATACGCTATGCGTAGCATATGTCATAACCCACGCCGAAGAGCAATCGAGAAAGTACGCAATGCGTGTTATTTTGCCGGCGGCGACGCGATGAGCGAAGCCGACAAGGAGACTGCCCCAATTCTGCGCGCGATCCTGGCGCTCGGGCGGCGTCTGCGCTCCGAGCGGCCCGAGGGCGCGGCGACCTTGTCGGCGATTAGCCTGCTTGGCGCGCTCGCCCGTCTCGGGCCGATGCCGGCGATCCAGCTCGCCGTCGAGGAACGACTGCAGCCGCAGTCGCTGACCCGCCTCGTCGCCAGCCTGGAGAAGGCCGGATTGATCGAACGCCGGCGCAGCGAGACGGATCGGCGCGAGTTAACCATCGCCCTGACCAGGAAAGGCAAAGCGGCGCTGGCCGAAGACCTCGGCGCCCGGCAGGCCTGGCTGGAGCGGGCGATGGCGGAGGCGCTGACCGACGAGGAGCGTTCGACATTGATCGCCGCCGCCAAAGCCATGTTGAAGCTGGCCTTTCACGGCGACGGGAAACCGGGATGAAAGAGAGCCGCCGGAGCGATCGCGCCATCTTGCGGCGCGGTCGCCGACTCGCTTTCGTTGCGGCGGAAACGACGGTTCTTGACCTTTTCGGCGCGGAGACCAAGCGTCCGTCTTGGCTTCCCTAGACCGCGCGGCGGGCCAAGGCGAGGCCGATCGCGCAGGAACCGAGGCGCGACGTGGTGTGGTCGGCGCGACTGGTCAGCATGATCGGCACGCGCGCGCCGAGCACAATTCCCGCCATCTGCGCGTCGGCGAGATATTCGAGCTGCTTGGCGAGCATGTTGCCCGCTTCGAGATCGCGCGCGACAAGGATTTCGGCGCGTCCCGAAACTTGCGAAACGATGCCCTTGGCGAGCGCCGCGTCCTCGGAGATCGCATTGTCGAACGCCAGCGGGCCGTCGAGGATTCCGCCGGTGATCTGGCCGCGATCGGCCATCTTGCACAGAGCCGCCGCGTCGATGGTCGAGCGGATGTCCGGCGACACCGTCTCCACCGCGGAGAGGATCGCCACGCGCGGCGTGATGATGCCCAGCGCACGAACCAGGTCGATCGCGTTCTGGATGATGTCGCGTTTGTCGAGCAGGTTGGGATAGATGTTGACCGCCGCGTCGGTGATGAACAGCGGGCGCGAATAATTCGGCGCGTCGATGGCGAAGACATGGGTGACGCGGCGCGCGGTGCGCAGGCCAAGCGCACCGTCGACGACCGGGCTCATCAGTTCGTCGGTGTGCAAGGCGCCCTTCATCAGCGCCTCGACCTTGCCTTCGCGCGCCATCGCCACCGCCGCGACCGCGGCGGCGTGGCTGTGCGGGACGCCGACGATCTCGAAGCCGGCGAGATCGACATTGGCCAGTTCGGCGGCGCGGCGGATCTTCGCCTCCGGGCCGACCAGAACCGCTTCGATCAGCTTTTCGCGCACCGCCTCAACCGCGCCGACCAGCGAGGCTTCGTCGCACGGATGGACCACGGCGGTGCGCAGCGGCTTGAAGCCGCGCACCAGTTCGAGCAGCTGACGATAGCGGCGCCCCTTCTCGTGGATCTCGCCGCTGCGGCCGCGCACCCGGCCGCGCGCGATCTTCTCCGCCGGCGCGACGACCTCGACGCTGCCGGCGAGGATGGCTTCGCCGCGCTGGTTGACGGCGCGCAGGTCGAGCGTGACGCGCCGGCCCTCGCCCTTCGCGCGCACCGAAACCGCAAGCGTCACCGCGTCGCCTGGCGCCGTAGGGCCTTGGTCGGCGAGCGACTGGCGAACGAGTTGCGAGCCGAGGCCGGGAAACTGTCCGGCGATCACCGAGGCCGCCAGCGCGCCGGCCCAGCCGGCGGCGCCGGCGATCGCCTCGAAGCCGTTGGTGGTCACCAAGCCGGACTCGACCGCGGCGGGGTCGAGTTCGCCGGCGGCGCGCGCGAGGCGTTCGAAATCTTCCGGCGTCAACGTGCGGGTGTAAGTGTGCTTGTCGCCGATCGCCAGTTCGTCGAACGTATGGTTTTCGATACGGGGCATGATCGATCGCGCTCCAAAGCGGCGAACCCGTCGCCGCCGCAGTGTAGACGCGGCGCGGACCGTTCAATAGGACCCCCCGCCACCGTTTGACCGCTTGAGCCAGGTCAAGGGCGCGACGGGCCGCGGCGAACCGGCTAGACTCGGCGGCCAGCCCGATGATCAACCGCAACGCCCCAACCGCCGGACCGCCGCCCGAAGAGGGCGACCAGCCGGAGGTTTTCGCCTTTCTCGCCGACCCGCGCGCCCACGGCGGGGTGGGGTCGGTCAAGCAAATCGACACCCAAAGCGCGGCGATCTTCCTCGCCGGCGACAACGCCTACAAGGCGCTGCGGGCGATCCGGCTGCCGTTTCTCGACTTTTTGACCCTCGACAAGCGCCGCGCCGCCTGCGAAGCGGAAATCGCCGCCAATCGCGACGACGCGCCAGGCATCTATCTCGGCGCGACGCCGATCGTGCGCCGCGGCGGCGCCCTGGCAATCGGCGGCGCGGGCGAAGTCGTCGAATGGACGACGCACATGCGCCGCTTCGACGAAAACGCGACGCTCGACCGCGTCGCCGAGCGCGGCGCGCTGTCGCCGGAGCTGATCCGCGACCTCGCCGCCGCCATCCGCCGTTCGCACGACTGCGCGCCGCTCGGCGACGGCGAGCGCGCGACCCAATCTCTGGCGACTTATCTCGACCAGAACCAAGCCGCCTTCGCCGCGCGGCCAGACTCGTTCGCGCCGTCGCGCGCCGCGGCGCTCGACCGCGAGAGCCGCGCCGCGTTCGCCGCGCTGCGTCCACTGCTGATCGCGCGCGGCGAAGCGGGACGGGTGCGGCGTTGTCACGGCGACCTGCATCTGCGCAACATCGCGCTGATCGGGGGCGAGCCGATTCTGTTCGATGCGATCGCATTCGACGCCGACATCGCGACCGGCGATGTCCTTTACGATCTCGCCTTCACGCTGATGGACCTGTGGGAGCGCGACCAGCGCGCCGCAGCCAACCGTCTGCAGGCAACCTACCTCTCGCTCAGCCAGACGGACGAACTCGACGGGCTCGCCGCCCTGCCCTTCTTCATGAGCCTGCGCGCGGCGATCCGCGCCAAGGTCGAAGCGGCGAACGTCGCTCATCTCGCCGGCGGCGCGCGTCGCGCCGAGCGCACATTGGCGCGCCGTTACTTCGTCCTCGCGCAAGCGTTTCTGCGCCCCGCCCCGCCGCGTCTCGTCGCAATCGGCGGCCTTTCGGGAACCGGGAAAAGCACGCTCGCCGCTGCGATCGCGCCGAAGGTCGGGCGGGCGCCCGGCGCGCTGGTCCTGCGCAGCGACGTCGAGCGCAAGCGGCTGTTCGCGGTCGACGAGAGCGAGCGCCTGCCGCCCGCCGCCTACGATCTTGCGACGACCGAGGCGGTCTACGCGCGCCTGCTCGACAAGGCGCAGCGCGCGCTCGCGGCCGGCCAGGGCGTCATTCTCGACGCGGTCTACGCCAAATCCCACGAGCGCCGCGCCGCGGCGCGGCTCGCCGCCGAGCTCACGGTCCCCTTCGCCGGCCTGTGGCTCGAAGCTCCGCTCGCGACGCGCCTCGAGCGGATCGGCCGGCGCAGCGGCGACGCCTCCGACGCCGAGGCCGGCGTCGCCGCGCGCCAATCGGCCGAAAAACTCGCCGAACCTGGCTGGAGCGCGCTCGAAGCGAGCGGCAATCTCGCCACGCTCGTCGTGGCGGCGCTCGCGCAGTTGTAGCGCGGTCCGTTGGACGCCTCGCACGGCGACTCTCGCGCCACATTCTGCGGATCGCTTCACGCTTCGACGGCGCCCGCAGGCCATGGCGCCAACGCGATTCCGGGGCGACGATGGTCGAGAAAGCCGACGCCGCGGAGTGACGCGTCGTGTAGGCTCGCCGACGAAAACATCGCGCCATGAACGGCGACAATCGTTTTGCGGCGGCGTGACCGTGCGTCGCCAGGTTCGAAGGAGATTGCGCTTGGTTCAGCGCTTCACGGATTTCGACACCAGCCTGCTGCTGACCTTGGACGCCCTCTTCAAGGATCAGAACGTCACCCACGCGGCGGCTCGTCTCAACATCACGCAATCGGCTCTTTCCTCACGGCTGACCCGACTTCGCCAGCTCCTCAATGATCCCTTGTTCATTCCCGCTGCGTCGGGCCGGGGGATGATTCCCACCCCGCACGCGGTCGCCCTTCAGCCGGAACTGAATAGGTTGCTCGAACGGCTGAACGACTTCGTGCAGACTGCGCATTTCTTCGACCCGAGCACAAGCAGACGGGTCTTTCGCATCGCGGCCACGGACAATCCTGCGGCGATCCTCGCGCCGGAGCTGATCCCGCTCGTCAAGTCGCAGGCGCCGAACGCTCGGGTCGCTTTCACGCTGCCTGACAAGGCGCACATCGCCGAGCGTCTCGAGCAGGGCGAAGTCGACGTGTTCGTCGGCGCCGCGGAGGACGGCGCGAGCGGGCTGATCGCCAGAACCCTGTTCGACGAAGAGTTCGTCACCGCTCAGCGCATCGGCCACCCGCGCGGCGCGGCAGCGCTGACGCTGGATGAATTTTGCTCGCTCGATCATCTGCTGATCTCCACCAGCGGCGGCCAATTCAGCGGCATGATCGACAATGCGCTCGCCGAGATCGGGCGAGAGCGCACCGTCTCGGTGTCGATCCAGAGTTACGCTCTCGCTCCGCTGGTGCTGGCCACCACCGACTGCCTCTGCACTCTGCCGCGGCGCTTCTTGGAGCGCTTCAGCGGGGTCCTCGATCTCTATACGCCGCCGCTCGCGCTTGCGCCGTTCCAGATGAGCCTGTTCTGGCATCCCAGAATGCGAAGCGACCCCGCGCACATTTGGCTGCGCAAACAGATCGTCCAGAGCGTCGCCGCGCCCGGAGGGTGAGAAAGGGGCCGGCGTGCGGCTGACCGCGCGCCGGAGGCAGAAAAGAGAGACATAGGTCCTATCGACGACTTGCGTTGGTCGGCCTGGCGGGGATCGCTCATATCCCTCGCGTCAGTCAAACCGTCACGCCGAAGGACGCGCCAATGTTGAAGTTTTATTTTCACGCCACCCCGAATTCGATGAAAGTCGCGGTGCTCCTCGAAGAACTCCAGGAGCCGTTCGACGTCATCGACGTCGACATCTTCAAAGGCGAGCAGCACGCCGCCGACTACCGTAAGATCAATCCGAACGCGAAGGTTCCGGCGATCATCGACGACGGCGTCGTGGTCTTCGATTCGCACGCGATCCTGCTTCACCTCGCCGAGAAGCACGGCAAGTTTCTCCCCCCGACCAGACCGGCCCGGGCCGCGACTCTCTCTTGGCTGGAACTCGTCGCAACCGGCCTGTCGCCCTTTTCGGGGCAGGCGATTCACTTCCTGCACTATGCGCCCGAAGACATTCCGTACGCGAAAAATCGCTATGTCAAAGAGGTCGAGAGACATTACCGCGTTCTCGACGAACGCCTTTCCACTTCGCAATTCCTGGCCGGCGATGAATACACCATCGCCGACATGGCGCTCTTCGGCTGGGCCGCCTCCGCCGGCTACATATTCGGCGCGAAGGGCCTCGACGATTACGCCAACGTGAAGCGGTTTATGGACGCGATGAACGCGCGGCCCGCCGTTGCGCGCGCGCTCCAGCTCAAGGAGCGGCACACGTTCAGGTCCGAGCTCGATGATCAAGCGCGTCGAGCGATGTTTCCCCAGAACGCGTAATCGAGCTGAAACCAAGCCCGGCCCTGCGTTCCATCGGCCGCCGGCCGGGCTGACCGCGCCGCGCACGGTCGGCGGTCACGACGGCGCCGGCCCTCGAAAATGCGCGTCGCGGCGCGCCGGCCCCGGCGGGACGCGGACTCGAGGCGCGCGCGGACGAGCGGCGGCCGTCACAGCCGCGCGGCGAAAGTTGAAACGCTCCAATTCTGTCGATAGCGAATTAACGTGTCCGGTTTTGGTAGCACATCAATTGTCCGCTTCTTCTGCTTTTGTTCTCCTGTGGGAATGTGGTCAACGCGTCAGCGTTGTCCACATTTCCACAGGCGCG
>Ga0181517_10002583_pt1 | contig 18253 bp, 21 predicted proteins | sample PEATcosm2014_Bin_31_FD_119748 | JGI IMG/M metagenome (GOLD analysis project Ga0181517, IMG submission 119748) | Peatland microbial communities from MTU Mesocosm Facility, Houghton, MI, USA - PEATcosm2014_Bin01_30_metaG | ecosystem: Environmental > Terrestrial > Soil > Wetlands > Peat | place... | reverse complement strand
GCCGGATATGGCGGTGCTCAGTGGCCGCGCGATGGCCCAGAACACGCCGCGGCAGAGGACAAAGCTCAGCGGAACCGGCTCGTCCGCCGTCCACTCTAGGTCAAACAGCAGCCAGTCATCCCCGTTGCACGCGATATTGAAGGGCGTGCAGTCGATATAATCGGGCGGCAGGAGCCCGCGCGCATCGCTCCGGCTGCGGAGAAACTGTACCAAGGGCCACATCCACGCAGCGATCCGATCCTCGGTCCACCCCGGAGTATTCATGATCTCCAGCAGCCCCTCTCCCAGCAGCGGATAGTCGAGCAAGGGTTCCTCATGCGGGAACCTCTGTACGATCCTGGCCGTCTCCGGCGGACTGTCCTCCGGGTAGAGCCGCTCCCGCGCGACCACGTTTCGCCCCAGGTCCACGGTGGTCAGCTTGTTGTAGCAGCGGCGCCGCATGCCGGGCACAACATACGCCGAACTGGCGTCGAGCGTCCGGGAAGGAGCGCCCATTCCGGCGAACACCAGGAAGGAATTGGCGACATGGGGGCCGAGGCCGTTTTCCACCATCACCGGCCAGACAAGTTCCTCCGACAGCAGCCGGGCCCAGGGGACCCCTCGGTCCGGGGCGCTCATCAGGCGCGCCAACGTGCGGGCGACCTGCCTGCGGCTGGCGAATGCCTTCTCCGAGATGACACAGCCGGGCAACTTGTAGTCGGGCAGCGGATAGAAAAACCGCGTCCACTGGAATCCCGCCTCGCCGAACAGGTCTTCCAGTTTCGCGCGTCCGAAGGTGACCGGCCCCGAGGCGGTGTAGCGGCCCTCGACTCCGGTGAATGGGATGCTGGTGTGATCTTCCGGCGCTCCCGCCAGGTACTTCAGCCCAAGCTGATTCTCGATCGCCAGAACCAGCGTTCCTCCCTCGCCGACATGGGTCAGAAGCTCACGGAGAAAGCCGAGCGGCGCTTCGGGTACGGGAGGTCCGAACATGCGGCTGTATTCCAACACACCCACCGCGACCACCACATCCGCTTTCAGCCCTTCGGGCATGCGGTTGAGATCGGTGCAGACTACCTGCACGTTGGGCAGGTCGCGGCAGCGGGCCAGGCAGCCAAGGGCCCGGCGGTGGCTCGGTTCGATGGCCAGCACGGAAGCGGCGCTCTCTGCCAGGAATCGCGTCAGCGCGCCGAAACCGGCGCCGATATCGAGCACCCGCTTCCCCCGCAGCAGATCGGCGAACGGGATCAGCAGGCTGGCCCGTTGCGGACTCAGATGGTACTCCGAGACCCAACTATTGATGTGAGCGCGCAACTCGAGGGATCCGGTCCTGAGATCGGAGGCGTGCCGCAGTATGTCCAGGAGACGCTGCTCCTCGGACTCGCCATCCGAATATCCAAAGGGTTCGCCTCGGCCCACAGGGACATACAGTCCGGTATCCGCTTCGAGAAAGAATCCGGGAAGCGAGGGCGAGAAAGAACTCGCTTGCGTGTCGGGGAGCACTAGCGATCATTCTACCCAATCGCTCCGCGAGCCGGAGACACGGCGGTAACCCTGGAGCGGTTCCTGCCTGATAACATTGACTTCAGGACCTGCACGGCGGAAGCAGCGGAGCATTCCACAGGTGAGTACGAATCCCCCATCTCAGTTCGGCGGCATCTACGATGAGCAATTGTTTCAGACGCACCTCGAACAGACCGCCGCGAGGCTGCCCGGCCCGGACTACTATGTCGTCCTGCGCTGGATTCATGAGATCCTTCAGCCGAAGACTTACGTCGAAATCGGAGTCCGCGAGGGGGTGTCGCTTCGCCAGGCGCTGCCCGATACGCTCTGTCTGGGTGTCGACCCCGCTCCCGCGCTGATCGGTGACCTGCATCCCAACGAGCGCATCTTTGCCATGACCAGCGACGAATTCTTCCAGTGCAACGACCTGAGCCAGGCGCTTGACGCTCCTTCTTTTGGACTCGCTTTCATCGACGGCTTGCATTTGTGGGAACAGGCGCTCCAGGACTTCATCCACCTCGAACGGTACGCGGGGCCGGAATCGACGATCGTGATTCACGACTGCCTGCCGCTGGACGACGTCACATCCCGGAGGGTGCGCACTACTGCTTTCTACAGCGGCGACGTTTGGAAACTGGTCGTCTGCCTGAAGGAACTGCGTCCGGATCTCAGGATGGCGACGGTGCGCACCAGCCCCACGGGGCTCTCGATCGTAAATCGGCTGGATCGCACCTCCGGAGTCCTGGAGAGCCGCCGCGACGAGTACATGGAGCGATACGCGTGCCTGACCTATTCCGACTTCGAGCGGTGCGCCGAGGGGATGCCACAGACCATCGGGAACGATCGCGACGAAATAGGTTTCTGGCTAACGGGACAGCACGAAGCGATTTCCGGCGATCTCAAAACCCATACACCGACCACCAGTTGAAAATCGGTTCGGGGTTCAGTTCCGAACGACCATCGTCATAGTGCAACTGATCCGGGCGGACGTCGATCCGGTCCAGACGGGCCTTCATGTTCTCGTAGTGGTAGTTCATATCTCCCCGACGGAGCCCAGCGCGGTCCCGCAAGACCCGTGCGCGCATCTGGGCCGCCGAGCGCATCGGGTAGTGACGCAAGTTGAAGCGAACGGGACACGGAGTGCCAAGTGGCGGGTTATGGTTGAACACGCGGACGTTGGTCGACGACGCCCGCCAGCAACGGTTGCGCGGCGCGCAGTCCGGGAACAGGCAGTAGTGGCGCACACGTTGCACAACGGACCGGCAATCCGCAGCGTCCGCGCTGGTGAACCAGTAGTTAAAGTTATTGAACCGGACCCAATCGCTGCGCGATTCGTAGAGCTCTTCCAACCACTGCCAGTATGGTCTGTCGCGCGACGGCCCATCGAGGAACTCATCCTGGTCCGGCCACGAGATCCAGTCGTACTCTCGCGCCCAGTTCTCCATAAGGTGCCGCGACATGGCGGGATAGAGTTCGTAGAAGTCGAACTCCCTCGGGATATAGCGAGTATCGAGCAAGTCGCCCCGGAAGCGTTGAATCACCGCCGCGGTCTCGTCGGTGGAGCCGTGATCCCAGACGATCAGATCGTGATGTTGATCGAGCAGGTAGGTAATGGATTCCTCCAGCAGATCGCCGTCGTTATAGCAGAGGAGCACCCCTAGAAACTTAGGCCGGCTCATCGTTCCTTCCTCCAGAAGACGCTCGTCCAGTCCACTTCTTGAGTCGGCTCCGTGATCGCGCGGCGTTCGCGGAAGGCAGTCACCGTCTGCTGGCATTGGGGGAGGCAGCCGCAATCGTCAACCACTAGAAAACCGCCGGGAGAAACCCGATCGTAGAGCGCCTCGCAGACGTCGCGCGTGGACTCGAACAGGTCGACATCCAGCCGTAAGAGCGCCAGTTTTTCGATGGGAGGCGCCGGGAGCGTGTCCTTGAGCCACCCCACGTTCTCGCTATAGAGATCCCCCAGCACGCTCTTCTTCAAGAGATCGAGATATAACGAAACCGGACCAGTGCGCGCTATCGAGGACATGATTCTCCCTTATTCTACCCCTGCAATCAACGGAGATCCCCCAAAAGGCATCGGCCTAAACCGCGCGGTTTTCCATCCCTGCGAGAGTGGTCTTTGGGGATGCGCACGATTCGGGCATGACCTTCCCGCTTTCCTACGCGTCCGTCCGGTCAGCCCGGTGCCCGCCAAAAGCGTGGATCGTCCTGGTCCCGGCCACGACTTCGCCGCCGTGCGGAACGCCCCGCGGTATCACGCATTCCTCTCCTGCTTTCACCGCTACGCGTTGCCCACCCATGAGCAGCGTATAGCAACCTTCGACTACCAGCATGTATTCGTCGTAGTCGTGGACGTGCTCCACGGACGCCGCCGTTTCCTGGCAAGTCCAGAACGCCATCTGGCTGCCGTCGGCTCCGTCGAATATGTATCCTTCGACTCCCGGCGTTGCCTGGTCGGTGCGTGCAATCCGGTTGCCCGGACGTTTCATGAATGTAGGAAAGTCGCCCATAATCGCAGCCTCAATTGTCGCACCCCCTCGAAAGAACCGCGCCATAACCCCCGAATGGGCTAGCGGAAGCGCCACAGATCGTATCGATTCCATTCTTCCGATCCCCAAGCCCACATCAGGTCACCATAGCCGTTGGTGTAGAGACCGGCGCCGTCCTGCCTGCTCATTGTCCGCCCGCGCGGGCCGCCGACCACCAACGAGTCGACCAGAACCGCCGGCGGTAAGCCCTTCATGGTTGGCTATCCTTTCATGGCGCCCCGTGCCAGGTAGTCCCCGGAAATGGGGACGTCACCCTGATACATGTTGCTGGCGCCGGTCTGCAACGCGTACCACTGGAACCCCCACTGGCTGGCTAACCAGATCCGGTGGCCTTGCGCAACGCGAGGCACAATCAGCCGCTGCGCGGCGTCCCGGCCCATATTCGCAAATACGTAATCGGCATGAAGAACCAAAACGCTGCAAGCGGCCGCAACACCGGCAATCCTGCACAACGCGATCTTGCTCCAACGGAAACTCTGCAGTTGGTTGGCGATCAGCAAAGCGGCGGGGGGAGCGCAAGGGACCAGGTACTTACACCAACGGCAGCAGAATCCAGAGTCCGCACGCGATCCATCTGCGGTCACGAGTTTCCCAATGGTAAGCCAGAATGTCGAACAGCACCAGGGTCTGTCAGCCATTGGCTGCAATCAACGGAAGGCGAAAACGGTTGAAGTGGTGGGCGGTGAGGGGTTCGAACCCCCGGCCTTCTGGGTGTAAACCAGACGCTCTAACCGGCTGAGCTAACCGCCCGTCCCCACTCAAGTGTAACATCCGACCCGCGCTGCTCTGGCGCGGTTCCGCGCGCTGGTCTGCTATCCTGAAAAATAACTTTCCAGGGAGTAGACCATGCGCGAATACCGCTACACGACTCCCCACGGAATTGAGGTCACACGCTCAGCCTCCCAAGGCAACTATGCCAAGGGTCTGAAGCATCTACTGCACGATCTGGACCGGCACCGTGGGATCTATCTTTCGTCGGGATACGAGTATCCCGGGCGGTATTCGCGTTGGGACGTCGCTTCCACCTGCCCGCCGCTCGAAATCGTTTCCTACGACCGCCGCGTGGAGTTCCGGCCGCTCAACGAACGCGGGCGAAGGATTCTGGAAATCCTCTATCCCGTGCTCGCCGCGCATCCGCACTGGGAGGAATTCATTTCCGTCGGGGGCACGCTGGAAGGCCGTTTGAAGCCGCTGCCCGCGCTGTTTCCGGAAGAGGAGCGCAGTAAGCAGCCCTCCGCGTTTTCCATTTTGCGCGCGCTGACGAACGAGTTCCGCGGAGAGGAGAGTTCGCGACTCGGCCTGCTGGGGGCTTTCGGATACGACCTGCTGTTTCAATTCGAGCCTATCGAAAAGAAGCTGGCGCGCGACGGGCATAAGGACCTGCACCTGTTCCTCTGCGACGACATCTGGTTCATGGATCGCAAGAAGGAGAAGATCGAGCGCTTCCGCTACGATTTTGAGCGCGGCGAAATCTCGACCGCCGACCTTCCGCGCGACGCGGAGCGGGTTAAGCCGCAGAAGCGCGCCAAGCCGGGTCCGATTGTCTCCGACCAGACGCGGGAAGAGTACATGGCCAACGTCGAAAAAGTGCGCGAGGGCATGCGGCGCGGCGATTATTACGAGGTCGTGCTGCGCCAGACCTTCTCGACTCCCTACTCCGGCAAAGCCTCCGAGTTGTTCGAAAGCGTGCAGCGGGCCAGCCCGAGCCCTTACCAGTTCCTGCTGCAGTTCGGCGAAGAGCAGCTTGTGGGGGCGTCGCCCGAGATGTTCATGCGCGTGGAAGGCCGGCGCGTCGAGACATGCCCAATCGCCGGCACCGCGCAACGCACCGGCGATCCGCTGCGCGACGCCGATAATATCCGCGAGCTGCTGAAATCCACCAAAGAGGAATCCGAACTGACCATGTGCACGGACGTGGACCGCAACGACAAGTCGCGCGTCTGCGAGCCTGGCAGCGTGAAAGTCATTGGGCGGCGGTTGATCGAATCCTACGCCGGCCTCTTTCATACGGTGGATCACGTAGAGGGATTCCTCCAGGAGGGTTTCGATTCGCTCGACGCTTTCCTCAGCCACATGTGGGCGGTGACGCTGATTGGCGCGCCGAAGAAGGCGGCGGCGCAGGCAATCGAATCGCTCGAAAAAGATGCGCGCGGCTGGTATGGCGGCGCCATCGGCATGATCTCGTTCAACGGCGACATCAATACCGGCATCCTGATTCGAACCACCTACCTGCGCAATGGCGTGGCGTCGTATCCGGCTGGAGCAACCCTGCTCTACGATTCCGTGCCGGCCAACGAAGAACGCGAAACGCGGCTCAAGGCCACCGGCTTTTTCCGCGCGCTGGGCGGAGAACCGGTGGCGGCCGCGACGCCGGAACACAGCGCGGTGGGCGCCGGAACGCGTCTGCTGCTGGTCGATAACGACGACTGTTTCATCCACACGCTGGCCAACTATGCGCGACAGACCGGCGCCGAGGTGGTGACGTATCGCGCCGGCTTCCCGCCCGAGTTGATCGAGCGCGTGGCACCCGGCCTGATCCTGATTTCGCCCGGTCCCGGACGCCCGGTGGATTTCGGCGTGCCCGAACTGGTGAAGACAGCCGTGCGGCTGGGCGTGCCGGTGTTCGGCGTTTGCCTTGGACTGCAAGGCATTGTCGAGGCGTTCGGCGGCGAACTGGGCGTGCTCGATTACCCAGTGCACGGCAAACCCTCCACCGTGCGCCATCGCGGCATCGGCGTTTTTGAAGGCATGCCGGAGGAATTCGCGGTGGGCCGCTACCATTCGCTGTTCGCGCGGCGGGAAACATTCCCCGCCTGCCTGGAAGTGACCGCCGAATCCACCGATGGCGTGATTATGGGCGTGCGCCATCGCGAGCTGCCGATTGAAGCCGTGCAGTTCCACCCGGAATCCATTCTCACCGCCGAAGCCGGCCACGGATTGAAGTTGATGGAAAACGCCGTGAAGCTGGGCAAAGCCGCGAGGGTAGGGACGCGGTAAAAGGTAGAAGGACGGGCCATCGTCACACGCCGCGGCGGCTGCCCCACAGGTCGATGTGCAAGCGCGGGCTGAAGCGGAATCCTTCTTCCTTGCAGATTTCGGCGAGCCATTGGCCGCGCTCGGCCAGCCGCGCGTGATCGGTGCCTTCCGGCATCAGAATGACGCGCTCCCGGGGCGCAGCGAGCGCCTCCATCAATGCGCGAATTTCTTCCAGGTCGGCTGGTTTTTCGACCACGAACTTCAGTTGATATTCGTAGCGCGCCATCAGCTCCGCCAGCACCGCGGGCTGAATGCGCAGGTGGTTGTGCGGCTCTGCGAGGCTACCGCGCGGCGTTGAGTTGGACAGCTTGGGGCTGATGCTCATCAGGTCGCAGGCCACCGGCTGAAACACAGTCGCAGCCGTCTCGATGGTGATGTGCATCCCGATCGCGCGTAGCCGCTCGGTGAGTGGCACGATCTCCGGCTGGATCATCGGCTCGCCGCCGGTGATCACAACGTGGCGCGCCGGGTGTGCCTTTACTTCGTCCACGATCCGGTCTAGATCCAGGTCAACTCCCTCCGGTTGCCACGATGTATATGGCGTATCGCACCAGGCGCACCGCAGGTTGCAGCCGCTCGAGCGGATGAACACCGAAGGCACGCCCACCAGCGCGCCTTCGCCCTGGAGCGAGTAGAACAGCTCAGCGATCTTCAATGCCGGCCTCTTCGAATCCCTTGCGCCGCAGCAGGCAGGCATCGCAGTTGCCGCAGGGCCGCCCGCCGGGGCCCGGATCGTAGCAACTGTGGGTCAGGCCGAACGGCACGCCCAGTTCGCGCGCCAAGGCGACGATCTGCGCCTTGCTGAGGCCGATGAGAGGCGTGTGAATCGTCAGACGCGTGTTCCCTTCCACGCCGGCCCGCGTCGCCAGGTTGGCCATCCGTTCATATGCCTCGATATATTCCGGCCGGCAATCCGGGTAGCCGGAGTAATCGAGGGCGTTGACGCCGATGAAGATGTCGGCGCTCTCCAGCACCTCCGCCCAGGCCAGCGCGAGCGATAGGAAAATGGTGTTTCGCGCCGGCACGTAGGTCGCCGGGATGCCGTGGCTCATCTCGTCGAGCGACCGCGCCTTGGGCACAGCCAGATCAGCCGTCAGCGCCGATCCGCCGAAGACGTCGAGCCCAATCTTCACCACCAGGCGCCGCTCCACGCCCAGCGCCGCGGCCACCCGTGCCGCCGCCTCCAGCTCGAATTTGTGCCGCTGCCCGTAATCGAAAGTGATCGCGTAGCAGGCAAACCCATCACGCCGCGCCAGCGCCAGGCAGGTGGATGAGTCCAGCCCGCCCGACAATAGACAAACGGCATTTCCGCGAGTCGCCAACTGTGTGGTCCCGTATAATTATAATGTTTCATTTTACGGGCAAGCTGAAGCATGCCCCGCCATGCGAATTCGTTTCCTCACTAGCACGCCGCTCGATATTCGCCGCGGCAGCGGGACTTACGTGGGGATCGCGGTGCTGGCCCGCGCCCTCCGCGAATTGGGGCACCAAGTAGCCATCGAAACGCCGCGTGTGCATCTGCCGGTCTACACCGCCGAGCGGCTGCTGTTCAATCGCGGCCTGCGGCCCACCGCCGGTTTCGATAGCACTGTCGGCTTCGATATGGATGGCTACAGCATCGCAGGCGAGGCCGGCCACTTCGCCGCGCTCAAGGGGGTGATTGCCGATGAGGTGCGTTTTGAGCGCGGGTTGACGCGGCTCACCATGGGGATCCAGGCGCGGTGCGAGCGGCTGCACGTGCTGCGCGCTTCGCGGGTGATCGTGACCAGCCAGTATTGCGCCGCGCAGGTGCGCACTCTCTACGGCGCAACGCATCAGCCGCTGGTGGTTCCGGAATTGATCGATCTGGCCGAGTGGCGGGCGGCGCTGGCCGCCGGCAGAGCATCAGGCCCCGCCGGCCGGTTCACGGTATTGTTCGTGGGCCGGCTGTACCGGCGCAAGCGGGTGGGTGTTCTGCTGCGGGCCGCGGCCGCGCTGCATGGGCGCATCCCGGAATTGGAAGTGCGCATCGTGGGCAACGGACCGTGCGCTGCACCGCTCCAGCAGCTTGCCCGCGAGTTGAAGCTGGATGGCACGGTCACCTTTCCCGGCGACGTTTCACGAACCCAATTGGTGGAAGAGTATCGCGCAGCGTCGGTGTTTTGTCTGCCCAGTGTGCAGGAGGGTTTCGGCATCGTGCTGTTGGAAGCCATGGCCGCGGGCAAGCCGATTGTCGCGTCGCGTGCGGCGGCCATCCCGGAGGTTGTGCCGCATGCCATGCTGGTCTCGCCGGACAGCCCCGAAGCGCTGGCCACGGGCATTGAGTCGCTCTATCGATCGGCGGAGAGTTGTGCCGCGCAAAGCGAGGCCGGCGCCGTTCGCGTGGAGGAGTTCGATGCGCCGCGTGTAGCGCGCCTGTTCTGTAAGGCGATCGGCGGATAGCAGGTCTGGCCGATTCAACCGCGCACGAGCCGGCGGCCGCGCTCGAACAACTCGGCGGCGTCTTCCACCAGTTTGCGGCCGCGCTCGAACACGTCGCGGCCGGCATCCACCATGTCGGAGCTGGTCTGCACAACCGCTTCCCTGCCCTGTTGCGTTTTGTCGGAGAGGTACCGGCGGGTATCGCGTCCGCTCTTGGGCGCGAACAACAACGCCGCGGTGACGCCGATCGCGGCACCGGTCAAAAACCACGCGATGGTGCTGGCACCTTCGCCCAGCCCGTCTTTTTTCGTCTCGGAAAGGGGTTCTTCCGGCATGCGCCGCCTCCGCGGAAGCCGCGATTTGAGCGCGGCTCACAGTCTCCATTCTGCGATATCCTTGAGGCATGGCGCAAGATCCCGAGCACGACGAGGAGCCGGTTTCGAACGAAGATACGCTCGATGTCTCCCACGACCTGGACCTAGTGCCGGTCTTCTCTTCGACGACGGTGGATGCGGAAGTGGAAGGCGACCTGATTTGCGGTGTCCTTGCTAACACCGGAATTCCGGCCGTCCTATCGCGCTCGACATTCCCGAACCTGGGAGTCTCCGTGCGGGTGCCCCGCGGGAGCCTTGAAGAGGCGCAACGCCTGATCGCCGAAGCGCAAGCCGCCGGCCCCGACGCCGCTGTCGAAGCCGAACGCGCGTCTGAAGACGAGTACTGAGACTGCCGCGCGCGCCACCACAGCAGCCGCGAAGTTCCTTGCGTGTGGTGCCTTAGCAGGCGTATCCGCCGGCTGCCCGCGCCAGCTTGGGCGCTACTGAGGCTCCCTCATCCACCGCCAGCAGAAATCCGAATTGAACGGGCCGGTTGCTTTCGTCGAGCCAATCCAATCCACAAAGCCGCAGTTCGACCGCGTCGTTAAGGCCGGCAGCGGCCAGACGCATCCGGGATTGCGTGTTGTCTAACACGACGGCTTCCATAGTGATTCCGTCGTGCAGCCGAATCAACGTGTACATTCCAAGATCTCCTTGGGGAGGGTTACCTGATTTTCCACGCCAAAGGGGGAGGGCACAATACTGGCCTTGGTTATGTGCTGATCCTCTCACTGCGGCGCTAGGCTGACAAGACAACGGGCAAGCTAAAGCATGCTCTATCAATGCGAGAATGGTTGGAAATGGATCGCAGGAGTTTTATCAAGAGCTCGCTGGCGGCTGGCAGCGGCGCTCTGCTCGCCAACCAGGGGTTCACCCGTGCGGCGTCGGAGTCCGCGAAGCCGGTTTCTGGTGCCCACTTCCCGGACGGATTCCTCTGGGGAATGGCCACTTCCTCGTTTCAGGTGGAAGGCGCATGGAACGCCGATGGAAAGGGCGAATCTATCTGGGACCGCTTCTCTCACACGGCGGGCAAGATCCAGGATGGCTCGAATGCCGACGTTTCCTGCGACCAGTACCACCGCTACAAGGAAGACATCGCCATCCTCAAGCGCCTGAACCAGAAGACCTACCGCTTCTCGACTTCGTGGCCGCGTATCCAGCCCGCCGGCACGGGACCTGTCAATCCAAAGGGTCTGGATTATTACAGCCGCCTGGTGGATGCCTTGCTGGAAGCGGGAATTCGCCCATTCTGCACGATTTATCACTGGGAACTTCCGCAGGCGCTCGAAGACCGCGGGGGCTGGCCGAACCGCGATCTGGCCGGTTACTATGCAGATTTCGCAGCTATCCTGGCCAAAAACCTTGGTGATCGAATCACCATCTGGGCTCCTTTCAACATGCCCTCGACCTTTACATACTTTGGCTACGGCACTGGGTGGAATCCGCCCGGCAGGGCCAACTTCGACCTGTTTCTCAGAGCGGCCCACACCGTCAATCTGGCACAGGGCGAGGCATTCCGCGCCATCAAGGCGGCATCCGCCCAGGCCACCGTTGGCAGCGCTTACGGCATGGAGCCGGTCTATCCAAAAACAGATAGCGCAGCCGATCGCGCCGCGGCCGCACGCTTCCACGCCTTCCACAACCTCTACTTCCTGGACCCCGCCATGCATGGCGAATACCCCAGGGCTTTCGACGGCGAAACGCCGTGCGCGGCCATGGGCTTCCAGGCCGGCGATGAGAAGATCATGAAGGTGCCGTTGGACTGGCTGGGGGTCCACTATTACTGCCGCTTGGTGGTGTCGGATTCGAGCGGTGGTGCTAAGGCAGGCTCACCGAACCGCGATCCTGTTTCACGGATGCATGTCGAAGTGCCCAACGAAGGTCCGCGGACGGACGGCGGACTGGAGGTGTGGCCCCGCGGCATTTATGACCTGGTGATGCAGCTCTCGCACGATTACAACCACCCCATCATCGAGATCACGGAGACGGGCGGCAGCTACGTGGACAGTCCCGATAGCAACGGCCGCGTTGCCGATGTCCGCCGCATCGCCTTTTACCGCGAACACCTTGCGGAGTTGGCGCGCGCCATTGCCGACGGCGCCAGAGTGCGCGCCTATCACGCCTGGAGCCTGCTCGATAACTTCGAGTGGGCGCACGGCTACACGCAGCGGTTTGGTCTCACTTATGTGGATTTCCGCAGCCAGAAGCGTACCGTGAAAGACTCCGGCCTCTGGTATGGACGCGTCGCCGCCGCGAATCGCGTGGACGTGGACTGACCTCAAATGAGCAAAGTTCTGATTGCGGGCGGCGGACTGGCCGGACTGGCCGCGGCGGCCGCATTGGGCGGCGCCGGATTCGAAGTCGATCTGTTTGAAGCGCGCCCGTTTCTGGGAGGCCGCGCCACGTCCTATCCCATGCCGGCGGGCCATGGCGAATCCGAAACCGTCGACAACTGCCAGCACATTCTGCTGCGCTGCTGCGTCAATCTGCTCGACTTTTATACGCGGCTGGGCGTTCGCGACCGCATTCGCTTCTATCGCGAGTTCTACTTCCTGGAGCCGGGCGGACGCGCCTCGGTCTTGCGCCGCGGGCGCCTGCCGGCGCCATTCCACTTCACTGCCGCATTCCTGAAAATGAAATGTCTGGACATGGGAGACAAGCTGGCAATCGCGCGCGGGCTGTGGGCGATTCGCCGCGAGCGCACACGCCGGCAGGATCTGGACAAAATCAGTATGCGCGACTGGCTTCTGCAAAAGCGGCAAACGCCGCGCGCGATCGACCGCTTCTGGCGCCAGGTGCTGGTCAGCGCGATCAACGAAGACCTCGACCGCATGGCCGCCCGGCACGGCTTTCAGGTGCTCTGGCTGGGGTTCCTGGCGCGCGCCGACGCTTACGAAATGGGCGTGCCCGCGGTGCCGCTGGCGCAACTCTACGGAACCGAGGCCTGGCAGCGCCTGCCGGGTGTGCGGATGCATTTTCGCGCGCCGGTGGAAGCCATCGACGCAGGCGGCTTCGTGGTGGCGGGCGAGCGCCACACCGCCGATTTCTACATCTCCGCGCTGCCCTTTGAGCGGCTGCCAGCGGTCGGCCTCCCGGCGCCCCCGTTCGAGCATTCGCCCATCACCGGCGTCCACCTTTGGTTCGACCGCGAAGTCACCACGCTGCCACACGCCACGCTGCTCGACCGCACAATGCAATGGATGTTCAACAAGGACGGTGGGTGCTACCTGCAACTGGTGGTGAGCGCGTCGCGCGATCTGACCAACGTGTCGCGCGAGGACATCATCGATATTGCGGTGGGCGACCTGCGCCTGTACTTTCCCCGCGTGCGCGAAGCCACCCTGCTGCGGGCGCACGTGGTCAAAGAGCAGCGCGCTACTTTTTCCGCCGCGCCCGACACAGAGGCACTCCGCCCACCGGCGGCAACCCATATTGCCAACTTGTTCCTGGCGGGCGATTGGACGCGCACAGGCTGGCCTGCCACCATGGAAGGCGCCGTGCGCAGCGGGTATATCGCGGCCGGCGCGGTGGCGCGCGCCGCCGGCAAGCCCGCCGAATTCCTGCTGCCGGATATCGCGTAGGAGTGATCTGGATTGTTTTCGATACGCGCTTTGAAGAAGAAAAGCCGAGATGACTCTCGGCTCTCCAGGCTTGACAGCCCGCGCCACACAGCCTACCGGGAAGTTTTTTTCAGCAGTTTGATTTCAAACAGCTTGGGCCACAGTTTGCCGGTGACGAAGAGGCGGCCGGTAGCGGCGTCATAGGCGATGCCATTGAGCACCGCGCCATCACCTCCGACTTGGTCATTCGGGTTGAGCAGCCCGGCGCAATCGATCCATCCCACCACGTGGCCACTCTTCGGGTTGATGCGCGCGATGCGGTCCGTCTGCCACACGTTGGCATAGACTTCGCCTTTGATCCATTCCAGCTCGTTGAGGTTCTTGACCGGCAACCCATCGGCGGTGACCGTGACGCGGCCAAGCTCGGCCAGCGTTTCCGGGTCCCAGAAGCGAAGCTGCGGAGTTCCATCGCTCATGATGATGCGTTTGCCGTCTTGCGTGAGGCCCCAGCCTTGACCCGGATAGTGGTAATTGCCGCGGAGTTGGAACGTGACGAGGTCGTAGATGAAACCCTCCTGCGCCTGCCAGGTGAGTTCGATCAGGCGGTCCTTCCAATTCACGATGCCCTCGCCGAAATACTGTCCAGGCACGTCCCGCTTTTCGAGCACTTCGCCCGTTTCGAGTTTCACCTTGCGAATGGACGACTGGTTGTTCAGTCCGGTGCCTTCGTACAGGAAGCCGTTGAGGTAAAACAGCCCTTGCGTGAACGCGGTATTGTCGTGCGGGTAGGTGTGAACGACCTGGCAGGCGTACTCGGGGATGCTGCCGGCTTCGGTGGCTGGCCCGCAAGAAGCCGCCGCCAGCGCGGTAGCCAGAATCAGAAAGCGCATATGAGAATCAGCGTACCGCGAAAAGCCAACGGCGACGGCTGGGCTAGGATGGGAAGGTGGCCACCGCACTCGTGCTTTCCGCCGGCGGCATGTACGCGGCTTGGGAAGTCGGCGTCTGGAAGGCGCTGCGCGATCACATTGGAATCGACCTGGTGGTGGGCGCTTCGGCCGGGGCGTGGAATGGATGGGCCATCGCCGGTGGCGCCACCGTCGACGAGCTCGAACGCGAATGGCTGGATCCGGCGACCGGCCATATCCTCGCGTGGGGTCCGCACTCCACCGGCCTGCTACGGCCGGACGCGCTGCACCGCAAGTCGCAAGATCTCTGCGTGCGCTATCGCCCGCGCATCCCGTTCGGACTGACTGTGGTGGAAGTACCACGCCTGCGCACGCACCTGGTGCGCGATTCCGATGTCACGTGGCAACACCTGGCGGCTTCCGGCAGCATTCCCTTCTGCCATCCGCCGATGCGCATCGGCGGCAAATATTATGTGGATGGCGGCCTGCGCGGCGCGCTGCCGCTGTGGGCGGCCGAAGCCATGGGGGCCACGCGCGCGATCGCGGTGAATTCGCTTACCGGCCGGACCTTCCGAGCCTTGCATTCGCTCTTCCGCCAGCCCGCCCCCAGCCTAGCGCTCGAAGTGATTCGCATCGAGCCTTCGGAGCCGCTCGGCCGCTTGCGCGAGGCGGTGGTCTGGAGCGGGCCCACCATCGCGCGCTGGCTCGCACTGGGCGAGCGGGACGGGACGCGAGCATTTTCTCATTGAAGAATGAGCCTGGAGCCGGCAGCGAAGCGATCCGGCGCCGACGTCTCCCTTGTGGTGATGGTTCAACGCCCCGAGGCTGTCGCGCGAGTACCTAACCGTGTTGCGTACTCGTGGGTATCGGTGCCTAATGCAGACATCGCCAACCAACCCTCATAGACAGAATTACTTCGCCTGGCCACAGTTGCCAGCAACCTGTTTGATGCTCGTCACTATGAACGTGGCGTTCTGCTCAGAAGACTTGGTCCCTCTAACTTGCACTATGCTTCCCAGGTACTTGGCGAAGACGTCCTTATCCGGGCCCGCGGATTGCAGGCTAGTGATCTTGCGCATTTGATCGTCAAGCAGTACATATTGCCCATCCTGTTCGTCGATGCACCCGGACAAAGACTGTTGCCCCTTGGAATCGGATTGATTCATCGTTGGGACGCCCTGGCCCGGTTTGCCGGCGGCTTGCGCCACCAGGCCGATGAGAACCCCCAGCAGTACGACTCGGAACTTCATCTGTGCTCCTTCTTGACGGGATGCCCGCCCGCAAGATTGCAGCTCTGTGCCTTCACGTGCTCGTCAGCGATGTAGGGCACGTTGGGCTCCGCTACGATCGAGAGGCGGGCAAGCAAAATCGCCGGGTGACGGGGTGATGCAGCAGCGAAAACTGCACGTTCGGGGGCAGTATTTGCACTTGGGCGCGGTGCGTCTGCTGCCGCCGCGTCTCTTCCGGAACGAACCTTAAGGTGGCCAAGCGCGTGCTCAGGGAGTACCTATCGAGAGCGCCCACAGAAGCGCGCTGAGCCTGCGTTCTGGCACCTCCCGAAGAAAGCCATGACGCCCATCGCACTCCATGAATTAGGGTCAGACCCTCGGCCTCGGGCGGCTGTTGTCGTCGCCCATCCAGACGACGAGACGCTCTGGTGCGGCGGCTATGTACTGACCCATCCGGAGTTCCTTTGGCGGATCGTGACCTTATGCAGAGCGGCAGATCCGGATCGCGCGCCGAGGTTTCGCCGGATTTTGCGGGCACTGAGAGCGGAGGGCGAGATGGCGGATCTCGATGATGGTCCGGACCAGGCGCCGCTGCCGATCGAGCAGGTTCAAAAGACCACCGCTCGGCTGCTGGCTGGAACCAGGTACGACCTGATTTTGACCCACGGACCGAATGGTGAGTACACACGGCATCGCCGGCATGCGGAGTGCTGCCAGACTGTCGTTGAGCTTTGGCGATCGGGCATTATCGACACAGGACGATTGTGGCTGTTTGCCTATGAGGATGGGAACCTTGCGTACTTGCCTCGTGTTCGTGACGATGCCGACCGGCGGGACGTGTTGACAGAGGACGTCTGGCTCGAGAAGCATCGGCTGATTACGGATCTTTACGGGTTTCGGCCCGATAGTTGGGAAGCGCGCACCGCTCCGCGAGAAGAAGGGTTCTGGTGCTTCGATTCCGCGCCAGCAGCGGTGAAGCGCGTGGTACCCCAGGAGCGACAATCGTGAAAGTGCTTGTGCTGACCGAGTATCCGCCGTCGGCCGCGGGCTTGGCGACGCAGGGTCAGTTGCTGTGCAGGGGGCTGTGCGAAATCGGCGTGGATGTCCACCCGGTGCATTTCGAGTCGCCCCAGGAAAAGGAATGGTACTACCGCTGGTTCCAGCCGGACGTGGTGGTCGGCATAGGGTTCTGGGGCCACATTCCGCACCTGGTCCTCCACCCGCAGCAGTTTGGGATGACGGCAGTCCCATGGCTCGTGGCCGATGGCTATATCGCGGCACACCAAGAGGTGCTGAACGCTCTGCCGCTGATCCTGGTCACCTCCAATTGGGTGAAAGAGACCTACATTCGGGATGGCATCAGGGGCGACAACATCGAAGTGCTGCCGGTGGGCTGCGACACGGACCGCTTCGCGCCGCACAGCCGCGATGACCTCAAGGTCCGGGCGATTCGCGAGGCTTTGGGAGTGGCCGATGACCAGATCATGATTCTGACCGTCGGCGGCGACGCGGCTTCCAAGGGTGCCCAGGAGGTCATGCAGGCGCTGGCGCTAATCGATGCCGAGGCGCCCGGTTGGAGATATGTCTGCAAAGTCTGGCCCCAGCCCCGCACCGTCGAGCAGAACCTGATCGACCTCGAACTGGCGGCGCATCTGGGCATCGACAAGAAGGTCACTTACTCCACCAACGTGGTCTCGCACAACTTCATGCCCTACTTGCTAGCCGCCTGCGATATCTACGCTGCGCCGTCGCGGCTGGAGGGCTTCGGTATGATTCACGTGGAGGCCAGCGCCTGCGCAAAACCGGTGATCGCTATCAACGCGATGGCATTTCTCGACACGATGGTCCACGGTGAAACGGCATTCCTGGCGAAAGTAGCAGAGGAGAGAAAGATCGGTGAGGCGGTTTTCGGGGAAGGCCACGGGGTCGACGATAGCCACCGTATCGTGTTTCCAAACCCACGAACAGCGGAGTACCGCGCCAGCGTGCCCGACATCGCCAAACACCTCCTGACACTCATCGAGGACAGTGGTCTGCGGCGGAGGATGGGCGAAGCAGGCCGAAAACACGTGGTCGAGTTGTTCGACTATCGCCAGGTAGCCAGGCGTTTCCTGAAGATCATGTCCGACCGATTGGGAATTCAGTAAGGGTGACCATCCTTATGGAAGAGAAACCGCCTGCCTCCATTGAACGGGCCAAAGAGGCGGCCCTCCGCGTCCTGCTCCATAACGCGCGGGGGCCGTTTCAGGGACTGCCCCGGACCGCCGGGTGGGGATACCCGGAACCTTACACGCGGGACATCATGATTTCAGCCCTTGGCTTTCTGGCTACCGGCAACGAGGAACTTGCGGACGCGCTACGACGCACACTGGTGGCATTGGCCGCCAATCAGACGCCGCACGGCCACATCCCATCACTCGCGCATGATCCGGCTGACCGCGGTGCCAGTGATTCGACGCCGCTGTTCCTCTTTGGCCTGGCTTTGTACAGGAAATCGGCAAACGAGCCGGAGTTCCTCGATGAGGCAGCTCAGAACGCCCTGAAGTGGATGCAATACCAGAGTCCCGACGACATGGTGATGGTCTCGCAACTACCGACCAGCGACTGGCGCGACGAGCAGTGGGTGATGGGTTTTGGGCTATACGTGAACACGCTGGTTTACGCGTATCTGGTTCTTTACGGCGAGCGCGAATCCGCCGGTCGACTGCGCGG
>Ga0181517_10002582_pt1 | contig 18255 bp, 11 predicted proteins | sample PEATcosm2014_Bin_31_FD_119748 | JGI IMG/M metagenome (GOLD analysis project Ga0181517, IMG submission 119748) | Peatland microbial communities from MTU Mesocosm Facility, Houghton, MI, USA - PEATcosm2014_Bin01_30_metaG | ecosystem: Environmental > Terrestrial > Soil > Wetlands > Peat | place... | reverse complement strand
TTTGGTGCCCGGAGGGGGACTTGAACCCCCACGGCCTTGCGGCCTGCGGATTTTAAGTCCGCTGCGTCTGCCAATTTCGCCATCCGGGCAAATTCGATCTGCCTGCTCGATCTTATGGTAACCGAGCACACTGAGCCGTTTCATCGAAATCGAAAGGCGGCCAAGGTCTTCGCAGCCTTCCGCGAGGCAATGCATCCCCTCCGCGGCTGAACCACGGCTCTCTTCGAGACCGGCACCAGTATGTCCGACCCCGCAGAGGAACTCTAGCTCCGCGCTTATTGCGCTTTGCGGAAGTTGATGGTTTCACCATCCAGACGGTACTCTGCCGAGCAAATCTCTCCGCCGCAAATCATCGCTTCTCCAGCGATGAGTTGGCGGCGGGTAATGAGCCCCATGGTGCCGCAACGCGGACAGGACATGACCGCGACGAATGGGTTTTGGGCGTGACCCAGTTGGGACTGGTTTTCCAGAACGAAAACCGTACCAGGGTCCATTCTTTCGGGGATCCATTCTTCCAGAAACTGCAAGTCGGCTGACATCGTGCCCTCCGATCCAGTTGAGCTAACGAAGACGATTCCGATAGTCCGGCCGACTCCGTTTTACAACAACAGCAGGCTGCGAATGGCGTCCCGGGGGCAAAAGCCACTCCCGGGGTTGAGAACAGTGTTGTCTTGGACGTACGAATAAGTCAAACGGAATCGATGATTGAGATTGCATTTCGAGATTCCCGTGTCGAATCGCGCAACGCGGTGGTTTATTGTGGTGCGACCGTCTCCGCCTTTGCCTGGGACCCGGCAATGGCGTCAATTGCCTTGTACGTCTCTTTGTTGCGCAGGATTGCCTGGACATAGTCGCGGGTTTCGGAAAATGGAATGGACTCGACGAACTCGTCAATACCCTGATAAGGCCCGGCTGCCTCCCAATCCACAACGCGCTCATCTCCGGCGTTATAGGCGGCCAGGGCGTATTCGGTAACTCCGCCGAACTTGTCGAGCGTATGGCGCAAGTAACGGGTTCCCAGGCGAATATTGGTCGCTGGGTCGAGCAGTTGGAAAGTCTCAAAGTGCGTGCTTCCCTCTTCGCGCGCCATGGCCTTGCCGGCCGCGGGTACCAACTGCATGAGGCCGTATGCATTGGAATGCGAAATGGCATTCGGGTTGAACTCCGACTCCTGACGGATGAGGGAGGCAACAAGGTAGGGGTCGAGATTGTTCTTTGCCGACTCGGCCTTGATCGTGTCCCACCATGGCTCCGGAAACAGGATGCGCCAGTAAGGCAGCGGAATCGATTGGATGGAAGCTGTGCTGGCCGAGGGCAAAGCTCTCTTCAGGGCGCGCATGGCGCGGAACGTCTCCCCATAAGAGGCGTAGATTTGTGCTTCGGCCAGGGCGCTCCAGGACGAGGAATCCGGGTCGGCTGCAATCTCCTGGGCGACGTACTCGTTCAAACCGGCATTGGCCACCAGGCGGGCCTTGGCCAGATGCGGACTATCGGCAGGAAAGCTCGCATTCAGGGTTGGAACAGGCTGGGGCTGGAAGCGATCCAATTGCGGCACGCGTGCCGGCTGGACGTTGCCCAATGCCGCCAGCCGCTGGCGAGCCATTTGCGCATAGAAGTAGTGCTGGTAGGCGCGGACGACCGTTCGGTAATTAGCCGCCGCCAGATCGCCGCGGTGCTCCATCGACTCGTAGAGGCGGCCCCGCCAATAAATCGCCGAAACTGTTTCCTTCTCGTTGGGATAGAGGCGAATCTGTTCCTCGAAAAGGCGGGCCGCGTCGGCGAAGAGGCCCTGCCGGTAACTGAGCCACCCGGCACGCCAATGGGCGGCCGCCGCATGAGTGCTGGATGGGAAATGCGAGGCCAGATAGCTGTAATACACCACCGCCGAGGCATATTCCTTGCGCAGCAAGTACATATTGCCGCTGGAGAAGAGCGCTTCCGCCAGCCACGGGCTTTGCGGAAAGTCTGACTCCATCAGCCCAACGATGCGCTGCTGATCTTCGAAGTCGTTTCGGTTCCGGGCAAGTTCCATCAGCAAATAGAGCCGGCGTGCGCCGTTCTCGTCACGGGTATCGGCCAGACCCTGCACCTGGGCCGGAGTCAGCCGCTTCAGCTTCAGATCGCAGGCTGCCGCGGCAACGGCAAAGCCGTTCCGGGTAGCGGCATCCAGCCCCGCATTGCGAGCCAGGGCATGATACTGCTCGCTGGCGTCTTCGTAACGGCCGCCGTTGTAATAGGCATCGCCCAGGCTGCGAAGCTCCGCCATGGAAAGGCTGGTTTCAGCACCCATCGCGGTCAGCTTGGCGCGGGCAATCTCTGCTTCCCCGCTCAACGGGTGGCCCAACAGCAGGTGCTTGAAAAGGCGTTCTGCCTCCTGCGTCTGCCCTTGTGCCAATGCGACCTGGCCCTGCGCAAGCTGGAAAGCGGGGCGGTTGGCCGCAGGCTGGCTGGCCGCGGCAGCCAGAACCCGTTGCGCACCGGATGGGTTATTCATGGCCATAAATACATTGGCTTCCAACTCCGGCACATTGGCATTGAAAATACTGTCTGGATACCGGGCGGCAAAGCCGTGTAGCAGCGTCTCGGCCGCGGACTCGTTGCCCGCCTCGTGGTTGGCCTTTGCTCCCAGATAGTCCGCATAATCGGCCAGTTCCTCGCCCGCCTGCTGGGCCAGGCGCAGGTTCACTTCAGCGTCGGCGTAGCGCTTGTCGAGCAGATAGGCGTGACCAACCGCAAGGTAGGCCGCCGCTGCCGCCGCTCCCGTGTGCCGGCGTGCGTACGCTGACACGCCCGCGTAAGCAGCCGGAGTGCGCATGGTGGCCAGTTGCTGGGCCATGGGGCGCAACTCTGAGGAGGCCACAAACGCCCGCTTGAGCAACGCAAGACGTGCTGCCCGGGCCGCCCGGGCGGCGCTTCCGACGGGCTTCTTACTCTTCCTGGCGGTTTTGGCCTTGGCGGTTTTAGCTTTGGCGCTCGGCTTTTTTTGAGACTTGGATGCGGCTGCGGCTTTTTGGGTCTTGGATGAAGCAGCGGTTCCATGGCGCGGCGTTGAGTCGCCGGCAGATCGGGCGCCCATCGGCGTCACAACCATCAGCAACGCAATCGCCAAAGCAAGCCGCCGTGCTGTCGCTGAGTGGCGGAATGGAGAGAATGCAACCTGCATATCTCCACTTTAAGCTGTATCGGTCGACGTTGCCTTTGCCCATAGACAATGGGAACCCCTGCCGTTACCGAATTGAGTCCAGGCGGCCCCATCGATCCGCTCCCCGGCGCCAAGCCCTGATTCCTGAATATGGTGGCCGCGCAAGGTGCAGAAGCCACTCAATCTGACAAGCCTGGCCGCACCGAATAGACGCTCACTTGGTCCGATGCCCGTCCGTCCGTTACACTTGTTTGTTGAGAATGTCGAACCTGTCCCCGCTGAACAAAGGATTTCCGCAACCAACGCCGATGTCGACCATCCAATCAGTTGCAGGGGAACTCGAGCCGCATCCCGACGTAGCCCTGGTAGACAGGGTACGCGGAGGGGATGTGTCGGCCTACGACACGCTGGTGCGCAAGTACGAGCGCCAGATCTTTCGTATCGCCCAGCACATCACGCAGAATCGGGAAGATGCGGAAGACGTCATGCAGGATGCGTTCCTGAAGGCGTACGAGAAGCTTGAGCAGTTTCAGGGGAATTCGAAATTCTACACATGGCTGGTACGGATCGCGGTAAACGAAAGCCTGATGCGGCTGCGCAAGCGGCGCACCGGCAAAATGGTGTCGATCGACGAGGACATCGAGACCGACGAGGGCAGTGTACCGCGCGACCTGGCCGACTGGGCTCCCGATCCGGAGCAGAACTACAATCAGTCCGAACTGGCGGAGATTCTGCGCAAAACCATCCAGGGGCTTCCGCAGGGATTTCGAATCGTGTTTGTGCTGCGCGACGTGGAAGGTCTTTCCACCGAAGAGACGGCAGAGACGCTGGGCTTGAGCATTCCGGCAGTAAAATCGCGGCTCTTGCGCGCACGGCTGCAGTTGCGCGAGCGGTTGAGCCGTTACTTTCACAGGAAGAAGGGGGTTGAGAGGTGAAGTGTAAAGAATTTCTCGCCTTACTCGACGACCTTATTGACGATTCGGTATCCCCAGAAATGCGGACCGAATTGCAAACGCACCTGGGCAAATGCGGACACTGCGAAGTGGTCTTCAACACCACGCGCAAGACCATCGAAATCTACCGCTCGCATGAGATATACGATCTGCCCGCCGGACTCCGCGACCGCCTGCACGCCGCCATTATGGCGCGCTGCAAAAAAGGCTGCTGACGCCGGCCTACTCTGCCCGGAGCGCGTCAGTAGGATTGACTGAAGCTGCCCTCCGCGCTGGGAAGTAGCTTGCCAGCAGCGCGCACGCCGCAAGCACCACTGTGACCCCAAGCAGTATCGTCACGTCCCAAGTCTGCACCCCAAAGAGAAGTTTGCGCATCAGCATGGCCGCCCCAATCGATCCTGCCAACCCCAAAACCACCCCAACGGCGACCAGCCTGCCCGCCTCTTTGAAGATCAGTCGGTACACCGAACTGCGCTGCGCGCCAAGCGCCATGCGCACGCCGATCTCGCGCGTCCGCCGGCCCACTGAGTAGGCGATCACCCCATAAAGCCCCACCACGCCGAGCAGCAATGCCAGCGCCGCAAAGCCTCCCACCAGGTACGCCGACACTCGATGCAGATAGGCGGTCTGCGAGTCGTTGATGTACCGCGTCATGGTCGTGCCCTCTTCGACTGCGGCATCCAGGCTGACTTTGTGAATGGTCGAAGTCAGTAGAGGTAGCACCGTTTGCTCGTTCTGCACGGTGCGAACAATCAGGGAAAAATACGAGTCAGGACCGTGATAGAAGGGTTCATACTCTGCCGGCCACTGTTCCTGGTCCAGCGAAGCGTCTTTGAAGTCCTCCACCACCCCGACGATCTCCCTTATTGACTTCGGATCGAGGCCGATACCCCCGAACTTCTTGCCGATCGGGTCTTCTCCCGGATAGTACTTCCGAGCGAACGCCTGGTTGATAATCACCACCTGCGGCTTGGACGCATCGTCCGCGTTGGTGAAGTACCTTCCGCGCAAGAGCTTCGCATGCAGCGTTGTAAAGAACCCCGGGCTCACATCGCGCTCGTTCACTTCGTTGTGGATTCCGTTGTACGGCCGGCCCACAAACCGGATCCAATCCGTGTTGCAGTTGCAACTGACGGGCAGCATGCTGCTGATCGCCGCCGATTGCACTCCCGGCAGGTTCGACGCACGCTCAACAACCTCCCTCGCGAATGCCACCACTTTCTCGTCTTTCGCGAACTCCGGCAAGGGCAATCCGACGTTGACAGTGGCCAGGTGGTCCGCCTGGAATCCGAGATCCACGTGCAGCAGTTCAAACAGGCTTTTGCCCAGCAGTCCTGCCGCCGCGAGCAGCACCACTGCGGTCGCCAATTCAACCACCACAAGGTTGGCTCCCATGCGCCGCCACAAGGTTCCGGCCGAACCGCGACCGGCCTCCGTCAACCCCTCCCGCATCTTTGAGAGTCCCAGATGCAAGATTGGCGTGATCGAAAACAGGATCGCCGCCAATACCGCAAGGCACCCGGTAAACAAAAGCGCATGCGCGTTTAGGCCTAATCCCTGCAGATACGGCACGTGGGCCATCATGTCCCTGGTGATGAGCCCGCTCAGAACCCGCGTTCCAACATATGCAAACGCAAGCCCGGCGGCACTGCCCGCCGCAACCAGCGTCACTCCCTCGGTAGCAAACTGGCGGGCAAGCCGCACCCGCGATGCGCCCAGTGCGCCGCGCACAGCCGTCTCGCGACGACGGCTCTCCGCACGCACCAGCAGCAGGCTCGACACGTTCACGCAGGCGATAAACAGCAGCAGGCCGGCGCCGCCCAGCAGCACCAGCAGGATAGGCCGGATATTGCCCACAATCGCTTCGGAAAGGGGCATCACGCTTGCTCCCTGGCCGCGATTGGAGTCCGGATACTGCCCCTCCAACCGCTGCGCAATCGACTGCATATTGGCCAGCGCCACTTGGACAGTTGTGCCGTCCTTGAGCCGTCCGACAGCGAACATACTGTGGCAACTGCGCGTCTTCTCGCACTCGCTGACCGGCTGCAGCGGCACCCAGAATTCGGCGTTGTCCCGGAAAGCGAATTGGAAATCCTTGGGCAGCACACCCACAATCGTGTACGTCACGCCGCTCAGGGTCACCGTTTGGCCCACCACCTCCGGCTTTCCGCCAAACCGCCGCTGCCAAGTGCCGTATTTCAGCAGCACCACCGGAGTCGCCCCCGGCACGTCTTCCCCGGCCCGGAAGTCGCGCCCCAGCGCGGGAACCACGCCCAGCGTGCGAAAGAAACCGGCGCTCACCTTTTCTCCCGGCACCGGCTCGGTTCCCGAGGGCGTGTTCAATGCGTACCCGTCCCCGGTGTAACCTTCAAGCGAACTGAAGACGGTATTCATCCGCTTCCAGTCAACGTAATCGGGATAAGAGAGGTTGCCGCGTGGAAACAAGGCCAGGCTCTCCGTCACATCCATCAACCCTGTCGGGTTGGAGTAGGGCAGCGGTTTGATCAGCGCCGCGTCAACAAACGCAAAGATGGCCACGCTGGCCCCGATACCCAAAGCCAAAATCAGAATCGCCGTCACGGCAAACCCTGGATTCTTGCGCAGTTGCCGCAGAGCAAAACTAAGATCCTGTGCAACGGTTTCAACGCCGAACCCGACCACGTCGTGGCTCCGCTCCTTCAGCCGTGTTGGGTTGCCGAGCCGCCGTATCGCGGCATAGCGTGCCGCTTCCGCCGTCATTCCGGCGGCCAACAACTCCTTCTCCGCCTGCTCGCGGTGGAAAGCCATCTCCTCATCCAGTTCGCTGCGAAACCGCTTGCGGTTGAAGAGAATCGAAACCTGCTTGATAAATCGAGTAATTGACGTCATTTTGCCCCCGGCATATTCAGTTGGTAAGTGCGGACGGATCCGCCCATGGCCCACCTACTCGGTGCGCAAGGCTTCTACAGGACTTACCGAAGCGGCGCGGCGCGCCGGGATAAAGCTGGCAAGCATGGCCGCGGCCGCCAGCGTAACAGCTACTGCAGCCAGCGTGGGCACATCCCACGCCTGCACTCCAAACAAAAGCTTGCGTATCAGCAGCGCAGAACCGATCGAGCCTGCCAGTCCCACCGTTACACCTACCGCAACCAAGCGGCCGGCTTCGTTCAGAACCAGCCGATAGACAGAGTTCCTCTGTGCGCCCAACGCCATGCGCACACCAATCTCGCGCGTCCGCCGGCCCACCGAGTAGGCGATCACTCCGTAAAGCCCAACCACGCCCAGAAGCAACGCCAGCGCTGCAAAGCCTCCCACCAGCCATGCCGAGGAACGATGCAAATAGGTCGAAGGCGCATCGTGGATCTTCTGGTTCATGGTCATCGGCTGAAAGAGTGCCATTCCCGGATCGATAGCATGAATGGTCGACTCCAGCGATGGCAGCAGCGCCTGCTCATCCTGCGCGGTGCGCGCCAGGACCACAAATCCCGTGTATGGTTTTTGATTGAACGGCAGGTAAATTGCGCTCCTGGGCGCCGCGTCCAGTTGCCCTTCCTGGATGTCATTGATGAGCCCCACAATGACCATCGGAGACTTCACGTCGTCACCGAATGCAATTTGCTGTCCCACTGGGTCTTCGCCGGGAAAGTACTGCTTCGCCAAGGCCTGGTTCACAATCACGACCTTGAGCTTCGACGAATCCTCATCGTCCCTGAAGTAGCGCCCGCTCACCAGAGTCGACTTGAGGGTTGTCCAGTAGCCTGGGCTCACGTTCCGAACCGCAACCTCGTTGTGCTCTCCGTGGTAGGGCCGGCCCATGATCCGAATACCAGAGGTCCAATCGCCGTCCTCGATGGGCAATTTGGTGGTGAGGCCCACCGACTTCACTCCCGGCAATGCTCCCGCGCGCGCCACAATCTCGCGCCCCAGCGCCACTCGCTGCTCATTCTTGCTGTACTTTTCCGGTTGCGCTTCCACATGCAGCATCGCAATGTGATCCGGCTGCAAGCCGATATCTGCATGCAGCAGTCGATAGAAGCTCTTGCCCAGCAGGCCCGCGCCCACCAGCAGCACCATCGCCGTGGCCAGTTCCACTACCACAAGATTGGCTCCAAAGCGGCGCCAAACCACACCCGCCGCCGTCCTGCCGCCCTGTGAAAGGCCCTCCCGGATCTCGGTGAATTGCAACCGCGCAATGGGAGTAATCGCAAACAACGCCGTGGCAAGCACCGCCAGTGCACATGCAAAGGCGAGCACATGTCCATTGAGCCCGAGTCCCTGCAGATACGGCATGCTGGCCATCATGTCTTTGGGGATCAGTTTCCCCAGCAGGCGCATAAACTGCAGCGCGCCTGCCACTCCCAGCAAGCAGCCAATTCCCGCCAGCATCATGCCCTCGGTAACAAACTGGCGCACCAGGCGTCGCGGCGACGCACCCAGCGCGCCCCGCACTGCTATCTCGCGCTTGCGGCTCTCAGACCGCACCAGAAGAAGACTCGCCACGTTCACGCTGGCAATCAGCAGCAGCAAACCGGCCCCGCTCAGTAACACCAGTAGAATCGGACGAATCTCTCCGACAACCACTTCGGTTAGCGGCAACATGTTTGCTGCCTGCTCGCGATTCGAATCCGGATACTGTCGTTCGAGGCCTTTGGCAATCTCCTTGATGTCAGCGAACGCCGTCCCGAATGTCACACCATCCTTGAGCCGCGCAATTCCAAACAGGTTGTGACATCCACGCATTTTCTCGCACACGCCGGTACTCTTTTCGATGGCCCAAAAATCCGCAGGCTCCGCCGGAGCAAAATGAAACTCTCGCGGAAGCACGCCAATAATCGTGTACGGGTCGCCATCCAGCACTACGCTCTGTTCCAGAACACCCTTGCTGCCGCCGTATCGTTTCTGCCATGCCGCATAACTCAACAAGACAGTACGCGCCGGTGCCGCGCCATCCTCGCCGATATAGAAATCGCGGCCGATTACCGGTGTGACGCCCAACGTACGAAGAAATCCCGCGCTCACTCTCGCGCCATCGGCCTGCCGCAATCCTTCAGGCGTCTTCATCATGAATCCGTAAGCCGCAAAAACATCCAGCGAGCTGAAGACCTTGTTCTCCCGCTTCCAGTCGACGTAGTCCGGATACGAAAGATGGAACCTGGGACCGATTGGAATGCTCTCAAACAGAATGACCAGCCGCGACGAGTCCTTGTAAGGCAGCGGTTTGATCAGCGCCGCGTCAACAAACGCAAAGATGGCCACGCTGGCCCCGATACCCAAAGCCAAAATCAGAATCGCCGTCACGGCAAAACCCGGATTCTTGCGCAGTTGCCGCAGAGCGAAGCTCAGATCCTGCACTACGGTTTCGAAGCTGAATCCAACCATCTCCTGGCTCCGCTCCTTCAGCCGTGTTGGGTTGCCGAGCCGCCGTATCGCGGCATAGCGTGCCGCTTCCGCAGTCATCCCGGTGGCCAAAAATTCCTTCTCTGCCTGCTCACGGTGGAAGGCCATTTCCTCATCCAGTTCGCTATAAAACCGCTTGCGGCAGAAAAGCAACGAAAGCTTCTTCAAGAGTCGGGTCAATGGGTTCATCTATGCCTCCTGCGCGTCTTTGAGCACCCGGCCGATGGCCGCAATCATCTGTTCAAAATCCGAGAGTTCAATTCCTAGCTGCTTGCGTCCGGCGGCGGTCAGCGTGTAGAAGCGCGCGCGCCGGTTGGTCTCGGTCATCTTCCACTCTGCCTTCACCCAGCCCTGCAGCAACAACCGTTGCAGCGCCGGATAGAGCGACCCCTCTTCCACGGTCAGCACATCGTCGGAGAGTCGCTTGATAGAGAGTGCAATCCCATAGCCGTGCAGCGGAGCGCGGGTAAGCGTCTTCAGGATGAGCATGTCGAGAGTGCCGGGCAACAGGTCTGGTTTTCGCGCCATGAATGTATATATAGATTGTCTATGGGTAGAATGTCAATGGAAAGAATCGCACCGCCCCGTGTTCCCAGCACTGCTGAGTACGCGAACGCCGGCCTGCCGGTTCGCTGGCAGCCCACCCGCCGCATGATTTACCCTCAAACTCGTTATGCATTTCAACCGCGCACTCCTCATCCCCACCCTGGCCGCGACCTTCGCCGCCTTGGCCCTCGCTCAACAATCCACCAAGCCGGACGATTTGCCTGACTCTCCCCAGGCAACCGGCGCTGCGCTGACCGTTCCCAACGGCCCAACGGTCGTAATGGACACTTCCATGGGGCGCATTACCTGCCAGTTCTATCAAAAGCAGGCGCCCAAGACCGTAGCCAACTTCATCGCCCTGGCCGAAGGCACCCGCAGCTGGATCGACCCCAACACCAAGCAGGTCCAGCGCAACAAGAAGTACTTCGACGGCACCATTTTCCATCGTGTCATTCCCGAGTTCATGATCCAGGGCGGCGACCCAACCGGCACCGGCGTGGGGGACCCCGGCTACGCCTTTGAAGATGAGATTGACCCAAACCTCAATTTCGACCGCCCCGGCAGGCTGGCCATGGCAAACAGCGGCCCCAATACGAACGGAAGCCAGTTCTTTGTTACTGAAGCGGCTTACAGCTCACTCAATCAGCACTACAGCCTCTTTGGCCAATGCGATGAACCCAGTGTGCAGGTAGTCAAGGCCATCGCCCGCGTGGCGCGTGACCGCGACGACAAACCATACACCCCGGTGGTGCTGAAGAAAGTAACCATTGTTCGCCAGGGCGATCCCATGCCGCCCCTGCCAGCAACCGCTGCCCAGAAACCGTAGTCTGACCCTTCTTCACTTCACATAACAGGCTTTCCCAGGTCTCGTCCGTCACAGCGGCAGACATCGGAAGCCTCGATATTCAGGAGCATTCATGGCACTTGCAAAAGGAACCTACGCCGTCTTCACCACCACCGAAGGCAACATTACCGTCCGCCTCTTTGAGGCCGATGCGCCGGTCACCGTCAAGAACTTCGTCGAGCTTGCCGAGGGAAAGAAGGAGTGGGTCCACCCCACAACCCGCGCCAAGTCAACCGACAAGCTGTTTGATGGAACCATCTTCCATCGCGTCATTCCCGACTTCATGATCCAGGGCGGCGATCCCGCCGGCACCGGCATGGGCGGACCCGGATACCGCTTTGAAGACGAAACCAAGGGCTCGCCGCACAAGTTCGACAAGGCCGGCAAGCTGGCCATGGCCAACAGCGGCCCCGGAACCAACGGATGCCAATTTTTCATCACGGTAGCCGCCACGCCCTGGCTCACCGGCAACCACACCATCTTCGGCGAAGTAGTTGAAGGCCAGGAGATCGCCAACAAGATTTCGCTGGTCCCCCGCGGCGGCCAAGACAAGCCCAAGACGCCCGTGGTTCTGCAGTCTGTGGTGATCGAGAGAGTAGCTTAGGCGTAGTCGGTCGCGCCATAAAAACGCCGTGCCCCATCCTTTCCGCTCCTTTCTGCGAAAAGGGTGGGAAACCTCGGCTCATCGCTCTCGGCACAAACCAAGAATGGCCTCGCCAAATCGCTCCACCTTCGCGGGGCCAATTCCATCGATCTTGAGCATCTCGTTGGGGTTTTTTGGAAGCTCCGCAGCCAAGGCGGTCAACGTCCGATCGTGCAGAACCAGGTAGGCAGGCACACCCAGCCGCCTGGCTTCAGCTGCGCGCCACTCCTTGAGCCGCGCAGCAACCACTTCGCCTTCCGCTGTAAGCTGCCGCGGCGCCACAGCCGTCCCCGCTGATTTTCCTGGGACCGTCTTCGCCGCAGCGGCCTTCGGCTTCTTTGCGCGTGCACTGGCTGCCGTTCGCATCGCGAATTCTTCAACCAAACCGTCGCTGATCAGCAGGGCAACTGGAGTGCTTTCCCGCAGTTCAAGTCCCGTCTCCGTCAGCCGCACTTTACGGAAGCGTCTGACTTCTCCATCCTTCTCGTATTCCGCATCTTCAATGCCGATAAGCCCTGCACGCAACATCGCATCCAGCAGCCCATCAAACTCGCTGCGGTCCAGCCGTCCCGAGGCATCGACCGCACGCTGCAAGGTTCCAGCCGCCTTGTAATCCACCGGACGCAGCTCATCGGCAATCATGTAAACCATCACCAGTTCCGCGGCCGTCGGCCGCCGGAACTGGCGCAGCACCGCCCCCGCCGGATCGCATATGTCGCAGATGCCACAAGGCCGGCTGGCGTCTTGAACATCTCCAAAGTGGCGCACCAAGGCGGCCATCCGGCACTCGGGCGAAGTGGTAAATCGCAGCACTTTTTCAAACTGCTCGGCGCGGAACTGGGCCTGGATCGTGTAGGTCTTCTTCCATCCAGCACCGCCTGCCGCAACATTTCCGCCAAAGTCCACCCGCGCCCCGCCGTGAATTTCGAGTTTCTCCAGCGCCTTGTCGAACTCCTCTTCGCCGAGTTTGGACGCAGCCCGCAGTTCCTCCACCGGTTGAGGTTCATCTCTAAGTCCCCGAAAAACCTGGGTCAGGTGATCTGCGGGCGGGTAGTCACGGTTGAGAAAGAAATCGTGGGTCCTCTGGTCCGCATAGGAGTGCATCAGGTAGGTCCGGCTCAGCGCGCCATCGCGGCCCGCACGGCCAATCTCCTGGTAATAGCCTTCGAGGGTGGCAGGCAACCCCGCATGAATCACGGTCCGAATATTTGCCTTGTCGATTCCCATCCCGAAAGCGATGGTCGCCACCACCACCTCAAGTTCCCCGGCCTGAAACGCCGTCTGCACGCGCTCGCGCGTCTCCGCATCCAGGCCCGCATGGTAAGCCGCTGCGGGAGTGATGCGCGCCAGCTCTTCCGCCAGTTTCTCTGACTGCTTGCGCGATGTGGCATACACGATGGCAGGCCGGCGCTCCGCTACGGCAAGCAGGCCGCAGATAGCCGCTGGCCGCTCGGGCATTGAAACCTCAACCACCTCGACGGCCAGGTTGCTTCGCCTGAAGCCGTGAATAAACTTGACCGGCTCGACCATCCCCAATTGCGCGAGGATGTCAGCCTGCACAGCGGGCGTTGCCGTGGCCGTAAGCGCCAGCACCGGCGCAGGCCGCATCGCCGGCAAGTATTGGCCCAGCATCCGATAGTCGGGCCGGAAGTCGTGCCCCCACTGCGAAATGCAATGCGCCTCGTCGATCGCAATCAGCGCCAGTTTCCGCTTGGCCAGCATCTCGGGAAAGCCCGGCACACGCAGCCGTTCCGGCGCGATAAAGAGAAATTGCAGCGTCCCCTGCAAATAGTCCACACAGGCCTGCCGTGCCGCGCCGCGATCCATTCCCGAGTGGACCCTGGCCACCCGCAGGCCCAACGCAGCCAGCTTCGCCGCCTGGTCTTCCATCAGCGCAATCAGCGGGCTGATCACCAGCGCCGTTCCGCCGCGGGCAAGGGCCGGCAACTGATAGCAAAGCGACTTCCCTGCCCCGGTGGGCATCACCAGCAGCAGGTCCCGGCCCTCAACGGCCGCACGGCAAACCGCCTGCTGCCCGGCTCTGAACTGCGCGAACCCGAACGCCGAGCGCAGCAATTCAGTCAACTTGTCCGGATTGGAGGGAGTCATCAATTGGTTTGGATAGCAACACGAAGAAGGCCACGCGGAACCGCGGTAGCTTCCTTTCCAACATTACAGGAACTTGGCCGCCCGCAGCGCACCCTGAAATCTGACCCGCATCCCCAAACACACTGGGCAGAAATGTCGCGAATATCGCCGGTAAGACTGCAAAATCGAGCCGATCTCCCTTGATTTCCACCGATGCGGAGTTCCGGCCTCCCTTATCCACAAAAAGCCCGTTTTCCCGCCGTTGACCCTGCCTTCCGGGCTGCTTAGAGTCTGTAATTGGAGGGCTGTTTTCCCCGCTGCGAGACTCAACGGGGAGCCCAGTCCTGCCAAGATCGAAGCACGCCAACAAGGTCCCAGGAATCCGGAGAGAACATGCTGAAACTGAAGAAGATCCACATTCTCGGCTTTAAGAGCTTCTGCGACCGCACGGAGCTGACCGTGCCGGGAACAGGGATTGCCGTGGTGGTGGGGCCGAACGGGTGCGGCAAATCCAACATTCTGGACGGGGTTAGCTGGGTGTTAGGCGAGCAGAGTGCAAAAACCCTGCGCGGCGCCAACATGCAGGACGTGATCTTTGCCGGAACCCGCGACCGCAAGCCGCTGGGCATGGCCGAAGTGACCATCACCATGGTCGATCCAGCCGCCTACGAGGGGCCGGTTCCAGTGGAGCCGGAGGTACAGGTAGACCACGACGGCCCACTCGACTGGGACGAGAACGAAGTCCGCCGCCAGAGGGCAGCCGAGGCAGAAGAAATCATCGCCAACGAGCAGCCCGGGCAGGTTTTCGAAGAAGATGCCGTTGAAGGCACCGTCCAGCAGCAGGGAGTCTCTGAAGGGCCCCAGCCCGTGGTGCTCAAGATTCGCCGCCGCAAGTTCCAGCGCACGCCGCAAAAGGGCGAAATTGTCATCACCCGCCGCCTCTTCCGCACCGGGGAGAGCGAGTACCTGCTGAACGGCAAGCTCTGCCGCCTGCGCGATATCCAGGACATCTTCATGGGCACCGGCCTGGGCCCGGAGAGCTACGCCATCATCGGCCAGGAGCGCATCGGCCAACTGCTCAGTTCCAAGCCCCACGACCGCCGGGCAATTATCGAAGAAGCCGCGGGCATTACGCGCTTCAAGACCAAGAAACGGCTGGCCGAGCTGCGCCTAGAGAGCGCCAAGCAGAACCTGGCCCGCGTTGACGACATCTTTGAAGAAGTCACGCGGCAGATGAACAGCCTCAAGCGGCAGGCCGCCAAGGCAGAGCGCTACGCTGCCGTCCGCGACGAACTGCGCGGCCGCCTGCGCGTGGTGCTGGCCAGCCGCATGGCGCAAATGGATGCAACCCAGACCCGGCTCGATCAGGAGATTGCCGGGCTGACCGAGAAGATCAACGGCGCGGCAGTGGAGATTGAGCAGCAGGAAGCCAGCCAGCACACTCTCACCGAGCGCGGCTACGAACTCGACCGCGAAGGCCAGGATGCGCAGACCCGGGCCAATGAAGCAGCCGTCGAATTGGAACGCGCCAAAGCCCGCGAGCGCTCCAACACCGAGCGTGTAGCCGAGTTGGAAGCGCGCATTGTGGCGGCCAGCGCGGAGTTAGACGCCACCCGTACCCAGTTGGCTGGCATCGCCGAGGAGCGGAAGCAGCAAGGCTCGTTCCTTGAAACGGCTGCCGGCGAGGCCAAGGCTTTTCGCCAGAATGTTGAAACCCGCCAGCACGCCGCGCGTACGGCTGCCGAAGAGGTTTTCAGCGCCGAACGGCAACTGGAAGCGAGCCGTCGTCACGCCATGCACCTGCTCACGCTGGCCGGCAACGCCCGCAACCACACCGCCCAGGGAGAAGAGAGCTTCTCCGCCCTGGAACGCGAGGCGGATCGGCTGCAGGCCGAAATTGGCCAAGCCAAAAACGAGCTTGAAAATCTGGGCGTCCAGAGCGGACAGGCCCGTTCGCGCTCTGAGTCTGCCGCCGAAGCGCTCAAGCGTCTTGAAGGCGAGATTGCGGCCCTGCGCGAGGGCCTGCAGGCGCGCCGTGCCGAGGAAAATGCGTTGCGCGCGCGCACCAACCAGTTGCGCGGTGAACAAGCCTCCGTCACCGGCAAACGCGATTCGCTGGGCGCGCTCATTCGCAATCACGGCTACGCCACCGACACCGTACGGCGTTTGCTCAAGCCCGGCGCACTGGCTGAAGGCATGGCCCCCGTCGGTACGCTGGCCGACTTCATTGAGGTAACCGGCGCTTACGAAGGCGTGGTGGACGAGTTCCTGCGCGAAGAGCTCAACTATGTTGTCGTCGAAAGCTGGGTTGCCGCGGAACAGGGCGTAAGGCTGCTCAAGTCCGGCGTCGACGGCCGCGCGACCTTTTTGATTCATCCCGCCGAGCAGGCTGCCCTTTTTGACGAGGGCACAGAAGCCATCAGTGGCCCCGGCCTCACTCCGTTGAAAGACTCCATCAAGGTCCTCAACGGCTTTGGCGGCTCTCTGGAGTCCATTCTTCCCAAGCTCAAGTATGGCTACCTGGTTGAGAATTCCGGCGAAGCTCAACAGTTGGCCGCGAGCTATCCTCATGCCTATTTCCTCACCAAAGAGGGTGAGTGCTTTCACAGCGCGACGGTAACCGGCGGCAAGCCGGCCAGCGAAGGACCACTGGCTCTGAAGCGTGAACTGCGCGACGCAGAGACCAAGCTGGCGAATTTGGAGACCGGCCTGGCCCAGGCTGAGAATGAAGCCGCCGCCTTGACCCGCACCATTGAAGAGATGACCGCGCAACTGGAAGAGAACAGTGAGGCCCGGCGGCTGGCGGAACGCGAATCGGCCGACCTGGGTGCGGCGCTCAAGCAAATGGAGTCCGAGACGCAGCGCGTCGAACGGCGTCTGCAGGAGTGGACCTCGCAAGCCGCTCGCAACAAGGACGCGAGCGATGCAAAGCAGGCCAGCATCGCCCAGAACCGCGAAGAGACCATTCGTCTGGAGGCCGAACACGCCGCGGCTGAGGCTGGTCTGGACGAGTTGCAAGCTCAGTTGGCCATCCTGCGCCAGGGCCGCGAAGATATGCAGCAGGAGGCGGCACAGTTGACCGCCGAGCTCGCCGGCCTTGAAGAGCGCCGTCGCGGGGCTGAAGCCGCCTTCCAGCGCATTGACCGCCTGCACGCCGATCTCGAGCGCCGCGTGCAGTCCATCGACCAGCAGCGTACCGCAGCCGAGAGGGAACGCGAGCAGCGCATCAACGAAAGCACCGGCCTGGCCCAGCGCGAGCAGGAACTGGCAGCCGTGCGCGCCGAGGCGCTGACGCTGGCGCAAGTCTCATCAAGCCAGGCGCAGGCGCTCCGCCAGCAACTGGCGGCCATGGAGGCCCAGCTCAAGACCGGCCGCGCCGCGCTGGACCAGATGCGCGAGAACCGCGCCACCCGCCAAAGCGAAGTGGCCAAGCTAGGCGCCGACCTGGAACACCTTGAGGCCAGTTGCCTGGCCGAGGTCAACGTCGAGGCCGCTGTACTGCGAGCCGACGAAGCAATCGTTCACCTCGGCGAAGAGGAACTCGCGACCGAGGAAGAAACCTGCCGCGGTCTCAAACAACGCATCGAGCAGATGGGGCCCGTCAACATGATGGCTCTCGACGAGTACAAGGAGACTGCCGAGCGCCATGGCTTCCTCGAAACGCAGCGTACCGACCTGATGGAGTCCATCGAGAACACGCAGGAGACCATCAAGGAGATCGACCGCATTTCGCGGACCAAGTTTGATGAGGCCTTCGCCAAGATCAATGAGAACTTCGGCCAGGTCTTCACCCGGCTCTTCAAGGGCGGACAGGCCTTCCTGCGGCTCACTGATGTTGAAAATCAGGCCGAGAGCGGCCTGGAGATTGTGGCCTCGCCTCCAGGCAAGAAGCTGCAAAACGTGCTGCTGCTCTCCGGCGGCGAAAAGGCGCTCACCGCCCTCGCCCTGCTGGTAGGCATCTTTGAATTCCAGCCCAGCCCCTTCTGCGTGCTCGACGAAGTGGATGCGGCGCTCGACGAAACCAACGTGGGCCGCCTGGCCGACCTGTTGTATTCACTGAGCAAGGACACGCAATTCCTGCTGGTCACGCACTCCAAACGCATGATGCACCAGGCAGACATGATTTATGGGGTGACCATGCAAGAGCCCGGCGTGTCGAAGGTCATCAGCATGCGCCTCAGCGACAAGGAGCAGCAGCGGGCCACGGCGTAGGCCGAGCGGGCTGTCGGCGGGGGTTGAACGAGGTCGTGAAACCGATCCTTTTTCTACCCCTCCCCCTCCCCCGGATTCTGGGCATAAAATCCTTACTTTCAATAGGATATGGCGAAGTTGCAGCTCTAAACTCTTCATTCTGCTGGGGTTCGCCGCAGAATCGTCTTGGCAAAGGAGTTACGGGCATTTTCTCGTCTTTTGAGGCTTTGAAGACGACCATCTCCCTTCTTGAGGCACGTTGTCGTTGCTCACCAAGGCCGGAAAAACACTATGAAACCATTGTGCGCCGGGCGATGGTAATTATCTGCAAACTGACGGCAGTTTTTTGGAGTGGCGTTGGAATCGACGTCGGCAAGTGCTTTGGCAATTTTGCATGATTCTAAGAATGCTCCTGGACCCTGTGGCGATTGTTGGGAGTACTCCGTGGCTGGGAGGAGTTTGTGCTTTCCCA
>Ga0181517_10002580_pt1 | contig 18259 bp, 12 predicted proteins | sample PEATcosm2014_Bin_31_FD_119748 | JGI IMG/M metagenome (GOLD analysis project Ga0181517, IMG submission 119748) | Peatland microbial communities from MTU Mesocosm Facility, Houghton, MI, USA - PEATcosm2014_Bin01_30_metaG | ecosystem: Environmental > Terrestrial > Soil > Wetlands > Peat | place... | reverse complement strand
GTCAACTGGGCCGGGGTCAATTCCGGACCGTCCCAGCCCTCCTTGGCGGCTTCAATGTGGATCTCGCCGGCAGACTTCGTCGATTGCAGAATGACCTGGGCCAGGCCGTTAAAGAGCGAGCGCTGCGATGCCTTGTCGCCCTGCTGACAGGTGGGGTCGCCGTTGCCAACGCCGATGAGCGCGCCATCGCCGGATACCTTGAAGCTGATGAGGCTGTCGGCTGTGGGGACCGGGCGGCCGTTCTTGTCCAGCGCTTCGACCTTGAGGACGGCCACGTCTTCGCCATCGGCATTGATCTCCGTGCGGTCGGCCGAGAGTCTGATCGACGCGGCCGGGCCGGTGGTCTCCCGTTTTTCAGTCAGGACGAGTTTGCCGCCTTTATAGGAACGGGCTTCGATGGAACCGGGCTCGTACTTGACCTTCCATTCGAGGTGTCCAAGATGCGGAACCTTCTGCCGGCCTTGGCTCTTGCCGTTGAGAAAGAGCTCGACCTCTTCCAGATTCGAGTGCACCCAAACCGGGATCACATCGCCTTCCTTGCCTTCAAAGTTCCAGTGCGGGAACAGGTGCAGCGCTGGCTCGCGGCCCCACCACGCTTTGTAGTAGTAGTAGGAATCCTTGGGGAATCCGCACAGGTCCAGAACGCCGGTCAGCGAGTTGATGTTGGGCCAGCCATACGGCACCGGTTCGCCGCGATAGTCGAAGCCGGTCCAGAAAAAACCGCCCGCTTCCCACTCACGGGTGGCGTAGAACTTCCATGTTTTTTCTGCCGTCTCGCCAAACTCTGGAACGTTGACATCGTAGGCGCTTAGGTTATTGCGCAGAGGATCGGTGAAATAGACGCCCCGGGTGGCAAATGCGCAGGAGGTCTCAGAGCCGTAAACGGGCCGCGTGGGATGGCGCTGGTGGAAGCCGTCGGGGTACTTCAGGTTGTAGTTGAAGCCGATGATGTCCAGCGCGTCGGACGGGCCTTTCTCGTTGGTGTCGTTGACGGCGGCGGAGACCGGGCGGGTGGGGTCGAGCCGGTGGCACAGGCGGACCATCGTTTCCGCAATGCGCGCTCCTTGCTCTGCTTCTTCGCTTTGCAGCATCCACTCTTCATTACCGATGGACCAGAAGATCACGCAAGGCGAATTGCGGTAGCGCTTGACCATGGCCTCGAGTTGCGCCAGGCCTTCGGGGCTGGAACTCATCTGGCGGGTCTCGCACATCACCATCAAGCCCATGCGGTCACAGCCCTCCACCCACTCCGGCGTGGGGAAGTTGTGCGAGGTGCGAACGCCGTTGCAGCCCATCTCCTTGAGGATACCGAGGCGAAACCACTGCAGCGCATCGGGGATGGCGGCGCCCACGCCGGCATGGTCCTGGTGATTGCAGGTGCCCTGAATCTTGATGGACTTGCCGTTAAGGAAGAGCCCATGGTCTGCATCGAAGCGGATGGTGCGGATGCCGAAGCGGATTTGCTCGGCGTCCCGCGGTGTGCCGTTCGTGGTTACGGTCACCACGGCCGAGTAGAGATTCGGCGCATCGACGGACCAAAGCGCCGGGTCGGCGATGGTGGCCGAGGCGGCGAATGAGGCTGAACTACCGGGTTCGACAGATTGCAGTGCGGCCTCTGCGGTGGTCACGGTTTTGCCGGCGGCATCGAGGATTTGCCAGGTAACTTTGGCGCTCTCGGCCTGCTTGCCCTCGTTCTCTACAACCGTCGCGACAGCGAGCGTGGCCGAAGTGCCGTTCACCGTGCTGCGGACATAGCTCTCGCACTTGCCGAGGTGCAGCGCATCCGTCTTGGTCAGCCACACATGGCGGTAGACGCCCGCGCCCTCGTAGTACCAGCCGTCGCCCTGGCTGGCGTCGACGCGAAGGGCGATGTAGTTCTTGTGGCCGTAGGTGAGAAAGTCCGAGACGTCAAAGTGGAAGGGTGTGTAGCCGTTGTCGTTGCGGCCGATATAGCAGCCGTTCACAAAGACCAGGACGCTGCGAAAGGCGCCGTCGAAGTCGATGGTAATGCGGCGCCCGGCGTCGCTGGCCGGAATATCGAATTCGCGGCGATACCAGCCGATGCTGTTTTCGGGATACTTGCGGCCGATAGGCTTGTAGCCGTGCATGAGCAGATCGTCGTCGTGAACGAAGGGCAGCTCGACCGACCAGTCGTGGGGCAGGTTCAGGTTGCGCCATTGCGAGTCGTCGAATTTTTCCTTGGCGAACGAGAAGTCGCCAGTCTTCGCGAAGTCGCCCTCGGGCGACTCCCACGCGCCGCGAGTCTTGCTGAAGTTGAGGTCGCGCGCCGGGTCGCTGGCGTGTCCGAAGCGGAATTTCCATCCGAAGTCGAAGAGAAGGTGCTCGCGCGGCGTTACGGCTGAGAACGATTCGGCTGAAGCCGGTCCTTGCGATCCGGCAAGCAATGAGGCCGCTCGGCCCCAGGCAGAACGTGCAGCGAGAGATGTAGCAGAAAGAGCCAGGCCGGAAGCGAGCAGGTTACGACGAGAGATTTCGTGCATTGATGTCACCAGTTTCGAGTTTGATTTTCAACTTGTGGATCTTTTCGATTGAGGGTCGTGGTTGCGAATATTTTGACCGAACAATGACGGGCTCGGTAGTGGGAGCTGACTTCCCCACTGATGCTGGGGGCCCCACCCTCACGACGCCTTTGTTTTTGTCGATAGGGTCCTGTCCCGGATGCTCCTACCATAATTGCGGCTGTCATTCTGAACGAACGGGGTCCCCAAACGCTTTTCAGTTTGGGGGTGGTGAGTGAAGAATCTGCTTTTGCCATCTCCGAGTTCTGATACGAACTTCTGGGACACCACGCTAGGGTGGGATACCTCAAAACCTCAATGACCCAAGTTCCGGTTCTTGTTTCTTTTTAGGGTGGGAAACCACCACCGCTGGGTACGGCATCTCTGGTTCCGCTCAACCAATGCCGGACGGGCCCATCGATTTGAAAGTTCTCTCAAAAGAAAAGCCCCGCAATTGCGGGGCTTTTTCGCCTTGCCTCGAGGCCCAATCTTAACGCCCTGTGGCTCTCACATTCATCGAGCTGAGCTTGTTGCGGGCCTGTGCCGCCTCGGGAGTCTGCGGATGGCGCTGGATGAGCAGTCGCAATTCGTGAATGCCGGCATCCTTCTTGTTCATCTGCAGCAGCGAAAGTCCCTTGCGCAATTGCGCGGCTGATGCCTTGGTGCTGCCGGGGAATCCTTCCAAAACGGCGTTGTAGGATTTCACCGCGTCGGCATAGTTCTGTTGCCGGTATGCGATCTCGCCCAGGTAGAACTGCGCGGTGCCGGCAAGGTCGTCCATCGGGTAGTAGTGAATCACATCCTGAAACTCGCCCGAAGCCACGTCGTATTTGGCCGCGTTGTAGTCGCGCACGCCGGCCTGAAATGTCTCCTTCAGAGGCGGAATCTGGCTGGCTGCCGGACCGGGGGCAGGGGGCTCACCCGTCGGCGCCACGCCACTCGGGGCACCGGGCGTCGCGTTGGGTTGTGGCTGCAGATTCTGCAACTGGGTCTGCATTTCCTGTAGCGACTTGTCGATCTTGGCAACGCGGGACTTCAACTCATCCACGGAGTCGTTCAGCGATTGGACCTGGCCGGAGTTCGTGTCCAGCTTGCCGTTGACTGACTCAGCCTGCACGCTGAGTTTCTGCTGCAGCGCGTTCACTGTCGCGGTCATGCGATTGGCGTCGTCTGCCGTCTGCTCCGCCAGGTGTTGCAGCACGCCAAAGCGTGTATCAAGCGTGGACTGGAGACGTTGCACCATGTCCAAAAGCTGCTGCACCTGGGTTTGAAGTTCGATGATCTCCTTCGAGGTAGCGTGCGCCGGGCTGGGCGCGGAGCCCAGAACCATGGCAAACAATGCTGCCCCAAGGAGTCGATTCCGAAGTGTACTTCCTATTTGCATTTTGCACCCGTTTAGATGAAAAGCCACTGCAGCCTGGCTGATCTCAGTCGGCCTGCGGCCCTTGGATTGGCGATAATTCAAAATTTCTCGAGGCCGAGGCCACGTGCGCGAGCCTCCGCATCTTTCGAGTCTAAAGGATTTTGCCTGGCTTTACCTTGGCCGGTTCGCGACGGGCGCGAACCGGCCAAGGGGTGTTCGGTCGTAACCGATTCTAGCGATCGAGCGTGAAGCCTGCGCGGCGATTCTGCTGCCAGCACGCTTCGGTTGACTCGGTGCAGAACGGCTTTTCCTTGCCGTAGCTCACGACGCGAATGCGGCTTGCCGCAACTCCGGCTGTCACAAATGCGTTTTTGGCTGCATCGGCACGGTTCTGGCCCAGGCCGATGTTGTACTCGTTCGAGCCGCGCTCGTCGCAATAGCCGCCAATGACGAACTTCACGTTCGGATGGCTCACCAGGTAAGAGCTATCCTTGGCCAGGATTGCCTGCGCGTCGGCACGGATCGTTGCTGTGTCGTAATCGTAGAAGATGTCCTGCATGTTGGCGCGGAACTCTTCTTCCTCGGTCATGGTCGGCGGCTGTACAACCGCAGGCGGCGGATTCACCGTGACGCGTGCCGAAGCTTCAGCCGAGCCGCCTTCGCCGCGAGCCGTCAGGTGATAGTTGGTCGAGACGGACGGGGTAACGGTCTTGGTTCCAGAAGTCGGTACATCGCCAATGCCGTCGATTGACGCGCTGCTGGCGTCAGTCGTGCGCCAGGTCAGAACTACCTGGTCGCCAGCTGTGATCAGCGTTGGGGTTGCGGTAATCTGCGCTGTGGGCGCGGGTACTACAACGGGAGGCGGCGGCGGTGCCGGCGGCGGCACAGGCTTCTTTTTGCAGCCTGCAACTGTAACGAGTGCCAAAAGCAATGCAACGGGAACAAGAATGCGATTACGTGTGTTCAATGAGAGGCTCCTTCCGCAAATTCAAGAGTTTCGTTCGAGGGGATTGGGCATTTCGTAGCCATATTTTCAGCCATCAGTCCCAACGGTGAAGAATAGCACCGTTGGCTGAAGGTCGGGCGAGAAAATGGCTTTGCCAGTCCCCAAAGAAAACGTTATCGTCGAGGTCCGAAGAATCAATCTTCAGCATCGGCGCACAGAAAAACCGATGCGTCGTTACGTTTCGGCCTTTACAGCACATGCCGTGCCTGATTTATGGCAACCCAAGTATGATAATGCAGAAAACCGGAAAGCTCCACACGCAATCACGAACCAGAATGCTTGTTTGGCCGATTGCCGCTCATTTCCAGCTCCAATTGGGCATGAAGTTGTTTCCCGTTTTGGTCAACTGCTGTTGCTGAGTGCCGTCGGCCAGCATCGACCAGATCTGCGTCCGTCCTCCGATCGCCCGCTCGAACACGATGTGCCGTCCGTCCGGAGCCCAGGACGGGAAGTCGTTGCTCCCGGAGTCGTGCGTCAGTTGCAACCACCGCTTGCTGGCGATGTCGAAGTAGTAGATATCCTGCCCGCCCGGCGCGCCCGGCCCGTACTTGCGATTCCAACTGAAGGTGAGCGCCTGCCCATTGGGCGACCACGAGGGAGAGATGGCATAGCCACCGTCCGTCATGCGCTGGATGTTCGCGCCGTCCAGGTCCATGATGTAGATTTGCGGCAACCCGGTGCGCCCGCTTACCCAGGCGATCTCCGAGCCGGTGCGCGGGTTCCATGTCGGCGAAACATCCGGCCCCTTGAATGAAGTCAGCTTGCGCGGATTAGCCCCGCTTGCGTCGGCCACCCAGATTGACGGGGTCCCGGACCGCGACGAGGAAAAGGCAATCTTTGTGCCGTCCGCCGACCACGCCGGAGACTGGTTGCTCCCTCCAGCCGTTCCCGCAGGGAAGCCGACCGTCCGGCCGAGTTCCAGCGAGTACATCCGGATGGCCCAGCCCTGGTTGCCCAGAGACGCAAAAGCCAGCCGCGAGTTGTCCGGCGAGATGCGCGGCGAAAGTGAGATTGCTCCCAGATGTGTGACGGCGTGCTGGTTTTGTCCGTCGTAGTCCATCACCCAAATTTCTTTTGACCCGGTACGCGAACTGACAAAGTAGATCTTGGTCTCGGCAATGCCGTTGATGCCGCCGCCCAGCCGGTAGATGATCTCATCGGCAAATCGATGGGCCACGGTGCGCGCCATCTCCTGGCTGGCATCTTCGTTGTACTGCTTGGCCAGCACCTGCGGATTGACCGTATTCCGGGCATCAAACAGCCATCCGTAAACGATCAGCCGGCCTCCGCTGGCCGAGAGAGCCCCAAAAGCCACCATGGCGGCATTCGACGGCGCCGCGGTCCACTGCGCCATATTGATTTCTGCCGGCGCTCCCGGCGTGGCCTGCGGAGCCATGCTCTTCGATATCAGGTCAAAGATTCCCGCGTTGGCCAGATCGGTATAGAGCGTGGCGTCGAAAGCAGCCTTCAGCGCTGGGGTCTGGGGATCGTTGCCCACCGGCTTGAAATCTGCCGCGGCAATGCGAATCCGGTCGTTGCCGAGATTCGTGCCGGTGTGAACCCAGTCCTGGGCAGGCAGTTCGGTCGCCAAAAATAAAGCCAGGACAAGTGCCAAGAGGGGCAAAGTTCGTAAAGATGCCTTCATGCGATGTGCAATCCTTCCTGATCGTCAGTGTATGGTTGGGTGCGCCTTCGGGCATGGGCAATTCTGCTCGCTTCAAAGCCCGTCAAATTCTAATACTCACAATAATAAGAGACCTTCAGCGTGCTTTGGTTATATCCCTGCGGAAGAATGCCGAATGTGTCAACCCGCTGCACGCCGCGTTGGCACGACCGGTCAAGGCTGGGCGCGCCGCTTGACTTGTCAATCTGCACATCGGTCGGCGATCCATCGTGCCGGATGGTGAACACAAGGTACACGCGTGCGCCCCGAGGCGTACGCGGGTCCACCTCCGGCTTGTACCAGCTGGTGGCCATCTTTGAATTGATTTGCGCCACGTACCAGCCAAAGCGACTTCCAAAATCCCCATCGCCTACCACGGTGGGTCCAACCGGCCCGTTCTGCGTGGCCCGGGCCATCTGTGAGCCCGCTTGCTCTCCGTACTGCGCGCGATTCACCTGGGTCGGCTTCTGCTGGCTCTTCTGCATGGTCTGCGGCTGCGGCTTCTTCTGCTTGCCGAGAATCGGAATCGCCGTCTCGTCCACCGCCTCTTTGGCCTTGGGAGTGGGTTCGGTCGGCGCTTGGCTCGGCGTGTCGGTGGCCAGCACGTTCTCATTCGGTGGATGATCTTGTGGCAGCGGAATGGCGCTGCTCACCAGGCTCACCTGGATGGCCCCGCCCGCTCCCGCGCCGCCCCAGGAGTTGCCACGGTATCCAGCCCATAATGCATAAAGCACGATGCAGCCTGCCAGCGCGCCATGCAACAGGAACGAGCCCGCCGCCGGTCGCAGAATCGACTCCGGCGTCAGTTCCCGCTCAAGTTGTTCGCCGCCTTCTCGCAGGTTGTTCATATGCCTGGCTCAGACTCCCTATTCCACGATCGGTTCACTGGCCCGAATTTGCACCCGATATTCCCTTGGTATCCAGCGGCTGCGTGACGATGGAAATATTGGTAATCCCGGCCTGCTTCACCGCGTCCATCACCGAGGCAAAGGCCCCGAACGGCACTCGCTCGTCGGCCCGCAAATAAATCACCTGGTGCTCTGGATCGACGCCCTGCTGGTGCAGCTTCTGCGCCAGTTCGTGCACGTTGACTGGCTGATCGCCCAAAAATACCTGCTGATCGCGGTCGATGGTCAGCACCATCCGCTGCTCGGTAATTTCCTTCACCGTGCGCGTCTTGGGCACTGCCACTTCAATTCCCGACTGCAGTACCGGCGCGGTAATCATGAAGATCACCAGCAGCACCAGCACCACGTCCACCATCGGCGTAATGTTGATCTCCGCCAGCGATGTCCGGGTTTGGCCTCCGCTACTTGTAAACGCCACGTTCTGCCTCCCGGGGACCGTCGGTTCCAGGGGTCCGAGCCGGCGTGGCCGCCCGCACCGGCATCTCTTCAAGCGAATTCAGCAGTTCCCGGCAAAAATCGTCAATGGCCGCGGCAAACACCCTGATCCGCGCCGTGAACTGGTTGTAAGCCACCACCGCCGGTACGGCCACAAACAACCCGGCCGCGGTCGTGATCAGCGCTTCTGAGATGCCCGGAGCCACCGCCCGCAGCGTCGCCGCCCCAGCCGTGCCCAGTCCGTGAAACGCGTCCACCACGCCGATCACGGTGCCAAACAGGCCCACAAACGGGCTGGTGGCCGCGATGGTCGCCAGCCAGGTCAGCCGCGTTTCCATCTTGGTCACCGCCTCGCTGGCAGCCGTCTGGGCCGAGCGCTCCAGCGGAACCAGGTTGTGCGGCGGCCCGTAGCCGCCCGTCTGCCGTTTGTAGGTCTCGTACACATCCTCAAACACCTGGGCCAGGGGGCTCACCTGGTAGTCGGTGGCAATGGCGGCAATCTCCTGCAGCCGCGTTGCCTTGCGGAACGCGCGCACAAACCGCCGGCTTTCCTTGGTGGCCTTGTTGAAGAGCGAGATCTTGCCGAAAATTACGGTCCAGGAATAAAGACTGGCAAGCAGCAGCAAAACCAGCACGCTCAGCGCCACCGGGCCGCTGTTTTGCACCATCTCAACTAGCGCGCTCGAACCTGTGGGCAATGGCGCGGCGCCGCTGTCAGCCTGCATCAATAACACAAAGGCAGCAGTCAAAATCGGCATTCACCTCTACATCAACGGTATCAGACGCATTGCATCCATCCAAGTTATCGACTGGATGCCCCTCTCACCCTCCCGCTGCACTTGCCGCCACGCCCAAACCGCCAATCATGCTATGCTGCGCTCGGATTCCCGTTGCGGCTTCTGTTTCATGAAAACAGTCAACTTGGCCGTCACCGTTGGGAAACGCAAAAGACCTGGGCCGTATGTTCCACAACTATTGGGTGCCCCATCCTTTCGCGGCATTATTGCGAAAGGGTGGGAAACCACAAAGGTTAGTTCTCCAAGAGGTTTGCTGAATCATCCCGGGTGCCCCATCCTTTCGCAGCTTTATCGCGAAAGGGTGGGAAACCACAAAGGTTAGTTCTCCAAGAGGTTTGCTCAATCATCCCGGGTGCCGGGTGCCCCATCCTTTCGCGGCATTATTGCGAAAGGGTGGGAAACCACAAAGGTTAGTTCTCCAAGAGGTTTGCTCAATCATCCCGGGTGCCGGGTGCCCCATCCTTTCGCGGCTTTATCGCGAAAGGGTGGGAAACCACAAAGGTTAGTTCTCCAAGAGGTTTGCTCAATCATCCCGAGTGCCGGGTGCCCCATCCTTTCGCGGCATAATTGCGAAAGGGTGGGAAACCACAAAGGTTAGTTCTCCAAGAGGTTTGCTCAATCATCCCGAGTGCCCCATCCTTTCGCCGGGTGCCCCATCCTTTCGCGGCATTATTGCGAAAGGGTGGGAAACCACAGAGGTCAGTTCTCCATCCTTTCGCAGCTTTACCGCGAAAGAATGGGAAACCACAAACGTCAGTTCTCCAAGAGGTTCGCTCCACCATGCTCGTCGAACTGCGCGCTGAAAATTACGCCGTCATCGATCACGCTATCGCCGTCTTCGGCCCCGGACTCAACCTGCTCACCGGCGAAACCGGCGCCGGCAAGTCCATCCTGGTTGACGCCCTCGCCCTGCTCATGGGCGGCAAATCCTCCGCCGACCTGGTCCGCCACGGTGCTGAAAAAGCCGTCGTCGCCTGCGTCTTCGAGTCCACCACCGGCGCCGAGCAAATCCTTGAAGAAAACGGCATCGACTCCGCCGGCAGCGAGATCATCCTCCGCCGCGAAATCCAGTCCAACGGCAAAGGCCGCGTCTTCGTCAACAACCAGCCCGCCACCGTTGCCGTGCTCAAGCAACTTGCCCCCGAACTTGCCCTCGTCCACGCCCAGGGCGAGAGCCTTTCCAGCTTTGACCAGGGCCAGCAGCGCTCCTTGCTCGACCGCTTCGGCGGCCTGTCGACGGACGCGGTCGCCGAAGCCCACTCCTGCTGGCGCGAAGCCACCGCTAAGCTCGACGACCTCCTCCAGGGCGAGCAGGACCGCCTCCGGATGGTCGATCTCTGGAGCTACCAGCACAAGGAGATCTCTGCCGCCCATCTCGTTCCCGGCGAAGATGAAGCTCTCGAAACGGAAAAGCGCGTCCTGGCCAACGCCGAAAAACTCTACACCGCGGCCACCGGCGGCTTCGACCAGCTCTATGAAGGTGGCGCATCGGCTGAAGTCTCCTTGCGCGCGGCTCTGCGCAACGTTGAAGAACTCGCCCGCTACGACGGGCGTTTCACTGAGGCGGCGCAGCAGCTTCAATCCGTTCGCGCCACCGTGGGCGACCTTGCCGCCAGCCTCCGCGACTACGCCGAAGGCATCAACGCCAGCCCTGAGCGCCTCGCCGAAATCGAAGACCGCCTCGCCCTCCTCGACCGCCTCAAGCGCAAATACGGCAAGACCATTGACGAGGTCGTTGCCTTCGGAGAAGACGTATCCCGCAAACTGGCGGAAGTCGAAGATCGCGACGAAATCCTGAAGCAACTCCGTGCCGCCCTCGCACAAGCAGCGTCGGAATATCGCGCCGCCGCCTCCGCCCTCACCGCCGAGCGCAAAGCCGCCGCCACCCGCCTCGCCAAACTCGCCGAAGTGCAAATCAACTCTCTGGCCATGAAGGTCCGCTTCGAAATCGCCGTCCAATCCTCCGAAGAAATCCCAGCTTTGAAAGGGCACGGCTTTAGCCGTGCCGAAAACGCCGACAAAAAGGAGGGGGCTTTAGCCCCTGAGGGAAATGCAGGCGTGAAGGGTACGGCAACGGCAAAAGGACCGAGCTTTGTAACAGGGCACGACTTCAGTCGTGCCGATAATGCCGCAAAAAAGGATGGGGCTTTAGCCCCTGTGGGAATAAACGACTCGCAATCCCACTGGACCGCCGCCGGCTGGGACCAGGTCCACTACCGCATTTCCACCAACCCCGGGGAACCCCTCAAGCCACTCGACGAAATCGCTTCCGGCGGTGAAATGTCCCGCGTCATGCTGGCCCTCAAAGTCAGCGTGGAAGAGGGCGCAGTCAAGCCCAAAAAGAAGAACCCCACCCCCCGCACCCTGGTCTTCGACGAAATCGACATCGGCATCGGCGGTCGCGCCGCCGAGGCAGTCGGCCAAAAGCTGAAGTCCCTCAGCCGCGGTCAGCAGGTCCTCTGCGTAACCCACCTGCCGCAAATCGCCGCCTTCGCCGACCAGCATTTAGTCGTAGAAAAGCAAGAGTCCCATGGCCGCACCAAGACCCAGATCCGCACCCTCGACGATCCCTCCCGAACCCAGGAAGTAGCCCGCATGCTATCCGGCGCAACCGTAACCGAAACCAGCCTCCAACACGCCGCCCAAATGATCGCCGCCAGCCGGTGAGGAAGTAGGAAGGATGGGGACGCAATTGTTGCATCATTTGGAATCACTTCTGATGCCGCCAAATATTTTCTTGATTCTCGGGGGCATCTCGTTGTGCGTAGGTGCGATTTCGATGTGCACCGGAGTGACGTGGGCACGCTTTGGTCGTGTCATTTATCGCGCCAACGAGCCGCGTCAGTTTTGGGAGGATGTCGCGGCGTGTTACCTCGTTGGTGTTTGTTTCATCGGGTACTTCTTGTACAAGGTCTATGGACTTTCTAACTGAACCCATCTCCGCGCGGACCGGTGGCCCACTCTTACCAAGCCACAAAGGAACGGGTGCCCCATCCTTGCGGCGTATTTGTTTTTGCCGCAAGGGTGGGACACCACGAACCTCAACTGGACGGCTTTTCGGCTCACGAGATTGAAAAGCCAGTTTCGGTCTCCCATCCAGCAGCACCGCAAAAAATCGCCCGCAAGTTCGCGGATAATTTTCCTCTTTTGGCGCACAATCGTTTCATAGTCATTTTCAAGAACAGGTCCAGGACCCCCAAGGCCAGGGAGTTCGACAGCCGACGCACGGCCTCAGAACCTCAAAAAGAAGAGAGAAGCGCCCGTAACCCCTTTGCCCGGACGATTCTGCGGCGAACTCCAGCAGAATGACCAACTTGGAACGAGAGTTCCTCAGCATCTCATTGAGAACAAGGAATTTCCTCCCAGAATCCTACCCCCGGGGGGGGGGGGCAGCACTTCAAAGGCAACTCCACCGATACGCCACCTCCCGCGATAGCAGCCCAGTCAAGGGCGCTGCCCCCCACTACACCCGCCCGGATGATACGATTCCCCCGTCAAGAGGAAATCGAATCCATGCAACGCCGAACCTTTCTTCAATCCCTGTCCGCCACCGCCATCGCAGCCGCCGCGGGTGGCCTGCCTGCCTTCGCCGCACTTCCCAAAATGAAGATCACGCGGGTTCGCGTCTATCTCCCGCCCGACGCCAGCCAGCTGCTCTATCAGAGCGATCTCGTGGTCACCATCGAGACCGACGCCGGCATTACCGGCATCGGTGAAGGCGGCGATGTGGACATGCTGCGCATCTCGGCCGGCCGCCTCATCGGCCGCGACCCGCAGAACATCGAGCGCCTCTGGCAGGATATGAACCGCGCCTACTTCTACCCCGCCGGCCGCGAGCGAACGCATTCCATCGGCGCCCTCGACCTGGCCCTCTGGGACCTGAAAGGCAAGGTTCTCGGCCTGCCCGTCAACCAGATCCTCGGCGGCCTGGTACGCGACCATTGCGAGTGCTACTCCGGCGGCGGCGGTCTTCCCGGCGTAACCGACCGCACAACAATGAAAGAGCTCGCCCGCGCCACCATGGAAGCCGGCTTCCGCGCCTTCCGTTTCGGTCCGGGCAACGTCCCCGGAAACTCTACTTTCAAGACCAGCGAACAGGTCACCCTGCTGCGCGAGTCAGCCGCGCAGGCCCGCGAGGGCGTCGGCAAGGATGGCGATTGGGCCGTGGATTTCCATCAGCGCTTCGAACTCGCCGAAGCGGTCCGCGGCTGCAATCTCATCGAAGAGTTCGCTCCGTTCTTCGTGGAGGACCCGGTTCGCGCCGACGCCTTTTTGCAGGACTTGCCTATCCTGCGCACCAAGGTCAACGTGCCCATCGCCGCCGGCGAAGAATGGGGCAACAAGTGGGACTTCAACTCCCTGGTCGAGCATCACGACGTCGATTACGTCCGCGCCACCCTGCCCAACGTCGGCGGCATCACCGAGATGATGAAAGTCGCCGCCATTTGCGAAGCGCACTTTGTGGGCATCATTCCCCACTTCACCGGCCCCATCGCCACCGCCGCCCTGGTCAACTGCCTGGGCACATTCTCTGGGCCGGTGCTATTTGAATATGCCTTTGGCGGCCGAACCTTACCGCATCTTCCGCAAGGTTTCGATTTCAGGAACGGAAAGCTCTATCCCAACGAACGTCCCGGCCTCGGCGTCGAATTGGATTACACCAAACTCAAGCAGATTGCCGAGATCACCGAACCCATCACCGCGCGCGCCCAGACCTATTTTCGGCCCGACGGTTCAATCACCAACTGGTAGAGGGTTTCAGCTTATTTGAACAGCCACGCGTAGATGATCTTCAAGTCCGCCACTCGCTGCCGCGTTAGCGCCTCGGCACAGGCCGCATAGGCCAGGGAAGAGGTGCTCAATTCGGTGTAGAGGTCCCGCTCAGCGACGCAGTTTGCTTCGCGGTACGGATACCAACGCGTCTGGGCCGCCTGGAACGCTGCAGCCTCTTGCGGCTTCAATGCCTTGCCCAGTGAGCGGCTCATCCGCTCAAGCTCCCGGTCCTTGAGGCGCGCCTCGCCAATGAGGCACTGCGTCATGCGGTTCACTGAGCTGGCGCTCCGGCAAGGTGCATCCGGAAGTCTGGTCCGTTCCTGACCGGTGGCAGAAAGGGCGGCCGCGATGCACAATCCAAGGGCAGGCAACCAGCCTCGAATTCGGCGCTTGCTCCATCGGCCGGCCATGGTGGCAAAGTACATGCACCTTCGACGCTTTCCCTTGCGATTTGTCAGAGAGCGTCTCCCCGGGGTCGCAGCCCCTCAGTCCCCCAGTCCCTACCCCCTATTCGCTGTCTTATATTTCCACCCATTGGTATACTGGCAGTGTGACTACAACTTTCCTCGAATCCATCCCCAACGGTACCCCCGCCGGGAATTCCCCTAGCCAGAAGAGGGTGTTGCTGCTCAAGCCCAGAGGCTTTTGCGCCGGAGTGGTGCGTGCGATCGACATCGTCAAGATTGCTCTTGAAACCTTCGGCGCGCCCATCTACGTGCGTCGCGAGATTGTTCATAACCGCTATGTTGTGAATGAGCTCGCCGAGAAGGGCGCGATTTTTGTTCATGAAATCGACGACGTGCCCGATGGCCAGCGGGTCATTTACTCCGCCCACGGCGTTTCCCCTGCCGTAAGAGAAGTGAGCAAGGGCCGCCACCTTAGGGTCATCGATGCAACCTGTCCGCTGGTGACCAAGGTACACATTGAGGCTGTCAAGTTTGCCAAGCAGGGCTATTCGCTGGTGCTCATCGGCCACCGCGATCACGACGAAATCGAAGGCACCCTCGGCGAATGTCCCGACGTAACCCAGGTCGTCTCTAACGTGGCCGAGGTTGAGAAGCTTGAGGTTCCCGACCCCGACCGGGTCGCCTATCTTACCCAGACCACGCTCAGCCTGGACGAAGCACGCGACATCATTCATGCACTTAAAGTGAAGTTTCCAAACATAGTTGGACCCCACTCGCAGGACATCTGCTATGCCACTGAGAACCGCCAGGTGGCGGTGCGCAACGTGGCTCACAATGCTGAACTTGTGCTGGTGGTCGGTTCCACCAACAGCTCCAACTCCAACCGGCTGGTTGAGGTCTCCCGTAACCTGGGCACTATCGGCTACCTGATTGACAATTCCCAGGCTATTGATCCTGCATGGCTTAAGGACGTTACAACGGTAGCGGTCACGGCCGGCGCATCGGCTCCCGAGGTGCTGGTGGAGGACGTGGTAAATTATTTAATCCAAAGCGGCTTTACCAGCGTCGAAGAGATTGAAGTGATGCCGGAGAATGTCCGCTTTGGCCTGCCGCCTGAGATTATTCAGGCCATTGGCAGCGCTGGCGGCGCCGAGCCAGTGCCAGTCCGGTAAGATGGTTTCCCATGTGGGATTTGGGATCCCGGCAGCCGGGCCTGCCAAACAACCGGATTGACCGCTGTAACGGACGTTCCGGAAAGAAATTGAGGCGTTTCAAATCGCATGAACCAAAAACAAGCGAAGACGCATACCGTGACCCCCCGGTTTGGGCGGATTGATGCGGACCTGGCAGACGTCGAGTCGGTCATCCATCGCTCACGGGAGTTCCTGCTCTCCCAACAGCATCCTGAAGGCTACTGGTCGGGAGAGCTCGAAGCGGACTCGATGCTCGAGGCCGACTACATCTTTCTGCATACTCTTCTTGAAAGCGGCGACCCCGGCCGTCTGAAGCGCGCCTTTGCCGAGATCATGCGCTACCAGAACGAGGACGGCAGTTGGAGCATCTATCCCGGCGGGCCGGGCAATATCTCGCTCTCGGTCAAGTGCTACTCCGCCGCCAAAATCATGGGCCTCGCCGCCGACGATCCCCGCATGGTCAAGTGCCGCGAGTGGATCTTGGCGCATGGCGGCGTTGTCGCCTGCAACACCTTCACCAAGATGTACCTGTGCTCGCTTGGCGAATACGACTACGACGCCGTGCCCGCGATTCCGCCGGAGATCGTTCTCTTTCCCAATTGGTTCTACTTCAACATCTACGAAATATCTTCGTGGTCGCGTTCGATCATCGTGCCGCTGGCCATCCTCTATGCCAAAAAGCCGTTCAAGAAACTCGCGCCGGAGCAGGGAATTGACGAGTTGTTCGTTGGCGGGCGGGCCAACTCAAAGCTCCGTCTGCGCATGGACCGGAAATCGATTATCTCCTGGCGCAACTTCTTCATCATCCTCGACCGGATGATGCATCTGGCCGAAGCGGTTCACATTCGCCCGCTGCGCAGGTTGGCTATCAAGCGCGCCGAAAAGTGGCTCCTGGCGCGGCTCGAAATGACAGATGGCCTCGGCGCCATCTATCCGGCCATGCTCAACGCCATCATCGCGTTGCGCTGCCTGGGCTACTCCGAGGACGATCCGCAGGTGATTCGCGCCCGCGACGAGTTTGAGAAGCTCGGCATTGAAGAACCAGCCAGCGCGGATATGCCCGAGCCCACTTTCCGCATGCAGCCCTGCATGTCGCCCGTATGGGACACCGCACAAGCCGTTTTTGCCTTGGGCGAAGCTGGCGTGCCGCGCAATGATCCGCGCATGATCAGGGCCGCCGACTGGCTGCTTTCAAAGGAAGTTCGCCAAAAGGGTGACTGGGCGGTGAAGGTTCCAAAAGTTGAACCCGGCGGCTGGTACTTCGAGTTCAACAACGAGTTCTATCCGGACACCGACGACACCGCGCAGGTGCTCCTGGCCCTCAACAAGGTTGACAATCCCCGCGAGCGCTATCAGCACCAGGTCACGCAGCGCGCCATCGAGTGGGAGTTCGCAATGCAGTGCCGCAGCGGCGGCTGGGGCAGCTTTGACAAAGACAACACCAAGATGATCTTCCAGTACATCCCCTTCGCGGATCACAACGCCATGCTCGATCCGCCCACCGTGGACATTACCGGAAGAATCCTTGAGATGCTGGCCAACTATGGCTACTCTCGCGACGATAAGCGCGTGGAGAAGGCCATCAAATTCATCCTCAAAGAGCAGGAGCCGGATGGAAGCTGGTTCGGTCGCTGGGGCGTGAATTACATCTACGGCACCTTCCTGGTATTGCGCGGACTCGATGCCATCGGCGTCGATCATCTTGAGCCGCAGATTCAGCAGGGCGCCGAGTGGATTCGCATGGTGCAGAATCCCGATGGCGGCTGGGGCGAGACCTGCGGCAGCTACGACGACCCCAACACGCGCGGCGTGGGACCCAGCACACCCTCGCAAACCGCCTGGGCGCTGGTCGGGCTGCTTGCGGCAGGGGATGATCGGTCCGATTCGCTCGCCAAAGGCGTGCGCTGGCTTCTCACTCGCCAGCAGTCTGACGGCAGTTGGGACGAGTCCATGGGCGAAGGAAAATTCCGCCAGAGTATCATTACAGGTACAGGCTTCCCGAGAGTCTTCTACCTGGCCTATCACATGTATCGACAGTATTTCCCGCTGATGGCTCTCACCGGCTACAAGCGGGCTATGGAACGCAACAGCAGCTCTTAGCTTCTAGCCACTAGCCGCTAGCTTGTGGCCGGTGGTTCGAGCAGTATCGACAGTAACTGGTCTTTGGCTAGAAGCTAGGAACTAAAAGCTAGCGGCTAAAAGGATCGCGCCGCGGTTGGCGCCGGAGGATGATCTAAATATGGCAATTCCGATCTCCCAGATGTGGACGGTTTCAACCTATGTGCTGAAGAAACGGCTCAGCGGCACCAAGCGCTATCCGCTGGTGCTGATGCTTGAGCCGCTCTTCCGCTGCAACCTGGCCTGCGCCGGCTGCGGCAAGGTGCAGTATCCGCCCCACATCCTGAAAAAGCAGCTCACCCCCGAGGAGTGCTTTGCCGCGGTGGATGAATGCGGCGCGCCCATGGTGTCCATCCCCGGCGGCGAACCGCTGCTCCATCCGCAGATCGTGGAGATTGTCAAAGGTCTCATCGCGCGCAAAAAATACATTTACCTTTGCACCAACGCTCTTGAACTCAAGCGCCGCCTGCCGGAGTTTACGCCCTCCAAGTACCTCACCTTCTCAGTGCATCTTGACGGCCAGCGCGAGCACCACGACTACTCAGTCTGCCGCGAAGGCGGTTACGATATCGCCGTCGAAGGCATCAAAGAAGCGGTCAAGCGCGGCTTCCGCGTCACCACCAATGCAACCTTCTTTGATGGCACCGACCCCAACAGCGTCCGCAGCTTCTTTGACGAAGTGATGGGCATGGGCGTCGAGGGCGTGGTGCTCTCGCCCGGCTACAGCTATGACAAGGCGCCGGACCAGAATCGCTTCATGGGCCGCGCCCGCGTCAGGCGGCTGTTCCGCGCCATCCTTTCCAATCGCAAGCCCACCTGGAAGTTCAACATGTCGCCGTTGTTCCTGGAGTTCCTGATGGGCGACCGCACCTACGAATGCATTCCCTGGGGAATGCCCGCGTTTAATATCTTTGGCTGGCAGAAGCCCTGCTACCTGCTTCAAGAGGGCTACGCCGACAGCTACAAGGAACTGCTCGAAACCACCAACTGGGAAGAGTACGGCGTGGCCAGCGGCAACCCCAAGTGCGCCAACTGCATGGTCAGTTGTGGCTACGAGGCGCCGGCGGTGATTGAGGG
>Ga0181517_10002576_pt1 | contig 18277 bp, 15 predicted proteins | sample PEATcosm2014_Bin_31_FD_119748 | JGI IMG/M metagenome (GOLD analysis project Ga0181517, IMG submission 119748) | Peatland microbial communities from MTU Mesocosm Facility, Houghton, MI, USA - PEATcosm2014_Bin01_30_metaG | ecosystem: Environmental > Terrestrial > Soil > Wetlands > Peat | place... | reverse complement strand
GCAGATCGACGACCCTCCCCTGCTCGCGCTAATCCAACGCTTGCGGCCGCGGCACGTCATCATCACCCTCGGCGGTGGCGCACAGGAGCGGCTCGGCCTCTACATCAAGCAGAACCTCGCCTACCTGCCCGCCATCCATTGCATCGGCGCAGCCATCGCATTTCTCAGCGGCGACCAGGCTGATATTCCGGTCTGGGGAGACAGGTTCTACCTCGGCTGGCTGCTACGTTGCCTCTCCAATCCAAAGCGTTTTATCCCCCGCTACTGGGACGCGCGCAAACTGATCGCCCTGCTCGTGCGCTATCGCCACCGTCTCCCCACCCTCCGTAACTCGTGAGAAAACTTCCCCTCTTCGCATCGTTTTTCTCAGCTTCGGGTTGCATCTAAGTAGGGAGTTCTTCCGCGCATGAGACTGCTGCCCACATCGACGTACCGTATGCTGGCCCTGCCGCTTGCCTTGGCGATGCTCCCCTGCGCCTTCGCGCAGCATCCCATCAACTCCGCGGATACCCCCACCGTCGCCGAGCAGTATCTGCTCTCCGCCGCCAACCAGGAACGCGCCGCGCGCGGTCTGCCTCAGCTGCACCGCGATCCGCAACTCGCCCGTGCCGCCGCCCAGCACGCCCAGTCCATGGCCTATCACGCATCCATCTCCCACCAGTTTCCCGGCGAACCCGATCTCAGTAGTCGTGGCGCTGCCATGGGGGTGGCCTTCAGCCTCATCAGCGAGAACGTCGCCGAAGCTCCCAGTGCGGTTCAGATTCACACCATGTGGATGAACTCCCCTGGACACCGCGCCAACCTCCTCGATCCGGCAGTTGACGTCGTGGGCATCAGCGTCATTGAACGCAACGGCGAACTCTACGCCGTCGAGGACTTCGCCAAAATCGTGTCCTCCAACAGTCTCCAGCAGCAGGAGTCCGCCATCAGCGCCCTCGTCGTGAAGCCAGGCCGCATCGCCCTGGATACCACCCCCGGCGACATCTCCTCCGCCCGTCAAACTTGCGCCCTCTCCACCGGATTCGCCGGCACTCGCAAGCCCTGGTTCGTCATGCGCTTCACCTCCCACAACCTCACTCAACTGCCCGCCGAACTCAAAACCCAGCTCGCCTCGGGACGCTACCACCAGGCCGCTGTCGGCGCCTGCACCGTCAACTCCACCAGCCCCTTCGCTTCCTACAACATCGCCGTTCTGCTGTACCCTTAAGTAAAGTTGTGGTTGCGGACTGCGAGCTAACAGCGTCGTCTGGGGGTATTTGTATCAGCGCCCATGAAAATAAGAACGTCGTGGACCGTAGAAGCTTCCTGCTCTCCAGCGTTGCTACCGGGGCCGCGCTTGGACTGGCTGCAGCTCAGGCCGACGCCGCACCGTCAAGCGCTCCGCCAAAGTCTGCGTCTGCCAAGCCAAACATTGTCCTCTATATGTCGGACCAGTTTCGCTGGGACTTCCTCGCCGCCAACGGTCTAAACGGTTCCACCCGCACAACCAATCTGGACGCACTGGCGGCTGAGGGCAAGAACTTCTCCTACGCGGTCACCAATCAGCCGGTCTGCGCGCCTTCGCGTTCGGTCATGCTTACCGGTCGTTACGCAACCGAGACTGGCGTCTGGCACAACGGTCTGGCTCTCAGCCAGACGCTTCCCACCCTGGCTACCGAACTGCGCAAGGCTGGCTACAGCGCCAATCTCATCGGCAAGTGGCACCTTGCACCAGGCACCGAGGCCGCAGGTGGCGGCGTAGGCTTCGTCAAGCCGGAGTTTCGCGGCGGCTTCCTCGATCTGTGGGAGGGTGCCAACGCCCTCGAGCACACCACCCATCCCTATGAGGGCACCATCTACGACGGCGACGGCAAGAAGATCAGCTACAAGGACCAGTACCGCGTGGACTTCATCACGGACCGCGCCGAGCGGGTCCTCCGCCAGAAGCATGACCGACCGTTCTTCCTCTTCATCTCTCAGCTTGAGCCACACCAGCAGAACGACATGGACAACCGCATCATCGGCCCCAACGGCTCTGTAGATCGCTATAAAAATTCCTACGTTCCACCCGATCTGCGCGATCTTCCCGGCAACTGGCAGCAGGAACTGCCCGACTACTATGGCGCCTGCGAGGCCATCGACCTCTCCGTAGGTCGCGTCCGTAAGATTCTCCAAGAGGAGAAGCTCGCCGACAACACCATCTTCGTCTTCCTCAGCGACCACGGCTGCCATTTCATGACCCGCAACCAGGAGTACAAGCGCAGCGTGCACAACGCATCAACCCGCATCCCACTCCTCATCCATGGCCCTGGCTTCGAAACCACGCAACATATCCCGCAGATGGTGGGCATCATCGACATCGCGCCCACCCTGCTCGAAGCCGTAGGCCTCCCAGTGCCGTCCACCATGAAGGGCTCCAGCCTCATGCCTCTCGTGCGCGACGAGAAGGCGCGCGCCGCCTGGCCCAACGAACATCTCATCCAGATCAGCGAGTCCATGACAGGCCGCGCCATCCGCACCCGCGATTGGACCTATTGCGTCGCCGAGATCACCGGAACCACCAACCAGCAGGCCGCGCCCGTCTATCAGGAGTACCAGATGTACGACCAGCGCAACGACCCATACGAACAGGTCAACCTCGCGGGCCGCAAGGAGTATCGCCAGCAGGCCGACCTGCTGCGCGACAAGCTCATCAAGATGATCGTTGCCGCCGGCGAACCCGCGCCTCAGATCCGCCCCGCCAGACTCTACCCGTAAACCGAGTCTGTTCGTCCCATAAAGCCCGCCCCTGAGCTGCGCTTTAGATAGGCCGGGACTTCAGTCCCGGCATCCCTGAATCAGAAATTAGCCGGGCTTTAGCCCCTGAGACCTGCTTTCCTCAACACCCTATGTACCCACCGGAACCACGCCCGCCTCGGCCAGTTCCTCCGCACTTGCAGGCTGGGTCGGTTCCATCTGCAGCAGGTCGTTAAACCGGTTGAAGTAGTTGAACAGCCCAATGGCCGCCATCAGCTCCACCACCTCGCCCTCGCTGTAGAAGCTGCGCAGCCGCGCAAACTCCGCATCACTGTAGTTGTGCGGGTCACGCGTCATCGACTCCGCCAGGTGGATCGCCACCCGCTCCCGCTCGTCGAACTCGCCGCTCTCGTCTGCGTCATACAGCGCCTTCAGGTGCGCATCCGTCCATCCCAGCCGCTTGCAGATCGCCGTATGCGAGGCCATGCAGTACGGCGTCCGGTTCACCTGCGACGTGCGCACAATCACCAGCTCCTTCAGCGCCTTGCTCAGCGTTCCCGTATTCAGCACCGCATCCATGTGCGCAATGATCGTCTCGAAGATCTCCGGCCGGTGCGCCATGGTGCGAAACATATTCGGCACATTGCCGCGGTCCCGCAGCGTGCGGTCATAGATCGCCACCGACGAAGGACGCACCTCACTCCTCTTCAACCTCGATATCCGTGGCATAACCCCTCCTCTTGCAACTCCCTGCTCGCATCATACTGCGGGTGCTCCATCCATGCCGCGCTTTGTGCGGCATAGGTGGCTTGCATCTTCAATTTGTCAATCTGACCCTGAACTTGTCGAAGGGTAAGAATCCGCCCCTCAGTTCCCCTTCATCCCCTCCTTCACGCTGTGCGCCAGTTTCTCGATCGCATCCGCTTTGCGCACCACGTCCAGCGACAACGTGTTCTTGTTCGACTTGTCCACCGCAGCCTTCAGTTCATTCGCCAGTTCCAGCAGCTTTGCCGTGTCCTCCACCAGCTTCTTCTGCCGTTCGTCGTTGATCGCCTTGTCCTGTTTGCTCTCTGCCCTGTCCGTCCGCGCTCCTTGGGGCACCATCGGTCCCGCCGGCACGATCGGTCCCACCGGAGCGACCTGATCCGCCGGTGTCCCCGTCTGGCCCCCGCCTCCCTGCACTCCCTGTCCCGCGCTCCCCATCGCCAGCATCAATCCACCGGACGCAGCCCACATCCCCATCCTGCGAAGCATCCTCATCGCTACCCCTCCTTGGCCGTCCACGCGGCTGCCGTACCCAATCTCATACCTGCCTCTTTGCATCCAACCAATCAAATCGAGAGATACTTGACCCAGGCGGCATAGCTACAGCCGCCATAAAACGGAGACGTTCCCCCATCATGTTCCTCTTCACCCTCGTTTCGCAAGATGTCGCCGACCTCACCCACGACGCCGCCGCATTGCACGATTTCCATGATGTCGTCCATCTCTGGCACAGCGACCTGCTCGCGTTCGTCCACGGCGACCTTCCCCGCATGGTCCTCATCCTTGCCATCGCCTTTATTCTCGCCCGCACTGTCGGCTTCTTCGTCGATCGAATGCGCGACCTGGCCGATCGTCAGACCAATAATCTCCAGCGTGCCTCCGAACTCCGTACCGTCGCCGCCATCCTGCGTGCAACCGCCTACGGCATCATCGGATTCATCGTCCTGCTCCACATCCTCGATGTCTTCAACATCAACCTCACTCCGCTCCTCGCATCCGCCGGCGTCGTCGGTGTCGGCATCGGTCTCGGCGCGCAGTCCCTCTTCAAGGATGTCCTCAACGGTGTCTTCATCCTTCTGGAGAACCAGTACAACGTCGGCGACAACGTCAAGATCGACGGCCTCACCGGCAGCGTCATCGACCTCACCCTGCGCATCACCACCCTGCGCGACGCCGACGGCACTGTCTACTTCATTCCCAACTCGCAGGTCGCCAACGTCTCCAACATGTCCCGCGACTTCACCGTCGCCACGCTGAATCTCTCCGTCGACGCATCCGCCGACCCCGACCGCGTTCTCGCCCTCCTGCGTTCCACCGCCCTGGCCGTGCGCAACGATCCGGCCTTCCAGCAGATCGCCCTCGCCGATCCTGTCATCCCCGGCGTCGATGCTATCTCCGGCCGAGTCGTCACCTACCCGGTTAGCATCCGCGTCGCCGTCAACCAGAAGGACGCCATCCTGCGCGAACTTCGCCGCCGCATCCTCCAGGCATTCGAGCAGAACGCCATCCCCCTCGGCACCGACCCCAACAACATCCTCCTCATGCACCACGACGAATCAAAACCCGCCCCCTGAGCCGGCTGCACCATAAACTGGGTGCCCCATTCATGCAGTTTCATCGCATGAGTGGACATCGAGCGCATCTCAACCGCAGTTGTCCTTGCCGTTATCTGTTTTTACGACGTAATCGTACCGCCCTCACCACTCCAGATGCAGCAGCGAAGTCGCCTGCCGCGGCATCGCGGTCGTAATTGTCACACTCCCACCGCTCACATCCAGCCACGCCGGTGAGGTCAGCAGTTGTAGCTGTCCCGCTGCCTTCAGTTGCGCGTACTGCTCCGGCGTCGGGTCCTGCGGCGAACCCATCGCCTTCCAAACCGTGAATGCGTTGGAGTGGTTGTCGTCGATGCGGAAGTGTTCCAGCCTCACCCGGTGAACGCCGGCCGGTATGCCCGCAATCTTCACCGTAACTTTGCTGCCCGCGGCAGGTAGGTCGTCGTCATGATAGTTCCACACCATCACCGCGGCTTCGTGCAAACTCTTGGTCGCAAACGCGTCGATGTCCGGCTGCTCGCGCACTCCAGCCCTCGCAATCGTTCCCGAAGCAATCTGCGCCGAGCTACTTGTCTCCACCCGGTCGCCGGAGAACATCGCCGCCATGCGGAAGATGTTCAGCTCAGGCTTGTCGATCCCGTTGGTCGCCAGCGTGCGGAAGCCCTCGAAGTACTGTTTGCCCTCGAACTCGAACGCCCAGTTCAGCATGCCCGCCAGGTTCACCTTCGATTGCTCCGCCAGATCGGTCAGCGCCTTCATCGCCACCGCCGTGTATGCCGGATACATCAGGCCATTGCGGTAGCCGTTGGCCGGGTTCTCCTTGGCGGAGCAGGCAGCGCAGCCCTCCGGATCGGCCTCTGACAGGATGATCGGCAGGTTGTGGTACTTCGCCGATGCAGCCACCGTGCGGAATCCGCTGGACGCCGCGTTCAGCTCATTGCTCAGGCCCATGCGCACGTGCCCATCTACAAATCGCGCCTGGCCCTTGGGATGGAAGGTCACAAAGTCCAGCGGGATCGGCTCACCGGTCCACGCGTTTTTGTCATGTTCGCAATGTTTGAAAAAATCGTTCAGAAAGGTGGTAGCTCGTGCCGATCCCGGCCCAGTCACCGCCGGCCCGCCCACCAGCGCATTGGGCAGGGCCTTGCGAATCCCCGCAACCGAGTAGTCGTACAACTTGTAGTAGTCCGCCGGCGTGCCCTTCCAGTAACCGATGTCCGGCTCGTTCCACACCTCGAAGTACCACGTCGCAACCTCGGTCTTGCCGTATCGCTGCACCAGGTGCTCGGTGAAGTGCTGCACCAGTTCGCCCCACATCGCGTAGTCCTTCGGCGGGCTCTGCACCGAGCCGGTCACCGTCTTCGGATAAGGCAACATATAAGGCCCATCGCCGCTGGCCAGGTCCTTGGGCATGAACCCAAGCTCCACAAACGGACGCACTCCGGCTTCGTGATAGGCGTCGAAGATCTTGTCCAGAATCGTAAAGTCGTACACCGGCTTGCCGTTGGCGTCCAGCGTAAACACATTGCTGGAGCTCCACTTCAGGCTTGGAACTCCATCCCCGGAGGTGAACAAATGATGGGCACGAATATAGACCGGGACCGGCGACATGTCGTGCAGCTCGCCCAGCAGTTGCTTCCCGTACTGCATGAACGTGTAGTCCGACTCGTCGTACCCGAACCACCGCCCAATCGGCTTGTATGTTCCCAGCGGCTTGGCCAGATCGACCTGAATCGCAACCTCGGTCGGTGCGGCTGCTGAGACCGTCGGCGCTGCGGCTGCCGCAGTAGCGGCGTTGTTCTGGGCAACAGGAGCTGCGGTTGTCTGCGCGGTGAGGCTCATGGCAGACGCAAACAGTAGGGCGAATGCACTTCGTAGCATTGTGTTTTATACCTCGGTTGGACGCTGGGCCTGGGTGATCGACGCAGCAACCATATTACTGCGCGAATCGTATTGTAGGCTGCTGGATTGTAAGGAAGTTTTGAAAGGGAGGAACTTTAGAGGATTCTGAAAAACCCTGCTTTTGTTAAGGGCACGGCTTCAGCCGTGCCGTAAGATGCTTTATTTGCAATTCGGCTTTAGCCGCTGAGGGAATCTACAAGACTTGTGCAAATCTTCCCTCACGTGAATGCCCTTTGCGCAAGGCTCGGTTCCTGCTTCACACCCTCGCTTTGCTGCACTTCTTCATGATCGCCGCATGAAGTCGTTCCCGCAAATCATCCGGAAACTCGTAGACCTCGTTCTCGCGATAGATGGAAATCGTCTTGCGTGTGGTATCCAGGACCACCTCGCAGTGGTTGCACTTCTTCACATGCGCCCTGATCTCGAGAATGAGTTCAGCGTCCATCTGTCCGTCAAAGTAGTCATCCAGTTTGCTGAGAAATTCGGTGCAGGTCACGCCTTCGCCCCCTCATTCGTCTGCCGGAAGTATCGGCTTAGCCGTTCGCGCAACTGCAATCGCGCGCGTAATAATCTCGATTTGACTGCTGGAACGCTCAATCCCAGTGCCTCCGCAGTCTCTTCGGTCGATAGGTTCTCCACGTCGCGCAGGGTGAATACGGTGCGGAATCCCGGAGGCAGTCCCTGGATGGTCTTGCGTAGAATCGCGCCGAGTTCACTCTGCCCATACAGCTGCTCCGGGTTCGGTCTCCACTCGGCAAAATCACGCGGAATGGAGCCGTCTTCTGTCTGCACGTCTTCGTCCATGGAGACGGTCTTGCTCGTCTTACGCTTGCGCAGGCGCATTAAGCTTTCGTTCACGGCAATTCGCACCAACCATGTGGAAAACTTGGAGTTGCCCTGGAATTGGTCTAGTTTCTCGTAGGCCTTGAAGAATGCATCCTGAGTAATGTCTTCCGCGTCCTCGCGGTTTTGGGTGATGTGGTGCGCGACCCTGAATATCTGTCGTTCATACTGCCGTACTAACTGTTCAAACGCCGCCGTGTCCCCCTGCTTGGCGCGCGCAACCAGCGCTACGTCAGGGTGTTCAACTTCCGCGGTTGGGGATTGGATGGCTGGCATAGGTAAAAGTTGCAATTGTACCGTCTAAATCAATACTGCCTGTATAAGGCAGGATCGCAGAAAGCGCGGGTCCACTCACCGCGGCTTGTACAAGTGTAAATGCGCTGTCATGTTGCGGGCAATGGGACACTCTTCGCCGTAACCGCCCGCCTATACATTTTGTCCGGAGCGAAACCGAATGAATGCCAAACTGTGCGGTTGTTCGCAAGGGCATGGCTTCAGAGCCTGTCCTGAGCCAAGTGGAATGGATGCCGATGAGCGCGCTCTTTTTCGTCTCTCTTTGCTCAATCGCGTACCGATCCAGGAACCGGAGAAGGGAAAGAAGGTGTGCCTGTGCTGGTTCACCCCTTAGCATCGCTCGCGGGAATGCCTGCACCCAGCTTAGAGTTGAATGTAGGCTTTGATGAGTTGCGGTGCAGGCCGATATCGCCCTCGCGATGCAATGGGGAGTGGATAGTTGGAGTGTAAGGTCATGCAGGACAGAAGGACTTTAATTCGAGTGGCTGTAGTTTCGTCTTGTCTGCTATGGCCTGGAATCAACTTGCTGGCGCAGTCCTCGGCTGCCGCTGGCGCAACCACAACTTCGTCGGTTTCGGCCGCCAAAAAGACCGCGAAGCCCGCTGCCTCAGCCTCGTCAAGGAACAAATCCACCGCGAAGATAGCACCCCTGAAGAAAGCGACAGCCAACTCCTCGCCACACTCGGTCGCATCCGCCGGCGTCCACCGGAACGCAGCCACGACCACAGCAGCGTCGAAGGCAAAATCTTCCAAGTCCAGCATCCGTCGTCGCGCTCACTACAAGCCGCCAACGGCGCGCAGTATCAAACTCACCAAGGCCTTTCTCGCCTCCGAGCAGTTGCGGCCCATGGCCCAGCAGCTAGCCGCTGCCAGTTCGACCGCCGCATACGCCGGAGTGTTGCACTACGCGCAGAGCCATCCCGGTGAGGGCGCAGCCGCGGCCTATCTTGCGCTTGGCCACGCCTATATGCAGGACCATCGCTATGCCGACGCCATCGGCAACTTCAATCAGGCAAAGCGCTCCGGCGAAGCACTCGCCGACTATGCGGACTATCTTGCCGCGCAGGCCGCCATCCAGTCGGGCCGTGCAGGCGATTCGTACACTCTGCTCGACCACTTCGCCGATCGTTATCCCGACAGCATCTTCGCCGCTACCGCTCCCGTGCTTCTGGCCGGCGCGCACCTGCAGCAGAACGATGCGCAAGGCGCTTTACAGGTACTCACACCGCTCGCCAATTCTCCTCAATCGCAACAAGTAAATTTCCGTTACACCATGGCGCGCGCCTATCAACTGGCGGGTGATACCGCTCACGCTGCGCCCATCTTCCATGACATCTACGCATCCCAGCCATTCGCGTACGAGGCATCGCAGTCGGCCGCGCAGTTGCAGTCCATGGGCGTGCCGCTCAGCGCCGCCGAGCGCAAGACCCACGCTGACGCGCTCTTCAACGCTAAACGATACGGCGAAGCCGGGGCCGAATACAACGCAATCGGCAGGAACAATCCGCAACTCAGCCCAGCCGATCGTGACGCACTCATCCTCTACGCCGCGGTCTGCGACTTCAAACTGAAGCAGTTGAGCCGGCGAGACATCGAGAAGCTTCCCGAGACTAGCGACGACACCGCCGCACTCAAGCTCTACATGCTGGCCGAACTCTCGCGAGACGAGGACGACCGCGCAGGCCACGACGCCCTCATCGCCCAGTTGGTTGAGCGCTACCCAGCCAGCCGCTGGCTGGAAGAGGCCCTCTATTCGGGTGGCAACATGTACCTGCTCAAGCACGACGCTGGACAGGCCATCTATCACTACTCCATGCTGGTCAAGCTCTTCCCCAACAGCACCTACGCGCCCTCCGCCCACTGGCGCGCGTCATGGATGAACTACCGCACACGCAACTACACCGAGGCGGCGCGTCTGATGGACGAGCAGATAGAACGCTACGCCGGAGGCATCGAGATTCCAGCCGCACTCTATTGGCGCGGACGAATCTACGAGGACGAGGAGCATAACTTCTCCCAGGCGGTGAACTACTACAGCAGGCTGGTGGATATCTTCCCCGATTACTACTACGCGGATCTCGCCCGCCAGCGCCTCGTGGTGCTTGGAGCGCAGCCCGTTACACCACCGGCCCCGGCGCTGATCGCCGTGAAGAATGGACCGGATCCCGGCCTGACAGGCGAGCTGCCGGAAAACGACACCCATCTCATCAAGGCGCGCATGCTCGCCAACGCCGCGTTGAATGAGTACATCGGGCCGGAGATTCGAGCCGGCGCTTCTTCCGACGAGTGGGGTGCATTAGCCCAGGCTGAGATCTACGTCTCCTATGGCGAGTACACGCGTGCGCTTCAGTCCATGAAGCGCAGCGGCATCTCGTTCTTCACTCTGCCCATGGACCAGGTACCCGCAATCTACTGGCAGCTTCTTTTTCCGCAGCCGTACTGGAAGGAACTGATGGCGGACGCGGGCAGCAATGGACTCGATCCCTATCTGGTTGCTTCGCTCATCCGGCAGGAGTCGGAGTTCAACGCCTCGGCCGTCAGCCCCGCCAATGCGTACGGTCTCATGCAACTGCTTCCCTCAGTGGGCAAGTCATTGGCCAAGAAGCATGGGATCAAAGGATTCTCCACCGGGCAACTACTGGATCCAACCATCAACCTCGAGCTTGGGACCATCAATCTGAAGCAGGCCATCGACCGCTATGGCGGGCAGGTGGAGTACGCTCTCGCCGCCTACAACGCAGGCGACACGCCGGTTCGCCAATGGCTCGCCAGCAACGACTACAAGGATGTTCCAGAGTTCGTTGAGTCCATCCCCTACACCGAGACGCGCGAGTATGTTCAGGCCATTATGCGCAACCGCGAGATGTATCGCGCACTCTACCCCGTTCGATAAATGCGGACTGTAGAGAAGCGACGCCGACGGTTGCGGAGGTTAGGTGCATTCGGGTCGCTCATATGTCTCGCGCGTGGGTTACGATGTGGAAGGAAACCGCAATGCCCGGATGGTGGAATCGGCAGACACAGCGGACTTAAAATCCGCAGACCGTAACAGGTCGTGGGAGTTCAAGTCTCCCTCCGGGCACCATAGAATCAATATTCTAGAAGAGATTTCCACCTCTGAGAGAACCCACCGTTTGACACTTGGTGATACTTCTGGTGATACTTATTGCCGGAGGGTGTACACCGATGAAAGAAGCACCCACAACGCGAGGAATCTGGGAGCGGGAACCTGGGAGCAATGTCTGGTGGATTCGATACAGGACCGCTGACGGCAAGCTCCACAGGGAGAAGGTTGGCCGCAAAGGGGATGCAGTTGACCTGCTCAACAAACGCCGGAATGAACGACGGATTGGCACAAAACTCCCTGAGAACATGCGCGCCAAAGGCGTTAAGTTCAAGACATTAGCTGACGACATCGAGGTGTATTCCAAGGCTCATCACCGGGATCAACGGAGCATTCTCGGTCGCCTAAAGTGGATACGGCCCGACTTTGACGAGCGTATTGCTGACAGCATCACGCCGCAGGAGATCGATGCATGGCTCTCTAAGAACACGAGTTCACCGGCAACCAGTAACCGATACCGTGCCGCGTTCTCTCTCATCTACCGTGAGGCTGTACGGAATGGGAAGGTTGACAGCAATCCGGCTAGGCTGGTGCGGCAGAAGCATGAGGGCGCTGGTCACATACGTTTCCTAAGCGACGCTGAAGAGAAGACTCTCCGTGCCGCGATTCTCCCTGTACATCTGCCAGAGCTAGACATCTCACTCAGTACAGGGATGCGTCTCTCGGAGCAATACGGTCTCACATGGGGCTGCGTAGACCTGGTGCGGAAGGAAATCAGGCTGGTTCACACTAAAAACAATTCCAGCCGTACTATCCCAATGAACGCCACAGTAGCAGACGCGTTTCAGAAACTTGCCACACGAGTGCCAGCCGCGAAGAAGCATGATAGAGTCTTTCCGCAGTCACCACGGAAATGGTGGGAGGCTGCTATCTCCAAGGCCGGTATACAGGACTATCGATGGCATGACAACCGCCACACGTTCTGCTCAAGGCTAGCGATGCGAGGTACGAATCTGAAAGTCATTCAGACGCTGGCAGGACATAAAACACTGGCGATGACTGCACGTTATGCGCACTTGGATGACGCCTCGCTGAGAGTGGCAGTAGACTCGCTAGCGACACCCTTCTTCACAACCTCAAAGTGATTCCCTGATGCATACTTCACCAAAGAAGCGCGTGTCACCAGTACCTTTTTCCCGATACGGCGGGTGTCGAGTTCTTTGTTGGCAACGAGGTAGTCAATCGTCCGCACTGAAACGCTAAGCTGTCGTGCAGCTTCCTTGCGGTCATATAAAAGTCGTGTCTCGGTGGAAGGGGAATTAGCCATGGTATGCCTCCCATTCCGCCTGCGAGAATCGCTTGCCATGTTCTGTGAACGGAAGCAGTCTGCTGATAGGTACCGGATAATGCCGAATCACCGGATCGCACGTACGTCCGTCACGTTCCCTCAGATATAAGCCAAGTGCATTGATACCGCGTTCGGTATAGATGTTGCTCGACTGCTTGAACAGGAACGGCACACACATCGCTTGGCAAGCGTCATATACCTCCGCTGCCCACGTCATACGCATCTTGTATTCCGCATGTTTGGAGCCAGACATTCCGCCTACGGCAACCCAACCGATTCCGTCCAGTTTGATGTCTGCGATGGACTCCATCAACGGCTCGCAGGAGAGAAAGCGCAGAGCGCATGGGATGCTCCGTAGCGTCTCTACGCGGTGGTAGCTGGCTTTGACTCCACAGGTTGTACCCAGCCACGCATTCGGATAGCCCGTCCCCCAGTCGGAGGGCAGGCAATCCATGATCCGCTCCGGCCTCTTGGTGAGCAGCATGAAATAAACGCTGGGGCATTCCCTAATCGTTTGCCATGCCTTACGCCGCCAGTGATCGGCATCCTTATGGAAGAAGTCCGACAGTGAGCATACGAAGCAGATGGCCCGCTTGCCTTGCCGCGCTGCCTCTGCATTCAGCTTGAGGGGCGTGTCCCAAGTCTTCGTGCGTTCAAGTTCATTGAAGTTGCGTCCGCAACGGGTGAGCAATGCATCGGCATAGCATCCAACGCACTCCCGGCTGACCGGAATGCAGCCTGTCCACGGATTCCAAGTGGCGTGTGCCCAGCTAATCTTTGTGCCGATCATGCTGCCACCGCCTTGTCTTCCTTGTCTGCCTTGGCTGCATTCACCACAGTCTTCTTCACAGGCTTTCCATCAATGTCCAGCTTGCCGGGCTTCGGTGTGAAGGTGTGGGTTACAGGTTCCCTGCTACCCAACTCGTGATACATCCATTCCTCGATTGCGGCAAAGAGTTCGTTCTGCTTCTCATCGCGTGGGATATTCATCACCGCCGACCGAATCCCCTCTCGTACTTGCCAGCGGAGCTTATCGGCCTTGTCGAGCGTGACCTTTGGCAATGCGGTTTGCTGCTTGGCGGAACGCAGCTTGCTGACTTCCTTGCTAATCAGCGCTTTCGCCTCAGTCTTGGTCGGTGCTGGCTTGTTCTTGAATTTTTCCGTGAGAGCTTCTGCGAGGGCAGAATGCTTCTGCTTCGCCAAGTCCACTCCCTCAGCTAGAGCCGCATCAATCACCGGCGTCGGCAAGGCAGCCACACGCTGGTAATCGGCGACAGTGTTCCGGATGGTGCGTTCATCGCAGTCGAGGGTCCGGGCAATCACATTAGCTGCTTTCAGCCAGCAATGATCTTCAACGAAGAAGGATTTATAGCGATGGAGGGCCATGCCGAGCGTGTAGCGGCTGGCATGGAACTGACTCGCAGCCTCTACGACTGCATGGCGAGCTACCGACAGTCCTGCAAGGGTTGAATTGATACCCGCCTTCTCAGCGGTTTGGAGTCGAGCCGACAGGGTGGAAAAGTTTTCCACAGTTCGCCCGCACGACGGGTTTGCTTTTGTTGTTTTCTTTGCTTTTGATGATGCCATACGCGTCCTAAAAGGGAGGCAAATGCCTCGGAGATACGGCATGAAATCTGCCGCATATATAACCTTTTAGAACCTTCCTGGTTAGATCCACTTCCCGAAGGTAGGTGGCCCAGGGCGGGGGAGTGTACCCGCTCTTATCTATGTATGGCGGCCGGGTGGCCGGTACGGGAGTGATCCTATACAGAAACAGTTTATCACAGAATTATCCGAATCTGAGGGCTGGTATCAGACGTTGGTGGTAGGTCAGTTTGAACTCCGAGTCGAACGAAGTTACCTATAACACCCCGTTTTCAAGGTATTTCGTCCCTCATGAAGAGAGCCCCATACTTGTCTATTGTGTCCCCACCTGTCTGATTGTCAAAATGAGAGATGCGATTTGCGAGTAAACTTTGGTCGGGCGCAAATGGAGAGCATGGGCTTGGTCTTGGCGAAACGGGAGTCTCGGCGCATGTGCGTTTGGCTGGCGTTGTGCTCAGTCGCTGCGATTGGGTTGGGCGAGGCATGGGCTTCGCAAACGCCGACGCCTCCGCCGGTCCCTTTGCCATCCGGAATCAATATGCGGCTGGAGGTAAAGGACGGCAAGACCACCTTCAAGATGGGCGAGCCGATCGACCTGGAGTTGACCATCTCGGGTGACAACCAGGGGTATGAGGTGGGGGCCTGGGACGGAGACCATATTGTCCTTGAACCGGAGGCCAATGTCTTCCGCTGGCAGGGCCTGTTTTCAAGCGACGCGGTCCAGGCTTCGGCGTTAACCGCGCAAGGGACAACCTTCACAAGCCGCCTAAACGATCAGTTTGAGATCAAGCAGCCGGGTACCTATACGGCATCGGTGGACACATGGCGGGTGATGAAAAAGCCGGAGACGCCGACCGGCATGCTTCAGTCGATGGAGATCGTATCGAACACAGTGACGTTCGAAGTCCTGCCGGCGAGCGAGGCGGATGAGGCAGCGCGGGTGAAGCTGCTGGCCGCACAAATCGAAGCGTCAGCGACGCCCGAGGTTGCAAAGAAGGCCTGGGACGAGCTGGCCTACCTGACCGGAGATGCGGCGGCCCGCGAGAAGGTGCGACTGGCTCTGGCCGCGCGAAACGGCGAACTGGCGAAGTTCTCCGCACCGGATCAGGAGAAGAGTCGTATCGGTAACGAAGACATGGCGTTCGCGCTGTCGAAGAACAAGCAGTTGGAGATCGAGCTGCTTCATGCCGCGTGGTTGGATGCGCGCAACGTCCCAGACCAGGGATTGCTGTATTCCATGACGGCGCTGGCACGGCTGGACGCAGGCATCGGGATGCCGGATACGTGCGGGATGTGCGCTATGCCGCGCACTAAATGGGATGACACGCAGGCGCTGGAGAAGCCATATATCGATGAGATTGTGGCGTCGATGCCGCAGCGGACGGGTGAGAACCGCAAGGAGACGGGGTGGTTTCTATATGAGAAACTCTTCGGTTCGCCGGAGAGCGCGGGGTTCGAGGAGGCGCGGAGGATCGTGATCGAGAACTTCGAGAACGACAGCGTGGAGGAGCAGAAGGCGGTCATGCAGTGTGGATACAACCAGGGCGCTCCGGCCATCCTGCGAGATCCATCGATGATTCCTGTGGTGGAACGGATCGTCAATACCGCCGCGCGGGACGAAGAGGACTCCGACGGTGATGCGACGGAGCGCCATTCCTGCGCATTGGCTCGCCTGGTGGAGATCGCCCCGGAGGTGGCTCTGCCGTATTTTGTGGAGGAGGTGAAGGACCCCGACGTGGAGTTGAACCTAAGACCGTTTGGAGGGTTGAAGGAGGCGACCCTGCCACAGTTGGATAAGGTGCTGCTGGGGCAGATTCAGACGTTTGCGGCGGAAGCTGCGAAGGGAACGTTGCCCAACGGGAGCGTTCCCCGCGAAGTTATGGATGCGCAGACCTCGCTGAAGGACAGGACGCTGCTGGCGGCGCGCTACGCCTCCGCGGCGATCTTCGCACCAATGTTTGAGCTTTACCGGCAGTACAGCGCAAAGTGGGATTCGGAGCAGCGTGGGGCAGTGCTGGCGTATCTGCTGCGCTGGGATGCGGCGAAGACCATGCCTCTGCTGCGAACGGCGGTGGCGCCGGACGATACCCCATACTCCGGCACGGTGGCGACGATTGGGCAGGTCTACTCGTATATCCCGAAGCCCTTTCCACCGGAGCTGCGGGCGGATCTGGTGGAAAAGGTGGCGCACGGCTCCTACGAGGAGGTTGTGCCGGCAGCGATTCAGCTTTCACTGCATGGACTGCCGGAGGACGAGGCGGTGCTGAAGAAGCGGCTGGCGGCGATCCAGGCGGAGTTGAAGCTGCATCCGGAGAGGCTCGACGATTCTCCGAATTGGGGGAATGCGATGGGGCTTGTGGGCGCGGAGAGCGCGCTGATCGGTGCGCTGCGCACGGACCAGGTGTGGCACCCCAACGAGAGCGATCTGATCGGCCTTAAGCAGGATTGCCTCGGTGCGTTTTGCCGGCAATTGACGACGGATAAGGCGCAGCCCGCCCCGCCCGGGTATTGATCCTCGCATAGTTGCGGGCGGCATTACCGACGCCGAAGCAGTTTACAAGGCACAACCCCCGTGAAGTCAGCGTTCCCGGTAAAGTGCCCCTGTACGATATCTGCACCCCGTCATTTATTGAGACCGCCCCGTATTACAGGAAGTTCTCTAGAGTCGAGTCGGCTTACTGGGTTGTGGGGCTGGCAGAGCACGCTACTTGTACAATGGCGATCATCCACCAAGTCTTGGTAAATGGCCACGGCAATTTTCGTTCTGTAGTGCTGCTTCGCAAAGCAGAGTGAGGAGATTGGCGATGCGATACGTCGTATGCGCGGCGATGGCCTTAATTTGCACAACCTTGCGTGCGCAGACCCCTCCCGCCAGACCGCAGTTCGAAGTCGCATCGGTGAGGCCGACGGTGATTGACAACCCCCGCCTTCTTCAGGTATCGCGAGAGTTCGCGCGAAACGTGCGGCGGCCTGGCGAGATTCCGATGACGGACCCGGACCGTGTCCGTCTACAGAACTGGGCCTTACTTGACCTGATTGCCGCTGCCTACAGCGTGCGTAGCACTCAGGTTTCTGGCCCGGTCTGGCTTTCCGATCAGGTTTTCGATATCGAAGCCAAGGTCCCCGTTGGCACTCCGAAGGAAGAGTTGAATGCCATGCTGCAATCGCTGCTCGAAGAACGCTTCGGTCTCAAAGTGCATCGCGCTACGCAGACCGAGCAGGGCTTTGCGCTGGTGGTGGGAAAGAATGGACCCAAGCTGATACCCGCTGAGCCTCCGCCCGTTCCTGCGCAGGGGCTCACCGAGGAGGAGCAGAGAGCTCAGAACATGCAGAAGTTGCAGTCGGGCCTGGCGGCCACGACGGAGCGCATGCAGGAGAAACTCGCAGCCGTGGGGGCATTCAACACCCAATCGTGGAGATCGATCACTATGGAAGAATTGGCTGTCCAGCTGATGCGATTGGCCGAAGCACCAGTGGTTGACGAGACCGGTTTGACCGGAAAATACAAGGTCACCATCGAGACCTGGAAGGATGCTGACGTTGCAGGAGGTACCGTCTTCGATGCTGTCGAAAAACTCGGTCTCAAACTGGAGCCGCGCAAAGTGACCGTCGAAACCGTGGTGGTTGACCAGGTCTCCAAAATGCCTACGCCAAATTAGGAGATTAGCACTCAACTACCAAAGTGCCTGTGAAGTCACCTTATCGATAACTTCAATCATTCACTTCTAATTGACCCAATACCCATACGTTCGACTAATTGACGGAATCCACAGCCGGGTGCATAGGAGCAGGACTCCGGGAGGGCAGGTCCAGGACTCCGGGAGTGGTGAGGCAGGGTTGGGAGTGGCCAGTGTCCCCTGAACCACCCGGTAACCTGCATCAGCTTTTCAAACTGCCTGGAAGTGCCGTATAAGGTGCATCTGTTTACAGAATAAGTGATAATGGCCACCCATATTCGGCTCACTTACTTATATTAAGTAAGTTCATAAAGAGAAGTTACAACACAGGGGTATATATATTATTAATTACTTGATACCCATCTCCCGTTGTACCCCGGCTTTATGCTAGTAAGTATCCCCCGGCAGAGCCGGGGGCATTCTTTTGTGAGCCGCTCGAAGCGGCTTGAGCGGGGTCGCTAACGCGGCCCCGGTTGAGTGGAGCCACCTTGTGGTGGCAAGTCATTTCCAG
>Ga0181517_10002574_pt1 | contig 18313 bp, 11 predicted proteins | sample PEATcosm2014_Bin_31_FD_119748 | JGI IMG/M metagenome (GOLD analysis project Ga0181517, IMG submission 119748) | Peatland microbial communities from MTU Mesocosm Facility, Houghton, MI, USA - PEATcosm2014_Bin01_30_metaG | ecosystem: Environmental > Terrestrial > Soil > Wetlands > Peat | place... | reverse complement strand
GGTCGCGTTCCCGCAGAAGGGCCTGCCGCACGAGATATCCATCCACCGAGACCGCTACTTCCGACGCAACCCGTTCGAGAAACGCCAGCGCTGCCTCATCGGGCTGGAAGGGCGTGTTAAATCCGAACCCGAGTATTCCCAGCCGGCGATCACCGCTGGAAAGAGGTACCAGAGTCAGAGCGTGAATGCCCTCTTCCAGGGCTTCTTGAACCATCTCGCTCCAGCCAGGCTGTGTTTCGAGTGGCGATAGGACCAGGGACTTCTGTTCGCGCCATACCCACGCGCCGGGGTAGTGGCCGTCCACCGGCAGGGCGATTTCCCTTTCTTTGTATGCCCTGGCCGCGCTGAGCGCATACAAACGGAGCTGATCGCGCATACGATCGTGAAGAATCAGCGCCAGAAAATCGAACGAGATGACGCGCCGCAAGGTCCCCGCCAGGGAGTTGCAGAGGGTTTCCAGATCGCTGTGACCGGCAATCGATTGAGATAGATCGAAAAGCGCTTTGTAGAGTTCCGAATCTGGAAGTCCCATATCGACAATGCTATCAAGCACTGCCGGGATCGGCAAATGACATTGGCAAATGCCAGGCATCGGCATAGCTCATTCCTCAAAACCACCTGTGGTTCCCTGAAATCCGTGCGCCGCTTGCTTGAGAACCCATCGGATGGCGCGGGAAGCGTTATAGCAATACGACAAAGTGTGGTTCAGCGTGGAAAAACAGTGCTGCTGGCACTCCGCTTTCATGTTTGCAAGTTGTTGTTTTTCAAAGCACGGCTCGCCGGCGACGCCCCAATTCCCGGTCGCGCTATACATGGGGAAGCAGGGGGCCAAAGTGCCGTCGGTGCGGATAATCAACGAATTCTCTCCGGCGCGGCAATCCCACTGCTGCAGCTTGCCGCGCATGAACGCTTTCATCTCCTCCAGGCGGCGGACGGAATTCACCATCTTGTAACCCGAGCGGTTCTTCTCGATGAGCCAATCGATGACGGCATCGACTTCGGGCCAGTCTTCCGGCGCGATGTAGGTGCTGTTGTCCGACCCGTGCTTGAAATCGGACTGTTCGAGCAAGGGAGTTTCGTTGATGTGGTAGTCGGTGGCGATGCCCACGTCATGCGCGATCTCGGTCAACTCCCGAACGTCCCCAAGATTCATGCGCGTGATGTTGATGTTGAAGAAGACGCTGAAGCCGTAGACATACTGCTTCCGGATCAGGTAGTCGAAGAAGGGCCGGATGGGATTGAGGGCTTTGGGCAGCTCGCTGCACTCCTCCACGGCATCCACCGCCACGTTGAAGGTCGCGACCCCGGCATCCCCCAGGCGGTCGATGACATCGGGCCGCATCAGCCTTCCATTCGTGGGCACGTAAACCCAGAAGCCCTTTTGGGCCGCATAATCGACCACCCGGTGCACGAACCGCGGCCGCAGCAGCACTTCGCCGCCCATCAGCGCCAGGACGCGGCAGTGGCTATCGTAGAGCCAATCGATCGAGCGGCGAGCCACCTCCTCGGTCATCCCCTTCACGCGGTTGTCGTAAGCCCAGCAGTAGTGGCAATCCAGGTTGCACTTCCATTCGGTGAACAGGTACGAGACGATGGGATGGAATTCCCCAGGCCTCACGCGCGAGCCGATGTAGGGGTACAGCCACCCACGCAGTGCCCGCGCGACCATGGGGGCCGTGACACGGCTGCGATATGAATCTCCATTCCGCGGGAGGTATTTAGGATCGGGATCGACATCCCCGCATTTCTCGGGATACCTCGGGAACACGGGATCGGGCAGTCGCGGCGACATCGTCCCACTTTGCACTTCTCCTTTCCCTAAGCCTTCCTCGATCCCTGTTTGCATTTCGTTTCCGAACTCCTTTCTGAATCGATCAATGTTCGATTCCGCGGCTCCCCACAATGTCCGAGCCGCTCACGCCGGCTTCGTCGTGCGGCGGCCGGCTGTCGACCGAATGTTGCCACACAGCCATCTCGGCTTTGCCTGCTACGCGGGTCTGAATCGTCAGCAGCAATCGAACTGGCTGGTTACACTGGCCGAGGCTCTGATAGTCCTGCACAAATCGAAAACTTCGGATGAAGATGGACGGCGATTTGCTGAAATCGCCCCACAATCGCAGTGGCGCGGCGGTGGATGCGTCCAGCCATAGCTCGCCCTTGAAAAGACCTACCCGTTTCCGGTTCGGCCTCAAGCGGAAGACATGTGCGATCGACCCGTTGTAGGCGGACGTCCTCTCATAAACGAACGAATAATTGCGCCGGGTTATGGCGACGCTCGAGGTTTGAACCGGCGGCTTGGCATCGTTGGCCAGAAAGCGGGCGATCACGGCGGTCTTCACGAGGTTGTCGCCCGTAAAGCGGAGACCCCGATAGGCGATCTGCCCGGTTTTCGAAACCACCTTGAGGCCGTCCATGCTTCCCTGTCTTCCGAGCTTCGGCAACGATGCGTCGATGCGGACTTCGAACACGAGGTCCGAACATCCAGGCTGCGCGTGCGGTCGAGCCAAATACCGGTCGAGCGCCTCCGGCGGAGCCAAGAGCTGAGCCGGGCACAATCCTGGAAACAGAAGCATCAGGGCGGCCTGGAAGATATGTCTCATAGCTGCGCGAGCGGCGGCACTGCCGGACCGCGCCTCAGCGCCTCCGTTGTCCCCGCGTTCCCCGCCCGGCCGCGGGACTTTCGACCAGCGACAAGAGCGTGCACAGTCCGACCAACGATCCCAGACACCACACGACCCACATATTTCCCTGTCCTATACATGAAACGCCAATGACGAATGCACTTTGGTTTCCAGCCAATACCTTCTGCATTTCGGCCCTCGCGATGCCGGCTGCCGGTCATCTGCCGAAACAAGTGCCGAAACTCGGCATGGAGCGGAGCCGCTCCCGAGGGGCTCGCGAGAATCGCGTGCCTTGCGCGGCTTGCCGGCGCAACAAGAAACTCATGTGGTGCTCCGGATGCTATTGCTTTTTGGACACCGGCGTAGCGCATCCGGCAGCGCCCGACCAGACGAAGATATGGACTGCGCACACAAAAGAGGGTTATCGGTTCCGGACGCCCTGATCGCCTGGACCACCGCCGGCGCGCTCATCGCATTTGGAGTCATATTCTTCGACGACTCCGTTATCATGGGGCACACCATTCTGGCCCTGGGCATTCTGAGCGCCGCCAACGAGGGGCTGAAGCTCCGCGACCTGCGCAGCGGGCCCAGCGGCGGACGCCGGCGGGTCAGGCTGGTCCTGGCAATGGCATACGTGGTCCTGGTGTTGATCGGTTTCCTTCTCCCACGCTCCGGGCTATGAACCTAACGGCAGGCTGCCGCGGATGGCGGCATCGCGCTTGTCCCGTTGTGGCTGGAGCGGATTGGATAGCGGATTGCACCTCCACAACGCGGGAGGCGATCCGCTATGTTCCGGGTTAGTAAGGCAGAGGAGGATTCGGGCACGGTCATCACCATCGATGGGCAACTTTCGGGCGACAACATCGAGGTGGTGGGGACCTGCTGCGATCAGGCGCTATCGTCAGGCAAGCCAGTCCAGCTCTTTTTGCGGGACGTCTCAGCGGTGGACCAAGCCGGCCGCGCCCTGCTTTGCCGGCTGGCCGCCAAAGGAATCCGTGTGATGGCCAGTGGTGTCTACACCGCTTATCTGGTTGGGACGCTCAATCCGGCCGGAATGGAACCGGCGAACTCGTCCAGAACCGGTGAGGTGCCAAGGCGAGTAACATGAGAAGTCGGTGCGCGAGATATTCATTCAATCAGGAGGCTGAAACTCATGTTCCGAGTGCTGACGGTCGCCAGGGAGTACGGCAGCGGCGGGGGTCTCATCGCGCGAAAAGTTGCCGAGAAGCTGGGGTGGGACCTGTTGGACAGGGCCCTGGTGGAGCGGATCGCCGGGATGGCACGCGTGGATCCTCAACTGGCACAACAGTACGACGAGCAGGTGGACTCCTGGATTCACCGCGCCAGCCGGAGAGGCCTGTGGCGCGGGGCGTTCGAGGGAGTCGCGACGGTTACCGGTCAGGAAGTCTTCGACGCGGAGGCCATGGCTGCGCTCGGCCGGGACCTCATCGCCGAAGCGCACTCGAGGGGAAATTGTGTGATCGTCGGCCGGGGAGCCCAATGCCTGCTGCAAAACCGGAAGGACGTCCTGCACGTTTTCATTTATGCGCCCTGGCGGGAGCGAGTGGCCCGTCTCCGGAAGCGCCTGCCGGCGGGCACGGATATCGAGCATGCGATTCAATTGACCGATCAGCAGCGCGCCGACTACACCCGGGTGTATTTCGGCTGTAACTGGAAAGATCCGCACTTATATCACATGCTGATCAGCTCGGAACTTGGCGGTGACAACATCGCCCGGGCGATCATTGGTGCCATTGAGCGCGGGAGCGACCCGTGCGCCTGAGCCCGGAATCATTAACCCGTGGCCGCGAATGTTAAGCATTCTTTGACCTTCCGGGCAAGCTGTTGCGCGGTGTAAGGCTTCTGGAAGAAACCGGCGATGTGCCTCCCCGCGAAGCGCGCCTCGACGTCCGAGTCGCCAAAGCCGCTGGAAACCATTATCGGGATGCCGGGCCGCACCTTGCGGATGCCTTCCAGGGTCTCGAACCCATCCATCCCCGGCATCGCCACGTCGAGCAGCACGAGTGCGATCTCGCCAACCCGCTCCCGTACCAGCCGCACCGCCTCGTAGCCATCCGCCGCTACCAGCACGGTGTACCCGTATCGCTGCAGCGCCGACTTGCTGAAGTTCCGGATCAGGTCCTCATCGTCGACCACGAGAACGGTGCCGGAGCCGCGCAGGTCCTCCTGGCGGACGTCTTCGGTGGCCGGCAGGAGAGCCGCTTCGCCGACCGGGAAAAGTACCGTGAACGAGGTCCCGCGGCCGAGCACGCTGTGCAGTTGTACGATCCCCCTATGCTGCCGCACAATGCCCAAGACGGCCGCAAGTCCCAGCCCTCTGCCCACGAATTTAGTGCTGAAGAAAGGATCGAAGATCCTCCGCATGGTCTGCTCATCCATCCCCGAACCGTTATCCACCACTTCAAGGAAGACATACTCGCCGGGGGCAGGGTTGTCGCTGAGGATCGCGTCCGGCAGCGGTTCTCCGGTTATGGCCCGCCTGCCGGTCCGCACCTGGAGGATTCCGCCAGCCTCGCCGATCGCCTCCACGCCGTTGATCATCAGGTTCATCACGACCTGCTGCATCTGGCTCGAATCGGCCAGGAGCAGAGGCGGATCCTTGGCGAGATCCAGGCGAATCTGCACGCTTGAGGGCGCCGAAGGGTGAATCAATCTCCCCGTCTGGACCACCACGTCGGACAAATTCACCCGTTCGAGGTAGAACCGGCCCTTCCCGGCATAGGCCAGAAGCTGCCGGGTCAACTCGGCGCAATGCTGCGCGCCGCCGATCACGGTCTCGAGTGCCACTCTTTCGGGTCTGCCTTCCGGCAGGGTATCGAGCACCAGGCTGGCGTTCCCGAGCACGCCGGTCAACAGGTTATTGAAATCGTGAGCCAGTCCAGCCGCCAGGTAGCCGATGGCTTCCATCTTCTGCGATTTGCGCGCCTCCTCCTCGGCGTGCCGGCTCTCGGTCACGTCCTCGATCGCCAGCAAAATGCGTTCCCCTTGCTCGAAGCGGCGCGCATTCAGGATCAAGATGCGCTTGCCGCCGGACGGAAGCGCCTGCTCCATCTCGAAATCGGTCATGTTGTGCCGGTGGGGAAGAACCTCCTCCAGCAGAACCCGCAACCGGGGAATGCTCCAGCAACCGTTGTCCAGCTCGTAGATAAAGCGGTGCTCCACATCCTGGGGAGATAACCGGAACGCCCGATAAAACGATTGGTTGGCCTTCATCACACGAAGGTCCGGCCCCAGCACCACCAGCGATCCGCGAACCGTGTCGATGGTGGCTTGCGCAAACTCGCTGACATTGTTCAGTTCCGTGTTGCGGACTTGAAGCTCCTGGTTGACGGTGGTCAGCTCTTCGTTGGCCGCCTCGATCTCCTCTTTGGAGCTTTCCAACTCTTCGTTGAGGCTTTGCAGTTCCTCGTTGCCGGCCACAACTTCCTCGTGCGCCGCTTCCTGCTCGACGATCACGGATTGCAGGTGCGCGCGGCTGGAGGCCAAGTCTTTCTCGAGCCGCCGGACGCGAGCCTCGAGGTTCCCGTCTTCGCGGCGAGGTTCTCCGTTTGCCGGCTCAGCTTCGGCCGCGCGGGGCCGCTCTTCGAACGCAACCAGGAAATGCTGCCCCTCCGGCCCCAGGGGCGTGATCTCGACGTCAAGCTCTCCCTTATGTTCCCCGAGGTCCACCCGCTCGATCCGGATCGACTGGCCCGTTCTGCCGGCTGTGCGAATCGCTTTCTCCAAGGCGGCAGGCTGAGCCTTCTTGACCGACTCCAGGGCCTCTTCGCTCCGCATCTCCAGGCCGAAGCCTCCATTCCCGGAACCGGGCGCAACGACCGCCAAATTCGCGTCGACGATCGCGCGTGGAGGGCCGTACCTCTCGATCACCAACCGGTCGGCGTAGCGGAGGGGGTCGCTCATCAGCGGAGCGCGCCCTCCCTGCGCGGTGGCTTGCCGAAGCGCCTGAAAGACGGGTTCTCTCTTCCGCCTCGCGGGCGCGCGCCGCGCCGACTCTTGCTTGACGTAGAGCTTGGCGTGCTTGTCCAAAGTGGTGAATAATCCGGGCGCGGAAACCGCCGTCTCGGACTTCCCCAGCAGCAGAAAACCGCCCGGACTGAGAGCGAAATGGAATCCCGATAACGCGCTCTCCTGCATGGAATCCAGGTAGATCAGCACATTCCGGCAACTGATCAGCCCCATCCGCGAGAACGGGGGGTCGTTCAACAGGTCGTGCTTGGAAAAGACGCAGAGATCCCGCAGCCTTCTTCCCACCTGGAATTCGCGCCCAGTCCGCACGAAGAAGCGTGCCAGCCGCTCCGGCGAGACGTCCGCGGCGATGTTCTCGAGATAGACGCCGCGGCGGGCCCTCCCGATCGCGGCTTCGTTGATATCGGTGGCAAATACCTGCAACGGAACGTGGCTCTGCATCTGCTCCGCGACTTCCAGGAAGCCGATGGCAATCGAGTAGGCCTCCTCGCCGGTAGAGCAGCCCGGCACCCACACTCGCGCGACACCATCGGCGGGCGTCTTTCGGATGAGGGCCGGAAACACTCTCTTGCTCAAGACGTCAAAGGCTTCGGGATCGCGAAAGAAATGCGTCACGCGAATCAGAATCTCCTGCGAGAGGGCGTGCAGCTCGTCCGGGTTCTCGCGCAGGTACGCCACGTACTCGCCTAAGCTGCCCTTCCTGAGCAAAGCCGAACGGCGCAATACTCTTCGCCGGAAAGTCGTTTGGCGGTACAGGCTGAAGTCGATGCCCGTGCCCGCGTGCAGCAGATCGATGACGGCCTGGAAGTCGCCGTCGGAGCCCGGAAACCGGCTGGAGAGTTCCGGCGGTTCGCGATCGATGAGGCGCGGCTCGCGGGCGATTCTGGCCAGCTCCGCGGCGATCCCCTCCAGCGGCAAAACGAAATCCACGCAGCCGGTGGCGATCGCGCTGCGCGGCATGCCGTCGAACGCCGCCGAGGCGGGATCCTCGGCCAAGACGACGCCGCCCTCTTCGGCGATGGCCTGCACACCCAGTGCGCCGTCCGAGCCCGTGCCGGAGAGAATGACCGCGACAGCCCGGCTCTTTCGGGTGCTGGCGAGAGAGCGGAGAAATTTATCGATAGCCGTACCGGCGCTCTCCCTGGGTGTGAGCACGAGGCTCAGGCCGGAGAGCGTCATGGCAGCATTTGGGGGGATGACGTACACCTGGTTGGGCGAGAGTATGGTCCCATCCTTGACCTCGTTCACAGGCATCGCCGTCTGCCGCGACAACAACTGAGCCAGCATGCTTTCGTGGCTCGGGGCCAGGTGCTGGATGAAGACAAACGCCATGCCGGTATCGGCGGGCAGGCCTTGCAGCAGGCCGGTAAACGCCTCCAGCCCACCGGCGGAGGCGCCGACGGCGACAACCGGGAAGTTGGGGTCCGATTCGGGGGCCTTCTCAGTCATCGCCGGCTCCGCGGTAGGATCGACGGCGGGGGGCACGTCGGGGACCATATCGGTCTCCTCCTCCGACTATTATCACCTATCCCTGGGAGTTCTTGGCCTGTTTATCGAACGTCAGCACCAACCGGGCGGGAATGCCGGCGGACGACGCTGGTGATGGCGGCGATATGCGCCGGGGTCGTCCCGCAGCAGCCGCCCACAATGCGGGCGCCCGCGGCGATCAGCTCATCCACGCGGGAGGCCATGTACTCAGGCGTCTCCTTGAAAAGCGTCTTCCCGTTCTCCACCACCGGCGCGCCGGCGTTGGCGTGAATCAGGATGGGAACATCGGGCGCCGCGGCGCGAATCTGCCTGGTGATTTCGATCATGTTGGCGATTCCGTTTCCGCAATTAGCGCCCACGATATCGGCGCCCGCCGCCACTGCCTCGCGCGCCGCGCGGTCCGGGCGCACGCCCATCATGGTTCGGAACCCTTTGGCGCCCTGCTCAAAAGTGAAGGTGCAGATCACCGGAAGCGCGGTGTTCTTCTTGGCCGCCCGGATGGCCTCGACGGCCTCCGTCACCGAAGACATGGTTTCGATGCACAGGGCGTCCGCACCGCCTTCGGCCAGGGCCAGAATCTGCTCCTTGAAGGCTTCGTAGAGTTGCTCGGGAGTGGCATCGCCGCCCTCGTCCTCGACGATGCGGCCCGTTGGCCCGACCGAGGCAGCCACAAATCTCCGGGCGCCCGCGGCTGTCTTGGCCAGAGCCGCGGCGGCGCGATTGAACTCCGTCACCTTATCGGCGAAGCCATAAGGCTGCAACTTGTAACGCGTCCCGCCAAACGAATTGGTCTCGACGATGTCCGATCCGGCATCGACATAGGCCTTGGCGATATCCTTCACTACCTCCGGATGTGAGAGGCACCAGGACTCGGGATTCTCGCCCGCCGCAAGACCCCGGGCGTAGAGAAAAGTTCCCATGGCACCATCGGAAATCAGGATCTCGCCGGATTTCAGTCGTTCCAATATACCTTTCATCGTCAGCTTCTCCTTGTAAGTGCGAGTGCGCGCGCTACTGAAGGAAACCGGTTCAGATCCGTGTGCGGCAGAAACATGGCTTGCACGTAACTATCCATGTAACGCGGATCGGAACTCAGATCGATATAAGTCATGCGCGCGGCGATCTCGGCCAGCTTGCGGCGGTGTTCCCGCGAAAGCAACGCGATGTACGCGCCGGTGAGCGCCGAATTGCCGATGTAACGGAATCGTTCGCGAGGCAGGTCCGGAAGCATGCCGATCAGGACCGCCTCGGAAATTTGCAGGTAGCGCCCGAAGCCACCCGCGATGTAGACGCGGGCGATGGCATTCGCCTCGATGCCGACATTTTCGAGGATGCGGGCGCAGGCGGCATAAATGGCCGCCTTGGTGCGAACCAGATTTTCGATATCGGCCTGCGTGAGCACGAGGTCTTCGCCGCTTTCAGTGCGGGCCGCTTGTTCGACTACGAAGCGGCCCGCGAAGGAGTCTTCGAGCCGCCCGGCCTGGTCGATGATTCCGCGCTGGAGCATCTCGCCGAGCAGGCAGACGAGGCCCGAGCCGCAGATGCCCGCGGGCTTCGCGCCGCCGATCGCGCGATATTGCACGTGTCCCAGGGCGTCGATCTCGACATGTTCGATGGCCCCCTGGGCCGCGCGCATCCCGCACTGGATGCCGGCGCCCTCGAACGCGGGACCGGCCGAGCAGGCGCAGCCGACCATCCACTCGGCATTGCCGATGACGATCTCACCGTTGGTACCGATGTCGAGGAACATGAATATGTCGGAGCGGTTCACGGCGAGCTCGGTGGCCAGCAGCCCGGCCGTGATATCGCCCCCGACATAGCTGCCCACGCCCGGCGCAAAAGCGACTACGCCCTCGGGATGAATTTCGATCCCGCACGCGGCTGCGGCAAGCGGCGGCGGCGCGCTCACCGTGGGAACGTAAGGCGATTCGCGGATATAGCGCGGCGGCAGACCGAGCAGCAGGTGAATCATGGTCGTATTGCCGGCCACGAAGGCGGCGCGTATGAGGCGCGTGTCGCAGCCCGCGTCCCGGGCCATCTGGGCGATGAGCGCGTTGATAGTGCCGAGCACCAGGGCGCGCAGCTCGTTGAGGCGCTCCGGAGTGCGGGCATAATCGATGCGAATAATGACGTCGGCGCCGCGGCGGATCTGCGAGTTGTAGGATGTGCGGGTGGCCAGTACGCGGCCGGTTTCGCAATCCACCAGTTGCACCGCGACCGTGGTGGTGCCCACGTCGATGGCGGCTCCCAAGAGTTGGCCTGCGGTGTGGTCGGGCTGAACTTCCACTACCTCGATACCGCCGGAGGTCTCCTGCAAAATCGCGGTGACTTTTCCATCGCGGGCGCGCAGGACATCGGCCAGCCCCCGCAGCACGGCCAGCGGCGCGCTCACAGGCAAACCCTCGCCGATCGCGAGAGCGCGGACCAGCCGCGACCAGTCGCTGTAATGCTCTTCGACAGAAGCCGGAGGCACGGTGAGGCGCACCAGGCGGCACAGCGGCGCGAGCTCACCGCTCGCGGGCAGAAGATGCTCGGAAACCAGAGCGCGGCTGTCGCCGGCGATGCGCAGTTCGCGCTCGCGCAAGTCCGGAATGCGGACGGCGATGTCGCCGGCCACGGGCGTCTGGCAGGCCACCACCATGCGGCCGGGGCCCTCGGCCTCCCGCACTTCGACCAGACACTGGCCGCAGGTCCCCTGGCCGCCGCACGGCAATTCGAGATCCAGCAGGCCGGCGCGAATAGCCGCTTCATGGATGCAGGCGCCGGCCGGGATTTCGACCTCCACGTTGGCGGGGAGAAAATGCACGATCGGCATGATGCTTCTACACCGAAATCCGGCGCTTGAGGAACGGACCGATATCCGTGCATTCGCCGGGCCCAACCAGGACCTCCCAACCGGGAAGCGCCTCCTCAACTTCGCCCGAGATCTGCGCGACGTAGCCGGGCAGCACCAGGCGGCGGCGCGCCAGACGGCCCTCGAGACCGCTCGCTTTCACGGCGGCGGCCACCTTGGCGCCCGTGAACTTCCCCGCCGCCCAGGCCGTGAGCACGCTCATGCCTTCGGTTTCGACCACCACCAGATGCGCGGGAATTCCGGAATTCTCGATCTCGCCCGAGACCAGGAAGTAAGTCAGCGAAAAATTGGTGGTGGCGACCACCGGCGAATCCGGGCCGGCATCTCCGATCGGGTAGACCTTGGGATCCACCTGGATGGGCTTCTGCGGATCGGTGTAGAGGTTCTGACGCAGCATCATCAGCGGCAGCAGCGTCGCAAACTGCATGCGGTCAAGCACCAGGATAGAGGCGTACTTCGCGATGCTCGTGCAGGCGTCGGCCACGATGGTGGCGGCGTCGGCTCCGGTCGCGAAATTCAGGATCGGATATCCGAACGGCTCGAAGCGCTTCAGCGCAGACGCCCGAATGATGCTGTTGTGCTGCAAGGTGGCGGCGGGATTATCGGCCGGCAGGTCGAGCACCAGGTCTTTGACGCCGAGAGCCGCGAGGCGCGTGGTGAGCGCGGCCAGCTCATCGAGCGTGGCCGCTCGCGCCACCAGCGGCGCATTATATTTCAGCGCCAGCGCGGCGATCTCAGCGGCGTTGGCGGGAGTGGCGGCGTGGATCAGGGGGCGCTGGCCTTCGAGCACGCGCAGCCCGGCTTCAAGCGCCGCCGGGTTGGTGCTGCGCAGAATGATGCCCATGCCGGTGGCGCCGGCGGCGGATTTAACCAGTGCGACGAATGGCTCGACCTCTTCGCTGAAGTTGTCGACCAGCACGAGATCGAGCCGCAGCTTTTCACCCACGCGCTCCAGGCAGTATCCCCGCACCTCGGCGATGGTGTGGCACAGCTCGCCGATCGGCTCGTTATCGGCGAAGGCAATGGCCAGCGCGGTGGGATTCACGAAAGTCTTCTCGTGGCGGAACATCACGGTCTCGTTGCCCACGGCGACTTCGCGGCCGGCGGGGCCGATCTTGACCAGGTGGATGGGCGGCTTGCTGGCCGCGCCGATGGTCTTCTTGGCGTCCTCGGAGGCGTAGGGACAGGCCGCCAGATCCGCGTTTTTGGCCGCCAGTTTCATGGCGAACGCCATGCAAGTCGGAATGCCGCACTCGCCGCAATTAGTCTTGGGCAGCAGCTTGAAAATCTGTAATCCGGTGAGAGCCATGTTAGTTCCCCGCCGCCTGCATCATCTCGGCGATCTTGCGTTTGACGGTGCGGGCCGCCAGGGGATGGTGCATCACCACCAGGTCGGCTCCCGCGTTGATGAGCGCCATGGCGGTGACGATTTCGAGCAACGCGCCGCGTTCCTTCTCCGCGCCCCAGAGCGGGAAATCGCGCTGCGGAGCGCGGGCTTCCTTGGTGCGCGCCACTTCCCAACCGGGCATGGCAATCATCGGCATGGCCAGCATCGAGTCGCCGGTGAATGCCGAGGTGCGTATGCGCTCCATCACGGAGTAGGTGTACTCGAGGCCGTAGCCCAGCGCGCCCGTCATGGGATCGACCAGGATCTTCTCCGGCGAGACCCCCAAGTTGGTGAGCAGGATATTCAGTTGCTTGCACATGTTGACGTCGATGGGGGTCTGGGCGACGATGCAATGCCCATAGCCCATGGCGGCCGCGGCGATGGTTTTGTAATTGTCGGTCTCGACCCAGTTGAGCGCCAGGTTCTCGCCCGGAAACGCGGCGGCCACATGCTTCATCACCGCGTTGTTCTTCTCGAAGTGGTTGGGGCCGGTGACGATGAGCGGCACGCCCACGGCCTTCAGGACCGCCGCCACCGTTTCCGCGGCGGCTTCGGGAGGCCGGTTGCCGTTCTCCGGGTGCGTGCCGAGGAGCCGCACGCCAATGGCTTCGGCCCCGAACTGCTCGACGCAGTAACGCGCCATGGCCGCGGGGTCGTTGAGCAGGTCGCCGAAAGCTTCGCGGAGGCTGCTTGGATAGTTCCTGGGAAGCTGATCGAAAACCTCCATGGCGACCACAGGGGACAGCCCCACGTTTCCCTGATAATGGCGGAACGGCAGCGTCTCGGCGCCGCCCACGGTGACGGCCGACGTACGTGTGCCGCTGCCGCCCAGCGTGACCTTGCGGATCGGCTGGTTGCAGGCCTCTTTGGGGATGGCGAACGTGACGGGGATGGCGATGGCAGCCGATGCTATGGGGCGATCGGGCAGCGGCGGCGGCGCGGGCGCGTGGGCTGCCTTGGGCGCGGGCGCCGCGGGCGGAGCGGCATCGGAGGGCGGCGACGGAGCGGGTGCTTCGACGGAGGGGACGGGCCCGGCCGGGGGCGCCTGGCCGACGAGACCGCTGTACATCAGAAGCATGTTGGCGCCCGCATGCAGCAAGTGCATGGCGGTCGAGGATTGCAACGCGGCCATCTGCTGCTGGGGCGACATATCCGCGGAAGCCTGTGTCGGGAGCGGCGTGTCGCGCAGCCGTTCCAGCACCGCGATGATCGCGCCGATGCCATCCGCCGGGACAACGGCCGGCTGAGGCGCAATCGGCGGGGGCGTTATGGGAGCTTGTTTCTCGGGAATCGGAGCAGGCACGGGCACAGGAGCTACCGCTGCCGGAGCCGCCTCGTGAACCGCAACCGGCTGTTCGGATGCGGGCTGCTCGGAACTCGCCGTAATCTCCGGCATTTCGAGCGCCGGGTGCCCGACCCGCTCCATGTGCGCGCGCACTTCGGCGACCGTGGTCCCGGTGGTTTCATCGGCAATCCGCTCCAGTAGATCGGGCAGGCCGAGGCGCTCGCCGATGCGGCGAAAATCTTCGGCCAGAGCTTCCTTCAGCTCCTTGGGCATCCACACGATGCGCCGGTGTCCGCCTTCCGCGGCGATGAACTTACTACTGGCCACGTAGGACTTGCCGATTCCGATGAAGCCGGGCACCTGTTGCCCGCCGCCGGCCATGTTGGCGAGGGTCGAGAACCTCATCCCGGCCGGTGTGTCGCCGGTGTATTCGCGATTGACGATCATGACGCCGTTGGCCTCCGGCAGCAGCGCCACGATGGCTTCGAAGCAGCCGCAACTGGTCATGGGATGGTCGATCAGCGAGTAGGCGTTGAACCGCTCGATGGTGTGCTTGGAGTTGGCGTAGACGTAGTCGTTGATGTTCTTCCACTGGCCGCGCACCGGGTCGAGGCACTCGCCCTTGACGAGCGGCTGGTTGGGGCCGGTGGGGTCGATCTCATAGGCTGCCTTGCCGTCCAGCCAGTTGTAGGCGCCGCACAGGCCCAGGCGTTCCGGCGTGATGACGCAGACGTGGCTGGGCGCGAAGCTTTGGCACAGCAGGCAGGAATAGAATGTGTCCACGCTCTCATCGGTGAGCGACTCCATCCGCTGGTTGCGCTCGCGGTAGGTGCGGCGCGCTTCGGCCATGAGCCGCTCCACCTCGGAGCGTTCCGTGAAGAGCGTCACCTGCACTTTGTCGACGATAGCGGGATAGTCGTTGAGGAACTTGGCGTGGATGATCTCGCCCAGATGGTAGATCTGGAATCCCCTGGCCTGGGCCGCACGGCTGATGCGAATCCAGTTGATGTCGCGCTGGCCCATGTGCCAGATGCCTTCGGCGCCGTTGATCATGTGATGAATCTGGCGCTCGAGGATGGGTTCGAAATCGGCCTGCATTTTGCGGCCGGCCACTTCCACCCAGATGCCGATGGGCAGGGCGGAGCCAGCGGGGGCATCGCCGATCTCGGGGCCGACGACGCGTATGCGGCCGTCCTCTACGTCCGCGAGATCGCGCGTGGTGACGAACTCGAAGCCGGGCGTGCGGTTGCCGCCGAATTCGACGTAGGTCTGTTCCTTGCGGATGCGCTCGCCCTCGAAGGCCGCGCCATAGGCGACCGGGATCGGCACCTTGGTGACCTTGATCTTACAGCCGCGCACTTCGAGGCACTTCTCCACGATGTGCGCGATCGGCACCGAAGAGACCACGTGCTCGTAGGTGCAGATGCCGGTGGGCAGGATCTCGGGGATAGCGGTATCGGCGATGGTAGGAAAGCCGTAGGAGATGGCGCCCGCCGCGGCCGCATACTTTTCATCCGTTACTTCGCCCAGCGCCATGACGAAGGCGAAGATGCGGTCCTTGTTGTACTTCAGGTTGCGGGCGTGATCGCCCGCCTGGACGCCGCCGAAGCTGAGCGCCACGCGATTGGCAAAGCCGAGCGCGTAAATGGCCGCCGAAATCTCTTTTCCGAAAGGCACCAGGCGCGTCGGCCAGCCTGTCTCGACTCCCGCCTGCTGCAGTTGCTCGGCGAACGATACGCCGCCGGTGTGACCCGCCATGAAGACGTACAGGTTCTTCTCTTGCAGCTCGCGCGCGATGCGCACGGCGTCATCGACGGTCGGCGCGGCTCCCACGATGGCGGCGAAACCGGGCGCCGAGCCATCCACGAACTCGATGCCGCGCTCGCGTATGATGACGTCGCTGGCCGCGCCCAGCCAGAGGCCGTCGACCGGGGCCGGGCCGATGAGATACTTGCAGGCTTCGATAATCTCGAAGGCGAAGAGCGTGGCCATGCCGGCATCGAGCGTATCGCCGAGATATGGCAGCCAGACGTGCTCCTGGGGAACCGGCGCCAGCAGCCGATGGCACTCTTCGAGGACCGGCGGCATGTCGCTCAATTTCTCCACGCGCAGGCCGAGCAGCGAATAGATAACCGGCAGCGAGTAGGCCGTATCCGGGAACGAAGTCGCGCAATCGGCGCCTTTGGCCGCGAGGGCGCGCGCCAGAAAATCTTCCGCCTGCGCCACGATGCCATGGGCGCCGCGAATGGCCGAAGAAGCGATGATCTTGCTCATGCGAGTTCACGCCTCGATTTCATGTCGAAAAGTTTGCGCTCCTTGTGGACGTTGATGCGCAGGGCGTCGCGCTTGCGCTCGATATGCGCCAGGATCTTGTCGGCCGCCAGCACGGGGTCGGGTTCCCATTCGAAGCGGCCGCCCGTGATGCCTTCCATCTCCTCGCACAACAGACGATCGACGTTCTCACTGCCCTCGACGTAGAGCGGGTGTCCGAGCACCACGTACATGCCGCTGGCCACGAAATAATGGCCGATCGCGACGGCCTTCTCACTCATCCATTCGGGAGCGGCGCCGGCCACGGGCAGGTCGCTGAGATCTTCACCGAGCCCGCCCTCGGCGAGCAGGTTCGTGGCGGCCATGAGGATGCGGCTGTTATCCACGCACGAGCCCATGTGCAGCACGGGAGGAATGCCCACCGCCTCGCAGATTTCGCGCAGCGATTCGCCGGCCTTGGCGAGAGCCGCTTCGGGAACCAGCAAGCCGGCCTTGGCGCAAGCGATGGCGGCGCATCCGGTCTCGAGCACTAGCACGTTGCGCTTGATCAGTTCCTCGGCCAGCCGGACGTGCGAATCGTCGGCCATGATTTTGGGATTGCTGCAGCCGATAATGCCGCAGACGCCCCGTATGCGCCCATCGATGATGGCGTCGTTGAGCGGGCGGAAGGTGCTGCGGAAATGCCCGCCGAGCATGTGAAAGATGGTTTCATTCGAGAATCCGGCCACCAGTTCCATGGACTGGCTAGGGATGTTGACGCGACCCGCGTCACGGCGCGGGAAGTTATCGATGGCGTCGCGCACCAGCCGGCAGGCTTGTTCGTAGCCGTTTTCGGCGTGGAAGGCGATCGGCTCCACGTCGCGGCTGAAGGCGATTTCCGAGGTGCCGACCAGCTTTGTGTGGAAGCACTTCGCCACGCCGGCGAGCGACGGCATCACGCATTGCACGTCCACGATCATCATCTCGACCGCGCCGGTGACGATCGCCAACTCCTGCTGCAGGAAGTTGCCCGCGATGGGCAGCCCGTGGCGCATCAGCACCTCATTGGCGGTGCAGCAGATCCCGGCCAGGTTGATGCCGGCCGCCCCCTTCGAGCGCGCATATTCGAGCAGCTCGGGATTGAGAACCGCCGCCGCCAGCATCTCCGAGAGCGTCGGCTCATGGCCGTGAACGATGATGTTGACCTTGTCCGCGGCCAGCACGCCGAGGTTGACCTTGCTGCGCACCGGCTTGGGCGTGCCGAAGAGGATGTCCGAAACCTGCGAGGCGATCATCGACCCCACCCAGCCATCGGCGAGCGAGCATTTCAGGCCGCCCATGATCAGATGGCGGTAGTCGTGATCGACTCCCATGTGCGTGCGGTGCAGCAACTCCACCACAGACGAATCGATACCTTTGGGCTCGATATCGAGCTTCTTCCAGAGCGCCTGTCTCTTCTCTGGCGCCAGCGCCAGCGTGCGATTGGCATCCTCGGACCAGGAGAATTCAGCCATCAGGCGGGCGGCCAGCTCGCCGGCCAGCGCCAGGTCCGGCTTGCCATCGCACTCGATTTCATAGAAGCGCGCGGCTTCGCGCAGGCGCCGCGGATCGGAAATTTTGTAATCTCCGCCCTTGCCTTCCGCGACCAGCTTCAGGGTGCGCACCAGCATCCTGCCGTGATCGGAATGGGCCGCCGAACCGGCTGCGATCTCGCGCAGCAGATTGCGGGCCACGATGGTATCGGCATCGGCGCCACAGATGCCCAGCGCCGCCTTGGGCGTAATGCGGCACGGCCCCATGTGGCAGAGGCGGCAGCAAACGCCATCGGTGGCGAACTTGCATTGCGGACGCTGCGCCCGGTAGCGGTCCCATACGGTGGGTATGCCGGCATCGCCCGCGATTTGCACCATCTCGTTGGTGGCGGGGTCGCGAGAGACCGGGCCGGAGAGTTTGTTGGTCGAGGTAGTGGGCATCAGCTCTTGCCTTGCGTAAAGATTCGTTCCAGGAGGGGTTCCAGAGCCATCCGCGCAGCCGCATCGGGGGCCAGGCGGGCGGCGGGCAGGCCCTCGGCATCGCCCGCGGTCACTTGCGGGTCTCGCGGAATGACGGCCAGCAGGGCCAACCCCGCGGATTCGGCCTCGCGGCGCACCGCTTCGGGCAGCACGCCTTCGGGCGCGCCGTTCACGATCAGGCCGCGTGCACCGGTGGGGAGCTTCACTTCATCGGCCAGGGCGGAGATGCGGGCGGCCGTGCGGATGCCCCGTACCGTGCAGTCGCTGACGATGAGCAACCAATCCACCGAGAGCAGGGTGCGTCGGGAGATGTGCTCAAGGCCGGCCTCGCTATCGATCACGATGTGGCGGTAATTGCGCGCCAGCTTGTCGAGCACCTCGCGCAGCACGTTATTGGCGAAACAATAGCAGCCCTGACCTTCGGGG
>Ga0181517_10002573_pt1 | contig 18320 bp, 17 predicted proteins | sample PEATcosm2014_Bin_31_FD_119748 | JGI IMG/M metagenome (GOLD analysis project Ga0181517, IMG submission 119748) | Peatland microbial communities from MTU Mesocosm Facility, Houghton, MI, USA - PEATcosm2014_Bin01_30_metaG | ecosystem: Environmental > Terrestrial > Soil > Wetlands > Peat | place... | reverse complement strand
TCTATGCGGCGCTGAACCGCCAGGTCGTCACCGACCGGAACGTGATGCCGGGACGCAGCACGACCGACGGAAAATCCGGCTGGTTCGGGCTGTTCGGAAAATGCTGGGTCTCCAGGCACAGCGCGCTGCGCCAGGCGTGTGGCGTGCCCTTGAGGTTGTTGCCGGTGTAGAACTGCACCGCGGGTTCGGTGGTGGCGACCTCCCACGCCAAGCCGCCTGCGGTCACCCGGGCCGCGAACACCGGCGCCGGCCGCGGCGCATCGGCGAGCACGTAGCAGTGGTCGTAGCCCTTGCCCAGCTTGAGCTGCGGATCGTCGGCGCCGATCCGCGCGCCCACCGCCATGGGCTGGCGGAAGTCGAACGGCGTGCCGGCGACGGAGCGCCGCTCGCCGGTCGGAATCCCCGCCTCGTTGACCGGCAGGAAACGGTCGGCGGCCAAGGTCACCACGTGATTCTCGATGTTGCCGCCGCCGGCCAGGTTGAAATAGGCGTGGCTGGTCAGGTTCACCACCGTGGGCGCGTCCGTGGTCGCGGTATAGGCCAGCGTCACCGTGTCGCCGGCCACCGAATAACGCAGCTCGACGTGCATCGCGCCGGGGAAATTCTGGTCGCCGTCCGGGCTGTCCAGGCTGAGCAGCAGCGCGTCGCCCTCGGCCGTTCCCGTCCACACGCTGCGGCCGAAGCCGATCGGTCCGCCGTGCAGGTTGTTGGGACCGCTGTTGGCGGCGAGCACGATCTCCCGCCCGTCGAGCGTGAAACGGGCGCCGGCGATGCGGTTGGCGAAGCGGCCGGCGATGGCGCCGATGTGGGAGCCATCGGCGAGCCACGCCGCCAGCCCATCGAGCACCAGCAACACCTCGCGCCGCCCGCCCGGCACCGGAATTTTAAGCGAGGCGGCGCGCGCGCCGTAGCTCAGCACCGTCAACTCGATGCCGTCCGGCCCGCCCAGGCGCCAGGATTCGACGGGCCGCCCGTCCGGCATGGTCCCGATGGTTAGGGCTGGTGACAACATGGCAGGATTCCTCTCCCTCTGGCACAATCGTCTGGCCGGGCGGACCATGCTCCCGCCCGGCGCCCAAACAAAGAGGGGGAAGGGAATGACTGATACCGTATTCGATCGCACCGCCGAGGATGTCGGCAACATCGTCGAGTTCGGCCATGTCAACGTGCGCGTGCCGGACCAGCGGCTGGCCACGCTGTTCTACGTCATGGGGCTGGGCCTGACCCGCGACCCCTACCTGGTGGTCGGCATCGACAACATGTGGGTGAACGCCGGAACCTGCCAGTTCCACCTGCCCACCGGGCCGGCGCAGGTACTGCGCGGCACCATCGGGCTGGTGGTGCCCAACCTCGCCGCGCTGCGCGCCCGGCTGGATGCGGTGGCGCCGCGGCTGGCCGGCACCTGCTTCGCCTGGCACGATGCGGTCGACGCCATCGACGTCACCTGCCCCTGGGGCAACCGGCTGCGCCTGCACGCACCGGATGTGCGGTTCGGCCGCATCACCCTGGGCATGCCCTATGTCGAGCTGGATTCGCCGCCCGGCAGTTCGCCGGCGATCGCGCGGTTCTACCGCGAGATCCTGCACGGGCTGGCCAGCCCCGGCGAGGATGCGCGGGGCCGCTTCGCCCGGGTCGCGGCCGGGCTCGCTGGGGCAATCGTGTTCCGCGAGACCGACCGGGAGCAGCCCGACTACGACGGCAACCACATCCAGATAGCGCTCGCCGATTTCTCCGGGCCGCACGCCCGGCTGCTGGCGCGCGGGCTGGTCAGCGAGGAGAGCAACCAGCACCAGTACCGCTTCCAGGACGTGGTCGACCCGGCCAGCGGCGACGTGCTGGTGACGATCGAGCACGAGGTGCGCAGCATGCGCCATCCGATGTATGCGCGCGCGCTGACCAACCGCAACGCCGGGCAGAACAACAACCGCTACGCGCCGGGGCACGAAGCCTGGGTGCCGGCGATGCCGCCGGCGGATATGGCGCCATCGCGCACCACCTTCGTCTGAGGGGGTGACGCGGCGGCGGGTTGTGCTAGGGCTTGGCCGAGCATGGGGAATCGCAACGATGGTGTCATGGATCGGCCGGCCCGGGCGCGGCGCACTGGCTGGGGGATGCGCGCTGCTGCTGGCCGCCGTCGCGCCGCCGGCCGACGCGCAGGACCTAAGGATCGGCGTTGCCCAGCTATCCACCTCGGTCGATCCGCATTTCTACAACCTCGCCGCCAACATCACCTTGTCGCTGCACATCTTCGACCGGCTGGTCCAGCGCGCGCCGGATTCGACGCTGTCGCCCGACCTGGCGCTGAGTTGGCAGGCGATCTCCGACACGGTGTGGGAGTTCCGGCTGCGGCCCGGGGTGACCTGGTCGGACGGCAGCGAGTTCACCGCCGCCGATGTCGCCTTCACCATCGACCGCGCCCGCAACGTGCCGAACAGCCCGAGCAGCTTCGCCGGCTTCCTGCGCGCCATCCGCACGGTCGAGGTCGTCGATCCGCTGACCGTGCGGTTGCACACCGATGCGCCGGCGCCGAACGTGCCGATCGACCTGGCCTCGATCGCCATCGTGTCCCGCCACGCCGGGCAGGACGCCAGCACCGATGACTACAACACCGGCCGCGCCGCCATCGGCACCGGCCCCTACCGGCTGGTGCGCTTCGAGCGCGGCAACACCGTCGAGCTGGTCCGCAACGATGCCTGGTGGGGCGCGCCGCCGGAATGGCGGCATGTCAGCTTCCGCGCCATTCCCACCGCCGGTCCCCGGGTGGCCGCCCTGCTGGCGGGCGATGTCGACCTGATCGATCAGCCGCCGCTGGCCAACCTCCAGCAGCTCAAGGCCGACCCGCGGGTGAGGGTGTTCGAGGCGCAGGGCTTGCGGGTGATCTTCCTCGGTCCGGATTACACCCGCCCGGGCGAGGAGCCGGACATCACCGACAATGCCGGCCATCCGTTGGCGCGCAACCCGTTGCGCGACCTGCGGGTGCGCCAGGCCCTGTCGATCGCCATCAACCGTCATGGTCTGGTGGACCAGGTGATGCAGGGCGAGGCGACACCGACCGGCCAGTGGATGCCCGCGGGCACGCCGGGCTATCTGCCGGACAGTCCGCCACCGGCATTCGACCCGGCGCGCGCCCGCCAGCTGCTGGCGGAGGCCGGCTTCCCGCAGGGCTTCCGGCTGACCCTGCACGCGCCCAACGACCGCTACCCGAACGACGCCGCCACCGCGCAGGCAATCGGGCAGATGTGGTCGCGCATCGGCGTCGCCACCACGGTGGAGGTCCTGCCGGGCGCGATCTACGCGCCGCGCGGGGTGCACCATGAGTACGCGATGGGGTTGTGGGGCTGGAGCAACAACACCGCCGAGGCCGGATCGGCGCTGATCAACATCTTCGGCACCGAGGATGCCGCCAGCGGGCGCGGGGTGGCAAATGTCGCCGGCTATGCCAACCCCGCCCTGGATGCGTTGACCGACCGCGCCCTGGCAACGCTGGACGATGCCAGGCGGGCCGCGCTGCTCCGCCAGGCCACCCAGATGATCGCCGACGACGTGGCGGTGATCCCGCTGTTCCACATCGTCAATCCCTGGGCCGGGCGGACCGGTCTCACCTATCGGGCGCGCGCCGACGAGCAGACCTATGCGGTGGATGTCCATACGGTGAAGTGAAGCGCGCGGCCCGGGCGCTCGCGCGGGTCTGCGGCGCATCAAGCCTCTTGCACCGGAACGTTCCACCCGTCACGTTCGTTTCGGTATGTCGAATCCGGAGTCGCCGCCGTCCCTCCATCCGCTGCACCGGCTCTGGCGTCTGCTGCCGGCACGCGGGCGGCGGGCGCTGCTGGCGCGCGGCACCGCGTTGCTGGCGCCGCGCCCGGACCACGCTCCGCCGCCGCCGCGGGCCGGCATGGTGGTGGGCGGCGAGCTCGCGCGTGCCTCCGGTCTGGGCGAGGCGGCGCGCCTGATGGCGCGGGTGATCGCCGGGTTCGGCCTGGCGACCTGGCAGGTGGATACCTCCAACCGGTTTTCCGCGGGGCTGCCCGATGATGCGCCGGTCGGCGTGCCGCTGCTGCTGCATGCCAACGCGCCGGTGCTGCCGTGGGCGTTGCTGCACCTGCCCCGCCGCCTCGTGCGGGGTCGGCGGGTGATCGGCTACTGGGCCTGGGAACTGCCCATGGTGCCGGGATCGTGGCGGATCGGGTTGGGTTTCGTCCATGAGATCTGGGCGCCGTCCCGCTTCACCGCCGACGCGCTGCGGGGCTGGCTGCCGGCCGGCTCCGGTATCCTGGTCCGCACCGTGCCGATTCCCATCGCGGCGCCGCCGCCCGAACCGGCCCTGCTCGACCGCGCCGCCTTCGGGCTGCCGGAGGCGGCGGTGATCGTGCTGGTGTCGTTCAGCCTGGCCTCCAGCAACGTGCGCAAGAATCCGCTGGGTGCCGTGCGGGCCTTCCGCACCGCCTTCGGCGACCGCGCCGACCGCATCCTGGTGCTGAAGATGGGCAATCCGGGGCATTTTCCCGCCGAGTTCGCCGCCCTGCGGGATGCCGTTTCCGGCTATTCCAACGTCCGCCTGGAAACCCGCACCCTGCCGCGCGCCGACAACCATGCGCTCACGGCCTGCGCCGACATCGTGCTGTCCCTGCATCGCAGCGAGGGTTTTGGCCTGGTGCCGGCCGAGGCGATGCTGCTGGGCCGACCCGTCGTCGCCACGGGGTGGTCGGGCAACATGGATTTCATGGACGCGGACAGCGCCGCCCTGATCGGTTACCGGCTGGTGGCGGCCCGCGACCCGCGCGGCGTGTTCGAGGCGCCGGGCGCGGTCTGGGCGGAGCCCGATCTGGCGGAAGCGGCGGCGGCGTTGCGCGGCCTGGCCGACGACCCGGCCGCGCGCGCGACGCTGGGTGCGCGCGGCCAGGCCCTGGCACGCCAGCGGCTGGGGGCCGGGCCGCTCGCCGCCGCGCTGCGGGCGCTCGGACTGGTGGCGCCATGAAAGCCCTGGTCTGGCAATGGGGGCGGCGGGGCGCCGGGCCGCGGCTCGCCGCCGAATTCGCCGCTGCGCTGCGCGAGTTGCCCGGGCACGACGGCGCGCTGTCGCTGTCGGCCCAGGCCGAGTTGCTGTGGGGGACCGCGCCGCCGCGCTGCGACCTGCCGTTTTCGACCTATTCCGGTCTCGCCGGCCTGCTGTTGCGGCTGCCCATGACGCCGTTCGAGGTGGCGCCGCTGGCGGCCCGGATCCGGGCGCTGGCGCCGGACGTCGCGATCTGCGCCATGCCGGCGGCGCTCGACCTGGTCATGGCGGCGGCGCTGCGCCGGGCCGGGGTGCCGTTCCTGGTGGTGGTGCACGACGCCGATGCCCATCCCGGCGACGGCTTCCCGCTGCAAATGACGCTGCAACGCTGGCTGGTGCGCCGCGCCGACGGCGTGATCGCCCTGAGCGGCCATGTCGCCCGGCGGCTGCGGGCGCAGGGGCTCGCCGCCGGCAAGCCGCTCATCATGGCCGCCCATCCCCCCTTCGTGTTCGGGCCGCCGCCGCCGCCGCCGCGGACCCATGGCGGGCCGCTCCGGCTGCTCTCGTTCGGCCGCCTGCTGCCCTACAAGGGGCTCGACCTGCTGGCCGCGGCGCTGGCCCGGCTCGGCGCGCGGCCCGACCTCAGCGTGCGGGTGGTCGGCAGCGGCCCGCCGTCCGCGGCGCTGGACGCGCTGCGGCGGCTCAATGGCGTGACGGTGGAAAACCGCTGGGTGCCGGAGGACGAAGTGGGCGCCCTCCTGGCCTGGGCGGACGCGCTGGTGCTGTCGCACACCGAGGCCAGCCAGAGCGGCGTCGCCGCCGCCGCGGTATCGGCGCGCCGCTGGGTCGTCGCCACCCGGGTCGGCGGTTTCACCGAGCAACTGTCCGGCGAGCCATTGGCGCGATTCTGCGACCCGGCGCCGGAGAGTCTGGCGGCGGCCTTGCGGGTCCTGCTCGAAAGCCCGCCGGACCCGCCGCCCGCCGGCGACCCCCGGGCGGCCTGGCGCGGCACCGCAACCGCGCTCGCCGACCGCATCGCCACGATGCTGGCGAACAGGCCGGCCGGAGCGGGCGATCAGCCGGGCGCGGTCGGGTCGATCCAGCCGATGTGGCCGTCGCTGCGGCGGTAGACCACGTTCAGTTCGCCGGTCGTGTTGTTGCGGAACATCAGCACCTGCTGGTCGGCCAGATCCATGCGCATCACCGCGTCGCTGACGGACAGCCGCGCGATTTCGGCGGGCTGCTCGGCGATGACGGTGGCATAGGCGACGGTCGGGGTGGTGCCATTGACGACGGCGGTGCCGGCCTCCTCCTCCTGACGCAGGATGTACTGGTGGGCGGCCTGCGGGCGCTCGCGACCCGCAAGGTCGCGGGCGTGCTCGTTGAAGCGCCGGCGATAGCGCCGCAACCGTTTGGCGACGTGCTCGGCGGCGTCGTCAAAGGCGCTGTTGGCATCGGCGGCCTCGCCTTCACCGCGCAGGATCAGGCCGCGACCGGCATGCATGTTGATGTCGCAGGTGAAAAAGCTGCGGGCGCGGCCGAAGGTGACGTTCGCCACCAGGGCCTGGTCGAAATATTTGGCGGCCACCGTGTCGAGCTGCTGGGCCACGCGCACCCTGAGCGCGTCGGACAAGTCGACCTGCTTGCCGGAAACCGTGATCTGCATGCTTGGATCCTCATACTCCCGAGTTCGGGACCGCCAGCCCAGCCCAATCGCATCGCCCATGATGACAGCAAGACGGCTGCGGTCAGGCAGGCATGGCCTTCTCCCGTTTACGCTGCACGGAGCTCGGTATGCGCAGCGCCTCGCGGTATTTGGCCACGGTCCGGCGGGCAATGTCCACGCCTTCCCGTCGCAGGATGGTGACGATCGCGTCGTCGGATAGAACGTCATCGGACCGCTCGGCATCGACCATGGCCTTGATGCGGTAGCGTACCGCCTCGGCGCTGTGGCTTTCTCCGTCGGTACCGGAGATGGCGGTGGTGAAGAAGTATTTCAACTCGTGGATGCCGCGCGGGGTGGCGATGTATTTGTTCGCGGTGACGCGGCTGACGGTGCTTTCGTGCATTTCGACCGCGGCGGCGATGTCGCGCAGGATGAGCGGGCGAAGGTGGCCGATGCCGAGGCGGAAGAAGCCGTCCTGCTGGCGGACGATTTCGGACGCCACCTTCAGGATGGTTTGCGCCCGCTGTTGCAGCGACTTGACCAGCCAGTTCGCGGTTTGCAGCTTTTCCGTCAGGAAGGCGCGGTCCTCGCGGCTCACCCGGGTCAGCGCCTGGGCGGAAAAGCCGTGGTTGACCAGCACGCGGGGCATCGTCTCGGGGTTCAGCTCCAGTATCCAGCCGCCCCGCGGGTCGGGGCGCATCAGCACGTCGGGCACCACCGGCGGCGGCGGCGTGGCGTCGAAGGAGGCGCCGGGCTTGGGGTCCAGCCGGCGCAGCTCGGCGATCATGTCGGTAAGGTCAGCCGCGTCCACCCCGCAGGCCGCCATCAGCCGTTTCAGGTCGCGTCGGGCCAGCAGGTCCAGGTTGTCCAGCAGCGCCTGCATGGCCGGATCGAGGCGGTTCCGCTCGGCCAGCTGGACCGCCAGGCACTCCTTCAGGTCGCGCGCGAACATGCCGGTCGGGTCGAAGCGCATCATGCGCTCGCGCACCGAGGCGACCACCGCGGCATCGGCGCCCAGCACCGCGGCCAGCGCGGCGGTGTCCACCGACAGCCGGCCCGAGGGCTCCAGCAGCGCGATCATCGCCGCCCCGATCAGCCGCTCGGCCGGGTCGTGCAAGGACAGGCGCAATTGTTCGGCGAGGTGCTCGCGCAGGGTGGCGGCGGGGGCGGCGAAGTCATCGACCGTGCGCTCGTCGTCCTCAAAGGCGAGGTTGCCGCCGCGGCCGGCCGCCACACCGTCGCCGGCACCGCCGGGATCGTAGGTCTCGGCGTAGTCGGGCAGCTCCAGCGTGGCCTCGGCGGTCAGCACGTCGGAGGACGCCTCGGCGGCAGCGTCGGCCGGTTCGGGGCCGGGGATGGCCACCTGGTCGGGGGCGGGGCGCTCGGGACCGCCCGACTCGGCGGTTTCGTCGCGCTCCAGCAGCGGGTTGCGCTCCAGCTCCTCCTCGACGAAGGCGGTCGCCTCGAGGTTGGAGAACTGCAAAAGCTTGATGGCCTGCCGCAATTGCGGCGTCATCACCAACGATTGGGTCTGGCGCAGATCGAGGCGAGGGCCGATGGCGTAGGACACGGTTGTTGGTTACCCGGGTGGAGCCGCGGCTCCCGGCCGCATCCATGCCGCAATGCAGCGCGTCGGGCGATGAAGTGCAAGCAAGAATCGTGCTGGAGCTCGGCCGGCCCGGTCTAGCGCGCCGTGGTTACGCATTCCATAAGGAATTGCGCCGCCCGCTACAGGCTGAACCGTTCGCCCAGGTAGACGCGGCGGACGTCCTCGTTCTCCACCACCTCCGCCGGCCCGCCCTCCATCAGCACCGCGCCGTCGTGCAGGATGTAGGCCCGGTCGATGATCTCCAGCGTCTCGCGGACGTTGTGGTCGGTGATCAGCACGCCGATGCCGCGGTCCTTGAGATGGCCGACCAGGTCGCGGATTTCGCTCACCGCGATCGGGTCGATGCCGGCCAGCGGCTCGTCGAGCAGGATGTAGCTGGGCTGGGCGGCGAGCGCCCGGGAAATCTCCACCCGCCGCCGCTCGCCGCCGGACAGCGCCATCGCCGGCGTGCGCCGCAGATGGCCGATGCCGAACTCGGCGAGCAACTCGTCGAGGATCTGGTCGCGGCGATCGGCGTCGGGCTCCACCACCTCCAGCACCGCCATGATGTTCTGCTCGACGTTGAGGCCGCGGAACACGCTGGCCTCCTGCGGCAGGTAGCCGATACCGAGCCGGGCGCGGCGGTACACCGGCATCATGGTGATGTCATGCCCGTCCAGGCTGATCGCGCCGGTATCGGGGCGGATCAGACCGATGATCATGTAGAAGGTCGTGGTCTTGCCGGCGCCGTTGGGACCGAGCAGCCCCACCGCCTCGCCGCGCCGCACCGATATCGATACGTTCCGCACCACCGGCCGCTTGTGATAGGTCTTGCCGACGTTGGTGGCGACCAGCCCCGCCGGCGTCGTGACGACCTGCACCGGACGCACCGGCGCCGCCCGTGCATCCATCATCGTGACGGCCCTCCCGGCCCGGCCGGCGTGGCGCTGCCCGGCGTCTGGGGGGCCTGATTGGGCATGATCAGACCCTGGACACGCTGCCCCGGGTCGGAGACGACGTGCGCGATGCCAGTGTTCATGTTCACATCCGCCGCCGGGCCGGTGATGACGTTCTGGCCGTGGATCGCCTGGACATTGCCCACCACCCGCGCGATCTGGGTCTCGGTCACGTAGACCCCACGATCGCCGCGCACCGTATCGGTCGAGGTGCGCACCTCGACGTTGCCGAAGGCTTCGACGCGCTGCAGCTTGCCCGAGGCGTCGGTACCGGCGGGCTGCGGGGCGGAGCTTGCAGCAGGGCGGCTGCCCGCCGGGGCGGCCTGGGTCGTGTAGCCCACCAGCACGTCGGCCGACAGCCGGCGGCCGTCGGTCGCCACCACCACGGCGTGGCCGCGGCCGACCGCCATGTGAAGCTGCGACCAGTATTCCATGCTGTCGCGCGCGGTCATCACATACTGCGGCGTGGTCAGCCGCAGCGCCTGGCCGGTCATCACCAGCACCGCCTGGTCGATGTCATAGACCGCCCTGTCGCCCACGGCCTCGTCGGTCGGGGTGACGATGCGCACGTGACCCACCGCATCCAGCCGGTAAATCTCGTTGCTGCCGGCATCGGCGTCGCCGGCATCGCCGGGCGCCGCCGCCACCGGCTGCGCGGCGGCGTCCTTCTTGCGGTAATGGGCCACCAGGCGGTCGGCCAGCACGGTGACGTCGCCGCGCACCGCGCGGGCATCGCCGTTGGCGGTCACGGTCTGATCGTTCTCGTGCCATTCGAACCCGTCGCGCGCGGTCACGTCCACCGGCCCGCCGCTCGACATGTCGATCGGCTGCGCCCGCGCCGGCGCCGTCGCCAGGGCCGCCAGCAAGGCCAGCACCACCGGGGCGAGGCGGGCGATCACTTGGGCCGCTCGTTCAGCACCAGCCGGCCCGGGCCGGTGAACTGCATCACCAGGCCACGGTCGAGGACCGCGAACCCCTGGGCATCGAGGCTGCCGAACGGACCCTCGACATGCACCTTCTCGGCACTGCTCGCCACTCCCCCCTTGAGGTCGAGGGTCGCCGAGTCGGTCGTCAGGGTCACCCCGTCGTCGCGGTACAGCACCACGTCGCCGGAAAGGTCCAGCTGGCTGGCGTGCGGCATGTAAACACCCTGGCGGGACTGCGCCATCATCCAGTCCCCGTTCTCCAGGTTGATGTCGCCCTTGGGGTCCACCAGGTTGATCCGCTCCGGGGAGATCTGCTGGGCACCGGACGCGGTCACCGCGTAGGGGCGGTTGCGCTCGTCGACGCCGCGATAGTACAGGTCGGTGAGCTGTCCGCTTTGCGCCTCGGCGCCGCGGACGCCGGCGGCCAACCGGCTGCGCTCGTCCTTGGTGAGCTCGGGCCACAACGCGACCAACGACAGCAGCACCAGAGCCACCACGGGCAGCAGGCGCTTGGCCAGGCCCACGGCGAAGGCTCGGCGCCCCCTATCGGAGGTCGCGAGCCGCTTGCCCGAGCCCACCAGCCGAGGCGGACGCGGCGCCGGCAGCGGCGTAACGGTCATGCGGGCCCCGCCGCCTCGGTCGCCAGCACGCTGCGGGCAGCCCCAAGGTCGTTTTCACGGTCTGCGGCGACCGGGACAAGCCCGGCGGCATGGCGGAACGCGGTCATGCGAGCAGGTCGGTCTCCATGCTGTAACCGCCTTATTAGGCCCAAGGCACGCCAACATACAGGGGCAACAATCCGGACCGGCCGTGCGCGGTCCGGCTCGCCGCGTCAATGGGCGAAAATGTCGGGTTCCTGGTAGCCCAGCAGGTCCAGCCGGCCACGCGCCGGCAGGAAAGCGAAACAGGCTTCCGCCAAGCCGAGCCGCCCCTCGCGCACCAGCAGCGCCTCCAGCCGGTGCCACAGGGCGTGCAGGTACAGCACATCCGATGCCGCATAGGCGAGTTGCTCCGGGGAGAGGTCGGTGGCACCCCAATCGCTGCTCTGCTGCTGCTTGGACAGCTCGACGCCGAGCAATTCCTTGCACAGGTCCTTCAGCCCGTGGCGGTCGGTGAAGGTGCGGACAAGCCTGGCAGCGATCTTGGTGCAGCGCACCGGCGCCACCTCGATGGCCAGCGCATGCTGCAGGATGGCGACGTCGAAGCGGGCGAAGTGCATCAGCTTCACCACCGCCGGATCGGCCATCAGCCGCTTCAGGTTCGGGCAGTCCGCGCCGTGCCCGCCGAGTCGTTCCGGCACGATCTGCACCAGGTGCGCCACCCCGTCGCCGGCCGACAACTGCACCAGGCAGAGCCGGTCCCGATGCGGGTTCAGCCCCATCGTCTCGGTGTCGACCGCCACCATCGGCCCGAACGTCAGATCCGGCGGCAGGTCGTGACGGTGCAGGTGGATGGTGGCGTTGGCGGTGAACTGGGTGATCTCGGCCATGCTGTCCGCCGGGCGCTGAGCGGTGCCCGTCTGGGGTTTACCGTCCGGCTCGGAATGGTGCTGTTGGAGGGGATTGAACTCTCGACCTCCCCCTTACCAAGGGGGTGCTCTACCACTGAGCTACAACAGCGCCGAAGGTGTGGGCGGCGGACTACCTAGCGACATGGACGGGCTGGTGCAACCCCTATCCGGTCCGGCTATCCTGCACCGCCGCGATGGAGGACGGAACCCATGGCACTCTCACCGCTTGCCGGCAAGCCGGCGCCTGAAAACCTGCTGGTAAACCTCGACCGGCTGGAGGCGGCCTACCACGACACCCGCCCCGATCCCGCCGATCCCGCTCAGCGCGTCCAGTTCGGCACCAGCGGGCATCGCGGTTCCTCGCTCAACGGTTCGTTCAACGAAGCCCATGTCCTGGCCATCACCCAGGCCATCTGCGAGCACCGCCGCGCCCAGGGCATCGACGGCCCGCTGTTCATGGGCCGCGACACCCATGCGCTCTCCGCCGCCGCCCAGCGCACCGCGCTCGAGGTGCTGGCGGGCAACGGCGTGACCACGCTGATCGCGCGCGACGACGGGGTGACGCCGACGCCCGTCGTCTCGCGCTCCATCCTGGTGCACAACCGCGGCCGCACCCGCCAGCACGCCGACGGCATCCTGATCACCCCCTCGCACAACCCGCCCGAGGACGGCGGCTTCAAATACAACCCGCCGAACGGCGGTCCGGCGGACACCGATGTCACGCGCTGGGTGCAAGACCGCGCCAACGCGCTCCTGGCCGGCGGCAACCGCGACGTCAAACGCGTGCCCCTGGCCGCGGCGATGGCGGCGGACACCACCCACCGGCACGACTTCATCCGCCCCTACGTCAGCGACCTGCGTAACGTCATCGACATGCAGGCCGTCCGCGCCGCCGGGCTGCGCCTGGGCGTCGATCCGCTCGGCGGCGCCTCCCTCCCGTACTGGCAGCCGATCGCCCAGACCTACGGGCTCGACATCACGGTGGTGAACCCGAGCCAGGACCCGCGCTTCGCCTTCATGACCGTGGACCATGACGGGCGCATCCGCATGGATTGCTCCAGCCCCTATGCCATGGCCGGGCTGATCGGCATGAAAGACCGCTTCGACCTCGCCTTCGCCAACGATCCCGACGCCGACCGCCACGGCATCGTGACGCCCTCGGCCGGGCTGATGAACCCCAACCACTACCTCGCCGTTGCCATCGACTACCTGCTGACCCACCGCCCGCAATGGCCCGCCGCTGCGGTGGTCGGCAAGACGCTGGTGAGCAGTGCCCTGATCGACCGCGTGGTAGCTCGCGACAAGCGCCGGCTGTCGGAAGTGCCGGTCGGCTTCAAGTGGTTCGCCCCCGGCCTGTTCGACGGCACCTGCTGCTTCGGCGGCGAGGAGAGCGCGGGCGCCAGCTTCCTTCGCCTACTCGGCACGGTCTGGACCACCGACAAGGATGGCCCGCTGCTGAACCTGCTGGCCGCCGAGATCACCGCCACCACCGGCCGCGACCCCGGCGAGCATTTTCGGGCCCTGACCGCCGACCTCGGCGCTTCGTTCTATACCCGCATCGACACCCCGGCGACTCCGGCGCAGAAGGCGCGCTTGCAGAAACTGGCGCCCGAGGCGGTGCGCAGCACCACTTTGGCCGGCGATCCGATCACCGCGCGCCTGACCCGCGCCCCCGGCAACGACGCCCCGATCGGCGGGCTGAAGGTGGCCTCGGCGTCGGGTTGGTTCGTCGCCCGCCCCTCCGGCACCGAGGACATTGTCAAGCTGTACGCGGAAAGTTTCCGCGATGAAGCGCACCTGCAACGCATTCTGGCGGAGGCCCAGCAGATCATGACCGACGCCCTGGCCGGCTGAACCGGCATGGCCGCCCCGCCCCGCCCGCCCAAGCAGCCCAACCTGACGCCGCGCGCCCAGGCCGCCCTGGAGGAACGCCGCGCCCGCCAGGCCGAGGCCCTTCGCGAAAACCTCCGCCGCCGCAAACAACAGGCGCGCGACCGCCAGGCGGCGGAGGGGGGAAAGACGTCGTAATACCAAGCGCCTTTGCGAATGACCCCCGCGCGGCCACCCCTCCCACAAGGGGAGCAGGTTCTTCTCCCCCTCCCCTTGTGGGAGGGGGCCGGGGGGAGGGGTCGAGATCAAGAGTCAGACAATATGGCACCTGGCATGACTCGGCACAGCTGTTTGACGGGGTGCTGGGTACGCCTCCCTGTGTCTGTCAGTCGGAACAAGGCCCTGCACCGCATAGCCGCATTCGTCCTTTCCAGACCTAATACCGAGCCTCGGCGACCGTGACTCATATCGTCATGGCCGGGCTTGTCCCGGCCATCCACGACTTTGCCGATGTGGCCTCAGAATGTCGTGGATGGCCCACCTTCGCGGGCCATGGCGGATTAGGGCGTGCTCTTCGAAGGTTGGTATAACACTGCTGCCGGTCAAAGGTCCGGTCTTGGCCTAAACCGGAACAGCCGCTTTGGAGCGCGCGACGTCAACAAGCAGACGCCCGTACCGCAGACCATTATGACCCGCGCCAAAATGTGAGATCGCAGCGCGGCTCTTATCCTTTCATACCGCCCGCGGCCAGTCCGGCGACGATGTCCCGCTGGAAGGTCAGCGTCAAAAGCAGCACCGGCGCCGTGATGAGCAGCGCGGCGGCCGCCAATGGCCCCCAGTTCGTCTGCTCGAAGCTCATCATGCTGAACACGGCGACGGGCAAGGTCTGTAGCCGCGGTCCGGCTAAAACCACGGCAAAGATAAAGTTGTTCCACGAGAAGATGAACGCCAGGATGCCCGAGACAACGATCCCCGGCCGGGTCAACGGCACCGCCACCCGCAGGAAACTACCGAAGCGGGAACAGCCGTCGATCAAGGCCGCGTCCTCCAGTTCCCGCGGCACCCCCTCGAAGAAACCGAGCATCACCCAGATGACGAGCGGCAGCCCGATGATGAGGTGCGTCAGGATCAGCGCCAGGTAGGTGTTCGCGAGACCGAGCTGCTGGAACAGGATGAACCATGGGATGAGATAGCTGAGGGCCGGCGTGATACGGGCAACCAGAATCAGGAGCGCCGTCCCGTAGCGCCGTGACCGGGCGATCCCGTAGCCCGCCGGAATGCCTAGCACGAGCGCCAATCCTGTTGATGCCACCGCCACGATCAGGCTGTTCACCGCGAACCGCAGCAGGTGGCTGTTGGCAAACACATAGACGTAATTGGCCAGCGTCAGCACGCGCGGTAGCAGAACCGGCGGATAGGCCAGGTTGTCCACGTCCGTCTTCAGCGACAGCGAGATCATCCAGTAAAAGAAAAAGATGGTCGGTGCCATCAAAAGCCCGAGGCTCAGGCCAAACCCGACCTGACCCATCGCCTTGCGGCCGGCTACTGCCATGACGTTTTCTGCCTCGTCACCAACAGACCGATGCTCATGGCCACCAGGATGAGAAAGAAGATGACCACAATTGCCGAGGAAAGTCCGACATTGTAGAAGGCAAACGCCTGCAGGTACAGGAAGATATTGAGCGTCTCCGATGCCGTCCCCGGACCGCCCTGGGTCATTACGTAGATAATATCGAACGCTTTCAGCGCATCAATGGAGCGGAGCAGGATCGCGGTCATGATGTACGGCCACACCAGCGGAATCGTCACGTACCGGATTGTTTGCAGCCGGGAGGCGCCATCGATCAGGGCAGCCTCATACGGCTCGGTGGGCAGCACCGCGAGACCGCCCAGCACGATAAGCATCACGAACGGCGTCCACTGCCACGTCTCCACGATCGACAGGGTCGCGATCACCGACCGCGGCGAATAGACCCAGAGCTGGGGGGAGACGTGAATCAGGCTCAGGAAGTAGTTGAGAACTCCGAGTTGGGGGTGGAACATCATCTGCCAGATCAGGGCGATGGATACCGGCGTGGCCATCATCGGCAGCGAAAAGACGGTGCGGAGCAATCCACGTCCCGGGAATTCGCGCGCAAAAGCCAGCGCTGCCGCGGTCCCGATGATGGTCGGGCCCAGGACGCCCAGAACCGTGAAGTAGAGGGTCCGCGGAATCGCTTCAAGGAAGCGCTGGTTCCTGAAGGCTTCCACGTAGTTGGCAAGGCCGAGGAATCGGGGGGGCGCGTTGGCCCCCATCGAGTATTCGTGGACCGCCATCCACAGCGTATAGATCAGCGGAAAGACGATAATCAACAGCACCGTCACCGCCGCCGGGACGATCATCAAGCTGTACGTGTGGCGCTCCAGCGAGAGCCCCATGCGTCGAAGGGAGATGTCCACGGGCCTACGCCGGTGACACTTGCGCAAGATCGGCAATCAGTGCTTTCACGCCCAGGGACCTCAGCGGGGACACTGACAGCGTCCCCACCGGGCGCCCACTCGCACCATGTTCGCCGCCCCCGCGGTCCGCATCGTGCTACATCCGAAGCCCTTTTTGGAAGATCGGCTCGAATTCCCGCGTGGCTTTCTCCAGCTCAGTCCTGGCGTCGGCACCCGCAACGATGTTCGCAAGCGCGACCCCGTAAATATCGCGGTACTGACTGACGTCGCGCACTTCCGGCAGTTCTGGAACCGGGTTGCCCAATGCCTCCGCCACCGCGTCGATCCATGCCTTGGGCATGTTGTGCGCCTTGACGAACTCGGGGTCCTTGTAGATGGAGGTGCGCGTGCCGATCATGACCCCTTCGGTCATCAGGCGGAACATCACCGGCCGGCTACTGACCCAGGCCGTGAACAGCCAGGCCGCCTCCTTGTTCTTCCCGAAGGGGTTGATGGCCATGGCGTCCATCGCGGTGCCGCCGAACGGCATGCGCTTGCTGCTGCCCGGATGCGGCGCGTAGCCGACCTTCCCTTTCACCTTCGACTTGGTGGGGTCCTCGAAGGGCGCGGCAAACTGGATGCTGTCAGGCCAGCAGGCGATGATCCCTTGCGTAAAAGCGCCCTGGCCCTCCATCCAGTTGAAGCCGATCGAGCCGGGCGGACCATAGTTGCGCATCAGGTCCGCATAGATCCTGGCCGCCTCGACCGCCTCCGGCGACGTGGCGAGAAGGTGGGTCTTGGAGTCGTCCAGGTAGTTGCCGCCGAGCCCGATCGTGAAACATCCCCAGACCGGGATGTTCGCGTTCTTGAGGCCTCGCCCCACGTAGCCGTAGACCGTCGGGGGATTGTGCAGCGCCTTCACCGCGGCGACCAGTTCATCCATGGTGGTGGTGGGCTTCAGTCCCTTCTGCGCGTACAGGTCCGCACGGTACATGTAGGCGCCGAGCCCCACGCCCATGGAAATCGAAACGATGGTCCCGTCCTTCTTCTCCCCCCAGTACGTACCGGCCGGCCCGAAATCCTTGTAGTTGTAATCCGGCGGCGTAAGGTTGGGGTTTTCGAGGTACTTGTTGAGCGGTTCATACCACCCCGCGGCCGAAAAAAGCAGCTTCTCGACGTGCATGGAGCTGGCGAACACGTCGATGGCGGGGGATTTTCCGTTCAGCTCGATCGGCAGCTTCTGGCGGATTTGCTGCTCCGGAACGACCTGGTATTCGACCTCGATACCGGTCAGCTTTTCGAAATCCGGGATCATCTTCTGCAGGATGGAGTAATAGGTGGCCAGCGGGGCGGTGACGACGATCTGCTTGCCCTTCTGCTGCATCCAGTCGAAATTGCCGCCGGGCGCCGCAGGAGCCGCTTGCGCGGGCCTGGTGATCACAAAGGGCGCGGCAACCAATCCAGTCCCCGACCCGAGGACCTGACGGCGGGAAAATGTCTTCGACATCATTGACCGATCCTTCCCTTCGAGAAATCTTTTGGTTGTGGCGACGGCGTTGCGGGCACGTATGCGGAAACGGGACAGGGCCACATGCGGTTTGGTGACAGCGGACGAAGCAAGCCAGTGGCTCGATTCCGGTCCAAGGAGCTGTCCACGGCCTTCCCCTTATGGCCTGCTCAATCAGGCGTCACGGGGGAGTATACTGGCCAGAACCATATGCCCGACATGACCCTGCATTTCCCAGATGGGCGGCGCCTCCGGCTCTTCCGAGGCAGACTAGAGCGGAGTTGACACGATTTCAACGATCAGGTCGCCAGCAGACTTGGCCAGCCCCCCGAACGCCACCAGGTCGAATTCCGACGTACCCATGATCATTCGCCATTGGCCTTGATTGGCCGGGGAGAGGCCACCCGATAACCTTTTGGTTCATATTGGGCTGCGAGCGTCATTCGACAGAAAGATGCGCGAATGATCGATTTCGGAATGCGCTGCTTTAACGTCTCATGGCCGAAATGAGGCGAAGAGCCGACGTCGATTCCCCGAATTTTCCACCGCCGCACCCCGCACGGCGCGGCATCTTCCTCACCCCAGCCATCATTCCCTTGCGTCCGCCCCCCGCTTTGTGCTAGGAATATATTCGTGCAACCCACCCCCACCCCGACCCCGGTCCAAGCCTTCGCCCCCGACTTCTCCCGTCGGCTCCGCCTCATCCTGACCACCCTCGCTGCCCTGATCGCCCGTCGTTTCCTGCGTGAGCCCCGTCTCGCCGCTCTCATCGTCCCGCTGTGGTCGCGCCTTCAGCGCGCCGCCCGCCGTTTCGAGCGCCTGATGTTCCAGTTCGCCGCCGGCCGCCTGCCAAAACCCCGCAAGTCCGGCCCCGGCGGCCCCCACCGCAGCGTTGCCGCGTTCCCCACCGGCCGCGGCTGGCT